>Ga0182021_10008299_pt1 | contig 12307 bp, 11 predicted proteins | sample 612E3MmetaG_FD_120493 | JGI IMG/M metagenome (GOLD analysis project Ga0182021, IMG submission 120493) | Permafrost microbial communities from Stordalen Mire, Sweden - 612E3M metaG (Illumina Assembly) | ecosystem: Environmental > Terrestrial > Soil > Wetlands > Permafrost | place: Sweden...
CCCAAAAGAATAAAATTTAAGAAACTTATCGCTTAAATTTGACCTGGAACCTATTTCTTCAGGCTGGCTTTTGATAAAATATAATCGGGAATTGCGACATTGAAATTTATATCTTCAATCAGGAACTCTGTCCCTTCTCCATCTTTAAGTACATCCTTGAATAAGATCCTTTTGGGGAACCATCTGCCTTGAATTTGCTTAACATCAGATAATTGCATCTTTTTTAGAAGAACACCACTTTTTGCATACAGCTCCTTTTTTAATGGGATAAAGCGATCCTTATCTACCCAGACTTTTTGAGTCTGGTAAGCAACGTCGGGAGTATTTGCAGTAAGTGAAATAACCCAGCAAATCCTGTCGTCAAGTTTTTCTTCCCCATCTATTTTCCCGGAATAATGATTAAGCAGGTGAGGATCTTCCATCATATCTTCATAGGACAGATCAGAGCCCATAACTGATTGTCTGAGCATATGACCTGAAATCTGGATAATCCTGTCTGTTGAAGGAGAAAAAATCCATAACTGATCTTCCAGCTTCAACATTTTTGTTCCCTGCTCACGAGGTGGAGATAAGTACTCGGAATAGGATTTCTTTTCACCGATGCTCCATGTCTTGGATTCAATTGAACGGGTATTTCTCGGGTTATGGATCACCATTTTGGAAGTAAAAATCCGGCTCTCCGCCGACATGTTTTTATCTACTTTTTCAATTATTTCTTTAGCAGAAGGATTTTGTGCATTTAATGAAATACACAGCATCAACAGTGGTATAATGTTTTTTTTCATGCTTCTAATTCTTTAAATAATTGGGCAGTTTTACGTCTGTAAATGCCGATTCCCGATAACATGGTCCCGATTACTGTGGAAAATAATCCAGGAATAAATCCGATAAAGAAAGCCGGAGCAGTAATCCTGGTATGAAAGACAGTCGGCATCAGGATCGTGGCATCTTTCATCATCGAACTGAGATCAAGTCCATGCTTTTGTAGATAAAATGATCCGGCAAGTCCGATTAATGAACCAATAACGGAACCAATTATGCCAATCAATACCGACTCATAGATCATTGTTTTATAGATGTGGGAATAATCCTCACCGATAGCCAGACGGGTACCAAATTCTGTATATCTTCTCAATCCTCCCAACAATCCTGCATTCCACAACACAAGCGACATTGACAGAACAAAAATAAAGACCGCAAATCCCCCCACTTTTTTAATCTGATCCATCATATTGCCAAGGTCATTTTGTTGTCTCAGTGTGACAATCACCGGATTGAATTCATCTTTCGAGGGAGGGAAGAGTCGGTTAAACTTTGCGACCACCTGACTGACTTTCTCTTCATCATAATAATTATCCTGAAGATAGCCAACAATCTCACCTGCTGAATTATTCATATCCAGGGCATTGCGCACATCTTCAATGTCAATTATGACCGAACCCTGATCCATAGGGCCTGTTCCGAAAACTATGGTACCACAAACTGTGAAATTATACATTGCCATGCTTCCGTTCATCGTAGAACCAATAAGGGTTACTGAATCGCCAGGATTAATTTTAAGTTTGTGCGAAAAGTCTTCACTCATTAATATCTCCCCAGGATGAGCCGGCAGTCTTCCCCTGCGCACTGATTTTGCAAGATTGAATCGTTCGGTTTCTGATTTATCTTCTGAAAGCAGATCGATCCCAAAACCTATTGCAGGCCCCTGTGCACGGGTCTCTCCTCTGGAATCCGGAGCATCAATTAATCCCCCAAATCTAATTCGTTCTCCCCATTTCATATCCGGAAAATTCTTTTTCAGCTTTATCATCAGAGAATCCACCCCGGTAAGAGCAAGATCATTTGGAACCTGATCAATATTTTTGGAATATGCTGCTGTCATAATTTTGATATGTCCTGTTGAAAAGCGAGCATTCATTTCTATACTGTCGTTCAAAATCCCTGTCAACCAGCAAAACAGGAAAACAGTAAGCATAACGCCGATGGTCACCACCACAATCGGGAGAAGGCTGCGTTGTTTGTCTCTTAAAATCCCTTTCAATAAAAATTTTATCATTGCAATTTCCCCCTTAGAGCTTCAGTTGGTTTCATTTTTGCAATCTTTCGTGAAGGAAGATAACTTACAATTATGGTGGTTATCATAATCAGGATAATAGTAATTAAAACAAGTCCTATACTATAGGCTGGATAAATCTTATCCGCGACCGCCAGGCCGAAGCCTTTGCTGCCACCTGGCATTGACAATCCTCTGCTGGCCTGCCAGGCAAGCAGAGGAATTCCATAAATAGCAGCAAGAATACATGCCAGAACCGAATTAAGCGATCCTTCAATAGTGAAGAGACCCACCACCTGGTACCGTGTCATTCCAAGTGCAATGTAAGTACCAATTTCTTTTTGCCTTCGGAAGATTGATAATATCTGAGTATCGAAAATAGCAAGCATGGCAAGGCTGAGAAGAATAATATATAACACTATTCCTGCAACAGATTTCATTTTAATGAGGTCGGTAATGGATTTTAGAAGAACTTCGCTGCTTTTGAATTTCCATCCTGCAGGATACAGGCTTCCTGATTCTTTATTTTTACAAACCAGAATGGTGGCTTCTCCCGGCATTCCCATCATCTTTTGAAGTTGGTCAAGGGGAATCCAAATCTGACCCATATCGACAGTAGGCACCTCTGTGTCAAAAATAGCAATCACTTTCATATCACCTGCATCAAACGTTCCGTGAACATCGCGCCAGCGGAGCGTGATAATATCGCCTTCCTTCAGTTCATTATCCGTGGCCATCCTTCTGCCGATTAATACTGGTATTTCATCGCTGCTCTTTAAAAACAAAGCAGCAGGGATCTTAAGAATTTTTTGATTTGAGTCTATCCCTTTTATCAAGATACTCTGGATACGACCCCCGGGATAAATGGTTCCCTGTGTTATCAGGATGGGTACCAGATTCCCGTTTAATAAAACAGTATCCAGGGATGAAGGTATCTTTGCATGTGCCTCAGTCAAAGAAAAGGCATCATACGGATCATAGCTTTTCTGCCAGAACTGCCCGCGGCCTGTTTCCCATTTAGCTGTTTCGTTTTTTGCCTGCCTGTCCCATCCATCAAGGATTCCCTTATGCCATATAATAATCACAAAAGAGAAAGAGAGTACTATCACATTAAGCCAGGTTCTCAGCCCTGCCCCGATGAGATTTTTTATCGCGAGTTGAAGTAGCAATTTCATTGTTACTGGGATTTAATTGTTTGTGATTTCGTCCTTTGCAACTTTCCCGTCGATCAGAGAAATTTTACGCCTGAGGTAACCAATTACCTTGTCATCGTGAGTGGCAAAAATGAACGTAGTCTTAAAATCTTTGTTTAATTGAACCATCGTTTTAAGTATGTGATGGGAATTGGCAGCATCGAGGTTAGCCGTTGGTTCATCTGCAAGAACTATTTCAGGTTTTTTCACCATTGACCTGGCAATTGCCACTCTCTGACACTCGCCTCCGGAAAGCTGTGCCGGTTTGGATTTCACCTTATCTGTCAGACCAAGCCATTCAAGTGAATCCATCACCATCTTTTTTCGCTGTCCGTCATTAAGTTTTAAAAGAAGAAGAGGGAATTCCACATTCTCAAAAACTGTATAAACAGGAAGCAGGTTATAACTCTGAAAAATGAATCCGAGCCTGGATCGTCGAAGGAGAGCAGCCTGCTTAACATTAAGTTCTCCGATTGATTGCCCGAGAACAATAGCTTTTCCTTCTGAAGGAGAATCGAGTGAACCGATAATATTAAGCAGGGTGGTTTTGCCGCTGCCGCTTGGCCCGACAACCCCTGTAAACTCTGCTTTTCCGAACTCAATATCAATCCCGTTCAGCGCAGTGAATCTGCCGCCCGGAGTTATGAAATGTTTTTTGAGACCCTGAATTGAAATGATAACCGAATTTTCCATGATAATTATTTGAATGCTTTAGAGAATATTTATATCAAATTTTTTCATCTGATACATAATTTGTCTGGTTCTTTCTTTGTGCCCCTTTGTGCGTACTCTGTGTTCCTTTGTGGTTAATCCAAAATCATTTTACCACAAAGGGCACGAAGGTTTTCACGAAGGTTCACTAAGGTTATTTGGTTTTCTATCATATTTAAAAATTATATACTGCCATCAATTGTATTCCTTTACCGGCAAACATATTGTTTTCATTGCCGGTATTATAAATCAAAATTCTATCGGGATTCCAGAACAGGAAAAGGTAATAAGTCCAGTTATCACTTTGTCTCTGAAAGTCGATGAAACGATACCAGCTTTTATCTGTCCAGCTGTAATATAAAATGCCTCCAAGTTTGTTTATCCCGAGAGGATAATTTGCTGTCAGCGACGTAAATGTCTTATTGACACCCGGATCAAATACCTTATTTGCATTACTATACCTGAAAAATTCAGTCGCCATATATAATCCGTTTCCGAGGCCAAATGTGTAGTCCATTCCGAGGGTTAATAATTTTGTCCAGGGCTGAAAGTAAGCAGTATCCAGTTCACTATGAATGAGGGAATACTCTGTCCACAAGCCTACTCCAAGATCCCATTTTCCATCTAATCCGAGCCTGTCTTCAGGATAAGTGCCTGAACCATTAATAATTAAAGGATTGACCGAACCACTCAGGTCGGCTGTACGATGATGAAAACTAATTGCAGCCTCTCCTCCCGGAACCGGGATTTGCATTCTCCCTCCAAATTCCGGGATTCTCGAACTCGATGGAATTGTTTCCCAGCCCTTTGTTTTGTCATTTCCCCATAAGATCCATAACCAGGCATTCGCGTTATTCTGGAAATAATATCTTCCAAGCAAAGCATAGACGCCGTCAGTAAGCTGAAGCGGATCACGCGGGTCCATCCGGTCAAACCACATCAGGGGACGAAGCATTGAGGCTGATCCAAAATTTATTTTTTGCAGTCCGGCCCTTAATTCAAATCGTTCGGAACTAAGCCTGACCCAAAACCGATAGGGTCTGATGCCATAATCCGACCCAATACTTTTCCAGTCTGAAAATTGATAATCCAGGAAGCTGTTAACAGATATTTCGGCGTCTAACTTCAGATTAGTCTTCCAGGTTTTTCCAATTGAAAATGAAGGGATTAATCTCGCTCCGGTCTGCCATTTGATCGGATTGGCAATGTTAAGTCCGGCATATCCATCCATTTGCCCTTTAAGTTTACAAATTGTATCCTGGGCATGAAGGAGTCCGGGCAGGAATAAAGAAATCAGGATAATATAGCGTTTCAGATTCTTCATTTACTTTATCTGTTTCCATGTGGCATGATACCATAGAAGAAGAAACTCAAAACGTCTGAAATCATTTGTTCAGGATTGGGATAAATCCTGACCAACTTCTCATCGGTAAACATTTCAGTTAGATTGCTTAGAAAATAAAGCATAAACTCAGGATTAACATCACTGCGTATTTCGCCTTTTTTCTGAGCCTCACGAAAATCATCAAGATAAATTGTTATCATCTTTTTTTTGATGTTTTCTATGGAATTAAATAGCTCTTCATCATGGTATTTATATATATCATCCACCAGTTCCTGACTCATTTCGTGAGCGTTGCTCATTTTCATATCGAGTATCCTTTTTACCTTTTCTTCGTAAGGGATATCACTATTATATATTTCCTTATAAGCTTTTACACCAGATTCAAACAGATCTTCTATCAGATACTTTGCAATTGCAGTTTTGTTACTGAAGTGTTTATAGCAGGTCATCTTGCTTACACCTGCCTCCTGACAAATTTCTTCAATACTGACCCTCCGTATACCATGTTTCCAGAACAATTTTTTTGCAGCACTGACAATTGATTCAAATTTATCGGTTCTTTTTTCCATCGTATTATACGATTTAAAAATAAGTATACAAATATAATATAAAAATACATTTAATGTCTATTTAATAGTAAATAGTTATTTAAATGCATTGGCGAAGAAATTCAAAAACGGTCTTTTTTAATACAGGAAGTTCATCTGAGGAATGAACTCTCCTGTTTTGTGCGAAAGACACCCAGCTTAAGGTTGACGAATAATAAAATGAACTTTCTTCTGAATAGCATTGTATTGTGGATTAAATATAGTTATTCTTCAATGATAAAGGGAGATTCCGGGCATAAGCGAGGAATCTCCCTTTATTGTGTCATTGTCTATTTCGAGACGCCAGGGTTTATCTTACTTCTTTTCTCGAGTATAGGTATAAGTGTTGACTACTTTATTATCACGAAGGAAATAATGTATTATCAAATCGGGAGATTTTATTTCAAGTTTAGCCTTTGAAGACGATAGTTCCGGATTTGAGATATTGTAAAGCGGAACTGATTCTGCTGTATTGTCAGACGTAAACCAATATGCATCAATTCTAACAGGGTCTATATATTTCCAAAGCTCCTCAACAATGAACTTATCACGTTTCTTGTCATACCCCCAAAGCCATTTCCCGGAATTAATAATTTGTCCTTTAACAATCCAATTTATATTTCCTTCGTAAGCATTTCCAAAGGGTGTAATATCAAAGATCATAGCTGTGTCTTTTGCTATTTGAGCTTTCCATGTACCCACGTACTGTTTCATCAACTCAACTTGGTTGAGTTTCGTTTGCAAGGTTTGTGCCTGCATTCCCTTTGAACTGATTAAAAGGAACACAACAATAGTCAAAGTCAAACAAATTTTTTTCATATGATTGGTTTTTAGTTAATAGATATAAAAACTAAAGTACCGGAATTCAGTTTGTTGATGCAAGTTACAACGGGAAAAGTCCGAAGTCAAATTTATTTTAGCTGGTTGATTAATAAACTTTTAAAGCAATAGCCTTAGATAAAGTGTCAGGTCCCTGCTACCTGCTATTCAAAATTTAACCATTCCCTTTTATGAATAAGATATCTGCTTATGACAATTGTTTCAACTTTATTACTGGCTGGCAATTTTTTTCGTACTCTTCGTCAGTTTTCTTTGATAATTGGTCGAATAAAAGTATTTGTTTCTCCCAAGATGGGAAAGATCACAAAGTGATTCCTTTGACTTTACAGATACCAAATTCTTCTTTGCTGAAGCACAGCCGGTTGAAGTAAATAAAGCAATTAAAAGAAGCACAAATACATATTCTAATATTCTGACTGTTTTTCGCATTATCAAATATACATTTAAATTAAGCATTCAATTTACAAAATATTTTGATATAATAAAATAGTGGTCAAATAACTACTGATAAATACTATTATGTTGGGAGCTCTTCACCTTCGATGGCAATAGACATTGATAATATTTAAGTAATATAATGACAAAGATCCTGATTACTCTCTTATTCATCAATCGGACCTAAGTCCTAGGCATGTGGATTAAAATGAAATTGATTTCGTGTTTTTTTGAGTATCTTGCTGAAAATAACTTTCCTGGGGTATTACCCAGACTTCATAAAATATGTATCACGATGATAAGGGAATAACTCTGTAATATAAAATTAAGGTTTCAAATATTAAATTTAATCAATAAAATTAAAAAGTATGAAAAAATCGATTTTTATTATGGCAGGTATTTTCCTGTCTTTGCTTGGTCTGAATGGCCAGAATACGCCTAACGGATATAAGATTGTTCAGCGAATTCATCTTGAAGGAGATGGTGGTTGGGATTATCTGACAGCTGATGATGCCACCGGCATGTTATATGTTTCTCACGGGAAAATGGTAAATGTAGTGGACATGAGCACTGGTAAAAGTGTCACAACCATTACAGATGTTAATGGTGTCCATGGTATAGCAATCGCTCCGGAGTTCAATAAAGGATTTATCAGTAACGGACCCGATAGTAATGTAACTGTATTCAGCACAAAAGATTACAGCATTATTGAAAAAGTAAAAATAACTGGGAAAAATCCAGATGCGATAATTTTTGAACCGTTTACTAAAACCATAATTACCTGGAACGGACGTTCATCAAATGCCACGGTGATAGATGCAAAAACGGATAAGGTCATTCAAACCATCCCACTGGCTGGTAAACCTGAAGCTGCAGTAAGCGACGGAATGGGTAAAGTCTTTGTGAATATTGAGGATAAGAGTGAAGTCTGCATGATCAATGCGAAAACATGGAAGGTGGAACAAACATGGTCAATAGCTCCTGGTGAAGGGCCTAGCGGTCTGGCTCTCGATAATGAAACCCATCGGTTGTTCAGTGCTACAAATAAGCTGATGGTGGTGTTGGACGCGGAAACAGGCAAGGTCATTACAACTCTTCCTACGGGGAGTGGTGTGGATGGGGCAGGCTTTGATCCCGGACTGAAACGGGCCTACAGTTCCTGTGGAGAAGGCTTACTTACAGTAGTTCAGGAAGAGAATAAGAATTCATTTAAAGTATTGGCAAATGTTCCGACACAAGCGGGAGCCAGAACAATTTCGGTAAGTGCAAAAACACATAGGATTTATCTACAAACTGCAGAATATGGACCTACACCGGAGAAAACAACCGATAACCCCAGGCCACGTCCATCAATGAAACCCGGTACATTTACCGTGCTTGTTGTGGAACCAGTCAAATAGTTTCATCATGCAATCGGATCATTAGCTGATAGGGTTGCTCTTCTGGTTATAATTTATTCCATCCATCTGAGTTAAGTCTTGGGTGGGTGGATTTTTATTTAAAATAATTGAATATATTCTAAAGCTACATGTAGCATTCTGAAACAATGCATTGTAGCATAACACTACAAAAACAATTTGTCTTAAAATCTTAATCATCTCTAGATAGCTGTATTTCAAACAGATACTTAAGCTGGCCTGGTTATTGAATTTATCATAGTAATAAATTCAACCTGATCATAACCAGAATACTATGAAAGAACAAATTGCAGCCGGCCAGAAATCATCAAATAGCTTCAGCGAATTCCTGACCTTTTTTTGTTTCAAAAGCAGTGTTAATCTTACTGCACAACCCGGATTCAATATTTACACCGATTTGGGTGAGAATAATGTATCACGGTGTTTCAATAATATAAATTAATCATGTCAAGTTTACGATCTTCCAGTTTCAAAATTCTTGTTGCATTTTCCATTACTATTTCTTCAACAAATACTGATTGTTTGAGCCAGTATTGTGTCGTAGGAATTGATCCCGCGTCTGTAAAATGGAGACAAATTAATACTCCCCATTTCAGAGTTATTTATCCGCTCACATTTGCAGATCATGCTCAGTATATAGCCAATGGTCTGGAATATAATTATCCTGCAGAGTGCAAAACTTTGAATTCCTTTTTCACAAAATTGCCGGTCATAATTCATAATCAGACAACTATTCCCAGTTCGGAGACAGCTTACGCTCCTAAGAGAACTGACTACTATACAACATCTCCACAGGATTGGTATCCGCAGGATTGGGTTGACCAGCTGATCATTCACGAATCCAGGCATTCTGTTCAATATTCGGCTGTTAACCGGGGATTCACGAAAGGACTTTCATATGTCCTGGGTGAACAGGGAACTTTTCTGCCGGTATTAGCTTTCGTGCCTTTCTGGTTCCTTGAGGGTGATGCCACTGTGGCTGAGACAGCTCTTTGTACAACAGGAAGAGGAAGAACTCCTTCATTTGAGATGCGGATTAGGAGTCAGTTTGTTGAAAAAGGTATATATTCATATGAAAAACAATACCGTGGTTCCTACCGTGATTTTGTGCCTGGTGGTTTTTATGAACTGGGTTATCAGCTAGTTGGTTTATCACGTGAAATCTGGGGACCAGATATCTGGGGCAGCGTTCTGGATAATGTAGGCAGACATCCCTATACACTTTTCCCCTTTTCTTTCGGAATTAAAAGACTAACCGGATTTAATAAATACGGTCTTTTTGATACGCTCACTCTGGTAATGCAAAAGACCTGGATAGAAAGAGATAAAATGATTCATGAAAATAACTATCAGGTAATATCAAAAAACGCTGGTGATGAATACACTAACTATAACATACCTGTAGTTTTCAGAGACAGCCTGATCATTGCTGTAAAATCATCCCTTGATGATCTCACTAAAGTGGTGCTTATCAGCAGGAATGGAAATGAAAAAAAGCTATTTACTCCAGGGGTAAATTTAAATTACCCTCTTGAATCATTGTCAGCCAGCGACAGTATCATTTACTGGTCGGAAATGGTATATGATCCGCGGTGGTCATTCAGAGATTATCGTGTAATTAAAACGTTCAATTATAACACGGGAAAACTGGAACAGCTGACCCATTGCTCCAGATATTATGTCCCTTCAGTAACTAAAGACGGAAAATTTATTGCAACTGTTGAAGTAAACCCCGACAATAAATATTTTCTTGATATTCTGGATTCAAGGAATGGTAACTTAGTCAAACAAATCAGCACCCCCGACAATATATTATTTATTCAGCCTGTCTGGTCCTCCGATGGAAAGTCAATTGTTACGGCTGTAATTGGTAAAGGGGGAAACAATATAGCAACAGTTGATCCGGAAACCGGTAAAGTTGAATTATTGCTTCAATATTCCAGTTTGGAAATCAAAAGACCATCCTTCTGGAAAAATTACATTATATACCAGGCATCTTATAATGGTATCGATAATATCTATGCACTTAGTCTGGACGCTCATGAAGTTTTTCAGGTTACCTCTGCCCGTTTTGGTGCTTCCGATGCAAATGTGTTAACAAATCAGTCAGCAATTATTTATTCAAATTATACTTCTGATGGATATGAAATTGTTAAAGAGCAGCTTGAACCTTCAACATGGAAAAAGACTTCCATTCCCGAAAAATCAGCCTTTCCACTGGCAGAAAAGCTGACTCAACAGGAAAACTTCATTTATAACGCCGACTCAGTACCTAAAATCGAATATGCATCGAAGCCTTACAGGAAAGCACTTAATCTGTTTAATTTTCATAGTTGGGCACCCTTGGGCATTAATTTTCAGAATGTTTCTGTAGCACCCGGAGTAACGCTTCTTTCACAAAATCTTCTCGGGACAACAATAACAGAAACGGGTTATTTGTATAACCGGAACCAGAAAACCGGCAAGTACTACCTGTCAATAACTGACGAAAGTTTATATCCGGCTATTGATTTGAACATGGATTATGGTGGACGGCAGGATATCCATATTGATAATATGAACGATACGATTCCGATAAAATGGAAAGAATTAAACCTGTCTGCAGGCTTAAGACTTCCCCTTAAATGGTCCCATAACGTATGGGGAAGGACATTTCAGCCAGCAATAAGCCTGAATTACAAGGATCTCAGAATGGATGAATCCATACCATATAATTTTGAATATAACAAAATTATTTCTGTCAATTATTCCCTTCTGGCAACTAATCTGATGAAAACATCTCTGCGGGATCTCTATTCACGCTGGGGTCAGCAACTACAGTTAAACTTCAATAATACTCCATTTGAAAAAGGTCTTAATTCAATATTTGCAGGACAGTTGACTCTGGATTTCCCGGGCATTTCAAGGCATCATGGCATTCGCCTTTATGGCGCATATCAGAAAAAGGATGATCCTTATTATTCCTATTCTGATTATATTCTTTTCCCAAGAGGTTATGATCATATTTTCCGCGATGAAGTCTATAGTTTCTCGGCATTATATTCTATGCCTCTTTTTTCGCCTGACTGGCAGTTAATTCACTCCCTGTATATTAAAAGATTCAGTGCAGCTGCTTTTTATGATTTTGCTAGAAGCAAGGATCAAACGCTTCCCCGATTTTTTTCATCCATAGGTCTTGAACTTACAATGGATTTCCATTTATTCAGTAATGTTTTGCCATTCAATGCAGGATTAAGGTCTGCTTATATCCCGGAAACCGGGAAAAAGGTCTTTCAATTTCTTTTTAACTGCAACTTTAATGCGATTTATTAATCGAGCTTTATTCTTCATAGCCGGATAAAATTAATTTGACTTAGGCTTTTTAAAGCCGTAACTTTGTTAAAATATTTTCAGCCAGGGATCATATGATTTTCTGCTAAATGAAAAAAGCTGTTCTTTGTGGTGCGATACTTCTCCTGTGTATTCTTTCTGTTGCTCAGGTACCTGAATTATTTAAAATTCAAACCACTCCTGCCAATTTATCCGGTTTAGGGAATCAAAATCAGACTGAAAGAGAATGGCATCTTCTTCAACCTGTATATCTGCAAAAAGCTTTGGTTTTTTCAGATGCGAATGATTCATCGTTTGGAAAATCAGCCATTGCAGGAATAATAAAATTGAATAATGACATTAGAAATCCAATTATTCGAAGTGGAAATAATATTTCTACTCATCATAATAGTGAA
>Ga0182021_10008300_pt1 | contig 12306 bp, 10 predicted proteins | sample 612E3MmetaG_FD_120493 | JGI IMG/M metagenome (GOLD analysis project Ga0182021, IMG submission 120493) | Permafrost microbial communities from Stordalen Mire, Sweden - 612E3M metaG (Illumina Assembly) | ecosystem: Environmental > Terrestrial > Soil > Wetlands > Permafrost | place: Sweden...
CTTTCTTTGGATTGCGACTTACTAATCTTATTCGCTTGGTGTAAACCGTTAGTTCCTTTGCTAATACAGAACCTATCGTTCCGTTTGCTCCCAAAATTGTTTGCATATTTAAATTCCTTTCAGGTATAATTGTTTGAGTGTGGTCATTCTTAGGTTTACCGCTAACTCGTGTAACTGTACCATTAGTAATTCGTGTGTTCTAACATGTGATTAAATATGCCGAAGGAATCTACCAAAGGCATGGCTTCGCCATCTTCGGGAGACTTAGTCTGTATTTTGTCCGTAATAGGACGATATAGACTTTGTGTTAAAATTTGCATCCTTCAATTGATCTTACTCACGCTTATTCCGCCTGATTGCCTGCTCGTCGTCTTTCGCATTTTATGCCTGCCTGCCGCAGGCACGGCGTCCCGATGTTTTTGCCATAGGCATCACTTCGTGACTAGAGGGAAGCGCTTGGTTAGGCGGCTTTTTTAAGCAAGTATAATTCACCATTTGTGTCTTAGCGCCCATTCGCTACAAAATGCTTTTCGAACACTCAAGAACAATTTCTCTAATACATGTTGACTTTGATAAACCCAGGATATATCTGATCGAATTTAGAATATCCACTGGTTGTATCATTTCATGTTTTTCAAATGGTGTTTTAGCCGCTTGCGCCATGTCCGTGTTTACCCAACCAGGACAAATAGACGTTACTTTTACACCATGCTCAGCCAATTCACGGTATAACGATTCACTTAAACCAATCAATCCAAATTTTGATGCCGAATAGAGTCCTCCGCCGGGAAATCCATATTTTCCTGCTCGCGAAGCAATGTTAAAAATATAACCGCTTCCATTATTTTTCATTACATTGCTAATTTCGCGTAAGAATACAAATGGAGATATGAGATTGACGTCGATTAATTTTTTAAAGTTTTCTTCTGATTCTTCTAATGTACCATCAAGCCACATACCGGCATTATTAACCAAGATTGAAACAGTTTTGTATTTTAATTGAAGATTCCTTAAAGATTCGCTGACCTTCTTATGATCAGCGATATCCAATGCTAAATACTCTGGCTTTAGTTCTTCAGAAACACTTTTTGAAATTTCTTTACAAACAAGCTCAAGTCTCGCTGAATCGCGAGCTATTAAAATTGTTTTATAACCATCAGTGGCTAAACCTTTTGCAATGCAATAGCCGATTCCTTTACTTGCGCCTGTAATTATTGCTATTCCGTTTTTCAACATCTTTCTCCTTTTATATAAATCGATCAGCCTATTGACTTTACAAAACGATAACCAGTTATCTTGTAACCTAACTTTGTGTAAAACTTATGAGCCTCTTCTTCGCGGCCAAATCCACTCACGAGCCACGTGCCTTTACACCCCAATTGTCGTGCTCGGTTCTCCGCGAAGTCCATAAGCATACGGCCTATTCCAAGTCTTCGTGTCTCAGGCTTGGTTACAATGACAGAAATTTCTCCATATCGAGTAGGTTCCTCAACATTCTCACGAATACGGAAACCGAGTACTCCATTGATTTGATTTTCCTGCTCGAAGACATAAAGCTCATCGATGGAGCTTGCATCAATCATTTTGAGACGATCTTTAATTTCAAATTCCGTTAATTCATGACCAGACAAGTGAGTCAAAAGTTCACAAAGGTCTGAAATGTCTTTATGCTCGGCTTTTCGAATATTATATTTCATTTTATGATTTTTGTTAGCCGCCTAACGGACTGGCTCCCGATAATTCGGGATGCCGTACTGATGACTTTCATCTTCCGCCCAACAGGCGGAGCCCCATAACTGCAACACACATAGTGTGTTTCTACTTCTGTAGTTCATTATATCAACTTTCAATCCTGTACTTAACCTATGCTCGCCATGCAATTTGCAGTGAGTTCCTTGATAAATATAGTATCGTGCTTCGCACGATGCAATCTTCTGGACAAGCCGAGCTTGTCACGAAGTGACCACTTCGTGGAGTGCCTGGTTAGGGCGCACATTATTTTGTTGATTTCGATTTTATTCGAGTCATGATTTCATCAGCAATACGTCTCTCTGTGCGTTTACCATCCTTTGCCATTTTTTCTAAATCAGGTAACGCTGATTCGCCATATTTTTCGATTGCATTAATCGCATTCGAACGCAATTCTTGTTTTTGAAGAGAATCAATTAAAACCGGCAAAGAAGAAATATCGTGATATGAGCCAAGTAGTTCGATCAACTTGTTGGATTTGGCTACAACTTGTGTTTTTTTAACAATAGAAACTAAATCCGGGGAAATGGCTGGACTTCCAAGCTCTTCCAATAATTTAACAGCTTTATTAAGTACCCTATCATTAATATCCATCTGACTTTCAATTGTAATAGTACCTATGAGTTTTATTAAACATGGAACTACTGAGGCATCGTTTATAAAATGAAGAGCATCTAGCGCCTGCAAATCGTTTGCCCCAGATTTGCCCTGCAAAACTTCTAATAGATCAGCAACAACTTGACCTTTGCTAAATTGTTTTCCACAAAACTTACAAACAAAAGCCTCTTTGTAAATACTTTCAGCGCATTCAGGACATTTTTTTGAAAGCCTATTCAGAGATGTTGTGGTTTGCTTAGTTGGTAGTCCAGCGGCGGCGATAAGTCCGAATATTCCAAGGAAAAAACCGGAACCAAACCAAGCTCCAGTTGAATATCCTTTATGTTCTGCAACGTTCATTGCGAGGAATCCGCAAATGAAAGCTTGCAGCACCAGAATAATCCAAACAGTCTCCATATTTATCATCCTTTCAAATTGTTGTGTGGCACCTAACGGCTGGCAACTAAGCTGCCATGTTGTTAAGTTTATTATTAAGAACCAAAACCTCTGCGCGCAATGTAAATTGCACCCAGCTCATTCCGTCAGCTTGTGCGTTTTTTGCATCCCTCTGTTTTCTAGAGGGGAGCGCCTGGTTAGAACGCAAACAACAAATATTTTAGTTAATGTTTCATAGCACCACTGAGCGAGACACTAGGTGAAGCTGATCTCTTCCTGTTAACGACTTCTGGGGGAATTGTTACCAAAAAAAGTATCGATCATTGATCGTATCTCAAGTTCTCGTTCCCGTCCTCGGATTATCTCAAGCCGTTTATCTGAAACTGATTTATTTATTGAATCAAATAGGCTCTCGTTTGGAAGTTGTACCTTAAGTTTCAGGAATTCCTTTGGATCGAATCGAGCATGTCGTTTTCCAGATTGGAGACGCCTGTAAGCTTCACACAATTCCGGCAACATCAATAAATAGGCGACGACGTTGTGTGGGATATTTTGTGTAATGTGAAGTCCGATCCATTCAGTTGATCCAATGTGTTCAGGGTTAGGTTGAATGATTATCTTACCTAAATAAGGTTCAAGTTTTGAAATCAGTAAATCGCAGTTGACAAACTTTACCCTGTCTGAGCCAATGATGTCAACTTGAGGAAGATCGTTGTTCAACAATGCCTGCCTACGTTCAACGTGCTCAAGATCAATAAGAGTTGTTTCCTGGAGGAGATCACCCTTCGGAATTTTCGGTAAGTCAACTATGGATAGAAAAGTTGATAACTCCACGGCTGTGTTCGGGTCACCGAAAGCAACACCGTTTTGAAAATCCCAGAGCCAACGATACTTCGGATCAAAGCGAAAACCCTTGCGGAGGGTAATGTTCCTTAGAGTTGAGCGAAAACCAATTGTCGAACTAGGTTTTGCTTCCATTCCGGCAAAGTAGTGGTCGAGAACTGTGATAGGTGAATTCGGTTCAGTCTGAAGAACTCCACCCTCGAGGTCTTCTTGATAAAGAAGATTTGGGAGTAAAAGGTCAGGCAGGTTTTTTCGTCGTTTGTAACCAATTGAAGTTGGCTCTGCAAAAAAAATAGGTTCATCAGCCCAACCGACAGATTCTAGGACACTTGATAACAACTCTGGATTAGACATTCCACTTTCATCAGTCAGTCCGAACTCTTTGAGTTTGGAACGAAAACTCTTGACTTCGTCGGAAGAACGCTTTCGTGCGTAAACAATACAAGTCTTAGTGCTCGTAAACGGACGGAACGCATCATATGGAAGGGAGATGATAGCTTCAAGTTTGAAATACTGAATCAGGAAAAAGCGCATGAAGAGAAAGCCGGACGAATCTAGAATGGCTTCAGGCAGAATACAACAAAAGACACCTCTTTCACGCAATAGTTGGTACCACCGCTCAATAAAAATCGCCTCACTCTGGGCGGAAGAAACCACCTCAAAAGCTTCTGCTATCTTGATTTTTTCGTCGGGAGAAAGGGTAAGAGAAAACGGAGGGTTGGAGAGAATGATATCAAACTGCTCATTTCTTGCAGCGCCATAAGGATGTTTGTCGTTGGATAGCGAAGAACCGAGAATGTTTGTTCTTCCTTCAGCCCAGTATTCTGGAAACGGAAGCAAACCACTTTTTATCCACGTATTCATGCTTCCATCGCCGTGTAGAACCATATTCACCTTAGCGGACAAACCGAGATCGTAGTTGTTTTCTATTCCATAAAGGTATTCACGAGCCCAAATGTTTCCAGATGTCCCCGAGAACCAGACAGTATGCGACTCGCTAACTCTGGGCGGAAGACGCTGAGCTACCTCGTTGTTGGACAGAGCAGAACGAATTAACTTCATGTACTCGATAAGGAAAGTACCAGAACCGCACGATGGGTCGATCACGTAAGGTAACCTTGGACGACCGAGATGATCTCTATCGTGTACCATTATATTCTTTGCATGCTCGGTCGCACCTACAAGATGCAACATAAAGCGTACGATTTTCACATGGGTGAAGAACTGGCCACGTGATTGAGTAAAATCCTGCGAAACAATCTGCTCGAAAAACTCGCCCAACAGGTCACCGGGATGTTTGTTCTCAGTAACAGACAAACCCTCAAGGCGGCCAACAACATATGCGATTTTTTCAGGGGCAATTCGTCCCGGATCAAAAGCTGGACCTGCGCTCGATGTGGGTAATGCGAGATAAGATGACTCAGCAATTCTGTAGAGGGAATTTAGACGTTCTACAAGAGCTAGAGGATTTTCTGGGGAGAGCGCATCACCACCACGTTGAAATTTATAATCTTCGTTAGGTCTGGTCTCCTTTTCATCATAAATTTTGCATAAGATTAAACGAACAATGAGAACGAAGACTTCGTTATTGTTGGTGCCTCCCCCGCCCCATATGACATCATGAAGTTCCGTGCGCAATCTGTTGAGTGTCTCAGGTGAGACCTCGGTATCCAATGGGCGATATGATGCCGTTTCGGTTTTTACATTTGCATAACGTTTCTTTGCGGCAACGCCATACTTAGCTGGAATGACATCAGTTATCGGTTGGCCTGCTTTGTCCCATGAAGTAAAGTCCGGAAAACTTTGAGTATCTATGAGGATGACCCGTTCTTGGAGTGCATTCCCTTTCAGTTCGACGGTGTAGTAGACGAGGTACCGAGGGAGGGTAAGCTCCTGTCGGCTGAGGCGGAACAATTGCCCGTCAATGTACTTTAGGTCTGAATCAAACTTGCTAGGTGCTTTACATTCGATAAAGAGGAAAGGATCAGCATTCTTGGACTTACTAGGCTTTCTAACAAGGACATCTATTCTGCCACCCTTTCCTTGCGGGCGGCCAACAGGCTTGTAGACTCTTTCGACCTCTATGGATTGTTTACTAGCAGTATATCCATAAACAGTTGTAAGTCTTGTAAGTAGAAACGCACGGACAAGTTCCTCATCAGTTAAAACAACCGTGCCAGTTGAAAAGCCCGGAGCACTTGGATCAATCCAAATCGTATCAATATTGTAGTTTATAGAACCTGAGCCATCTGGCTGCAAATTTATAGACGATACAACAGGTGTTGTTGGTTGATTTTTCTTTATTGCATCAACTAAGGCTTGTCTAAGGGGTATGTCCATTACGGGGATTAGCTTTCATTTTTTGAGATATAAAGGTCAATTCAATATACGAAGGAAAAGTAATTTCACGAAACCTCTACGTGTAATGCTTAACGTACTACACTCATACCGTCAGCTTGTTGGGTATTGTTTGCGAAAACCCGCTATATTTTCGCGGGGAACGCCTAGTTAGTCAGCCAACAGACTTATGATAACTTTAATTCTTTCCGCATTTGGTCAAGAATTTTCTTACGAAGCAATTCTCCTTTTTCATTTCTTGATTTCAATTCTTCGGAAATGGATTGTCCTTTTGCACCATCTTTAAAATATGGCATTAGATTTTGCCAATTATTAAGTATAGAAGATGATACGGCCAACATTTCGCGCTGTAATTGGATAAATTCTTCTATCATTTCAAGAAGTTTGTCTGAGCAAACTAATTTTAGGCCATGAAGCTCACCGATTGATTTGGTAAATGTTTGGTTTATGTGTTTAATCAATCCAATAAGAGATGAATTCAAATCAGTTATTGCTGAGGTCGACTCTTGCGGATTTGTCATAATACGTTTGAAGTAATCAGTGATGTCAATCAGGAACTTTTCTTCAAAATTAATCCGCGCAGCCTCTGAAATTTCATCTAATGTTTTTTGGTACTTTTGATATTCCGCATAACGAACGTCAAAACTTCTTCGCCTATTGTCGTCACGTCGTTTTAGCAAATAAAAAAGGAATGGAGCTAATATTGAAGTTAAGATTGTGCTAACAATTACAGGAGTAATTAATGTGTCCATTTGTTTTAGCTGGCTAACGGATGGGCGCTCCGCCCAATGATAAAGCATGGCGGACAGGTAAGCTGCCGCACTGAATACTTTCAAAGTATACTAAACGAACCGAGTTCATATTGATAATTTCCAATCTTGTACTACAGCTATGTCAGCCATGCGTAAAGTACTCACACTCATTTATAATTAGTATCACGCTCAGCGTGATTCAATCTTCTGGACAAGCCGTGCTTGCCTGCCCGCCATTTTTTGGGCGGGAGCGCCTGGTTAGAACACACGCGGTAGAATATTTGATTAACTTAAACCGCTCAGAACTCAAACAATTGCGTATGTTGTTGGCATGCGCTATTTTTTCGATTTCAACCATCGTTTTAGTCTTACTTTAAATCGTCTCAGAGTTGATTTTGATAGAGCTTTTGAAACAAATTCAACGACCTCAACATCCGTTCCTGCACCTTTTCTAACTCTTAACAGAACACCAAATTCGTCTGTTTTATATTTTCTATAAAGCGCTTTCCAATTATTTGCTAAATAGTAAGAAGCACCGGATGTGCCGTGTGAACCTAATCCAGCACATACAAAATAAACGCTATTTTTTACAAAATCATGTTCATGTCGGTTATCAAGTCGAATGATAATTCCATAATCAAAATCACTCAATCGTTCCAACTTAACTTTTCCATTTGGTGTTTTTTTATAGAGCTGGAACAAGGAATTTGAAGTAGGGTTTTCGGGGATTTCAAATTCAAAATAAATGTTGTCCTCCCTATCCATAATAGAGTCTGTCAACTCATTTGATGCAGGCCCACCAATTGAAATAAAGGAATGGTTATAGTTTTTAATTGCGTCTACATCTGTATAAACTTTAGAAGGAAAGTGCTTATGTTTTAAGAGTTCATTTGAAATATAATTCACTGCTGTTATGGTTGACGCTCCGGCAAATTCGCTAAATCTTCTTACATTCACTACTTTTTTATGCCCTATGTGATATATCTTCTGAGCATTTGCAAATCCAGGATTTGCTTGGTCATCGGGGCTTATAAGCTCAGTAAACTGACCATACACAAGTCGTATTCTTTCTTCATTGCGTTCCCCCCCAAAAAATCTTCTAAATCGCCTATCTTGCCATCTCGTTCTTAAATAGTTGAAAAGAAAGCCAACAATAAATGATAGGACACCAAAAACTATGTGCCCTAAAGAAATGTCAAGTAAATTTTTTTGTATTTCTGTGAACATGTCCATGTCTTATATTGTGAGTATTCTTCTGTTTTTATTTTTTTCGGTTGGTATTAGCACCGTCTCGGAGCATTGCCACCAACTTGTGGAACAACGCCATAAGCAATTTGTGTGTTCTAACAGACCGGCAGTAAGCTGCGGCATTGAAAACTCGCAAGTTGCTGAAAACGAAACAAGTCCATGCTGATAACTTTCAATTAAACACTAAACCTATGCACGCCATTCTTAACGCACCCAGCTCATTCATTTTTAGTATCGTGCTTTGCGCGATTCATTCTTCTGGACAAGCCGAGCTTGCTTGCCCGCCCCGCCGTATTCGCGTTTTTTGCATCCCTCTGTTTTTGCCAAAGGCATCCCTTCGGGACTAGAGGGGAGCGCCTGGTTAGGCAACACACAAACTATTCACTTGTTTTCTTCTTATTAGCAATTATGAGTTGCTCTTGCAAATCATTAATCAACTCAGGTACCATTCGTTCGCTTACACCACTTATAAAAGCGAGTGAATAAATAATAAAAGAATTCAAACCAAGTACTGAAAGGATTAAACCTGCTTTGTGAAAAAGCACAAGTAACGCACCAAATATTGCACCGATTAGAATACGACTTAATGCACGAACAAAGATGAATCGCCAAGTGGAATACTTTGGTAGAGGAATTGTCGAAAATCGCTGTAGGAGTGAGACAAGAGCACCGCATCCCCCAAAAAATGCAGAAACTAATATGTAATAGATGTCGTTTTTGCCGATTATGATATAGAACAGAATGGCGGGAATAGAAAGACAAGCTGTACATATCATTGCTGTTGCAACATAATGAAGATGGGCAAGCTCACTTAGAGTTGAGTCCATAAAGAGTTGTGCCTCCTTGAAGAAATCGCATGTTGGAATTTCTTCATCTGAGTTCAAAGCCGTACCAAGGCCAGTCTCAACAAGGATACGAACTGCGCTAATTTTATTCTTAGGCAATTGAGATTCTGCGGCAGTTAACAAAGCTTGTGCTATACCGAGAGCCTCATTTGAATTACGGCATTTTATCATATCGTATTCCCAGCGCAATTGATTGTCCTCTTTGACGTGATAAAGGACAACACGACTTGTTTTAATGTCTATTGTTTTTATGGTCTCACCAAGTTGATTTTTATCACCAGGCTTATATTCCGACCAAGGTGGAAGTGGAGTTTGTGTTTGCATTGCCATATTTATTTTCCTTGTGTGTTGCCTAACGGACCGGCGCTAAGCTGCCGTGTGACCAATTTTAATTTTGCTGAAAACGAACTGAGTTACATAACTAATATTTTCTTCCAACACAAAACCTCTAAGCGCAATGTTAAATAGTACTGACGCTCATTCGGTCAGCTTGTGCGTTTTTTGCATCCCTCTGTTTTATAGAGAGGAGCGCCTGGTTAGGGCACACACACGATTATTTTTTAATACCCGAGATAGTTAATAATTCCAAAATCAGACGACGATAGCGTGCTTTTATATGATCGTCAAGATCGACTGGCTGAGTAATATACGCTCTATCGTGGGCCGCAGTGTCGCCAATTAATTTAATATCGTTCATTGTAGAATGGGAATTTCTTCCGAGTGTGACTTTCTTGTCTGCAACAACATAGGAAATAAGCTTGTCCAGTCCATAAAACACTCCGCCAACCTGAATCTCTTGTTGACGTCCCTGACTAATATAGATTTCGATTATCAAGGACTCCATGAGACGTCTACATAATACCGCACAACAATCAAGGAAGCCAAATTGACTCGCTCCATTGATTTGAAGAACCATTCTTTCTAGATAACCGCGTGTCCCTGCTACCCATTCAGATGGTAGAATATTATCCTCGACCTTAACGTCTTTAATATTAAGCAACGGACGATATTTTCTGTCGAGTTCTGCAAGTCTGCGGATATCGATTTGGAAAGTGCCGTTTCGACGACCAACAATAGTGTAGCGACTTTTCTTTAGTTCTTTTTCCAAACGCGTGACGTTTGGTTTTGGAAATCCATCTTCATGAAGATCATATGAAAGGTCAGATGGACTTCTCTCTTCAAACTCTTCAGTCACGTGATAGTACCAAAGTAATGCTATCGCACGATCTATATGTTGCTCATCTTGCTGGGCTAGACGTTTGGAAAATTCTGACCTACTTGCCATCGTTGTCACCATTAATAACAGCTTGCAGATATTGGAGTCCACGACGAGAAAGCTTGTAGCGAACTGCGTGACCTTTTATACGCAATTTATCGCCGACAACATAACGAGAAGCTGAGCCGGCTAAAGTATTGGCTATATTCGGTGTAGCAATAGGAATACCAAGTTCGGTGGTAACTCGATTGATTTCGCCTGAAGTAAGTCCATAAGCGTTAGCAAGATGTTTATGAACAATAAATAAAGGGAGTAAAGTTCGATCTACGGTACTGATGCGATCAAGAATATGCTTTTCAATTGACTCTGACTCTTCACAGTTCTTGATCATATTGACAATCGCGGTAATGTCGGGTTCGTGTTGAGTTTGCTGTGAAAATGAATGAGTAGGTTTCGTTTTCTTAGAAAGTGAGACGGTTTTATTGTCAGAAATCTCGCCTTGGGATTGTTGACCGCCATAATAAGTAAGTAACCCTTTGATTTCTTCCGGAGTGCCTTCAATTGTGACATTGGTACCATTTGGAAGTCGAAACGAAGCTTTAGCCATTATAGTTCTCCTCCTGATTTAATTTTTTATATTTGTGCACGCCCTAACATTTGATTAGATATGCCAAAGACATGGCTTCGCCACCTTCGGGATAAACGTGAATTATAGACTTTGTTCTTAATATTGCGTTTAATTTCTCAAGAAATGTCATTGGCGATCCCCCAATGGTAATAATCAGAGATTTGAGATTTTTACTGCTTTAATATACATGTTTCTCAATGGGAGGGCAAGGTTAAAAGTAGAATATTAAATAGAGAAGCCTCAACACCACGCCAATGGAATGCTGAGGCTCCGGAGGGGACTCGCGTTTTTCTTGAGGAGAGAAAAGACGCGAGGGGATTTATAATATCTATCCAATTACATAAAGTCAATATCTTTATGCGCGCCTATTACTAGGATGAAATAGTATAGATTCTCGAAGTTTCTCAAGGAAAGCGGCAGGAAAACTTCGGAAATCTTCTGGCTAGGGCGCAGGATGTGCAGTATGGTGCATTTTTTGCACAATTGAAGAAAATGGATTTTTCATTTCGAATAAATTTCCCGGCTTTTTCTGTGGCATATAGATTGCAGAATTATTTGTGAAGTAATCCATTCTCATCATAGAACAGTATACTGAAGAGAGAAATGAAAAATAAATTCTGTTTCTTTTTCAGCAACCGTATCAACCATCGCACCGATTTTCATTCATTTCCTTCTATCGCAAACTGCTCAAACACCGGAGTGCATCAAAGAATTCATAGGAAATCTCTGCAATCGAATGACAGGCGTAACGGTAATTTTCCGTACACAATAAACAAATCCAACGGTAGTTCAGTCAAACCGGCAAATCAAGTATCAAATAATTTATAAATCAGAATTCCCGGAAATTATTCTCCCTCCTATTTTAGATTCTCGAAGTTTCTCACGAGAAGCGGTAGGAAAACTCCGGGAATCTTCTCACATTAGCTATTGCTACATCGGCGGCAGGGGCGGAACCTTCGGTTTTTTCTTTCCGAAAATTCCAAAACCGATAAGCCCGCCGAGCATGGAAAAAATCGGGTAGAGAATCAGCGCGTAGACAAGCGAGCGGAGAATACCGCCGATCTTTCCGCTTTCTTTCATTGCCTGCTCCAACTTGTCACTCAGGTCATTCATGGTACCCGGCGGAAGCGATCCGGAATTTTCAAGCTTCTGTCCAAATTTCTCCACCAAATTACGAACCATCTCTGTTTCCATAGGCCCAAGAATGAGAGAAATCATTGCGCTCAGGAATGTTGTGACCAGCGCGCCGATGATGCCGGCGATGATTCCCAAAACCAATGCATCGGAAGATTCCATCTGAGGCATTTGATCTGTAAATTCCAGACGATAGAGATAGACCGACATCGCCCCGCCGAAAAGAATTCCGGCGCAGCAGCAGCAGTTCAGAAAATTAAGGCCCGGAAGGCCTGAAATAGTGCCGACAATGAGTCCGCCGAGAATAGCGGCGCGTAGTTTACTGGGTTTTTCGATCATATCGAACGGCTCCGGAATCTGGTGAATGGTTTTTATTTCGATGAATGAGCTGCAAACAAGCTTCAATAAAAATCGGGACAACAAACCAAGGCATGCTTATTCCGAACAAAGCGCCGGTGATCACTCGGGTCATCGCTGTGCTCGCATGAATACCCGCGGCATTCAGAACGGCATCAAGAACCATGGGAAGAACCGCGACGA
>Ga0182021_10008302_pt1 | contig 12306 bp, 10 predicted proteins | sample 612E3MmetaG_FD_120493 | JGI IMG/M metagenome (GOLD analysis project Ga0182021, IMG submission 120493) | Permafrost microbial communities from Stordalen Mire, Sweden - 612E3M metaG (Illumina Assembly) | ecosystem: Environmental > Terrestrial > Soil > Wetlands > Permafrost | place: Sweden...
GAGCGCCTCAGCCTCTTCCACAAATACGAGCGCAGAGGCAAGTGCGGTGAAGATCGATTTTCACGCTGATCCAAGTCCCATGAAGGCCGGCGAAGACAACCAGTTCCGCGTAACGCTGATGGATGCGGCAGGCAAGCCTGTCGCCGATGCCCGCGTCACAGTCACGCTCATCATGCCCGCGATGCCTTCAATGAACATGCCGGAGATGAAGAGTTCCTGCGAACTGGCGTGGAAGGCTGGCGTTCAAATGTACGTGGGCAAAGGTCAGGCACCGATGTCGGGAACGTGGAATGTAATTGTTGAGGCGCGCAAAAACGGCAGCGTGATCGCATCCTTTCGCACCCATCTCAGCGCCAGGTAGGAGACGCCATGATCAACCGCATCCTTGAATTCTCGATGAAGAACCGCTGGCTGATTCTGGCCGTCTACGCTGCATTTGCGGTCTGGGGATATTGGGCGCTGCTGCACACGCCCATCGACGCGATTCCCGACTTGAGCGAGAACCAGGTGATCGTCTTCACCGAGTGGCAGGGGCGCAGCCCGCAAGAGGTGGAAGACCAGATCACCTATCCACTCACGGTAAACCTGCAAGGGCTGCCGCATGTGCGCACGGTTCGCTCGGCCTCGGCCTTCGGCTTCTCGATGGTGAATGTCATCTTTGAGGATTCGGTGGATATTTACTTTGCGCGCACCCGCGTACTGGAGCGGCTCAGCCTTGCGGGCAGCTTTCTGCCCGCGGGCGTGACACCGATGATGGGCCCGGATGCAACCGGCGTGGGCCAGGTCTTCTGGTACACAGTCGAGGGTCCATACGACAGCGGCACACTGCGCTCGATTCAGGACTGGTTCGTCAAATATCAGCTCAATACCGTGCCGGGAGTCGCCGAGGTCGCCAGTGTTGGCGGATTTGTAAAGCAGTATCAGATCGATCTCGATCCCATTAAGCTGCGCGCCTACAACATTGCACTGAAGGATGTAATTACTGCGGTGGAACGCAGCAATAACAACGTCGGCGCCAAGGTGATTGAGACTGGCGACACAGAGAATATCGTGCGCGGTATCGGCTTGATTCGCAGCCTGAAGGACATTGAAGAGATTTCGCTCGGCGCCTACAACGGCACGCCAGTAACCGTCGGCAACGTCGCCAGTGTGCAACTAGGGCCAGAATTCCGGCGCGGCGTTCTCGACAAAGACGGCAAGGAAGCTGTCGGCGGGGTTGTCATCATCCGCTATGGCGCCAACGCGCGCGAGGTGATCGAAGCCATCAAGAAAAAGATCGGCGAGATCCAGCCGGGGCTTCCAACGGGCGTGAAGATTGTTCCCTTCTATGACCGCAGCATTCTCGTTGGCCATGCCGTAGACACACTGCGCCACGCGCTGATTGAAGAAATCATTCTGGTCACGCTGGCGCATATTCTCTTTCTCTGGCACTTCCGCAGCATTCTCGTTGTTACCATTCCATTGCCGCTCGCGGTGCTGGGCGCGTTCCTGTTCATGAAGGGCGCGGGCATATCGTCGAACATCATGTCGCTGGGCGGAATCGCCATCGCCATCGGCGTGCTCGTCGACGCGGGAATCGTGATGACTGAAAACGTGATTCGCCAGGCAGAGCAATACGAAGAGGAGCACGGCAACTATCGCGAACATATCTGGGAGATCACGCTGAATGCCGCGCGGCTGGTGGGCCGGCCTATCTCTTTCGCCATGGTCATCATCATTCTCGCATTCATTCCGGTTTTCGCGCTTACCGGCATGGAAGGCAAGATGTTTCATCCGCTGGCCTTCACCAAGACCTTCGCCATGATCTGTTCCACCATCATGGCGATTACGCTGGTGCCGGTTCTGTGCACGTTTATGATTCGCGGTAAATTGCATCGCGAGAATGAGAATCCGGTGATGCGTCTGTTGCAGGCCATTTACAGACCCGTGCTGGCGTGGGCGCTGCGCCACAGGCTCATCACGCTTGGCGCGGCGCTGGCGCTCTTCGGCGCGGCGGTCTACACCGCAACCACCATCGGCTCCGAGTTCATGCCTCCGCTGGATGAAGAGACCGCGCTCTTCATGCCCATCTCCGATCCGCGCATCTCTCTGACGGAAGCGACCAAGATTCTTCGCCAGCAGGATGCAATTATCTCCGCTGATCCGGCTGTTGCAATGGTGGTGGGAAAGGTGGGCCGCGCGGATACCTCAACCGACCCTGCGCCTGTGAACATGAGCGAAACAACCATCACCTTCAAGCCCAAAGCCGAATGGCCCAAGGGACTGACAAAGGACGCTATTCTAGCGCGGCTCGACGAGAAGCTGCAAATCCCCGGCGTGACGAACATCTGGACGCAGCCGATTCGCAATCGCATCGATATGCTCTCCACCGGCATCCGCACACAGATCGGCATCAAGGTCTTCGGCCCCGATCTGAGCGTGATTGAGAAATTGTCGGAAGAGATCAAGGATGTCGTGCGACAAATTCCCGGCGCGACAGATCTCTACGCCGAGCGGACAACTGGCTCTCCGTATTTGGAGATGACCGTGGACCGACCGGCGGCGGACCGCTATGGGCTGAACGTGGCCGATGTTGAGGACGCGATTGAAACCGCCGTGGGGGGCAAGAATCTGACCACTACCATCGAGGGACGGCAGCGTTTCCCAGTGCGCGTCCGCTATGCGCGCGACTTCCGCGAAAACCCGCAGCAGCTTGGCGATGTGCTCGTAACCGGCAGCAACGGCGCGCAGGTGCCGCTTAGCAAGGTTGTCACTGTCAAGACAACCATGGGGCCATCGATGATCTCAAGCGAGAACGGCCTGCTGCGCGGGTCAGTCTTGTTGAACGTGCGTGGCCGCGATGTGGGTGGGTTTGTCGAAGAGGCTCAACGGGCAGTAACTCAGCAGGTAAAGATGCCGCCGGGTTATTACATCGAATGGAGTGGCCAGTATGAAAACCAGATCAGCGCGCGCAAGCGGCTGGAGATGGTCATTCCCCTTGTGCTTGTGATCATTTTCGTCCTGCTCTATCGCACCTATGGCTCAGCCAAAGAGGCAGCGCACGTATTGCTGGCTGTGCCCTTCGCGCTCTCCGGTGGCATCTTCCTCGTCAAGGCGCTCGGTCTCAATTTCTCAGTTGCCGTATGGGTCGGTTTCATCGCGCTTTTTGGAACCGCAGTGCAGACCGCCGTGGTCATGGTCATTTATTTGCGCGAAGCGGTGACGCGGCGAAGAGCCGCCGATGGCCAGCTCACGCGCGCTGGCCTGTACGCAGCCGTGATGGAAGGCGCGCTGCTGCGGCTTCGCCCCAAGGTGATGACCGTCGCTACAGTGGTTGCCGGCCTGTTGCCACTGATGTGGTCCACGCGAACCGGCGCCGAGTTTATGAGGCCGCTGGCCGCGCCGGTGCTGGGAGGAATGCTCAGCTCACTCGTCCACGTATTGATTGTGACTCCAGTAATCTTCACATGGTTGTGTGAGCGGGAGTTGCGTTTGAAATAATCGCAGGCCGCAGGAGCGTCTCTCCAGCCATTGCCAATTTCGACGCTTGAACCGGATATATACTGCGTACTGAGGTTCCGGGCATAGTTTTTCGTGCTGAGGCTTTAATTCTAACGTTGATTCCAGCAATCCCGTCCGGATTACCTGAGCTATATCACGGAGGATCCCTATGCGCCATCTGTTGATGTCCTGTATCTTCGCCTGTTTTCTCGTCAGCACAATTGCCGAAGCTCAGTTGAATTCCGCCGCCCCATGCACCAGCCTGCCCGTGGTCGCCAACGGCAGCGTGAGCAGAAGCGCGTCCAGCAACCAGTATCGCCTGGTTTGCAATTCAGGTTACACGGTCACCGGCAACGCCACTGCTACCTGCTCCAAGACCGCCGCCGGAGAGCACTGGTCCGCCGCTTTCGGCTCCTGCATGGCTGTTTGCACGGCGCCTCCCATTGCCAATGGAAGCGTGGTTTATACCAGCGGCCAGCCGGCAACCGTCAACATCATGACCAACACCAATGTCAGCGTGAAGTGCAACCCGGGCGCCACCCTGCAAGGCTATGGAACCAACTACTGCGGGCTATCGGCTTCCGGAGGCACATGGAGACAACCCTTCGGCACCTGCTCGAATTCGTGCAAACTGCCCGCCGTTATGAACGCTCAGCTTCTGGATGCATCCGGGAAACCGGTGAGTGGCTCCATGGCTCCTAACACTTCCTTCACCGTCAAGTGCAATGCCGGGTTTGTGCCGCCTCTGAATGCTGTCACTCGCGGGACGTGCAACTATTCAGGTGTGCTCAGTGGGCAGCCCAGCTCCTGCGTGCAGTCGGTTGTGGTGAGCTGCCCGCAGACGATTCAGATTACACAGGCGGACTTTGGAACAAACAACGGAGGCTATCTGAAGTACTCGCCCGCGGATTGGAAGCTGAGCGCCGGCGCGGCGTTGGCGCTGACGCTGCCGCTCTCTTCGGTGAATGTCGATAACGGACTTGTGCTGAATTGCGGATATTCATCGCCTTCCGGCATGGCAAACCTGACCAAGCAAGTCTCGCAGTTCGGAACCAAGTGCGTAGCCGACAGCGGCGGCAAATCATTCACGTGTTACAAGTAGAATTCGCGGGCGGATAAATCGGAAGCGCTCTAGACTGCTTGCGCCGCTGGCTTGACCGGCCGGAAGAGCCAGAGGTTGAGCAGGGTGAAGAGTAGCCCCCCGACGGTGAACTTGAGCCAGACGGGGGCTGCGGAGGGTGAGAAGAAGCCCTCCAGCGTCCCGGCAATCACCAGCAACGGAATAATGCCGGAGACCAGCCGCGTGGCTTCGATGCCGCCGCGGGCGACCGACTCCTTCCAGCGCAGCGCGCCGGGGAAGAGCATGGCGTGGCCAAGACGGAAGCCGGCCCCGCCCGCGATGAGGATGGAAGGCAATTCGAGCGACCCGTGCGGGGCCACAAAGCTCCACAGCGCCAGCGACATATCGTAGTGGTGGCAGGCCGCGCCGATCACCCCCAGCATCATGCCGTTCTGAAAGAGCGCGAGGAAGGTTCCCAGCCCAAAGACGATTCCCCCGGCAAAGGTCACAAAGCTGACCGAGAGGTTGTTGGTCATGATGGCGCTGGAGGCCATCGGCGCCACGCTCACCACTGAGTTAGTCCACATCGTGTGGCGCTCCATGGTGGCGATCATCTCGGGGCCGACGAAGTGGCGCATGAACTCGGGGCGCGCGCTGGTGATCGCTGCGCCCAGCAAGCCAAAGGCCACGCCGACCACGAGCGAGGCTGCGACATAACCGATCTGGCGCTGGAAGACAACCGGGTATTCATCGCGCAGAAAGCGGAGCAGGGTGAGAAGATTGGTCTTGCGGCCGGAATAGATGATATGGTGGGCGCGAGCCAGCAACTGATTCACATGCGCGGCATAAGTACGGGAGGTTGAGTCCTGGCGCAGCACCGAGAGGTCTGCCGCCACCTGCCTGTAAAGCAAGGCCAGCTCAGCCAACTCCGCGCGGGAGATCTGCCCCAGGCCGCTTGCGTCGCATTGGGCCAATAGAGACGATAGCCGGTCCCAGTGGGGCCGGCGCTTGAGAATCCACTGGTTGGAGAGGACGAGCGCCATGGAGTTGAATTCAGTCCAGCTTAACTCAGATCAGCTTAACATTGACACGCCTGAACTGGTGGAGATTGAGATGCCCCTGGCCGGCATCGGCAGCCGCTTTATCGCCTTGCTGGTCGATTATCTGATCTGGTCCGCCGCGCTCCTGGTGCTTGGGCTGCTGGCCGCGTTCCTTCTGCCGGGCATCGAAGCATTTTCCAAGTTATCAGCGCAATGGGCCGTGGCCATTGTCATTTTCATTATTTTTTTCTTCAACTGGGGCTACTTTACGCTCTTTGAGGCCTTCTGGAATGGCCGCACTCCCGGCAAGCGCGTGGCCCGGATTCGCGTCATCCAGCGCTCAGGCCGCGCCATTGGCCTCTTCGAGTCGATGGCCCGCAACTTTGTCCGCTTTATCGACCAGATTCCCTTCTTCTACGCGGTGGGGGTGATTGCGATCTTCGTCACTCGCCAGCACCAGCGGCTGGGTGACCTGGCTGCCGGCACGCTGGTGGTGCGCGATCGCGCGCTGGAGGAGCCTGCCTGGGGCGACGCGGGAGCACGGACCTTCACCGCGCAGATTTTTGCGCCCAACGCCCCGGCTCCGGCTCCGGAGCCGCACAACGCCTACTCCCTGCCGGCTACAGGCATTGCCAGGCTCTCGCCCACCGACCTGGAGGTTCTGGAGGAATTTTTCTCACGCAGACTTGACATGAGCCTACCCACGCGCCAGGCGCTGGCCGAGCGAATCGCCGCCGCCATTCAGGCAAAATCCGGTCTGGAGCGGCCTGCCGGCGCCAGCGTGGAAACCTTTCTAGAGGCTACAGCTCGCCAACTGAGGGATCAGGCGCGAATGCAATAGAGTTGGGACGGATGGACTAGGAAAGACTAGCTTGGCCACTCCGTGATTCGATGGCCTTTTCCAGCGCCAGCAGCTCCGCCAGCGCCCGCTCCGGACAGATGTGCCGGACCTCCAGTTGATCCATCTCCTTGTCTGTTTCCACAGAAGAGGCGATGGTCATGAAGCAGTAGAGGCAGCGGGTGTTGTAGGTCCCGTTCTCGTTTTGGGTGCGGCTGTACATCGTTCCTCGGGTATTCCGAAAGATGGGACGATGTTAGACGGCCTTGTACTTTCTCGAAGTGACCTGTATCACGGCATCATGTTTATCGGCACTAATGGGGACTATTTCTTTTCAGTAAAACTTTACGGCGTAATCCCTTGGTTGGGGTTGCGGCGCAGTTGCCAGCAGGAGGCTTGGCCAGCCTGGGGAAAGAGCGAGAGTGAGCAGGGCGCGTCGATGGTGCCGAGATAGTCGAACTCCTGCCTGTTGCCCTTGAGCGGAATCGTCACATAGCGGTTGACGGTGACATTGCCCTGGGGCGAGCCGCGCAGCTTGTAGACGGCCCAATCGCCCGCGTAGGTGACCACAAACACCGCTGCCAGCACCACAAGTATTCGCATCAACCAGTGCATCAACCAACGCATCATGCGGATTCAGCCCTCCTGCACAGGCTGATTCCAGAGTATCCGAGCGGCTCCAGTCTTGCTAAGTCTATGTTATCTATAACAGCGCGGGATTACCCGAACGACTGGCCTGCCGGCGCCTCCGATTGGGCCAGAGCTGCGTCGGATGAGTGGACTTCAAAACAGCCTCGCCCTCGAGCCTTGGCGCGGTAGAGAGCTGCATCCGCATTCTTCAGCAACGTATCCGCGTCAAGCTCCTCTCCCGATGCGGCGCAAACCCCGATGCTCACGGAAACCGGCAGCTCACAGCACTCATACGATATGGGGGCTGCCAGAGTTTTTACAAGGTTTAAGGCAGTCCTCTCGGCAATATGTGGGTCGCTCAGTTCGGGAAAAAGTACGACGAACTCGTCGCCGCCGATGCGGGCGACAGTATCGCTCTTGCGCACGGTTTCCAGCAGGCGATCCGCGGTCACGCGCAAGACCTCGTCGCCGGCTGCGTGGCCATAGGTATCGTTGATCTCTTTGAATTTGTCCAGGTCCACCATCAACAGCGCCAGCCCGGTTTGATGGCGCCGGGCGCCTACTATGGCGACATCGATGCGATCCTGCAAGAGCAGGCGGGTCGCGAGTCCTGTCAAGCCGTCATGCAAAGCCAGATGGCGGAAGCGCTCTTCACTCTCACGAAGCAGCACCGTTTGTTCCTGGAGCAACTCGGCTTGTTCACGCATCTGCATCGTTTGCCGCTCCAGGCGCCTTCTCAGAAACATCACCCAAACCAGCACGAGCAGCGCGCCGCCCAACGCCAATGCCAGCACGACAGCCGCATGATCCGGAGTCCACCAGGAGGGCTTTTGCACGACAATCACATCGCCGGGCGAGCGCATCAGCACCCGGAAGGATCTGGCCACCGCAATGCCCTCTCCAACCGCGCTCTTCTCCACGTCCAGCCGGATGGAGCAGATTCCCGTCACGCGCAGCTTGCTTCCGTTCTGCCATGCGCTTGTATCAGCTCCGGTGAGCCTTTTGGGAAGAATAGCTGCAATAATGTAGTTTCCAGAGGAGAGCATGAGAGTGGTGTCAGAGGATGCCAGATCGCGACCGATCAACTGGCCTTCGATCTGGATCAACTGGGCGTCATGCATGCCATTCAAAACCTCTTCAGGCGTCAAAGGCTCCGCCGCAATTGGTTTGCCGCTGCTTACGCGTCTGTAGGCAGCGTCGGTCAATACGTGCGCCTCGCCTTCGATTGCCTCAAATCCGGCTACATCGGCTACGTCACCCACTGCCAGAGGAGTATCCTGCTCCGTTCGCGCGCAGACTGCGCCGCTCGAATCGTGAATGCAGAGTGACGAACCGGGCCGCTGAAGAGTGACCGTCCCGCGCAGATGCACCCGGTGATTCAAAACGGAAACCTGATCCCATTGCAGCAGGTGGTCGGCGGGAAGAATCGGTTCATTAAAGGGATCTTTGGGCGCAGGCTCCAGAATCTTGATCGCCATCATCCCCGGCGCCATCAGTCGCGCGCCGATCATCTGGAATTTGATGCGGCTGAGCAAGGGAGAGCTATTGGCATGAACGCGCACTTTGGCGTCAATCAGGCTGGAGTAGTCCGCGTCCGGCTCTTTCATCATGGTGACGCCGATCATCCCATCTGCCATGGAGAGTTGCAGCGTGACGGTGTGGCCCACCTCGGCGAAGGAGCGAATGATGCCGTCCACCTCGACCCATTTGCCGTCATCGACGCCGCTGAAGAGGCTGGCGTGCGTTACGCGGAAAGCATTCTCCGGTAAGTGGGAGGGACCAATGATGCGTATCTGGGGAGAGACAACATACGGAGCAAATGACCCGTTGGCGCTTACGCCTTGCATATCGATCAGCGTTCCGGGGGGCAATGAAGGAATCGTATCGGCAGGCACCCGGACAAAGATGCCTCCGGTCTCATCGTTCACAAACAGCGCCGCGTAGCCGTGACCGAGGTTGGGATCGTAATAGGTAACCACCGCGCGCAGATGAACCGGAAAACCGCGCGCTGCCTCCCTGGAGGAAATATCGTGCGCAGCGTGCGCCGTTGTCAGCGTAGGCAGCTTCTTCTCCGCCGCAGCCCAACCGGGAGCTGTCGAGGCAAGGCTCGCAAGCAGCAGGACGAGCACGCATTGAAAGCGATCACGCCCAATCCATCGTTGCGCAGAGGAGACAGGCCTCTCCTCTCTCCCGCCACAGTGCCATCCCTCCACCGGCGGGCGCACCGGCGGATAACCTGTCGCAATTACACGCACAGGAACTATTTCGGCAATCAAGGGTGAGGGCTTCAATCTTACCCCCCCGAATACTCAGCCCATTGTAACTAAAAAGCCCGTCTTTGCTTCACTATACAGATAATTTCCCGGCAACGAACTATCTTCACTCCCAAAACAGACAGGTTTCTCCCTGCACTTGCGCGCCGGCAAAATCGATCGGCACGATGGCTCCATCAATCTACCTAACGAGTAGCGGCCGCCTCTGCATCCTGGAGCTTTCTGTCAGCGGCTCGAGCATGTTTCATATCGGGTGAATAGACCCGGTAGCAATTGCGCCCACCCGCCTTGGCCTCATAGAGGGCCGTATCCGCACCCTGCATCAGCGCATCGGAATCCAGATTGTCCACCGAAACGGCGCAGATGCCTATGCTGACAGAGACCTGCGCCACAACGCCCGAGTATTCTACCGGCGCAGTCATCTTTTCGACGATGTTCGCGGCGATCCTCTCGGCGATCTGCGCCTCCAGCACATCCGGCAGCAGCACCACAAACTCATCTCCGCCTATTCTGGCGACGGTATCGCTCTTGCGCACGGCTTCCAGCAGCCGATCCGCGGTTACACGCAAGACCTCGTCTCCGGCCTGGTGGCCAAAGGTATCGTTAATCTCTTTGAATTTGTCGAGGTCCATCATCAGAAGCGCCAGCCCGGTTTGATGCCGCCGGGCGCTTTCCATGGCGACATCCATGCGATCCTGCAAGAGCAGGCGGGTCGCCAATCCCGTCAAGCCATCATGCAATGCCATATGCCGGAAGCGCTCTTCACTCTCACGAAGAAGAGTTGTCTGGCGATACACTTGCCTTCTGAGCGCCACCACCCAGCCAAGCACAATTAGTATGCCGGTCAGCGCCAGAATCATCACTACAAGTGTATGAGATGCCGTCCACCAGGAGGGCTGTTGCAGGACAACCACATCCTCTGGTGTGCGCAGCAGGATTTGAAAGGCCTTCGGAAGCCGGTAATGCCGCGAAGCCTTCGTTTCAGAGATCACGCAGATGCCGGTGAGTTGAATCCGGCTGCCATTGCGCAAACCGTTAAACGGTTGTTCATTAAGCTCTCTCGGAAGTATTGCGGAAAAAACGGCGCCTCCCTGGTCGACCAGCAACGTCATCTGGTCCGTGGTTTCCTGCAGTCCGATCAGACGTCCGTTTAGACGAACCAGATCTCCCTCGAAATTTCCGGTAAGCACGTCTGCGACATTGACGGTTTTTGGCACAGGCACAGGCGCTGTGTCAATTAGCTTGAAGATGGCGCCCTGCATGGTGTGCGTTGCATCGCCCAGCGAGGGATATCCCACGGCTTCCACCACATCACCGGGCTTGAGCGTATTGATTTCGTTGCCCAATATGCCCGCACTTTGAATGCCGTCGGTGAGGAATACGGTCTGCCCCCAGCGGGCTGTAACAACGCCGCGGATTCGAACCAGGCGATCTGAGCCAGCGCCCGGCATATAGTCGAAGACTCGATTCACCGGGCTGAGTGGAATGGAAAATGGATCGGTGGGCGCGGGCTGAAGGATTTGGATGTAATCCGGTGAGGGCGCATAGACGCTCATCGCAATGATCCGGCCCCGCTGATTGAAGATCGGGCCCGTGGTACCGTGAACCCTTACCCGCGCATGGACGAGCCAGCTGAAATCCGTCTTGTTGCCTGTGCTTGTCCCTACTTCCATCTGCAATTGTCCAGACGAAATCCAGAGATTCAGCATCCCCTCTCTGATCTGGGCCGAGCGTACGGTGCCGTCAAAGGCAAGCCATTGTCCGTCCTCAATGCCGCTCGTCAGTTGATTCATGTCCACCAGTCGCGCAGGCGGCAGCGGCCTCTCTCCCAGAACGCGTATCGTAGCCTGATCGACGATGGGAGCATAATCACCCGGACCTGTAACCCCCACGACATCCAGCAAAACCCCGGGGTGGATTGCCGCGCCCAACAGGGCTTGATTTTTTTGCTCAACAAATATCCCCGAGATGCCATCATACGCAAAGAAGCCATGCCAGTCGGGAAAACAGGCGAGGCACATTAGCTGCAGATGCACGGGATAGCGCCTTCTGGCATCGAAGAGCGTGAGGTCGTGAATCTCCTTGGCTGTGGTCAAGGTGGGCAGCTTCTCCGCCGCCGTCGTCGATGCAGCGCCGGTCGCCGCCCAGCCGGGAGCGACGGTCCAGAACAGCACCAGCAAAACAACAATCACCGTGGCCGCTTGGCGAAGCGGTATAGACGGGCGGCAACGTTCAGCAGGCTTCTCCACGAGAAGCCGCTGTGCGCGCTTGACCATGCCGCGCTGCCAGCCGCCGCTTTCCACGGCAAATGAGTTCATCACTCTCAAGTTGTGGCACTTACCCCCGCATCGGATACCGCCCAATCTCCAGACAAAGCCCTGCCAACGAAAGCCTTATCGGCTGACAGGGAAGGCAGCATTATATCCCCTCACTCGAAATCCCTGCCCAGAACCAAATAAAAAAACTCCGAGGCGGCTTGTGTCAATCTGCAACCGGGCGGCTTACAACGGCTTATGGTCCGGAATCACTTCGGCGGGGCAACCGCAACCGGGCCAATAGTGCCTTCTGGCAGAACGATTTGTGCCGGCGCGCAGCAGGCGCTGTCGAGTCTGGCCCGGTCGGCACTCATATTTTTGTCGTTGCCTAGCACGGACAGCACGAAGTTGAGGATAGAGGCGGCGGAGGCTTCATCGGGCAGGCAAATGCTGTAGTGCATCCACTTGCCCTCGCGGCGTGCGGCAACGATGCCGGCCTGGCGCAGATAGGCGAGGTGCCGCGAGATCTTCGGCTGGCTCTGGCCCAGAATCTCGACAAAGTGACAGACGCAAACCTCGCGACCGGCCATCAGGTTGAGCAGGCGCAGGCGGGTGGCGTCGGCCAGCGCCGCGAAGAGGCCGGCCATGCTCAGAGATTTGGAGCAACATCTCATGAATTTATTGTATACGGGTTGACAAATATATTCGCATCTAATATATTCGTTTTAGC
>Ga0182021_10008303_pt1 | contig 12303 bp, 10 predicted proteins | sample 612E3MmetaG_FD_120493 | JGI IMG/M metagenome (GOLD analysis project Ga0182021, IMG submission 120493) | Permafrost microbial communities from Stordalen Mire, Sweden - 612E3M metaG (Illumina Assembly) | ecosystem: Environmental > Terrestrial > Soil > Wetlands > Permafrost | place: Sweden...
ACCACCAGAATAGTGGATGTGAACCCATGGATGACCAGGCACCATTAGATGAGCCTTGTGAGCAGTGCGGACTCTGTTGCCGTGTCTTCGGCCCCAATATTACCCCGACGGTATCGAACGTATATGTCTGGATAGAGCAGGGGCGGACTGATATTCTGCGCTGGTTTGTCGCATTCATGGAGAACACTACACAGGTAAACTGTATCCTGATCCAGGCAGAAGACCTTGGAAATGTTATTTCCGTGGAGATGCGGAATCCTGACACCGGGGAGTACGTCCCGGTCTGCCCATTCCTGCGCCGCACCGGAAAACATCGATACCTCTGCGGGATTCACCGGGTGAAACCGGATATGTGCTGCACTTACCAGCCGTGGATCTGGGGCGAGACCTACTTCAACCGCTGTGAGGCTCTAAAGAAAACCGACCGGAGGTTCCTTCCTTCCATTCATAAAAAACCCCCGGGGAGATTCCAACCAGTAGTTAAACCTGAAAACCTGTTTCAACAATTTTAAAAATGAAGAAAAATAATGGGTGCTCCAATGGCAGTTATTGCACATATTACAACCAGCCTTGCAGGATTCAAAGCCCATCCGGAATGATGACCTCTCCTTGCCTCGGTCTTTCAATACCTTCACTGAAGATTGTGGGTTCGCGAATTTCATGAAAACGTTAGGCATTGCAGTGAAGCCTGGCCAAGTCTGTGAACCGTCGCCAAACCCCAGAAAAGGCCTTTTTTCAGCGTGAATATCTATATCCTCACCAGAAGATTTCTCTGCTCGATCACATAATGAACGCCGACAGCGGGTAAGTTATACACCCATTAATGAAATTTCTCTCATGTTGCGGATATCGTATATCATTCCCTACCGGTCCAAAATCCGGATTTAGGCGTGTGTCACCATACTCAAACCCGATTTCGCCCAGAGTAAAATCAATATTTTCTTATAATGGTTAAGACTGAATTTTAACATGATATGCTATATCATAGCATAACAGGATGAACCATGAAGTATGCTATCCTTTTCATCATTATACTGCTGACTGCAACCTTCTTTACCGGATGTACACAGCAGCAGACAACAGTTGCTCCGGGCGTTATCAAAGTAGGGGTCATCGCGTCACTTACCGGTCCTGCGAGCAATGTCGGCACAAGCATGTGGCAGTCGGCATCGGTTGCGGCCGATGAGATCAATGCCAAGGGAGGTGTTTACGTCAAATCCCTGAACAAAAATCTGACTATTCAACTTGTCCAGGGCGACGATGAGTCCACCCAGCAGGGTGGGCAAACTGCAGCTACGAAGCTGATTACCAATGATAAAGTTGATATTCTGGTCGGAGGGTATTCGAGTGCTGTCACTTCAGCATATGAACAGACTATCGCGGAATTTAAGGTTCCCTATATTGTTACCGGTGCATCCAGCCCAATCATTACCCATCGTACTGATATCGATACCAGCTATGTCTTCCACCATTGCCCAACAACTGACAGCTATGGGCAATATACTACAACCTTTATCGATCAGGTGATAAGGCCGTCAATAAATAAAAAATTTAACTTCCCGGCAGACCGGCCACTCAGGCTCGCCCTTGTCTACCAGGATACCGCTTTTGGCAAAGGAGTACAGGCTGCAGTCAATAATACCATCTCGACAAACAACCTGAAAATTCAGCTGGTATCCCAGCAGAGCTTCAAAATGGGCGAGAGCGATTTCAGAACGTCCATGACCGCAATTAAAGCTGCAAAACCTGACGCGGTATACCTTGCAGCATTCCCGAATGAAGGAGCTCCACTCATAACACAGGCGAGGCGGGATATCGGGCTTAATACAATTTTCCTTTCTGTTGAGAATAATGACAATGCTCAATTTTACAAGGATGTCGGACAATACGGCGAAGGATCCATCATTGAGAGCAGGTTCTCACCTTATGTCGCACCAACAGGGGCAGTAGCCATTGCACAGAGTGCTTTTAAACAAGACTACTATACGAAGTGGAATTCATATCCTGACGCACTGGGTGCTTCCACGTACGAAGGTGTCTATATCGGTGCACAGGCAATCACGACTGCAGACAGCCTCTCAAAGGCAGATATCAGGCAGGCTCTTGTTGGCCTCAGGATGCCACAATTAATTGAGCCAATGAAAAATATGACAATATCGTTCTCACCGGAATTCAGAGAATCCTCATTTGACCTCTGGATGGAACAGTTGTCCTTCAATTCCACTCTCGGCGAAACAAGACCTTCAATTGTCTGGCCGGATAACCTGAAGACTACGGACTTCTTCCTTCCCGACTGGTATAGTCCTGGAAGTGCATAATTACCATATCTATTTTTATTCAAGACTAACGGATAGATAATTGACTTAAAAACATGTTTGATTCGGGGATCCTGTTACAGATTATTTTCTGGGGGTTATACGCAGGATGCATTTATATCCTGCTTGCCACCGGGTTAAACCTGATCTTCGGAGTTATGAAGATTGTCAATTTTGCGCACGGTGAATTTCTTATGATCGGTGCCTACGTGACCGCCACCATTTTTTTGTTGACGGGAATCAATCCTTATGTAATCATACTTTTATCGATGCTTGTTGTGATGGGGATAGGGGCAATCGTCGAAAGGTTGTGTTTCCGACCGATTTTAGGAACCAGCAAGCTTAACGAGATATTCCTTTCGATCGGACTCATTTACATTTTCCAGAATGGCGCTGCGATGTTGTGGGGTGACAAATGGCAGAGTGTAAAAAGCCCGTATCAGGGTATTTCCCTTCCCCTCGGATCACTTAGTATCCCCCTCGACTACATCATCATCATGGGTGTCACCGCAGCAATCCTGTGCGGATTGTACTTTTTCTTAAAACGGACAAAAACCGGGCGTGAGATGCGAGCCACCAGCCAGAACAGGAAAGGTGCTATGCTGGTCGGCATTAATGTCGAGAGACTGGATATACTCAGTTTTGGAATTGGTTGCGGGCTTGCAGCAGCGGCAGGTACTCTCTGGGTTGTAAGTGGTCAGGTCTTCAATCCCTATATGGGCTCGATACCAGCAGTAAAAGCCTTCGCCATTATTATCCTCGGCGGTCTGGGGAGCATCCCCGGGGCGATAATCGGCGGACTCCTTTATGGAATAGCCGAGAATGGCGCGGTATATTTCTTAGGGGGTGTCTGGAAGGATGCAATCTCCTTTATTATCCTGATTATTGTGCTTGTTATCAGGCCAACGGGACTCTTTGGGGAATCAGGAGAGTAAATGATGGTACGTACGAACCGCAAGAATATGATCCTGTACGGTACATATGCCGCAATCGGGATTGCTTTTGGAGTGCCTTTTCTGTCATCAAACCTGTATCTCCTGAACCTTCTCTCGCTTATGCTGATCTTCATTATTTTCGCTTCGGCCTGGAACCTGCTAGCTTATTCCGGGCAGGGCTCACTCGGGCATGCAGCTTTTTTCGGTATCGGCGCCTATGCTTCGACTCTTATTGCAACAAAAACCGGGTTTTCTCCATATATTACCATTTTCCTCGGTGCAGCCTTTGCGGCATGTATCGGAGTTCTCATAGGACTCACGTGCGTCAGGCTTAAAGAATGGTTCTTTGCAATGGTCACTTTCGGGTTTGCGATCATCGTCCAGACAATTACGGTAAGCATTCTCTCTCCTGTTACCGGAGGTTGGGACGGGATTGCTTCACCCCGTCTCCTGAACCCTGGTATTCCTGCTTACCAGATGATCGAATATTACTCTGTCCTGCTGATCACCATTGCAGTTATTGTGTTTATCTGGTATGTCATGAAGTCCAGGATCGGGCTTGCATTTTCAGCGATTCGGGAGAACGAGCTGGAAGCCCGTGCCTCTGGTGTCGATCCCGTTCGTTATCGCCTGCTCGCGTTTGCCATGAGTGCATTTCTCGCCGGCATTGCTGGTGCACTTCAGATACATCATATCGGATATATTACACCGGAAATTTTCGGAGTTGATCTCTCATTCTGGCCAGTGACCTATGTAATCTTCGGGGGGCTTGGTACACTGGCCGGACCAGTTGTCGGTACTCTCGTCCTTACATTCATTTGGGAAGGTCTCAAAATGGCAGGTCTTACTTTCAGCCGCTACATCCTCGTTGGGATACTCCTGATCCTCGTGATTATATTTCTGCCGAAAGGGTTGGTGGACCTTCCTGATAAAGTACAGAGATGGAAAAAAGATCACCAGAAAACTGAACAGGTAGTCACTTCTTCCCTGAAATAATAACCGTTGACCTATTGAAAAAATGAATAATCCGGCTTATTTCTTAGACAACCGGAGGACGACGATTTTATTCCGGCACTTGAAAAAAGTCCTGCAACCAAAACAAGAAAATGTTTTTCGTCGGTCCATATATCAGAAACCAAGATAAGCTTTCTGAATATGCGGGTCGTGCATAAGTGTTTTGGCTTCTCCTTCTTTTACAATTCTTCCATTTTCAAGGACATATCCCCGGTGACACATAGCAAGAGCATGACGGACGTTTTGTTCCAGAAGGAGTACCGTCATTCCATCGCGCCCGAGCTGCTCGAGAGATCGGAAGACCTGCCCGACAAGGAGCGGAGAAAGTCCTGTTGAGGGTTCATCAAGGATGAGTAAGCGTGGATTTGACATCAGTGCACGCCCGATGGTAAGCATCTGTTGTTCACCCCCGCTCAGGGTTCCTGCCATCTGTCGTTCGCGTTCTTTCAGGATTGGAAAGAGTTTATAGACATGCTTAAGGCGAGGTGCAGGGTCAGAGTTATCCCGTAAACCCAGCAGAAGATTTTCGATCACGGGCATTTTGGGAAATATCTCGCGTTTTTCAGGGACTAATGCAAGCCCTTTATTAAAGAGATTATACGGGTGCATCCCAAGAATATCCTCACCAAGAAAAGTGATTGATCCACTGGCTTTTTTATTAAGTCCGACAATTGTTTCAACCGTCGTGGTTTTTCCGGCTCCATTAGGTCCGATGAGGGTGACCAGCTCTCCCTGGTCAACATGAAATGAAAGATCCCAGACAACCTGGAGATTGGCATGTGAGATATTCAGACCCGAGACAGACAAGACAGGTGAATGTTCATCAGAATGCATTCATATCTCCAAGATAGGTATCAATCACCCGCTGATTGTTCACAACTTCATAAGGCCGCCCTTCTGCTATCTTTTCCCCATGATCAAGGACTACGATACGGTTGGACACCCCCATAATAACGCTCATAACATGCTCTATAATGAGGATAGAAGTCCCTCCGGTGCGGATCTTTTTTATAAGATCTACGGCTTCGTTACTTTCTTTGGGATTCAGCCCGGTGGTGAGCTCATCAAGCAGGAGGAGTTTTGGCTTTGAAGCCAAAGCCCGGGCAAGCTGCACTCTTTTGAGTTCAACCACATTTAAATTTTTGATGGCTGTATCTTTTTTCTCCTTCGGAAAGTCTACAAAATCGAGAATCTGTGCCGCTTCATTTACTGCATTTTCCATACTGATCTTCCGCTCGCTACCGAATAACGCACCAATCATCGTACATTCGTTGGCGGTAAGCCCGGGAAATGATTCGGCGATCTGGAATGTTTTTGCAATTCCTTTTCTGCATATGCGGTCTGCCTTGAGATAAGTGATATCCTCCCCGCAGAATAAGATCTTTCCAGCGGTCGGAGCACTGATGCCGGAGATCATATTGAGCAGGGTTGTCTTTCCCGCCCCATTCGGACCTACAAGCCCGACAATCTCGTTCTGCCCGAGTTTGAGATCCACGCAATTCACCGCCCGCAGACCACCGATCTGTTTGGTTAGACCATTGATATTGAGCATGAGGATACCGTGTTAAAATTTCGTGCTAAAGGTTAGCAGAGTGCAGTATTAAAGATACTCCCGTCTGTGATGAAATAGTTCGGGATTATACACCATAAAGCCGGTGAGATTAAACTAAAAATTGTCGACGGGAATTGAAAACAAAAAGTTGAGAAACCATAATGTACCCTCCTGCAGGATTGGTGTGAATTATTTGCCGGAATATGGTTACCCATCAAGTCAATTAAATCCCGGTTTGCCAGTCCCAACGAACCGTGTCCGAATCATGTCAACCTCTATTTCAGCGTCCTTTCTTTTTCATATCGATGTGTAAAAATTTTTGTCACATTCCAATATAAAAATAGTAAAACGGCCAACCTCTAATCTCATCCTTTTAATATCCGCAAATGATAATGAATCCTGCATAAGACCTAAATTTTGAAGCTCCGCAGAAATCCGATTTTTATATTTTTCATTTCCTTGCATGTGAGATTGTGCCATATGGGAATGTCTGCTATGTGGTTGCATCCCTTAATCCTCGCGTATCTCCCAATTATTTTTCAGAAGGTTTCAGATAACCAGCGGGGTCTATCTAGCTCGCCCCGATGCTACAGTGGCAGGAGCCTAGACCTGTAAAAGCCTTAAAGCATGCGAGATCTTTTAACAGTAGTTCTCCAGAAATCTAATCTGGAAAAAATTCGATCATAACCGGGGGAACTATTGTCCCCCTACCCTTAGATCACTGCAGTGGAGAGATGATCTGCCAGTGGGTTAGTTTCCAAAGGTTTCCTTTCAACGAGTAATGAGCTTCTACCGCAAAGGTCCCCGTCTTTCTGACCTTTCCCATCGAAATGTCTTCAGTACACTGGTAGGTAATTACCGCAGAATCTTTCCCGGCCCTTTTAACATGGGGTTCATTGATAGAAAATGAATGAAGCGTGCACAGGTTAAAAATCCTTGTCAGAATATCATCCCGACTGAAACGTCCAAAAAGATTGATCTCATAATAATCTGGTGCGAGGAGTGCATCAAGAGCACGGAAATCCCTGCGGAGCAACGCATCTGCCCGTGCATGTTCACTTGCAAGAAGGATTTTCAGCAGTTGGTCAGTAGTACCATATTCTGATAGAGACTCCATCATAAACATTCCATCCTTTTCAGGCAGGGTATTTCGAAGATATTTCTTAAATATCTTTGGTTAGGGGGTATTTTGTTCAGTTTTTGGAAGGTGCAGGGTAAACGTACTTCCAACGCTAAGGACACTTTCTACAGTTATGTCTCCTCCATGCATCTGAACTATTTTTTTTGCAATGGATAATGACAGTCCAATTCGATCATACCTGCGGGACAGTTTTGCCGCATCTGCAAGCTGGAACGGCTCAAAAATAGACGAGTATGCATTTTCTGAAATTCCTATACCATTGTCTTCGATTGAAATGTGGTGAAAATTATCATCCATATCTGAATGATAAAAAATACTGATTTTGCGTGGTGGATTAGAAAAATTTATTGCATTTGAGACAAGGGAGTCAAAAACTCCAAAAAGTCTGTCCATATCACCAGTTATCATCAGATTATCAGGAATATTGGTCGATATTTCTGCCTTTGTGCAATACCCATTTGTGTCCAGAACACCTCTCAGAAGTGGTGAGAATAAAAATTTCATAGAATTCAGACGGAGTTTTCCACTTTCGAGGATTGAAAGCTCGAGCATCTGGTTGATAATCTGTCGCTCCCGGTCAATACTTACAAGGCAGCGTTCAAGTATTTTTTTTGTATCCTCATTAATCCCGAAACCTTCGGGATCATCGACCAGAAGGTTTAGATAACCGAGGATCGGCTGGAGGGGTGTACGCAGCTCATGAGCAATTGTCATGATTATTCCCCGCCGGCGCTCGTTATCAAGCTGAATCCTATCTTCGAACCGCTGTTTTTCTGATATATCTACCAGATTAATCAAAGTGGCCGGTTCCCCGAGATGAATAACCGGAATTGTCAATGTGATAGCGACCCGCAAATTTCCGGATTTTGTGACAAACCGAAACTCACCCCGGTTTGCCCTTGGGGGTTGTTCTTTCTGAAGTTTCGTAAACTCTGTAAAATCTTGATGATCCCGAGAGTTCATAAAGAAGCTCATATTTTTCCCAATAATCTCTGCGTCCTTGTAACCCGAAAAAACAGAAAATGCCTGATTTGCATAGAGGATTCTGTCACTTCTTATCACAAGGACAGACATAGGCGATTTTTCCATGAGGTTGCCGTATTTCATTTCATTTCGCTCCGGAAATAGTATACCTCAAAAAATGATCTCCTTATTTTGTTGCAAAGTACACTGGAAAATATGAGTAATCGCTATATCCATCTTATCTACGCCATTTGAATGTCTTGATATTTTAAGATATAGACCTCTGAAAAAATTCTAAAACCGGATTGTCTGCCGAGCATTTTGTTTTTGAAAAGAGTCCGGAGACGGACAACAGGGTTATTTTCCATTTCTGCAACGGTTCTTCAGATCTCCTTTGTTACTCCGGTTTTCAGAAAGTATTTAATTAAGGACAAGACCAGTGGTTTGAAATAACAGGCAGGTAAATTCGGTACGGTATGCGTCCTGATGTCATAGTAAATGTGGCAATGAGTGCTGATGGAAAGATTTCCACCCGAGAACGCAGACAGGTAAGAATATCCGGGTCCCAGGACTTTACCCGCGTTGATCGGCTCAAAGCTGGTTGTGATGCAATACTGATCGGTATCGGGACTGTGCTTGCCGATGATCCTTCGCTTACAGTAAAATCAGAAGAATGCCGCGATTATCGCAGAAAACGTGGATGGAACGAAAATCCTATACGCGTGGTTGTCGATAGTTCGGGTCGAACCCCCAACGATTCGTCTTTCCTGAATAAAGGCCGTGGAACGCGAGTGGTGGTAGTATCCAAGAAAGCCGATCCCGATACTATATCAAAGCTGGAAAAAAAAGCTATTGTTCTTGTTATCGGCAATGATGAAGTTGACCTCCCATTTTTGATGGATACTCTGGGTGAGATGGGTATCCGGCGGATCATGGTAGAAGGGGGAGGAACGTTGATTGGCGGGCTCATCAGAGCTCAACTTGTCAATGAGATTTATGTTTTTATTGGCAATATCATCATTGGGGGCAAGGATTCTCCCACATTCGCTGACGGTGAAGGATTCATTCAAGAATCTTCATTTACCCGTCTCGCTCTCCTGGATGCACACCAAATGGAAGGAGGTATACTCCTTCACTGGAAGGTTTCAGAAGCCAAAACAGCATAATTCGTTTTTTTTCTTTTAACGGGAAGATTTTTTTAAGGCATTTTCATAAGTCGGATTGAAAAACGTTTGAAACTACTAAGCCACCTAATCTATTCAGTATTATTTTAGATTCTCTTGGTTCCTGTAGTCGCCAACAGTCCTGTTATTATTAGGATGCCGTGAAAACGGCAGCGAAGACAAGATCATAGGGATTTCCTCACATTTCAGGCCTGAATGAACATTTTATTTTTTCCGGAAGGTTTAGGAAATATTTTTTACACCTGTCGAGATCAGTCAGATTCTGGAAAAAATGACGACCGAACAGATGCCAAGTCTCATCAACCCAGCCCAAAAACATTATTCTACGTACATTGCCCTATTCGTTCTTGCTGCTGTATTCCTTCTCATCGCAATCCGGCAGGTTGGTACCTATAATCTTAAGATCTGGCAGATTATGCTCTTTGGAGCCCTGGCAGTCATTCTGACCGGGCAAATATCCCCTAGCGATGCACTTGGTGCAATTAATCCGGATGTAATGGTTTTTTTATTTGGGATGTTCATTGTTGGAGAGGCGCTCGTAAAAAGTGGTTACCTCTACACCATCTCCTTTCGCTTTTTCTCACATGCCCGATCTCCAGATCAGATAATCTTCTTCATTCTCTTTGGAATAGGATTACTCTCCGCACTTCTTATGAATGACACGCTTGCGATAATAGGGACGCCCATGGTGATAGGCCTTGCAGTTAAATTCCGCATATCTTCTAAACTTGTCCTTCAGACTCTCGCGATAGCTATTACCACCGGAAGTGTAATGAGCCCGATTGGTAACCCCCAGAATCTCCTGATAACAGTGAACAGCGGGATGCAGTACCCCTTTGTAAGCTTCGCGATATACCTTCTTCCGCCGACGATTATCAGTCTCGGGATAGCTTTTCTTGTCTTGCGTTTTTTTTTCAAACGGGATTTTTCAGCGCGGGCGCTCACGCATGAGGAGACCCCTTCATACGATCCGATAAAAGCCCTGCCAGTCAAATGCTCACTGGCGATACTCCTTTTCCTTACCGCTCTAAACATTGTTGAATCCCTGAGTAGGGGTTCTTTGCTTGTCCCGATTCCCCTGATTGCTGTATTTGCTGCAGTACCTGTCATCTTTTTTTCATCGCAGCGGGTTGATCTGATCCGAAATATCAATTGGTACACACTCGTCTTTTTTGCGGCAATGTTCGTGCTGATGGAGAGCGTATGGCAGACGGGATTTTTCAAGTCATTTGTTTCTGGTCCCGAGTTCACGTCAATTTCCTCAATTCTTATTGCAAGCGTAATCATCAGCCAGTTCATATCCAATGTCCCCTTTGTGGCCCTGTTCCAGCCGATTATCTTACTGTCCGGTGGCACCACATCCCAAATGATGGCACTTGCTGCAGGAAGTACCGTTGCCGGGAACCTCACCATTCTTGGTGCAGCAAGTACAGTAATTATCATTCAGAATGCAGAAAAACAGGGAGAGACTCTTACATTTTTTGAATTTGCCCGGGTGGGAATCCCGCTGACAATTTTACAGATCCTGGTATACTGGTTATGGATGCTTCTTCTACCATTTTAGGGCGAACTTGTTTTGGATATTTTTTGGATCGTAAAAGGCCTGGTGAAACGCGCAGACGATACTAACGGTAATGGAAAAAAACGGGATTATTCGGTCGTATCATTAGGCTAAAATCGTCATGAACTTTAAAAGTAACCGGTTTTTATCGGTGCCCCTTATTTTAAAAAGACGATACGTTCTGCCGGTATTGATAGACTTTTAACTATCCCGATCGCATGTTCAGTATATTTAAAGAGATTGTTTTATGGTATTTCGATGGTGACCAACGCATATCGGGTTCAGACAATTCGCCAGGTCGATTCCGGAAAAATAGATGACCCCAAGAGAATCATGGATGTTATTATTATAAACCTGTTGAAATGCCTCGGCAATTCATCGTACAGGCAAGATATTCTCTTTTGGGAATGAAAGGATCTGGAATATAAGAATCTGCTGTGAATAACCGTCTGATGGAAAAAAACAGTTGGGTAGAGACCGTTGATTTGACCCTTTCTGACAGAGCGTCGAGGAGCTTCGGAACACGGGTTTTTGTCAGGAAAGAATAAATACCCGTTGAACCCAAAAAACCGCACCCGGTTTTGGATAACAATGTGGAGAGACCTATGGCCGAACCAGAAAATACAAAAGCAGAATTAAAGATTTCCGGAATGCATTGTGCTACATGTGCTGTCACTATCGAAGAATCGCTGTCCCGCATTAAAGATGTCAGCAAAGCACAGGTTAATTTTGGCACCGACACGGCTCATGTAGAATTTGATCCGGGAACAGTCACAATCGCTCAACTTGAAAAAGGAGTCATGGATGCCGGTTACGAGGTGGTGAACGGTGAAGTTACGCTCAAGATCGGAGGTATGGTCTGTGCCACCTGCGTCCAGACAATTGAATCCGCCCTTCGGGCGCTCCCGGGAACCCTTTCTGCAACCGTAAATCTTGGCACAGAAAAGGCATATGTTATCTACAATTCATCGGTAACCTCAATTCCGGATATGAAAAAAGCCATCGAAGACGCCGGATACCAGTACTTGGGCATTGCTGGCGAGATGAGTGAAGAGGCCGAGAAGATGGCGCGGGAAAAAGATCTCCATGACAAGTCTCTCCGGTTCACTGTCGGGTTTGCTGTGAGTATTCCTTTGATGCTTGCCATGTGGATACCACTTCCACTATCAACGCAAACTCTTGCTTATTTGATGCTGGTTATATCGACCCCGGTTTTTCTGTATGTTGCCGCGCCAATCTTCCGTGCTGCTTTCATGGCGCTGCGCAACCATTCCCTCAACATGGATGTCATGTATGCAATGGGTACCGGGGTTGCATATGTTGCGAGTGTCATGGGAACCTTTGGGATCATTCTCACGCAGGAGTTCATGTTCTATGACACGGCGATTATGCTGGCGGCATTTCTTATGCTCGGACGATATCTCGAGGCGCGGGCAAAGGGGAGAACTTCCGAAGCTATAAGGAAACTTGCCGGGCTCCGGGCTAAAACCGCCACAATCCTCCGTGATGGCAGGGAAGAGAATATCCCAATCGAAGATGTGCTTGCCGGTGACGTAATTATTGTGAAACCCGGGGGAAAGATCCCGGTGGACGGCGAAGTTATTGCCGGCGAAAGCTATGTCAATGAATCTATGATCA
>Ga0182021_10008304_pt1 | contig 12303 bp, 13 predicted proteins | sample 612E3MmetaG_FD_120493 | JGI IMG/M metagenome (GOLD analysis project Ga0182021, IMG submission 120493) | Permafrost microbial communities from Stordalen Mire, Sweden - 612E3M metaG (Illumina Assembly) | ecosystem: Environmental > Terrestrial > Soil > Wetlands > Permafrost | place: Sweden...
AAAGGATGTGTTTCGTATCGAGCAACAGCTCAACAGTACGCCACGGAAATGTCTTGGCTTTTTGACACCGTATGAGAAAATGAATCAACTACTGCGTGGTGCACTTCCAGTGCGAATGTAGGCCCCCTCAAAGTTGTTGAGCATATTGGCCTATAATACCACAACGCGGTCACAGATACCATAAAGAGGCTCTTTTTTATTTTATCGCCCTAAGTATCCGCTCAAGGGCGACGACAAAGGCTGCTGTCCGAAGATCGGTTTTATGTTTGCGTGACGCATCCCAGACATTGCCGGCTGCAACGCCCATCTTGGTCTTTAATTTTTTATTAACTGCATCCTTGGTCCAATGCTGGCCCTTCAGATTCTGTTCCCACTCGAAACAGGAGACGGTGACGCCGCCAGAGTTAGCGAGAATATCAGGAATCACATGGATGTGATTCTTATAAAGAATCGCATCCGCTTCAGGTGTCGTTGGACCGTTGGCCATCTCAAGCACGACTTTTGCCTTCACCTTGGGCGCATTTTCGCGAGTTAGAACACTTTCGAGCGCCGATGGAACCAAAATATCAACAGGAAGCTCCAAAAGCTCGGCATTCGTTATCTTTTTCCCGCCGCCAAGTGCGCCGGTTTTCTTTTTATTTGCAAGCGTCATTTCGGGATCCAACCCCTCGGGCACATAAATGCCACCTTTGCTGTCTGACACGGCGACGACCGTAAATCCGGAATCCTTGAGGAATTTTGCTACATTGAATCCGACGTTGCCGAATCCCTGGACAGCTGCTGTCAATTTACCCTTCAACCCGAGTTTGGCAAGAATCGCCTGGAGCACAAATAATCCTCCCAAACCCGTCGCCTCTTCCCTCCCCTCGCTCCCGCCGTCTTTGATCAATTTACCTGTGAAGGTACTCCGTAAACAAGAAATCTGAGGCGCGGTGAGCTTTGGCAATTTTGAGCCCTGCGCCGAAGGGGCCTCGCGAAGCGAGGATCGCAGGACACGAGAAATTGACGAAACGATCTCAGCGCGTTTTTTGTTTATATATTCATCAACCATCCACCCCATGATTTGTCCTGTGGTGTTGACATCAGGCGCCGGCACATCGCGGTCAGGACCGATGCAATCAGCGATAGCCCGTGCATATCCGCGGCTTAACCGCTCAAGCTCTCTCTCCGATAATTCTTTGGGGTTTACGATAATACCGCCCTTACTTCCGCCGAGCGGGATGTCAGCAACGGCACATTTCATAGCCATCCAAAATCCTAACGCCTTCACCTCATCAAGACTCACTTGCGGGTGAAACCTGATGCCGCCTTTATACGGACCTCTCGCATTATTGAACTGCACACGGTAGCCCTGAAAAATTCGAAGCGACCCGTTATCCATTTTTACGGGAATAGTTACATTGAGGATTCTCTGCGGATATTTAAGAATTTCCAGTTTTTGCTCGACGGCTTTCTTCTTTTCTATGAACGATGAACTATGAACTAATACCTCAGCTGCTCTTTGCAGCTGCGCCATCGCATTTTCAAACGGATTAGTCATGAGCGTAGTCGAATGATTTGTTACATTCATATAGTTCCTCCAGTCACGATTGTACGCATATTACGCTTTTATGCAAGCCACCGGCTTGACAACAAATAGACAGGATATAGATATAGTCGAAGTCTCAGGCATAAACCATGCGGGCAGATTTAAAAATACAGTTCCTTAAATATCTGGTGGGGCGGAACAGATACTCCCAGTAACTGCGCTTCAACATCATTCACCATAATCTGATTGCCGCACAGGTAAAAATCGCTTCCAGGCAAATTCGCCTCTTCCTGTACGACGTGTTCAGTTACCCTCCCTTTCTTCCCCCGCCATGATTCAGGAGGTTGGGATAGAGTGAGGATAAAACGGAAGTTCGGATATTTGACGGCTAACTCCTGAAAATCGCCAAGCCAATACAGATCCTCTTCATGTCGCATGCCCCAATAGAGCGTGACATCATCGGTCCCTCCGTTCGGGAGATAATCAAGGAGCATCGAGCGATACGGTGCAATACCGCTTCCTGTTGCAATGAGTATTTTTTTCCGATGACTTTCTTTATCTAAGGTGAACATCCCCAACGGCGCCATGAATGTCGCTGTATCCCCGACGTTTCTCGCGATCGTCCATTTGCTCCCTGGGCCGTTCGGGAACGTATCGTGGCACATGAGGATCTGCGTTTTTTCAGAAGGCGGCGAAGCGATAGACATGGTGCGGTTGACACCCGGCTCAATATTGAGCATCATAGTTTGCCCGGCGATAAAGGTAATTTCTGAAGGCTGCTGCAACTTAAAGGTCACCATATACACATGTGTCGTGACGTGTTCCTTTTTTTCAATTATTGCGGTACATTTTTGGGGTTTTGGTCGATCCATAGTTTATGATTGCTCCTCAAGAAACTTCTGTGCGTCAAGCGCTGCCATACACCCCATGCCTGCGGCAACCACCGCCTGGCGGTATTGGAAGTCCACACAATCCCCTGCGGCAAAAATACCGGGGGTATTAGTTGCTGTATGATAATCGCCGGGCTTCCTCATCCCGTGAACAATTACGTACCCTTTTTGATCCAGGGGAACGATGCCTTTCAAAAATTCCGTGTTCGGTTTATGACCGATTGCGAGGAAAACACCCTGAGTATTAAAATTATTCACTTTACCGGTTTTGGTATCTTTTAACCGCACAGACTCAACCGACTTTTCCCCCAAAATTTCTTCAATCACCGTATTCGTCATAAACGAAATCTTGGGATCTTTTTTTGCCCGCGCGAGCATAATAGCGCTCGCCCGAAACTCATCCCGACGATGAATAATCGTCACTTTTGTCGCAAACTTCGTGAGGAATGTCGCCTCTTCCATGGCGGTGTCCCCCCCGCCGACAACCACGACTTCTTTCCCCCGGAAGAAAAATCCGTCGCACGTCGCGCACGCCGAAACGCCCTTTCCGGCAAATACCGTTTCAGACGGCAGTCCCAAATACTGGGCCGACGCGCCGGTTGCGACAATCACCGTTTTCCCTTCGTATTCTTTCCCACCCGCGGTAACCGTAAACGTATTCCCCTTTGCTGCTTTTGCTACTTTTGTAACCTCAGCTACCTGAATTTCCGTTCCGAACCGCGTCACCTGCGATTTCATATCCATCATAAGCTGCGGCCCTAAAATGCCCTTGGGAAATCCCGGATAATTATCGACTTCGGTCGTGGTGGTCAGCTGTCCGCCTTCCTGGATGCCGGTGAGGATAAGCGTTTTCAAAAATGCCCGCGATGAGTAGAGCGCAGCAGTATAGCCAGCCGGACCTGAACCCAGAATTATAACGTCGTAGACTTTAGTTTCCATACAGCAATATAACAATAAAACAATATAACAATGCTCCCGGCCGGATTGTTCTATTGCTATATTGTTAAATTGTTGGGAATCAACTAAGTAATTTGTTAATCTCCGATGTCAATGTTTCCTTTGATTGGACGCCGATGAACTGCTTGACCACCGTGCCGCCTTTGAAAATCATAAGGGTCGGGATGCTCATGATGCCGAATTTCTGGGCCACTCCCGGGTTTTCATCCACATTCATTTTCCCGACTTTTGCTTTTGCTCCGAGCGTCGTTGCAACGTCCTCGACAATCGGCCCCTGTACCTGGCATGGACCGCACCACACCGCCCAGAAGTCCACAAGCACCGGTTTATCGGACTTTAAGACCTCACTGTCAAAATTCGCATCAGTTATCGTAACATCTGCCATACCAGGTAGTGAAATTTCGACCTTTGCCTTTTACGCTTTTCGAAATCTCAATCTCCTTTCATGAGAAAATTTTTTTACACATCAGGAAGTCAGGTATGACACGGGCAAAGTGAAAAGCGTGTCGAAATTCTACTACCTGGCCCTGTTTGGATTTACTACTCTATCATCAGTATAGCATGCTGACAAGAGGTCATGTCTCTGGTTTTATTATTTCAGCTTTCCCTTTTTTCCCCAATATTAGCTCTAGCTCTCCCAAAAGATTTTTCACATTTTTATCTTTAATATCGCCATCTACCAAACAAATGTCAATAATTGATGCGGATCCTCTGGAATATAAATCCGGCTGTCCGTGAATAGGCAGCATATTGATGCCATACACCCCGACAATATTGCTGATTCTTTCTATATATCCCACAGAGTCCTCATAGATGTGTATGTGAAGAGACGGGCGCGTCTTTCGAAAAGCAATGAGGTTATCGGCGAAACGCAATGCTTCAAATGTCAATAATTGTGTCTCTTTTGTAATATGGGATTCGGGATCAAAATGATCCTGCACAGCAACGTCCTTCCATTTACTGTATTTTTCCTGATAGTGGGTTCTGTTAAGGGGTCTGGATATTGAAATAAAACCAAGCTTTTCTAATAGCGCATCAGTGTTCTCATATTGATTTTCCAGATATCTGTCCTCCTTAAATCCATACATCCAACCAATATCCAGTGGTTTATTTCTTTTCATTTTGTACAACCATCTCATGATATCCACACCTCGTGTTCGTGCTGCATTTCGGATTTCATTTTTCAACTCATGAGAAATACTCTGATCATTTAAAATTCTATTAAGTTCTGCTTTTATATCTTCTGCAGCTTTGTTGGTCACCACCCAATCAAAACGTTCAGGTCGCACGCGCGTTATCCTGACTCCCCCTTTCTTATCCGCATTGATATGAACGATGTCGCGATCAATCAAGACGTCAGAGAGCTGTAACCGTTGATCATCTGCAACGCCTCGCCACACCTGGGCACCGAACGCGTTATTTCCAAGATTAGCACCGATTTGATAGGCTAAGTCCAATACGGTGGGTTCTTTTTCCGTGAATTCATATTCCTTTCCGTTGTCTACACGTACCGTCACCTGTGCTTCCTTCCCGAGTTTTTCTGCCATTCTGGTTGTTTTATCGCCTTTACCTTTTGAAGCTTCCTGATAATTTTTTTTGAGCCTGTTTAATAAATCATTGGCCCGCTGCTTTTGCGGACCTGACAGGTCTTGATTGGTATCCAGATCAACCGGCATTATAGCGGCATTTGCCGTCATCAGAACAACCGGAATAAGCATATCTTTTTCTAAAAGATGCATGCGCATAATTTCTGTAACGGGACGATCCGCTGCGAGCCGGCGGTCTATTCTCTCAGATGATTTCGGAGTTTCCGCCTCTGTCAAAAACATATGATCATATAAAAATGCATCCCACGCCATCGCTTGAAACCAATTACTGCACATGATCTCCATCCGGGGAATAACATCATCCTTCGAAATTCCGGATTTGGCCGACATCCTGTAGGCTTCATAAATACCCGGTAGCCGGATCATTATGCTCTCAAAATGTAACTCCGAATGAAGTCTATCAAGATCCTCCATCCATGACGAGACCGTTCCGTTTAACTCAGAAACCATATCTTCTGTCTTCAGCTCGTCCCTCATGGCCATAACCGCTTCATATGCTTTTGGGTTTACAATCTTAAATGCATTGTCACCAATTATGTTCGCGATGCCCTTTAATCCCAAGTCCCGGGCGAGTGGTTCGTAGTATTTAAGCGCTAAACCAGCTTTATATATGGCTTTTTCCGGCTCGTAAACGTCATATGTTTCGGAGTTATCAGCTGCATCAGCAAGTTTTATATACATCGCCTGATAACTAATATCGAGAGCTTCAAAAAACTTTTCTAACGTACGCTTATCCTTATCCTCAGGAAAACCATGTTTCTTCTTTGTTCCGTTCAATTCTACTTTTGTCACCAGATCAACAAGTGTCGCTACCCTCTCTCCGAACCTGGCCGTAATTTCAGATAATGAAACACCCGTGTCTTCTGGAACATCATGAAGTATGCACGCTTTAAGGACGGTCAAATCCATAACACCACTAGACACAAGAAGGTATGCCATACGCAACGCATGATAGATACGATCTTCACCGGTATCACGCCTCTGCTTATTACTGTCTTTGAATTTTTCATCGGCATACTCAACCACACCGTTAAGAGCTAATTCCCTTTCCCGCACCTCTTCCGGTGTTTGTGTACCATATTGGGAGATCTGAGTTACAAATTCTTCTTTTGTCCATTTTTGAAGTAATCCGCTTGGGATAACAATGCTTTCAATCGCTATTGGCGGGAGCTGAGTCCACGTCTGATATTCCGCCACGAGGGTAGAAAAGTCGACTTCTGATTTTTCGGATCCATTTACCATAGGATTAGCGCGTCGTAACAGGTAATTTTACTACAGGATAAGCAAAACAACAAACGTACGTGTGTTTTCCTGGAATTAGTACGTAAGAAGCGTTGTCATAAATGCATCAACCGGAGCTTCGGAGCCTGTGATAATGTAGGCCTCCTTAAATAGCTTCTGTTGAGAAATTATCTCTCTGTAGAGAGTAAATCCGTGGTTTTGGATATCGGCCACCGCCCCCGGCAATACATCAATCGGTGAAGTTGTAATAAACATTCCGTTCTGTGGATGAAGGACATCCAGTATCGTGGAAAATGCTTCTGAGGGATTTTCATGCTTTTGAAGCCCACCTGAGTGTTCATGAATGATGGAAAACCCATTTGGAGCATGCTTTTGCTTCAGAACGGATAAATCTAAGGTGTCAATGCCGCTTTCAAATACGACATGTTTTACATGTTGAGCCACAAACCGAAGTTCTTCCATATTCAATAATGGTTTCAGCCGTTGTCCTGAAGCAGCGAATCTCTCTTTTGTACGTCGATCCAATCGATGCGCAGCTTCAGCAATCGCATTTTTGACAGTAAAACGAAGGTCTTCATTCGTAGCGACGAGTTTTACATTTTTTGTTAATCCTTTTTCTTCCATTAACGCACCTACAACACATAACCCCATGCTCATCATCGCGCCAAGGTCTAAAACCACAGCGCTATCAGATTTTTTCAATGTATCTGCTGTAGCCTCAAATATTGCCATTTCAATACGAAGCGGAACAATGACCCCATCCTCACTATACGGCCTCTCAGTGCCACAAAAATTACCTTTGCTGTATTGGCCCGTAAACGTATCCTAACGGCAATAATTCACGATTCGTTTTAAAAGATGGTAAGTTCGCAGCATTTAGATCTGCACCTTTAAACACGTCTTGCATAGCAAGTAATTATACCTGTCACGAGGTATTTATTCAACTATAGGATATATTAGACCCTTCATTGAGCTCACTCTGATCACTTCTGCGTTCCCGCCCAGACGTGAGCGAGCAGTCCTATGCCGATAATAAGGATCCCCCACCGTACCGGATGCGGATCGACAAGCGGATGAGCGGTGAGAAGTCCCATACCTAGTCCTAAAACCGCATGAACACCGGCATTTGCCTGCGGATGCTTCGCATAATACTTCTGCATTCTTTTCAACATATATATCACCTCCCTTAGAAGCTCTTTTCGAATTTTACGAGAAACTAGAGCTTCTTAGGCCCGCCGCTCACGCGCTCTTTGGGTCGTCTACGAATAGTAGTGAAAAGACCCAAAGTAAGCGTAGGCGGGCATCTTAACAAGTTATATAATCAGCATATCACACGCCCATCTTGTCTTAACGAGGTATCGAAGAGGCAATGTATCAAAATAGACTAAATTATGAAGCTATTGAGTACCCGGACTTCTTAACCACCGTTTTAACCATCTGCTCGTCTGCTTTCCCCTCTTCGTATTCCACGTTAAGCGTCTGTTTGGCGTAACTGCACGTCGCCTTCACCCCCGCATCCTCAAGATCGCTTTCGATCATGAGCGCACAACTGGTGCAGCATGCCCTGTACTTTGTACGTCCTTTTAGTCATAGTCTTTCTTTAGAGAATCTTTCTGAAACCATAGGTTTTAGAATTAGAGTCTCTTAAGTCCCGCCAAGAAACGCTCCGAGAGCCGCGCTACGAATAGTAGGTAAGGCGAACGGTAAGTTCTGGTGGATGTCCATATTAATCAATAACCGTAAACGCTCCGGTAAACATCCCCATACTGCAGGAATATGCCAGACGACCAGTTTGAGTGGGCACAAATGACAGCGTCGTTGTACCCGTCACCGGCAGTATCTTCGATATACCGAGATCCGGTATCGTAAACCCCCGGATACACCCATTCGTATTATTGGTGCGGAGCGTCAACTTAACCGGTACATTGCGTTTGAGTGTCGTAGCTGTTGCCGTATATCCGCTACTTGCCACGTCTATCGTAACTTCCTGTACGTTACCATTAATGATAGCGCCTTGTCCTGTTCCAAGCTGGTCAACAGGTGTCACGGCCGCTCGATAGAGATTCTGTAGGGTGTATATTGAACCGTTTAATCCCAGCCCCCATTAATGGATAAAACAGCAAATATGGCTATAACCCCGGCCGCGACGTATGAAAATACTTTTTTCTGCAAAAGCTCAACAACCGTTGCCCCGAGGGCGAAAAACACAGGAGTCGTGCCCAGAATAAATGCAAACATAATCGCTGCCCCAGTCCACGGACTTCCGCTTGCGACAGCTACAGCCATGGCGGCCTGCGTCACGCCGCAGGGCATAAGAATCGTAAAAAACCCTAATAACGTCGGTGCAAAAAGCGATTCGCTCTTGCTCGTTGTTCGAAGCAACCGGAACGCCCAACGCGGCGGCTGAATGACGAAATAGCGGAATATCGGGTGTGCGTCGATAAGCCGTAGGGCGGTCGCAAGCATGAATAGCCCCGCCCCTATCTGCACGATTCCCAACACTTTAGGAGTTAATGTTAAGGTGGATCCGATGAGACCCAGTATAAATCCGAGGATTGTATAAGCCGCGAGCTTCGCAGACACAAATAGGCCAATTTGGACTAATTTATGCCGGAACCGCAGCATCCCAGACTCCTCGCTATCGGGAGACGTTATGGCCGATGCAAGTAAGCCTCCCTGCACTGCAAGACAGGATAATCCCCCTGTCGTTAACCCTGTTAATAATGCGAGCCAAATCGGTGACATACGTTGTCTCTGTATAAAATAACTTGACAATTTTGTACAACTACCGTAGGATCATTATATCCCCCATGGGGGGATAGAAGTCAAGAGGACAAGCGAAGGGCGGAATGAAATTTTTGCAGCTCGCTTCCCGAGCTTAATACAAAAGGGGTTAATAGTTCAAAAAACTTTCGCGAGCAGCGGAGCAAGAAAATATTATTACGACCGGAGCGAAAATTTATGCCAAAAGGAATACCGAGAAATAAATCTGTCGAACAATCCATCCTCCACCGGCTCAAAATCGCCCGCGGACATCTGGATAAAGTTATTAATATGGTCGAAGAAGGCGCCTATTGCATCGATGTCATCCACCAGTCAATCGCGGTACAATCAGCCCTCAAATCCGCCGATGACGCGATTTTAAAAAACCACATGCAGACATGCGTTGCCGAAGAGATAAAGAAGGGAAATGCGAAAGAAGTGATCGAAGAAGTTATGAAAGTGGTTGAGCGGTCATAATAACGAAACCATCCCGAGCGAAGTCGAGGGATCATGGGAAAAAATAGTGAATTAGAGTTTAGAGCAGTAGAGATTAGGAAATTGGAGCTTAGTGCATTTGTTCTTAGAGCTTAGTAATTCAAAAACTAAACCCTAAACTCACAAAACATATGGACAAAATCATAGTGACAATCACGGGAATACTCTCCATTCTCGGCATCTACTGGTTCTTTTTTGGTAAAAAAGAGGAAACAGCCCAGATCAGCAGCGCAGCGACAATTATCGTTGATGGTGGCTATAAACCCAAATCTTTTAAAATTCCGCAGGATAAAACAACCACGATTATTTTTCTTCGTAAAGACGGCAATACCTGTCTCGAAGATCTCATTATTCCTGATTTTAAAATAAAAAAATATCTTCCCATGCACACACCGGTTACTATCACCCTCTCCCCTAAAAAACCAGGTATCTACAACTTTCACTGCGGGATGAATATGTTCCACGGCACAATAGAAGTCGCGTAACGTTTGTCATTCCCGCGCAGGCGGGAATCGGTTTTGGTTTGAATGTGGATCCCCGATCAGGTCGGGGATGACAAGAAAAATATGAAAACATCATTTCCCATCGTCGGCATGCACTGCGCCTCGTGTGCAAAGCTTATTGAGAAAAAACTCACAAAAACATCGGGAGTGAAGAGCGCGGCCGTTAATTACGGCAGCGAACAGGCAACGGTGGAATACGATCCTACCATTGCTACCAAAATGGTGTTATCCCAAGCGATATCAGATATCGGCTATAAAGCAATTATTGAAAACCGCGATTCAGAAGGCAGGACCAGCGCGGATGAACAAAAAGAGGCGATCAAACGCAAGGAATTACAGCTCCTTAAGCGTAAAGTTACCGTATCTTCAATACTAACCATTCTTATTCTTCTGGGAAGTCTCAATCACATGTTTGGAGATTTAACAAAGGCGTTTCCTTCATTTCTTCGTTATTTTGAAATACCGCCGCTCATTCTGCTTCTTCTTACGCTACCTGTTTTGTTTTGGTCAGGTTCGGAATTTTTTAAAGCTTCGTGGTCGGGGCTTAAAAACCGTGCCGCGAGTATGGACACGCTTATCGCCGTAGGGACGGGTGCCGCGTTTTTGTATTCGGCCGCATTCACGCTTTTTCCCTCCCAACTTATGGCGCTCGGATTTCCCGATACAATGTATTTTGACACTGCCGCGGTTGTCATTACCCTTATTCTTTTGGGACGCTATTTTGAAGCTAAAGCTAAGGCCCACACGAGCGATGCGCTTAAAAAACTTCTGAACCTTCAGGCGAAAACCGCCCGCGTTATTAGAAGCGGAAAAGAATTGGATATGCCTATAGCGGAAGTCAAAACCGGGGATATCGTACGGGTGCGTCCGGGTGAAAAAATTCCCGTTGATGGAATCATCACGGAAGGAGCAAGTAATATCGACGAATCGATGATCACAGGAGAATCAATGCCCGTAAATAAAAGATTAGGCGATCAGGTGATCGGAGCTACTATCAATAAGTCGGGCTCTTTCCTTTTTAAAGCAACCGGCGTAGGCGCTGATACGATGCTTTCGCGTATTGTGACTATGGTTGCCGAAGCACAAAGTTCCAGGGCGCCGATCCAGAGACTTGCCGATATTGTTTCAGGATACTTCGTACCGATTGTTCTTATAATAGCCGCCATCACATTTGTCGCATGGTATGATTTCGGCACATTTACTCAGGCGCTTACGAACATGATTGCCGTTCTCGTTATTGCCTGCCCGTGTGCCATGGGGCTTGCAACTCCAACCGCCATTATGGTCGGCACGGGTCGCGGAGCTGCCATGGGTATCCTCATTAAAGACGCAGAAAGTCTTGAGGTGGCCAATAAAATTAAAACAATTGTTTTTGATAAAACCGGCACACTTACCAACGGGAAACCAGTTGTGACGGATGTCATCCCGGCCCCTGAGCCGGGATCTCATTGGATTCCGGGTCAAGCCCGGAATGACAAGGACATTCTTCAATTAGCCGCGTCACTTGAACAAGGCAGCGAACATTCTCTTGCCGAATCCATTGTCACAAAAGCAAAAGAACGAGCAGTATCACTTTCCCCTGTTTCAAAGTTCAAAGCAACAAGCGGTATGGGTGTTAGCGGTGTCGTAAAAAACCAATCATTCATTTTTGGTAATCGTGCTCTTATGGGAGTACAAAAAATTGCCGTGGGCTCAATTGAAGAAATACTCAAACAATTGGAAACGCAGGGAAAAACGGTCATGATTCTGGCAACAAATAAAAAACTTTTAGGAATTTTTGCCGTTGCCGACACATTAAAACCAAGTGCGATTGAAACGATCGAAGTGGTAAAAAAGATGAACATCACGCCTTGGATGGTCACGGGTGACAACGAAACGACTGCACAGGCTATTGCCAAACATGTTGGAATTGAAAATGTTCTGGCTGGCGTTTTACCCGATCAAAAGGCTCAAAAAATCAAGGAATTAAAAACATCAGGGAATATTGTCGCTTTCGCAGGAGACGGCATCAATGATGCGCCGGCGCTCGCGCAGGCGGACGTCGGGATCGCTATGGGAACAGGAACGGACGTTGCAATGGAATCAGCTGGAATCACACTTTTAAACAAAGACCTCCGCTCGATCATCTCGGCAATAAAGCTTTCAAGAGCGACGGTCGCCGTCATCAAACAGAATCTTTTTTGGGCATTTGGATATAACATTATTTTAATCCCTATTGCTATGGGCGCACTCTATCCACCGTTTAAATTATTATTGAATCCAGCGCTTGCCGCATTTGCGATGGCCGCAAGTAGCGTTTCCGTTGTTTCCAATTCATT
>Ga0182021_10008305_pt1 | contig 12302 bp, 8 predicted proteins | sample 612E3MmetaG_FD_120493 | JGI IMG/M metagenome (GOLD analysis project Ga0182021, IMG submission 120493) | Permafrost microbial communities from Stordalen Mire, Sweden - 612E3M metaG (Illumina Assembly) | ecosystem: Environmental > Terrestrial > Soil > Wetlands > Permafrost | place: Sweden...
TGTCCACATGGTCGAACCAGTAGCAGACCTTGCCCGCGGGGATATCGGCCATGGTCTCCAGCCGGGAGATGGAGCCGCCCTCCACCAGCACGAACGGGTTCAGCCCGGCCTCGGCCAGCGCGACCAGAGTCTGCTGCAGCGTCGGCCAGTAGAAGCGCTTGTACTGGTCGAGCGACATGAAGCCCTCGACGCCGCCATGGATGGCGATGAAAACCCGCGGGTTGTGCGACATCGCGGCGCCGCGCACCGCCATCTCGACGGCCATCGGCAGCATCTTCTCGGCCGCCGCCTCCAGCTTGTCGGGGCAGCGGAACATGTCGAGCATCACGCCCTTACGGCCGCGCAGGAAGTCGCCCACCAGATCGAACGGGGCCGCGCCGAATGCGCCCCAACTCATCGGGAAGCCGGCCTGGGCCAGCCGCTTGCCGTGCGCGCCCAAAGCCATCACGGTCTTGAGCCCGGCGGCGCCGGCTTCGCGAAGCGCGTCCAGCGCCTCCTGCCCGGCGGGCGTCCCGAACGCGGCGAACGCGAACGGTCCGGCGAAATAGCCTTGGCCCTCACGGGGCGGCATGAGCCCCGCCAGCCCGGCCAGCCTGCTGTAGGCCCGCGGCCAGTACTTGCGCACGATGAAGTCTGACGGATCGTAGATGAGCTCGTCGTACTCCTCGGGCTTCATCACCTCTTCATCGACGAACTGCCAGCCGGAGCCTGCCGGCAACCCATGTCCGGCCCACTTGAGGTGCCGGTAGCCGGCCGGAGCGAGCGTCGCCCCGAGGGGCGGCATGAGCTCCACCATGTCCGACTGATAGTAGAGAGCCGTCTGGAAGTTGGCCTCCAGGGACTTGTCGACGTCCGCCATCTGCTCTTCCGGCGTGATCCCCAGCCGCTCGGCCGGATAGCGACCCGGTACGCCGTGCCACACGGAAACCCGGTCGGGCTTGCGCAGGGCGATGGCGTCGTTGATGCGCGTCTCGCGCTCAGCGAGGAGCTTCAGGGCTTCCGGGGCCGGCCCGGGGGCGGCCTGCGTTGCATCTTCTTCGAACATGGAGCCTCCCGGCTGCGGCAAGGCGCCGATCACCGCTTCTTAGGGGGCGTGATGAAGTTGCCCCAAGCGTTGAACTGCTTGATCTTCTCCTGCACTGCAGGCAGCCCCAGCTGCTTGGGCTCTTCCACCCATTCGTGATCCATGATCCAGTGGAGGTGGTGCGCCTCTTTAGGACCGGAGAACCGGGGTTCCCGGACGTCGTCGGCATTCCAAGTGACTGAGTACTTTCCATCTTTCGCCAACACGGTGCCGTGCACCTCGCAGGTGGGGCACATGATCTCCGGGAAGTCCTTCTCGATGTAGACGATGTTGCAATGGCAGACCGGGCAAGCGACCGCCGGGTCGTCACCAAGGAACTTCCACTCTTCGAAGGGCAGGTCCATGGTGCGGGCAACATTCTTGCCCAGCAGCCGAGCGCGCTCGAGAGACGCCGTGTTGTCCGGAGTGAGCGCCGCACCGATGTTGGCGCAGTGATCCACCTGCACCTGGTCGATGAGGGTGGTGAAGTGCTGCAGGAACAGGTTGACGGAGGTGAGGCCCAAGCTGGTCCAGCCATCGTAGCCCGAGCCGCCCACGGATATCGCCGCCCCAGCCCGGCGCCGCTCGAAGATGCCCTCTTTCTTAGAGAAGAGGTGGTTGGTCTTCTCGGCGATGATCATCAGATAGCTGCACGCGCGCAGGTGGTAGACCGGGGCGCTCACGATGACGGCCGAATCGCCCAGGAGCGTCTGCTCGAGGATCCAGTCGGTATCGTCCTTGGCGCAGCGGCCGGTCTTCATGCACGCCCAGCAGGAGTTGCAGGGCAGCACCTTGTGATCCATGGCGCGGATGATCTCGGTCTGGCAGCCCTCCTCTTCCGCAGCCATGAGCGCGGCTTTCAGAAGGTCCTCGCTGTTGCTGTGCTTGCGGCCGCACGAGAGGCCGACGATCTTCTTGGTCACCTGTCCGCTCCTGTCGTTTGAGAATGAACCGTTGCCTATCCCGCTACCGCGCCGCGGCGATGAGCGCCGCCACGTTCTCCACCTTGGCCGTGATGGGCACCTCGCAGCCGGAGCCCAGGATGAATCCCCCATAATGGCCCATGAACTCGATGAGCTCGCCGCAGTACTTCGTGACTTCCTCGGCGGTGCCCAGGGCGAGCAGTGCGTGATGGACGTCGCCCTTGATACACAGGTGGCCCTTCAGCACCTCCCGCGCTTTGCGGATGTCGGTGGCTCCGTCCAACTCCACGATGCAGCTCGCCTTGGGCAGCTCGAGGAAGCGGGGGATCATCAGGTCCCAGTTGCCGTCGCAGTGCAGCACCGATACCAGACCAGCGGCATGGTAGCCCTCCACCATCCGCTTGAGCGCTGGGAACGAGATGTCGTCGAAGATCTTGGGCGAGATGAAGCTGGCGCTGGAGCGCATGGCGAAGATGGCCACGCGGTCGCCCCTGGTCCGCTTGGCGTTGGTGATGCCCAGCCTGATCATGGCGTCGGTGCCCACCTCGACGGCCTTCTTGACCTTGTCGGCGTTGTCGAACAGGTCGCGGTAGAAGGGTCGCAACGAGCGACTGAGGGAGAACACGTCGAACGCCGGAGCGACGCCCGTATGGAACATCACCGGCATGCCTTCGGCTTTCCAGTGCTTGATGTTCTTGTTGGTGTTCATCCCGGTCCGGATGAAGCCGAACAGCACCTCAAGGCTCGACAGCGGTCCGTGGAGAGGCGGATTCTGGATCCGCTTCATGTACTCGGTGTTCCAGGCGTTCCAGCCTTTCGTGAGGATCATGTCGTAGTCGGAGAAGACCATGAACTCGTCTTCCACGAACTGGAAGGGTTCGTCCGGGCCGAGCTCCTTGCCGGGAAGCTTCACCCGCATCGACTCGATGTAGGCGGTGTCGAAGGGATTCAGCGGAAAGACGACGTCGGGCTTGCCCACGCGAGCGAAGGTCTTGTCGCAAGCCTCCAGCCACGCCTTGTTCGAACTGAACAACTGTTCCTGGGTGATGCCGGCGCAGCGCCCGGCGAAGGTGACGATGTGCGGATACACCGGAATCTCGGGCGTGGGCTCGAGGGCTATCGCGCGCTGCAGCTTTTCAAATGAATCCATCCCGGCCTGCTCCTCTCCGATCGCTAGCGACCACTGTCGCCTACAATACGCCGTACTCTTCGACGGCCTCCCGCATGGCCATGACGTTCTCGGGCCTGGCCTCGTCGGGTATCCCCTGGTTCCCGTCGATCATCAACGCTCCCGTGTCGCCGAAGAGATCTATGAGCTCCTTGACGTCGTCCTTGACCTCTTGGGGGGTACCGGTACAGAGAAGCGATGCCGGCACGTTGCCCCAGAAGCACATCATGTCGCCGCATATCTCTTTGAACTTCTTGCGATCGATGTGGTCGAAATGCCCGGCGACTTTGCCCGCCGGCAGTTCGGCCAGATACTTCAGGCGAGAGGTATAGCCGCCCTCGAACAGCGGCACCGGGGTCAGACCGGCAGCTATCAGCTCTTCGACGAGCGCCTTGAACGTGGGCCAGTAGAACTTCTCGAAAGCCTGTTCGCTCATGAAGTTGTCGGCGCCGCGGTGCATGGGTATGAAGACCCGAGGATTGCCGGTGATCCGGGCCACCGCGATGGAAAGCCCCGTGCACGATGGATGCATCAGCTCGACCGCGGCCAGCAGCTTGTCCGGGTTTCGGTAGATGTCCAGACTTCCGCCCCTCAGGCCCCTGAAGAAGTCCGACACGACGTCGAACGCGCACGAAGTCACCGCTGCGTATCCAAAGGGGTAGCCAAGGGCCGCCATCTCCCCCACATGGGCCCCGAGCGCCCCGTTGTTGGCGTCCGCGGCTTCTGTCAGATCCAGCAGGGCCTTGAGGGCGGTGCGGAGAGGGGGCGCGGAGAGGATAGTGCCGCCCGCGGCCATCAGATTGTATGAGTTGGAGAACCAGTACATCGGAGGAAGGGGAATCTGGCCCAGACCTTCGAGCTTGCCGGCGATCCGCGGGAATATGGTCCGCATCGTGAAACCATTCGGATCGGCTAGGAAAGCGTCGTACTCCTCCTCCCGCACGTACTCGTCCTCGACGAACTGAAACGGTGCGTCGTCCGGCAGAGAGGCGCCCGGCCACGCCACTTGCTTCACCTGCAGGGCGTCAAGGCTCTGCGAAGGGAACACACCGTTGGGAGCCGCGAAATCCCAGCCGAACTCGAGGGCGGCCTCTTTCATGCAATGGTAGCGGAGCGCGTGGTCGTAACCGGCATCGCGGTTGGAGACTCCCTTGATCTTCGTGGGGAAGTAGTGGGTGACCAGCGCGGTGACCGGAATCCGATCCGGCTTCTTGAGCGCCACAATGTCGTTGAACCTCTTCTCGCGTTCAGCATAGAGCGCACTGGTCTGGTCGTTCATGTCCTTCCCTTGTTACATCGGTATCGTGGGGGAGATTCGCCGGGGTCGGCGGGTGGCCGCCGACCCCGGCATCGAGTCGGAAGGGACGGAGCAAGTGGGAGGGCGCCGTCCCGGTAGACGCGTCTAGTTGATGGTGTTCACCAACACGAACTGGCCGTTCTTGACCTGCCACTCGACCATGTTCCCGTGGATACCCATCGAGGTGGCATCGGGGGTGAAGTTTATGAGTCCTTCAAGGGTCGGCAGGTCTTTCAGGCTGACAAGAGCCTGGGCCACCTTGGCCTGGTCCAACTCGCCGGCCTGCTTCATGGCGGCCACGAGTACCGTCACGACGTCGGCGCCGTCGGCGGCAAAGAAGTCCGGAGCCGCCTTGTACTTGGCCTGGTACCGCTGAGCGAAGTCGACTTGAAGCGCCTTGCTGGGCCAGCTATCGGGCAGCGCGGCCGGGTTGACGTTGCCGCCGGAGTCCATGACGTAGGCCCCCTCGACCGCCTGCGGACCCTGAGCGAAGATCGCCGGGTGCGCGCAGGCCGTGCCGGCGAGGATAGGGAGCGTGACGTTGAGGCCGCGTAGACCCTTGTACATCACCGGGAACGCGATGGGGTTGACGTACAGGATGATGGCATCCGGTTTCAGAGTGTTGATCTGATCCATGATCTTGTTGAGGATGGGCTGAAAGTCCTGCTGGTCGAACCCGAAGGTGTCCTTCATCTTGGTGAACTTGTAGCCTCCGGCCGAGGCGGCCTGGCCGACAAGGTCAAGGGTCTCCTGGTCGATGGTGAGAACGTCGGCCATGCCGATCACGTTCTTCCAGCCGCTGGCTTTGATGACCTTCTCAACAGCGTCGGCCTGGGGCGGCGGGGCGGCTGCGGTCATGACGCTCCACTGGTACTGGGTGCCCTTGAGCTGCGCAAGTGTGGCCGGACCGTCACCGACCATGGGAACTTTGTTCTGTTCGGCGACCTGCCGGGCCGGTTCCTGTCCGTACTGGACAAAGGGACCGACCGTGGCGAACACTTTGTCTTGCTGGATCAGCTTGTTGAGGTTCGCGATGAGTGTCGGAACGTCGGATTTGTCGTCGTAGTCAACGAGTTGGAGCGGTCGGCCGTTGATGCCCCCGTTCTGGTTGACGTAGTCGATCTGCAGCTTGATGCCGTTCCCGAACGACGCGCCAGGAGCAGCGCCGCTGCCCGTCAGGCTGTTGGAAAGACCGATCTTGATGGGTTCACCCGTGGCCGGGCCGGCTGCTGCCGTGGTCGCGGTGGTGGCTGCAGTGGTCTCAGTGGGCGCTGCGGTTGTGTCCGTGCTCGGAGCAGCCGTCGTCTCCGTGCTCGGAGCGGCGGTGGTAGTCGGAGCAGCGGTGGTGGTGGTGGTCGTTCCGCCGCAGGCAGCCGCCACAAGCGCGACCACCAGCAGCATCAGAAGCAGCCCTCCCACGATGTAGTGTCTTCTCATCTGTCCCTTCCTCTCTTTCTTGCTTTCTCGCGTATCCCGAACCATGTCCCTTTCCCTGCCTGAAAGCGCGGCCAGCGGCTATAGAGCGGCCCCCAGATAGCTCGCACGCACGCGATCATCCGACTTCAGCTCCTCGGCCAGCCCGGAAACGACCACCGAGCCGGTCTGGAGCACCACGCCCCGATGGGCCAGCGAGAGCGCCATCTCCGCGCTCTGCTCCACCATCAGCATCGTCAGCCCGTCTTTGTTCAGCTGTGCCAGGGCCTGGAAGATCCGCTCCACAACAAGAGGGGCGAGACCCATGGAGGGCTCGTCGAGCAGAAGCAGTTGCGGCCGCCCGACGAGGGCGCGGCCGATGGCCAGCATCTGCTGCTCTCCTCCGGAAAGGGTGCCGGCCGGCTGCTTGCGCCGTTCACCGAGGATCGGGAACAGCTCGTAGACGTAGGCGATATCGTCACCCAGCTTGCCGCGCCAATCCTTGCGTCCGGAACTGCCCACCACCAGGTTGTCCTGCACCGACAGCTCGCGGAAGAGCCGCCGCCCTTCCGGCACCTGGCAGAGCCCCCGGGCCGCGATCTTGTCCGGAGCAAGCCGGGTGATATCGGCGCCTTGGTAGGTGACGTGTCCCGCTCTCGCGCGGAGCAGCCCGGACACGGTGTGGAGAAGAGTCGTCTTGCCGGCGCCGTTAGCTCCGAGCACAGCCACGACCTCGCCCTTCGGGACGACGAGAGAGACGCCGTGGAGCGCTTCGATGGAGCCGTAGGCCGTCGTCAGGCCCTCGATCGTCAGCAGGTTCTCGGGTTCGGGGCACGCGCCCGAGGCAAGATCGCGGGTCTGGCACAAATCCACGCGGTCCCGCTTGACCCCCAGGTAGGCCTCGATGACCCCCTGATCCTTTTGGACGTCCTCCGGCCGCCCTTGCGCGATCAGACGTCCGTAGTCGAGAACGAAGACCTTCTCGGAGATGCCCATCACCAGTTCGATGTCGTGCTCGACGAGAAGCACGGTGATCCCGCCAGCGTTGATGGTGCGGATGCGCTGAATCAGGTCGGCACGCTCGGAGGCGTTCATCCCGGCGGCGGGCTCGTCGAGCAGCAGCAGTTGTGGTTCCGACGCCAGGGCGCGGGCGATCTCCACCACACGTTGGGAGCCGTAGGGAAGGCTCGCCGCGGGCAGGTGCGCCACCGACTCCAGCCCCACGGAAGCGAGGGCCTGCATAGCCCGCGCCCGCGACCGCTTCTCTTCTCTCCGTTGATGCGGCAGACCCAAACCGCCGGCCATGAGTCCGGAGCGCTCGTGCCGATGGCAGCCGACCAGCACGTTCTCGAGCACGGTCATGTTGGGGTAGATGCGCAGATTCTGGAAGGTGCGGGCCATACCGAGGCGGGCGGTATCCGCCGTCGAGAGATGAGTCACATCCCTGCCCGCGAACCGCACGGTACCCGTGGTCAGCTTCTGGAGACGGATGATCGCATTGAAGAACGTCGTCTTGCCGGCCCCGTTCGGGCCGATGAGCGCGACTATCCCTCCGGCGGGCACCTCGAGCGAGACTTGGTCGACGGCTTTCAAGCCCCCGAAATGCACCGAGAGCCCCTCGACCTGCAAGAGGATCGGGCGTTCGGTACCGGCTTCATCCCGGCCTTGCGTCTGCGGACCCGCGGACGCCGGCTCCGCCCCAGCCGCTGCCAAAGGAGAGGAGACGGCCGCAAGGGGTGCCTCCCGCATCTTCTCCCTCTTGAACAGAGCCACGAGCCGCGCCCGCTGATCGGGCCGGAGCGCAAGCCCGGCGGGAAGGAACATCAGGAGCAGGAGCATGATGATGGAGTACGCGACTCCCGTGTACTGCTGGATGCTCGTGAACCCGTTGACCACCCAGGTCATGAGAATGGCCCCGACCACGGCGCCCCAGACGGAGCCTCCGCCGACCATCATCATGACGATGGGAAGGATGGCGGTGCTGAACGCGAACGAGGCCGGGGTGATGGCAAGAGTGATGAACGCGAACAGGCCGCCGGCCAGTCCACAGATGACCGCGCTGGTCACAAACGCGAGGAGTTTCCAGTTGGCAGTGCGCACGCCAAGGGTCGACGAGGCGATCTCGCTGGTAGCGATCCCGCGCAGAGCCCGGCCCAAGCGGTACTTGAGAGCCCGGTCCACGAACAGGATAACGAGCACGGCGATCACCCAGATGAGGTAGTACTGGCGCAGGTTCGTGCCGAAGGTGAAGCCGAAGACGTTGAGAGAGGGGATGGGGGCCAAGCCCATCGTCGACCCGGTCAAGGTGCGGAGCTGGATCACGAGAACCAGGAAGATCTGGCCCAGGCCGATGGTAGCCAGCGCCAGATAGAAGTAGCGCAGTTTGAGCACCGGCCTGCCGACGATCAGCGCGATGACCCCCGCGACCAGCGCCCCGATGATGAGAGCGGCGAACGTCGGGACGGAGGCCTTCATGGCGAGAAGCGCAGCCGTGTAGGCGCCGATGCCGTAGAACGCTGAGTGGGCGAACGAGAGTTGACCGGCCTGGCCGAGGATCACGACCACGGCCACCGTGAGCATGGTGAAGAGGCCGCCGGTGGTCATGATCCTCATCGTGTAGCCGTTCGAATAGAGGAGCGGCCAGACGACCAGGATGACGAGCAGCAGGGTCTTGAAGAGCAGGGCCCGCCTTTTAGCCCAGAAGGAGCTGCGGGTGGACGAAGCTTTGGGATCCAACGTCCTCATCACGCCTCCCCCTCGCTCGAGGGCATACCGAGCAGACCCCCGGGCCGGAAGTAGAGCACCAGGATAAGGATGGCGTAGGCGACAGCGTCCTGGTAGCCGGCCGGCAAAAAGCCGGTGACGAGGGACTCGATGATGCCGAGCGCAAGCCCTCCGACAACAGCGCCGGTGCTCGACCCCCAGCCGCCGAGGATCGCGGCCACGAACCCCGAGAGCGCGTAGATGCCCCCGGACAAGTAGTTCGTGGAGTTGATGGGCGCGACGGCGATGCCGCCGAGAGCTCCAATCGCTGCAGAGATCGCGAAGGCAAGGATGATCATCCGCCCGGTGTTGACCCCCGACAGGCTGGCGGCGCCGGGGTCGTTGGCCGTGGCCGTCATCTTCTTGCCGATACGGGTGCGGTTGGTGAGAGCCCAGAGGCCGACCAGCACTACGATCATGAGACCGATCACCCAAAGACTCTGGGGAAAGACGGCGACTCTGCCTACAAAGAGCGCCTTGTCACCGCTGAACGCCGGTACGCTCTTGCCGTAGCCGCCCCAGCGGATCAGAGCGAAGTTCTCGAAGAGGATGCTCAGCGCCATGGTGGCCAGGATGATCGAGACCAGGGACACCTTGACCAGCGGCCGGAGTACCACGAGGTAGGTAAGGACGGAGAGGATCGCGACGCCGACTATCGCGAGGATGGCCGCTAGCCAGTACGGCAGACCGATCTCCGATAGCAGAGAATAAGCGAAGAATCCCCCGAACATGACGAAAGCGCCCTGGGCCATGTTCACGATGCGGGAGGTACGGTAGATGGTGACATAGCCGAGGGCGATGAGCGCGTAGATACTGCCCACCGTGATGCCGGTCACCAGAAGCTGGATCCACTTCTCCACTGCTAGCCCCCCCGCGGTTGCCCAGCCCCACGCGCCCTTCCCGCATCAGGCGGAGGCAACCGCTAATACAGCCGATTTGCGTAAATGTCGTTTACGTAAACAGCGTTGACTAACCTACACTCCCGTGGTGTATGCTGTCAAGCGGAGGAGGGCAGCATGTCCAGCTATGTGAAGAGACACGTCAGAAAGAGTCAGGAAGAGCGCCGGCAGGAGATCCTCGACGCCACCCTCGCCATCATCAGTGAGAAGGGTCTGGAGGGCGCTACGGTCTCCCGCATCGCGTCAGCCGTGGGGCTTACGCCCGGGGCTCTCTACCGGCACTTCGAAAGCCGAGCGGCGCTGATCGCGGAGGCCAACCGGCTGGCGAACGCGCGGGCGATGAACTGGACATCGTCTTCCAGCAATCCGGATATCCTCCAGCGCATGGAGGAGCTTGGCGGTACTCATGCGGCGTGGGCCATCGACAATTTCAACGCGGTCGTGCGGCCGTTCTTTCTTGAGCTTGCTTCCGGCCCCGACGACGCCGAACGCCTTTCCGTGACTGGTTTTGGGTCGTTCCAGGCAGTGGCCGACATGGCTGAAGAGGCCAAAGGTCGGGGCCTCATCCGTGAGGATGTCCAGGCAATAGACGTTGCGTGGGCTTTGCACATGTTCGCGTGGACCGAGGACATCGCGGTCATGTCCGGAGCCACCGAGGCTCTTGAAGACGGCATCCTACGCCGGAACCTCAAGCGGATGCTGGATTCGTTCCGCGCGGAACGGAACGGCGGGTCCGAGGCCTAGCCTGAACGATCTCGCGAGCGCCGTTCGGGACTGACAGGATCGTAGAACGGACAGCCGCCCCGCAAACCAAAGCGTTACAGCAACTTTGGCTGGCGAGACGGCTGTCCGCGTGGGGTCTCTACCGATACACGTAGTCTCCGGAAGCGTACTTCGGCGGGACCACCGGGATCTGCAGATAGGAGTCGCACTCGCCACCGGTATGGACGACGTGCCGGCCCGCGTTGTCGGTCGCCCAGCCGAAGGGCTCGAACCAGCCCTCGCGGAAGTAGCGCCCGGCGATCTGCAGCCGGAGGATCTGCCCTTTGTGCCAGATGCGGCTGAACGGATAGAACGCGATGTCCACCGGCACGATCTCACCCGGCCGGAGCTTCTCCTGCTTGCGGTGCGACTGGACCGGCTGGAAGTCGGTGGACAGCTCCGGGTCGAGCTCGCGTTGCGACACGCGCAGCCGTCCCCAGGCGCCGGGGTGCGGCTGTCCCATCACCGATGTGGGAAGCCATTCGCCCTTCTCGTCCAGCTTAAGGACGGTCAGGAAGAGGTCCATCTCGTCGTGACCGTCGGCCTCGACCCACAACCGGGCCTTCATGTAGCCGGTCAGTTCGACGTCCTCCTTGAAGGTGATGTCGAACGTGGTTCGGCCTTCGGCCGCGTCGTAGCTGGCCTTGGAGACCGCGACCACCGGGTCGGAGCGGAGGGCGCCATCGGCGGCGTCCAGGTAGAGTTTCCGGTATTCCGTACGGGCCAGGGGGAACTCCCGCTCCGGGCGGTTCACCTGGTAGGAGTAGTCATAGGCGTCCATGACCTCGACGCGGACCGCAGGCGTCGCTTCCCACCCGTTGCGGATGCCCTTGAGGTAGCGGTCGAAGAAGCGCTTGATGTCTTCTATCTGGTGATAGTCGTATTGGTCGGGCCATTCGAACTCCCGGTGCATGCGCAGCCACTTCTTCTCCGAGCCGAGCTTCCTGAAGCCGTTCATGGTGCCGCGGGCGTGGATATGGCTCATGCCGACGCACACGTAGGCCGGAACGGTGATCTTCTCGAATGCGGGGATCTTCGACTGCCAGTACCCGTTCATGAGCGGGTTCTCTTCGAGCATGGCCAGGTTGTCGACGATGTAGTTGGGCCCCCGGAAACAGCTGCTCACGAACCCGATGAAGCTGGTCTGTGGGATGCCGTTCTCGGTGTAGAACTCGCGGTAGAGGTCCGACGTCCCTTCCCAGGGGGCGATGCAGGTGAGATGCGGCGGCTGCTCGGCCGCGACGAACCACTGCGACATGGCCAGCGAGGAGTTGCCGAACATGGTCACTTTGCCGTTCGACCAGGGCTGGGCTGCGGCCCATTCGATCAGGTCGTAGCCGTCCCGGCCGTCCTCCGGACCCCACAGGCTGAGGTTGCCCTCGGAATTGCCGGCGCCGCGGCCGTCGGTGTTGATGATGCAGTATCCCTGCGTGCACCAGTATTGGGGGTCGGGGCCCTCGAACTTGGTCATCTTCGAGACGGCTCCCTCCGGCACGCCGGGGACGGAGGCGTTCTCCATCTCGTTGGCCTGTTTGCCGTACCACGACAGGGCGAGGATGACCGGCAGGTCCTTCTCGCCCGCGGGGCCGGCGGGCCGGTACACGTCCACGTACATGGTCACGCCGTCGCGCAGCTTGACCGGGACATCCTGGACTACGCGGATGCCGTCTACTTCGTAGCTGCGGGGGTCGAGCGGCGGGAAGTAGCCACAACCGTCCAGGGGCCAATCCTTGGGCGCCTGCGGGTCGGGAGACCGCTTGTAGATGACGTCGATCTCCTCGTCGCCAAAGGTCTGCTTGATCCGGATGCTCTCACTCTCAGTCATCTGTCTTGACTCCTTGACCCCACACATCGATAGTTATTGCTTGGTCCGGCTTGACCGGCGGCCACGCCTACCCGTCCGTCACGGCGTACTCTAGGCCATGATCCCCATGGTATCGAAAAAGTCTTCCATCGCCGGCGGACAATCGTGGAGCTGGAAGATGATGCCCCCGGTCTTGCTAGGGTCCAGGAA
>Ga0182021_10008308_pt1 | contig 12299 bp, 8 predicted proteins | sample 612E3MmetaG_FD_120493 | JGI IMG/M metagenome (GOLD analysis project Ga0182021, IMG submission 120493) | Permafrost microbial communities from Stordalen Mire, Sweden - 612E3M metaG (Illumina Assembly) | ecosystem: Environmental > Terrestrial > Soil > Wetlands > Permafrost | place: Sweden...
ACGTCAGGGAGGCGAAGGCCCGCGGCGTCCCGGTGGTCTTCATCGACCCCCGCAGGACACTCACCGCGAAGACCCTCGCGACGAACTGGATACCCATCAAGCCGGGAACCGACTCGGCGATGATGATGGCGATCCTCCACGTGCTCGCAACCGAAGGTATGGTTGACCGCGTGTTTGTGGCGAAGTATAGCTACGGATTCGATGAGCTCGTTGACCACGTCCTCGGGCGAGACGACGGTGTGCCTAAGACGCCGGAGTGGGCGGAGGGCATCTGCGGGACGCCTGCCTCGGAGATCAGAGACCTAGCTCGAAGATATGGGTGTAGCCACCCCACCGCAATAATCCCCGGCCTCAGCATACAGAGGACCCTCGGCGGGGAGGAGGCGATACGCATGTCGATAGCCCTTCAGGTGGCGACGGGTAACCTTGGAGTCGAGGGTGGATCAAGCGGAGCGCTCACGTGGGGCACCCTTCCCACTCCGAGGATGGGAAGACTCTCGGCACTCGATAACCCAGCCAACGCCTCCGTTACCGCGTATATGTGGGCTGATGCGGTTCTCGAGGGAAAACGGGGGGGTTACCCCACTGATATCAGGGCCATCTACAACGTCGGTGGAAACTACCTCGCAACCGCGGCCGACACAAACAAGGTCATACGAGCATTCAAATCCGTCGAGTTCAGTGTCTGCCACGACTTTTTTCTCACACCCACCGCGAAGTACTGTGACGTAGTCCTGCCCGCGGCTATGTTCCTTGAGCGGAACGATATCGTCATCGCCGACGGGGGCAACCACGTTATGTTCAGCCACAAGGTCGCTGAACCCCCGGGGGAGGCGAAGACTGACTATGAGATATTCTGTTTGCTCGCGGAGAGGTTGGGGTTCCTCGACGCCTACTCGGAGGGGCGCAACGAGGAGGAGTGGCTCGACAAATTCATAGCCGAGTCGGAGGTACACGACGCAGCCAAGTTCAAGGAGATGGGCATATATTTTGGCGCTGACCAGTTCCGCGTCTCCCTCAAGGCATTCGTTGCCGACCCCAAGGCGAATCCATTAAAGACGCCTTCTGGCCTCGTACAGATACACTCGGACGCCTATGCAGCGACTGGCTACCCAGCGATACCCACCTGCCGTGCCGCTCTACCACCCGCTGAGTACCCGCTTTACCTCGTCTCCCCCAAGTCGCGTTACCGCGTCCACAGTGAGAACTGGAACATCCCGTTCTTCAGGGAGCGTGAGAGGCACGCACTCTGGATCAACCCGGAGGATGCGTCCGCTAGAGGTATCTCAGAGGGGGACACTGTTATGGTCCACAATCAGCAGGGGAGGGTCAGGGTCCCAGCAATGGTCACGGAGGACGTCGCCCGCGGCGTCCTGTGTCTGCAGGTGGGCGCGTGGCCCACATTCGACGGGGACGGGGTTGAGACGAGTGGTGCCCCAAACGTGCTCAGTTCCACTGAGCCTACGATGCCTAGCCGTGCCTCCAGAACTCACTCGATATTTGTGCAGGTGTCCAAATACTCGAATGTGTATATCTAATCCACTCCTTCATACGCGCGCAGTGTAATGTTGCGCGGCGCACTGTTTGAGGGTGTTCTAAAAAGTGGTTTTAATAATATAGAGGCATCGATCACCAATTCAGTCGGATGACGTGTCTTGAAAGGAGCAACTAGAACAATCATACTGTTTGCTGCAATCTTCCTCTCATTGATGTTGTTATCCGAGGCAGTTGGCTATGCTCCGAAGGTCCCGGCTGTAATTCATTTAAATGATAATAATGGAGGAGATTCCAACTCGACTCTTCCTGAAGATATTGAGACAACTGGGTCCATGACCTCGTTGGACTCTGGTAAGAACCTCGGAGATGCCAAGTTGTTCGAGTTACTTGGATCCCCCGAGACCTCCTATGTTAGGCTACAGGCTTTGGAGGTTTATGAGGGGGGTTACTGGTTTGCCTTCAATGGAACATTGAGAGATTACGATCATCGACCGATCGAGCATGTTAACGTTGGACTCACGGGGAGACTCACATCATTCTACGTGAATCCTCTTTTTCCTATGAAGGGTTTCATTCCATCTGTACTCTACACGTCTGAGATCGGGGGGTCTGATCAGCTTATCTATTATCCGAATCAGATGGCCTACTACTCAAAAACCCCGGTTAAACCCTATCCCGTCACTTATTATGAATGGTCCTCTCGGGGCCTTCGTTTAGAGGATGGTCGACTCGTAACAATCGGAAAATATGTTGCTATCCCAGAGAATGTCACCCAGAGACTGAAGCCTCTGGCTTTGAGCATAACCGCGGGGTTCGATGACGACTACTCTAAGCTGCGGGCTATTGAATCCTATCTCCTTACCCACTATACGTATGATTTGCATTATGATTCGCCTCCTGAAGGTGTCGATCCCGTGGAGTGGTTCCTATTCGATAGCATGAGGGGTGTATGCTGGCACTTTAACTCCGCTTTCGTCCTCCTGGCTAGGTCAATTGGCCTGCCGGCGAGGCTGGTCACCGGATACAAAGTAGATCCAAGTGCGGAGTATCAGGTCGTAAAAGCGGATCAGCTTCATGCCTGGGCTGAGGTCGAGTTTGAGGGGTTTGGTTGGGTAGCATTCGATGCGACTCCTCCCCAGAGCTTGGAGGTCTTGGTACCTGGGGTGATACCAACCAACACTACGATTACCCGTCAGGACGTTGTCTGCCTCAAGGGTAAGACGTTTAGCGTTGAGGGAAGGGTCACGTCACCCGCTGGACCCGTAAACGATGCGAAGGTCATCGCTTACATGAAGTTGATGAAATTCAGCGAACCTATCACGGTTGGGTTCTCACAGGTTGTGAATGGAAGCTACGTGATCACATGCGAGGCGCCTAGGTACTTGAGCGTCGGCGACTACCTCATAGAGACCAAAACAGTGACGGATACAGTCTATATTGGGTCCTCGAGCGACCCGCCAATAATGCTCAAGGCTGAGACATTCTTCAACGTGTCCCTCCCCTCGATGGTCATAGCTGACAAGCCCTTCAACATTGAGGGTGTCTTACGGGAGAAAGAAAGTTCAACAGTCGTCGGCGATGTAGATTATTATCTTGAGGCGGATGAGCCAACCCTAACTAATGGTCAAATCGTTTTCGGGGGAACACAGGGATGGTATGTGGGCACCACGTCTTTAGGTAATGTCACTGAGGCTCCAATTCAGCAGTGGACCATGGTTAGAAACCTATACGAATACTACGCGGATCAAACGGGTAAAATTAATATCCCCCGGGATGGGTTGCCACCCGGCAACTACTCCTACACACTGAGCTGGAATGGTACGAATTACCTTCTTCCCGCGTCTGAGAGTAGAATGATTTGGGCTGTTCCACTCACTGTCACACCGAAGACACCTGAGAAGATCTTCAGGGCTGAGACGACTCAACTCACCGGGACTATTAGGGCTATGAATCTGACGGGTAGTGGTGAGAGAGTGCAAATCTTTGAGAACGGAACATTCCTGGGAAGCACGTTAAGCGATGATACGGGTGTCTTTAAGTTGCCATTAGTTATACCTGTGGACAACCCCCTTGGAAAAATCACCCTAGAATACGTGTTGGAGAGAAACAACTACAGCGTGGCTAGGAACACCACGATAAATGCTAGGACCCAGTTGCTCACACTTGACCAGAAGCTAGGTTACTGGTACACTCCCTTCAACGTCACGGCGATGCTAACTGATGATCACAGTGAATCAATGCCGGGGATGAACCTCACCTTAAGCTACATCGACAAGGGAGTGCCAACAACTCGGACAGTCGCAACCGATGAATCAGGCTTCGCAGTCTTCCCCATTAAGCTCACCACGAGCCCTTACTCTGATAAACTTCACTTCAATTTGACCTACCAGAATTATGGATACTACTCCTCCTCGAGAGTCGAGGGGGACCTCAGCTTCGCGCCGGCCGTGGATTATTTTAGCTCGGGCCTTCAGGTCATTCTAATCGTCGTTTCCCTGGCTACGGTGTTCTACTTCTCGAGGAGGGTCATAGCTACCGGAGGGGTGAAGACGACCCAGAAGGTTGAGCGCTACGCTTCGGTCAACGAGGATGGGGGAGCCTCGATGATTCAAGCCGATGAAGCTGGGTTAGGCTTGTTAAACCTTGTGGAGAAAAACTTCACGATCGACATCGTCGCCCCAGAGCTTCGAGCCCCGTATCCAAAGCTCTGGGGCGTTAACGATCCCTTGACACTGAAATTCACCCTGCGGGATAAGATTGGCAAACCAGTGCCTCACGCCAAGCTGGTTGTGAAGGATGGAGAGAAACTTGCCTCATTTGTGACCGGTGAACAGGGGGAATTGGAGATAGTCAAATCCTATCCTGAGGCTGGGGTCAGGGAGGTCAAGGTCCTGTATGATGAGGCGGGTGATGGCGCGGAGGCCATCTTCAGGGTCAAGATCGTGGTGTATAGGAGTGAAGTGATCGGTCTCCTGAACGAGTATTTGGAGAAGGTGCGTGAGAAGAGTGGCTTCAGTGATAAGCATACGGTTAGGGAGATAGTTGATGCTCTGAAGCTAAGGTCCCCCAAATCAAGGCATCAAGACCTTGAGACCCTCGCAGACGTCTTCGAGGAAGCCGAGTATAGTTTGCACAGCATTGTCCGCGAGCATTATGAGCGGTTCTACTCCGCTGAAATGAGGGTCTTGGAGACGTTTTAGATTTGGTGAGGAAAGTGCCTAGATTCGTTACAATATTGACGTTAGTCTCAATTGTCCTGGTGATCATCATCCTTGCCGCAGGCTACGCCGCTGCCTCTTTCACGATGCTCATTGTTCTCTTATACTCATCCACGGTGGCCTCAAGGCTCTACCGGGGAAAACTCGTCTCTGCGATTACGACCAGCCTCAATCTGCTCGCGGTCCCAACGTTCGTTGCGTTACTGCCCTCCTGGGAGGGGGCCTCTCCATATTTCAAGCCAGTTTCCTACTCGCTTCTGCTGGGGGTGTTGGCGTACTCGCTCTTCTTGGTCGTTAACTCGGTTTCGGGGAACTATCGGGAGATAATGTACCCTGCGTCGAGGAGCATGCTCCTCCTCCTGCTTGGATTGAATCTCTGGAGTCTATCGGATCAAATTATCTACCCCAAGACTGGTATCTGGGGGGGAGTCGGCTACTTCTTCCTGTTTAGCTTCTCAGGCGTAGCCTTACTCTCTTTCTCGGAGGCGTTTAGAGGCCTTCCGGGTAGAACAGTGTCCCTTGTAGCTTCGTTCCTTAGTAGAAACCTTAGATCGAGGTCTATCCTTGTGGTGTTGATCTTCGCTTACCTCTTCGTTGCCAGGGGCATTTTTTTGAGTGATTTCCCTGCTGCTCAGGCCTTCTTGGTGGTAGCTGAATGGGTCACCCTCAGTGGGTTGGTACTCCAATCCTATTTTCGATTCAAGGGATTCGTTGAGAGTGAGTATGTTAAACCTGATCAGGTTGAAGACTGGAGCCGCCATGTTCAGAGCTCTGATTGGGCGACTGATCCCAGGATGGAGGGGGTAGCTGACTCGATACAGGGTTTCCTTGACGGAGGTGTCAAGGGCCCCCTCGTGGTCTCCCTGGTGGGGTTGATGAAGGATGCGGGTGAGTTTGATGACAGGATAGAGTCGAACCTATCCCCATTGATTGATTACGAGGATATTCGCCCCGGCTTCGTTTTCCACTCATCACAGGTTGAGTACATCAATGAGAAGAATAGGGAACGCAGGTTGGCGATTTTCGCGGAAGCGATCAAGCAGTTGAGTGTGATAGGGTTGAAGATACAATTGCCAGAGGGCATGCTGCCTCAAGATCGGAAGAAGGTGACCTAAGACGGACCTAGATGAAATGTGCAGTGTAAGCAGAGGGCTAATCGACACCATAGCGAGGTACTTCGTGGGTGATAGAGTGCTTCTCCAGAAGGTTCTCGCGGCCAGCTATGCTAATGGTCATGTCCTATTCGAGGACTATCCTGGGCTTGGTAAGACTCTTCTAGCCAAGGCTTTCGCGAAGGCTACTGGATGTGATTTCAATCGCATACAGTTCACCCCCGACCTCATGCCATCGGACATAGTTGGGACTAAGGTGTGGAAGATGGATAAGTCGAGCTTTGTCCTCGAGAGGGGCCCCGTGTTCACGCACATTTTGCTGGCGGATGAGATCAACAGGTCCCCGCCTAAGGTGCAGTCTGCACTGCTGGAGTGCATGGAGGAGAGGCAGGTAACCATAGAGGGTGAGACCCACAGGCTGAGTTCCCCCTTCCTAGTTCTTGCGACCCAGAACCCCCTGGAGCTGGAGGGCACCTATCCGCTGCCTGAGGCCCAGATGGATAGGTTCATGGTGAGGCTCTCCACGGGGTACGTTAAGACGCTCGACCTCGAGGCGGAGATTCTTAAGAGGCGTGCGAGTTGGCACCGCGATAGTCCAATAGATGAGATACCGGCTGTGACGAGTGCGAGGGTTTTCAGGGACCTTCAGCAGTTTGTTGAGGAGAAGGTCTACGTTGATGATGAGATCTTCCGATACATAGCTCAGATTGTTAGGGCGACTCGAGACAACCCTCATGTGGAGGTGGGTTCGAGTCCGAGGGGTGGGCTCAGCCTATTCAAACTCTCTAAGGCAAACGCGGCCATCAATGGAAGGGACTATGTCATACCAGACGACGTCAAGCTGTTTGCGCGTGATGCCCTCAGCCACCGCATAATCCCGAAGATAGAGTACACACTCCAGAAGGAGGTGGACACTGGTAGTCTGGTGGATGAGGCTCTGTCGAGTGTAGAAGTGCCGAGACGGAGTATGCGACGGTAACCAAAATGAGTCTCACTCGTCTCTCCCTCAATCTACTCTCAACTTCGTTCATCTTAATCGGCTCTGGGATGGCCCTCGGGTGTCTGCCATTGATCTACGCCGGCTTTGCGCCGCTGATCTTCTTCGGGTTATCACTCAGCCTCCCCGGCGTAGAATCTGTTGAGATAGACCCAGTGGATCAGCTGGAGGTTTCAAAAGGGGACGTTGTCGAGTTGACGAGAACCGTTACCTTCAGGGGGGGTGTTGGCTACGTCGTGCTCCACGAGGAAGTTCCGGGGTCCTTCGAGTTGGTTGAGGGTGATAATCTTCAGCTACACGTGAAAGATTTTGGGACCCAGCGAATACGGTTCTCATACAAATTGAGGTGTACACGTAGAGGGGTCTACGACTTCAAGGAAGTATCCTATAGTGTGAGGCATGCTCTGGGTGCCACTACCTCTAGGCAAGGTGTTCTGAGCCTGAACCAGAGGATAGTGGTGAAGCCCTCGCTGGCGAGTGCTAAGCGCATCAGAGAACGCGATCGGTGGATAGCAATGCCTCAGCCATCCGACTCAAAGATGCAGATGGGGGTGGTGTCGAATGACTTCAAGGACCTGACAACCTATCGCAGCGGTGACCCCTATAAGCACATAAACTGGAAGGCCACAGCCAGAGCCACCCAATCGATAACCGATCTTCCCATCGTCAACGAGTTTGAGAGGGAGGGGAACAAAGTGGTGTGGCTGTTCCTCGACGCATCACGTTCGATGGAGCTCGGTAATAGCACAGCGAACGTATTTGAGTACGCTGTTCAGGTGACCATGGGGCTGGCTGACTACTACATTAGCAGGCGATGCATGGTGGGCTTTTCACTCTACAATGATGACGGGGTGAGTCTTCCACGTGATCCTCAGGTGACCCCGAATCAAGTAGTTGATGAAGAGATTAGGGGTGCACTCTTCCCTGAGGACCGCACCCCTCGGAAAGAAGACTCTACGATCATGGGCCGACCATCGTTCAAGCTATTCAGCCTCCCCCCCGAAGCTGGCAGGCATCAGCTTCTCAGGATTGAGAGACTCCTCCAGAGCATGGAGGCTAGCATGGTGTCCCTCGACCTCAAACAGACCCTGAGATTCAACGACGCTAGCCTAGGGAGCACGAACCCCATGACTTTCCTAATCACGAGTGTTAGGCATAACAGAGTTAGTCTCCTCCATGAGGAACTTCTTGAGCTCGAGGGAATTCATGATAAGAGTAGCCGAGGGAAGAAGCTAAGCATTCTGATCAACGTTCAGGGGTACAATCTAGCCTCGAAGACCGACGCTCAGAGGGTAGCCGCGCAGATACTGAAGTATGAGGATGAGGCTCAGCTCAGAGGCGCCCTAACGCGGGAGGCGACTGTCATCAACTGGGATCCATCGGAGACCAGCTTCACATCCAAGCTAGTAGCGGAGGCCGCGCAGAAATGAGGAAGGAACCACTCTATCTACTCCAGGTAGGGCTTGTTTGGCTGAGCACAGCGGTGGCTCTAGCCTCGTTTTTGAGTTCAAGCCTCTTCTCGAGCTTCTCAAGCCTGCTCCAGGGAAACGCGATTTATGACTTAATACCGTTTGGTGGAACGCTAATCGTCGAGTTTGCAGTCGCTGCATTCTTTGTTGCTGTGGTGTTGGTTGACTTGAGGAACGAGAACTACGGCTACATACTCATCTATAACCTGTTTCTCTTCTCACCTGAAGCCTTAAGCAACTCGCAGGTCAACTACCTGAATCTGCTGGATCTCTCAAAGCTATTCACACCTACGAGGAGTCAAGAGGTGGTGATAGTCACAGGACTCATCATACTTGTGTCGTTTTGTATGATCGAGTTCGTTTCGAGGGAACGGGAGATCATCTTAAGATACGGCACAAGGGGGGTGTCGAATGAAGACGTGCGTCGTTTTGAGGTATCATCTTTCCGATACACTGTGATGATCGGGGGATCTACCTTCATAGTGGCAATTACCCTGTTAGCGGCCAACCTGATTCTAGGTTATCTCCGATCATGGTTTGTTATGCCCTATCAGCAGTTGGTCCTCGGGGTGGCTTCCCTCATCTTCCTTCTGGTGGGTATATTACTGTACATGAACTACTTCCCGCTTAGCCGTGAATAGTATATCCGTTTATGCTTCGATAGATCGAATTTTATTTGAGTCTTAAACCCTTCCTCTGACGTTGTCAAACTGTGCACGCATGGTAGACTCTGTGATAGGTATTGTGGTAAACGATTAGATTCATCTTAGTATCATAAGTAAAGAGAATCAAGCTGGTTTGGTCGGGCGTATGCTGGGAAACTATTTAATGTTTAACATGCGCGCGCGCGCGCATTGTCCACGACCACACATCAGACAAATACACAGACAACCGTCATAACAGTGATGCTGATAGTACTGTTGATCATCTCAGGGTTCACGTGGATACTGTATAACGACCTCCAAAGTAGGGACACGGAGCTGAAAACGAAGGACACTGATATAGAGGCACTAAACCAACGAGTACTCGACCTATCAACATACGAGAAGCTCATCAACCTAATAATTTCCCCAAGTTATAGCCCCGGACTCTACAGATCAGGAGTCCAACTAGTATCCTCCTACCCCATGTACTTCGACTACAATTACCCAGACATCTACGATGACACTAAAACAATTAGTGTCCTTTACATCCCAGGGAACAGCTCGACTGTGAGCATTGACCTATTCATAGACTCTGTTGGCAAGTATCCACTCAACCTCACGTTGCAGAGAGGAGACGCTTGGAAGAATGAGTCCTGGGTGAGAGTTGGGACTGTCAATGAGATATACCACACAAACCATAGCAGTGGCGTGGTATGGCAGGCTCCAGTGGTCTGGTCTTCGAATGTAAGGGAAACGGGGATTTATCACACTTCTCAGCTTGAGAGTGGCTGGTATACTCTCAGCATGTTTGGTTCTGTGGTTGCCACAAAGTACCCAGAAAGTTCAGCTGCTCAGGTTGGTACGCCTATGTCCTACAGTTATCTTCATTATATGGCTAAGATTGATAGCTATAGAGTCCTGGTTACTGTTACTGTGCCGAATGAGAGTCTGAGGGGTTTATTTGCCGCTTCGAGTGACTGGTTCAGGTAATTTGTGGTTATGCGCACGCTTCGCATAGGCGACTTCATATTCTCTAGCGTGCATGCACACATAATCTAAGTATAGAGTGAATCCTTCGAGTCACTCATGTGTCCTTGTTTTCGAAGAGCTCTATCAGCTCCCCATCCGGACCTTTGAAGAAGGCTATCCGTATCTGTATGGGTTTCTCGGTCTTCAGCGTAACTTCACGTGTCTCGACTGTTACCTCCCCTCCGGCTTTCCTCGCCTTCTCGATGGCTTCTGAGCAGTCGTCGACCCTCAGGGCGACGTGTTTGAAGACGCCTTCCCCGTAGACTTGGTCGGGGTCTCCCTGAGAGATCTCAAAGTAATTATGGTCGCCGGTGTCGAGTAGGACCGTTCTCTTGGCTGCCTCGCCCCAGGAGACCCTCTCAGTGAAGCCCAGATCCTCGTAGAACTTTATGGATTTCTCCAGGTTTTTTACCTTCATCGAGAGGTGGTGGAACCCGCATCCCTTTAACTTCTTGTTGGTGCTGTTCATCATTATTCAGGGATATGTTGTCGCTGGGCTGATTAAAGATGTGTTGTAGGAGACTATGGGTGCATTTGTAACCTAAAGTCCGCATACGCGCGCATATTTTCTTTACCTCAACTAATCACAATTATCGGATAAGTATCAGCTGGAAGTGAGGATAAGATTATTGAGAACCTGGCTCTCTTTAGTTATCTTCTAAGAATTGGGGGTGCTCAGATGAGATTACCGCGCTGGCCTCGCTTAGGCGCTGACAGCTGGGGAGTGCAGGTTTCCTTGCTAGCCTAAGCCAGCCTGGTCTTTCGCAGCCCACTCCTCACGGTTCTGCGGCTTTCAGGTCTTCCACTGCTTTGACCTTTCGTCCGCTCCCACCTGGGCAAAGCAATCATATCCGCTGAAGTATAAGCGCGTTCCATTGCACCCTTGCTACTAATTGGGACTTCAAACTTCCTAATTTTGCTCTTTAATGCTTTGTATGTGGTAATTTTGAGCATGGTCCTAGTTGCGTTGATTTATTGCGTCTCTTTATGCGTGTTTAAATCGGAGTTGAATATCAGGTGGACGCAAGGATAAGACGTTTGAATATACGCTAAATGTAATCGATTATATTTCCTTTATTACTCGGCGAATTTAGGTCAATATTGACTGTGATAGGGATGTCATGTAACATTTGCATCTGGTTTGAGGGTGGTAGGTGTACCAAGAGTAAACCCTGACTGAGAAGAAGTGTTCAGCGTTCATTTCACAAGGCGGTAAAATACCTTCTAATAACCTATTGGAAGTTAAATAACTAGGATCCGAGGCACGAATTCTGCTAAAGGAGCGCACGTTGAAAATATCGTTAAATTAAGTCGAATTTCTTATACCAAGAATATGTTCAACACGTTTCGAGGCGTCCCACCCGAATACTCCAAAGAGTGCCCCCGAGATCAATGCAAAAACTAGCATGAGTCCTATAATGTATATGGGCATCCCTTGTAGTAAGAGCAGCCAAAGAACCAATACGTTGCTTGAAGCCGACAAGCTACCTGCAATAGCGGTCTTAATCCGAGATGCCTTCCCCGGGATATTCATGATTATATCAACAAAGATACCCTCTGCTAAGTCAATAGGGAGAACCTGAATACCGTGAAAGCTAAAGAGTGAGAGTTCAACTAGTCCTTTCAATGCTCCTGCAAATGTAGCTGAACCCTTTTTTCCTGTTAGAAGTCGAATAAGAACGAACCAAATAATATGTATACCTGATAAGATCTGCCCAAAACCGACCGGTAAAATTGGTATCACTTTTAGGGCATTTGTCAGGTATCCCAATGGGACACTCACAGCTCCGCCAGCTGCACTGAGAATAATGATCAGGGCGATGTCTCTAGTCGTGAACATCTCAGGCTTGATTGTTGTCATGATTAATTAAAATGGTAAGGTTTGCGATTTCCAAACGATTAATTTTTAGATAAATAGAAATCATACATGATTGACATGAATGGCTCTGGAAGAACCGTACGACATCGGTCGGGATTACTGACTGAGGAGCAGCTCAAGATCTTGGGGCTTAGGCTCGATGGGCTAAAGCAAAATGAGATTGCAGTGAAGCTCGGTACAACTCGCCAGAACGTTTCACTAATTGAGAGACGCGCACAAGATAATATTGAGAGAGCCGATGCGACACTGAAAGCATATCGAAGACTTCGGACGGCTGCGACGGTAGAGCTTAAGCCAAATACTCATCTCGTTGATGTCCCAAGAATTCTTGTGGATGCCGCTGATGAAGCTGGCGTGAAAATTACTATCGACTTCTCTCTCGTCTACAAGGAGCTGCGCGATTTGGTTCAGGATTCAATTCTGGGAACAAGAGTAATAAAACCAATCATGATAC
>Ga0182021_10008309_pt1 | contig 12298 bp, 12 predicted proteins | sample 612E3MmetaG_FD_120493 | JGI IMG/M metagenome (GOLD analysis project Ga0182021, IMG submission 120493) | Permafrost microbial communities from Stordalen Mire, Sweden - 612E3M metaG (Illumina Assembly) | ecosystem: Environmental > Terrestrial > Soil > Wetlands > Permafrost | place: Sweden...
GTAGCACTTGAAGCTAAGCGAGTTTTCTCTTTTATGGAAGAGTACCGGCAGCAAGCACAGAAGGATGAAGTAGTGATTGTTGAAGGTAACCTCGAAGAGGTTGTGTCGCCAACGGAAAGGTTTTACCAAGTTACTTTGACATATTGCCCACGTTACTATGAACAAGTCTTGAAAGTGCTGCATTAAACTTTTGACAGAACCATATAGTCTGCCGGTTTATTGCCAAGTATCAGGCGATAATATTCGCTCCCGTTTTTCTTGTTGGTTACTAATTCGACTTTTCCCTGAGCCTCAACTGCTTCACCATTTTTTGCTTGTTCACAAAATCTGCCGCGGAAAGAAACGATCTCTTGTATTGGCGCCAACTTAGGTCCTTCAACAACTCGGACGTCTGTTAGCTTGTAGATGCAGGGTGTGAAAAGTGAGTCTGTGTTGTCTGCTATTTTGGCTGTTATTTTTGCGTTGCCACTGTTTTTGTAGTAGACGTCACCATACTGCTCGTTTATTTCGCTCCAATCCTTCACGAAGCGGATGAAGTAGTCTGTTCCCATGAACTTGCCCTGAAATGCCTTACGGCTTTCGACTAAAACGAAGTCTTCGAAGCTCATTTTAGTGTCTTTCGAACGGAAATCGAATAGCTCCTGAAGTTCCTCACGGCTATAGGGCTTGAAGCCAGATTGCTCATCTTTGATAAGTTTTTGCAGAGCAGCATAGGCTTTGTGGCAGTTCTCAACTCCATATACTAAGGGGTCAATGTCTGATTTATCTGTGGTTAAACCGGCCATTATCGACCCTGAAATGCCTATGCTGCTCCAAGGAATGGCTGATTCTTTTTTCAAGGTTTCAGCCAGTTGCAAAGCTTTGCCCTCTAGTATAGTAAGATCTTTGGCTGAACGAAGTGACCAGAGCTTTTCTTCAGGCTTATAATGCTGGTCGATTTGTGTTATTGGGACTTCACACATTGTCTCCCCGAATACTTCATCAAAAACTATCAATTCAGGATGGTTTTCTTGCAGGTATTTGAACCTGTCACCAAGGCTGTACACTTTCCCATAAGTGCTATCTTTGCCTTGTCTTGAGCCCTGAGGCGATGGAATAAAACGTGGAAACGCCACAATTTTGGCTTCTGGATGCAATAACCCTTTTACGTCAAAAACAACTTTACTCTTTGTTTTAATCAAGTCGCCTTCACGTGCCTTCAACCAAATCCCTCTTACCTAAATGAATGATATTTCAGTTGCTTGTAGTTTTTTGTAAAGTTTAATAAACCTTCTTTTTACCACTTAGAGTCAGTGCATCCTAATGGGTAATTGTGAAAAGGCACAGCAAATCTCCAAGTGTCTACAATTGGCGATACTGCTTGAGGTTAGTACAGAAAAGCCTGGCAACGTAACCTTAACGTCAAGCTTTGAAGGAACAATATGCCAGCATTTCTTAGCTTCAGCCATTGCTGCTGGGCCATCCTTTCAAGAAGCCGCTCACCGTGGAGCATCGGTGGCGGAAAACAAGCTCGGTGTTAGCGAGGTTGGCTTGGGACAGCTAATTAAGACTTGTGCGAACGAAGTTAATACTTGGCAAAGAGGCGGAAACACGATTCTAGGTACCATTATGCTGTTCACCCCGATCGCTGTTGCCGCAGGCATGACCTCGACAAACAAAAATTATTGTTTTGATTTTTCTGTTTTGCGCAAAAATATTGATTTAACCATTAAATCAACCACTGCATGGGATTCCGTGCATCTCTATGAGGCAGTAAACATCGCTAGCCCGAGTGGTCTCAACGAATCGCCTGAACTTGATATTAATGACCCAGCCTCCAAGGAGCGGCTGATACGAGAAAACGTTAATTTATTTGAGGTCTTCAAAATCGGCGCAGGCTACGATGACATCTGCTATGAATGGGTAAACAACTACCCCATAACCTTCGACTTAGCATACCCATACTTGATGGAGCAACTAAAAAGCAAACCCTTTAACACTGCGGTCGTTAACACATTTCTAAAAATCCTCTCTGAGCATCCGGACACATTCATAGCTCGAAAAGTAGGTAAAGAAAAAGCAAATGAAGTGTCATCAGACGCTAAGGATGTTTTGGAATTTGGCGGGTTAAAGACGGACAAAGGCAAAAAAAGGCTAACCAAGTTAGACGCAAAACTACGCGAATCCCAAAACAAGTGTAATCCGGGAACTACCGCCGATTTAACGGCGGCTGCTTTGGCACTTTGCACCCTTAGTGGGTACAGACCGTAGGCAAGTAAGCATTTTCAGCGTTAAGTTAATATTAAAAAGCAATCACCAATATCCATACTTGAAGTGAAAAAGATGGCGGCTTTAAGCGTTAACCAAATGGCTTGGAAAATAGCCCAAAAATTTCTTGATAACCCAGAATTTTACGGCGTATATGTGTCAAAATCGACCGCAGGCGCCACTATTGTCGACGCAGGTGTTAAAGCTCCAGGTGGTTTTCAAGCAGGCAAAAAACTGACAGAATTGTGCATGGGTGGCGCTGGCAAAGCTCAACTTGGCTTCAAAACCTACGGTGATTTAACTTTCCCCTCGATAACTGTTAGCACTGATCACCCTGCGATTGCTGCGTTGGGTTCACAGTTTGCTGGTTGGCGAATCAAAGACGGCGACTCAATTGCCATAGGCTCTGGTCCGGTTCGCGCTTTGGCATTGAAGCCTAAGGATGTTTTTGAAGAAATAGGCTATAAAGACGTAAGCGACAAAGGAGTGCTTACCTTGGAAAGCAATAATCTGCCTTCTGATGCGCTTATTGAGAAAGTGACGACTGCCAGCAACATCAAAGCAGAGAATTTGGTTGTAGTGGTTGCTCCAACAGCAAGCATCGCTGGATTAACCCAGGTTGCGGGCAGAATAGTGGAAGTTGGCATTCACAAACTTGGAACTCTTGGTTTAAGCCCCAAAGTAATCCGCTATGCACTTGGTTATGCGCCTATACCGCCGCTTGGAACTGATTTCGAAGATGCAATGGCACGCACAAATGACGCTATCCTCTACGGCGGCACTGTCTACTGTACTATTGACTATGATGATGAGGTCGGCTTGCAGAAAATTGTGGAGCAAGCGCCGTCAATGGCTTCAAAAGATTATGGTAAACCCTTCCTGCAGATATTTCGTGAAGCAGACAAAGACTTCTACAAGATTGACCACGGCTTATTCGCCCCAGCGGCGCTTATAATTAACAACGCAAAAACGGGCAGAACATTCAAAGCCGGACAAATTAATCCTAAGGTCTTAGCAGGATCTCTAGGATTCTAAATTTCTTTCTCTTAGTCCAGTTTGAATCTTGAAGTTATTGGTATAGCTATGGCAATAGCGATCGGTATTGTATACAATGCTACTGTAGCGTTGAATAGTGCACTCAATGGCAGAAAAGCCAAAGCAGCAGGTTGGGTAAAAGAGAAGCCTATTGGATATGGTTGTTGTATTGCAAAGTAGTTTACAAACGTCGTAACTGCCACGCGCATTATGATTCCTAATGCGGTTGCTGATATGCTTATAATTTTTATGTGCTGTTTGAGGTATTTACTAAAGTTTTCTGTTTTACATCCGCGAACGGCAAGCTTGTATGGAATGTAAATTCCTAAAAACATTGATAGGATGGCGATGAGGTTGTATAGCGGTCCTGCGTTTGCACCAGGGTTAAAAACGGCAAAAAGAATTAACGTGTTTATCACTGTAACTGCCACACCTTCTTTCGGTCCTATTGCGACGAATGCTAAGACTATGGGAATTTCCCAAAGTTGATAGAAAAGGAATGGCGCGTAAGGAGCTGGAATTTTTGGTCCTGCAATATTTAGCGCTGCGGCTAATGCTACAAAGACTATGATTAGTGTAAGTTTTTTTGTATTCAACGGTTACACGTCCGCTTGTTCAATCCGCCGTTAGCTATTTAAGAGTAGCTACTCATTTTTGAGTGAAGAAAACCGCCAAAATTTGGAAATAATGATAAATAAGCCAAACATAACAATAGGATAAAGCAGTGACGCGTGTTGACCGAAACAATCCAGTTCTCATCTTCCGCAGAAGTTAAACGATGGCTTGAAGAAAAAACAAGCTCAATCCTCTCGCCGGTTCATGCTCAAGCCAAAAAATTAAGGGACGAGATGAACATGTCAATCCAGAGTATAGGCGAAGTAAGCAAACTGCTCTTGGATAACAGCTCCAAAGAAATTGAAAGAAGGAATATGAAAGTTTACAATCGAGCTAGAGCCTTAAACAAGCTTGCTCGTTTATTCCTTGATCGACTCAAAAAAATCACTACTCCAGAAGAAATCAGCTACGATAACCTAAACAAATATGCCCAAGAAATCCAAAAAGTGATAATAGTCACAGATATTGATATCAGGAATTGGTTTCCAAGAATTTCTCCTTTCTTCATTATGGATCGAAGAAAATTCTTAACTGTTTATGAACGCGCTAAAATCGCATATAAAGCGCTAAATGATTTCGTTACAGAAGAATACATTAAAACTAAAACTTTGGAAGAAGCCTACCTGCTTCTAAATGACCTTCAAAACCTTCAAAAACAATCAGAAACAATTGGCCAAGAAAAAGAACAGATAAAAAATGAGCGCATACCAGTCGAAAAAGAAATCTGTGATTTAGAGAAAAAACTTTGTGAATTGAAAACTAGGGGTCCGATTGATACATTAAACTCGGTCAACCTTGAGATAGAAGCACTATGTGCTGAACTGAAACATGCGCTAAGGCATCTACAGAAACCATTTATAAAAATGCAGGCGTTAGCCACCTCAGGCGGTGGAGTAGGAATAACTCCCGATGAGTTAAAAAAGGTTAACCAATATTTAGAGCAGCCTTTTGAAGCCTTGACATCTGAGCAGAATGGATATCCGGGGCTTAAAGAGATTTTACAGAAACTTGTAGCTTTAATGGCTGAAGACAAATTAAAATTGAAAGATGATAAGGCACGAAAAGCTGAGCAATCAATAAATGAAATATTAAAGCAAGACTCACTTGCAAAGCTGCAAATCAAAAGCAAGGAGTTGGCGAACACAAAACAGCAGCTCATGGTTTCTTCAACCATGGACGAGGTAAAACGCAGTGTATCAGTGTTTCAGGAACAGCTTGACTTGCTTAAAGGGAGAAAAACAAGCATTGAAACACACGAAATCGTTAAAGATAATGCTTACAACGAATCGGTTGACAAAATCAACAATATTAAGCGCTCAATCGAAAGAGACATATGCAGCTCAATTGAAATAAAAATCAAAATCTCATAATTGCCGGTATTATTTTTGGATTTGCATTCATTTGCAATCGAAGCTTTAAGCATTCAAAGTGACAATTTCATCGAAATTGTTGAGAAAGTCACTTCCCTGATGCAGAAAGAAAATGGCCGCGTCAGCAACATGACAATAACAGGTCATTTAGTCAAACTTGAACCGACAGGTGAAGCACTAATAGTTGGCGACTTGCACGGCGACTTCGATAGCCTCATGCTTATTCTGCAAAAAAGTAATTTTATCGAAAAGATGGAGAAAGCTAAAGACGCAACGCTGATTTTTTTAGGAGACTATGGCGATAGAGGCGACAAATCAGTAGACGTTTATTATTTGATTCTAAAGCTAAAGCTTGCTTATCCAAAACAAGTTATTTTGTTGCGGGGAAATCACGAAGCGCCAGGAGATTTGTTGGGGGGTTCCCCATGATTTACCAACCCGATTTAAAAATAGGTTTGGCGAAGAGTGGCAACAGGCTTACATGAAAATACGTGAATTGCATGGTTGCTTCTACAATGCTGTGTATGTTGAGGATCGCTTTTTGATGTTGCATGGCGGCTTATCACCTGAAATATATACTCTCGACGATATCGCTCAAGCCCAAGAAAATCAAAACAAAGCTTTACTGGAAGATTTGCTTTGGAATGACCCAGATGAAAAGGTGCCAGGCGTTTCTTTTTCGTCGAGAGGTGCGGGAAATCTTTTCGGCAAAAAAATAACTCAAGAGGTTCTCGGACGATTGCATGCTAAAATTTTGATACGGGGGCACGAATCAAGCAATGTTGGCTTCAAAATTAACCATGACGGGAAAGTTTTAACTTTATTTTCAAGAAAAGGCGCACCTTACTTTAATAGGTACGGCGCATATTTGCAGCTGCCGCTAGCTGAAAAATTCGAGAGTGCCCATCAGCTTGCTCCATTTATTCACAAATTTTAAACATAGCTCAGTTAGAAATGCTTAACTGAATGCTAACCTTATACCTGAATTTATAATTGAATGTTTTTATTAAATTAATGATGAATTATGAGGTTTAGTGATTGCAAAGCGAAAATGCCATTCAAACAATTAACTTAACAAAGACGTTTAAGTCAAAAGATCTGAATTCGAGTGCTGGGTTTTTTAGTCGTAAAACAATTTCCACTAACGCTATTGACAGTCTCAACCTTGAAATTAAGAAAGGAGAGCTATTCGGTCTTTTGGGGCCAAACGGGGCAGGAAAAACAACCTTAGTTAAAATGCTTTGCACTCTTCTCCCCCCTGACAGTGGAACCGCGTTGATCAATGGTTATGACATAATCAAACAGCAAATGCAGGTCAAACGGTCCCTTGGTACACTTTTCAGCGTTGGAGAAAGAGGCTTTTTTTGGCGGCTCAACGGATACAGAAATCTAGAATTTTTTGCTGCAATTTATAATGTGCCGAGGTTCAAGCGGCAGCAGCGTATTATGGAAGTTTTGCGGTTGGTAGGTTTAGAAAATAGCACTTATCAATTATATCAGAAGTATTCTGGCGGGATGAAAAGAAAACTTGCACTCGCCCGAACGCTGCTTCCAGATCCGCCTATAATCATGCTTGATGAACCCACTACTGGTTTAGACGCAATTTCGTCACGTAACATTCGGGACTTCGTGAGGAGTACCGTTCAGGAGACAGGCAAAACAGTGCTGTACACAACGCATTATATTGAAGAGGCAGCGCAAATCTGCACCAAAATTGGCATTCTTAAACAGGGAAAAATTATTGCTTGTGATACTCCAAACGCTTTACGGGATAAAATCAAAAAAGGAGAGCGAATCTATATAATACTTGAGGAAATATCGCCAGTTCAAGTAGAGAAAATGCGTTCAATACATGGTGTAATTGGGATAACTGAAAAAAACGACCCAGACCTAATGCCCAACCAGAAAGGCTTGTGTCTTGAACTGCAAAACGTGGATCAGTTGCCATCTATATTTGATTTCCTTTTTGAACAAAAAATCAAGTTTGTCAACTTTAAGCGTGAAGAACCAAGCCTTGAAGACGCATTTATCGAGATAACTAAGAGGGCTTGATTGTATGGGTGCGGTGGCTGAGCTTGAGAAAATCTGGTATTTTATGAAGCGGGACATGGTAAGCTTCTCCACCTATAAGACAAATATTGTCATTTTGGTTTTCACAGCTATTTTTGGTGCATTGTCCTTTGCTTACCTTGGGCAGAGCTCGGTCAATCAAGTTGTAACTCAAACATTTCATACGAGCTACACAACTTACCTCATTATCGGGCTAGCGTTCAACAGTTACCTTGGGCAAGCCTTGACATTAGTGCAAAAAACTATTAATCCATGGGCGCTTGAAGAAGTTTTGGTTTCTCCAACTCGCTTAACCACCTTTATTATCGGTAGTTCTATTTGGGGATTTATCTGGAGCACGGCAGTAGTAGCAGTTTATCTTGTTATCGGAGTATACTTTTTTGGTGTACTCCTGAGTGTAAATGTTATCGGTACACTGATTGTTTTAGCTTTAGGCATTGCCACATTCGTCGGTATTAGTATGATTGGGTCAGGTATACTGATTTTAACCAAACAAGGAGACCCAGTGACCGCACTTATGACCATAGCTATAAGCCTCTTTGGTAACGTGCTTTTTCCACCACAAGTCCTTCCGACATTTCTACAAGTAATCGCATACATAACTCCACCATACTACTTCTTCACCTGTATCAAGTTCATGCTGACTGGTTCGACTATTGCCGCAATTTTGCCAAACTTAGAAATTCTAGCCTTAATGTGCGCAATAATCGTACCTGTAGGCTACGCAATATACGCTTGGTGTCTTAAAACAGCCAGAAAAAATGGGACTTTGTCATGGTTCTAGATTTTTGGTTTAACTAGTTTAATATCGATTATTCTTTGCAGGTTAACTTCGAAAGCGCTGACTGGATTCTCAAGTTTCCATGCTTCAAGCACAGCAGGGTTGATTTCGCCTACAACTCCAACTTCTGATCCAGCCACGATTATTTTGCCGACTCTGCCTTCTATAAAACTTGGATGAGTCGTTTCTTTTATTTGCCACTCAACCCCGAAATTGCTAGTAAACGCTTCGAGAGCCGACTTAATTTCGGTGAAGTTGGCGTTTGGGTGTGAGGTGGCTGCGCAGAGCCATTCTTCATCTCTTGTTTTGGTTTCTTTGGTCTCGTCTTGTAGCGTGATCTTGCCAAGTTCGTATATTTTTTGTGGGAATTCAACTGACTGGTTGTTGCTGAGGAATTCCATGAGGCTTGGAAGTAGCCAGTTACGTAAGCAAGTCATAGTTAATACTTTTGGGTTAGCAAGTTCAACAAGAGACGTTTTTGCGGTCTTCATTTTGTCAAATAGACTTTCGGGATTTGTTAGCGTGTATGTTAGGATTTCTTGGTAGCCTAACCCAACCATCAAGTCGCGTGCAATGTTGATTAGTCGCTGGTCGGGTTTTGCTCGTCCTGTTGTTGCTAGTTCGCGCCAAAGTGGCTCAATATTGTTATAGCCATAGGCGATCGCTACGTCCTCGATTAGGTCAACTTCGTGCATGACGTCAATGCGGTAGAATGGAACAAGCACATTCACGCTATCTGCTTTGATTTTTTCGATGCCAAGCCCTGCCGTTAACAGAAGTTCAGAAATTTCCTTGGCAGAAAGCTTCAGCCCCAAAAGTTTGTTTGTTTCTCCAACGTTTAACTGCATGCATCCGTTACTGAAATCAGGGGTTATTACTGTTTGCTGTGTATATTCTGAATTACTTGGGTAGTGAATTGTAGCTGAATATGGTTTTCCGCCCTGATCAATTAACGCGGAGGTCACTAAGTTTAGCGTATTTAGCACAGTTTTGTTCATTGTGCCTGTAACTTCAACCAGTAAATTTCTCGAATCTTCAGTGATTTTGCCCAGGTCATTTGAGTTGATAATTGGTGGGAAAGATAGAACTTTGCCTTCATTGTCAAGCAGCATAGGGTAAAATGGGTTCTTCTTTACTATGTAACCGTATTCTTGTCCTTTTGGATGCTTCTCCAGAATCTCGTCGAGACCCATTTTTTCGGTGAATCCCAAAGGCACAAAGCTGATGTCGGTTGGCTTAACAGCGGTGTACTCTATTGGTGGACTGATTAAGTCGAAATTGTATATGCCGATGCTTGTTTTCTGCCGATTTCTCCCGTAGGTCTTATCCAACTTATCTTGAAGATGCATTATTCCGCGAATAATTATGTCAGATAAATGTACGCCCTTTAGAACTGAGCAACAAATGAACGGACGAATGTTGAAGAGCTCTGAGTTGACATTTACTTCTACAGCTGATTTTCCAGCATTATATTGCCTGAGCCCTTTTTCCAAACCAAGATAACATCGCAGACCCCTTGCTAATCCTTCAGCGCTCCAGAGATCAGCTCGATTTGTGTCCTTCATTTCAATACTTAGAATTCCATCGCTTGTATTGTAGTCTTTGACTTCACCTTTTACTAAAGATAAGTATTCGTCAAGTTTTTCGAATGTTTCTAATTTTTGTGGATTTCCAAGGTTTTTACGTGTCCAATCTTTACTAATTAGCTGCTCAAGTTCTTGATATTCGATATCAATTGTAGGCATTTAAGTCACCTGCTTTTTTCTCAGCCAACCAAGATCTTGACTGAAAATATCGCGAATATCCCCAATGCCAGCACGCATCATGAATAAGCGGTCCACGCCAAGTCCCCACGCAATAACCGGCACTTTTACGTCAAGCGGCAGGGTAACTTCTGGACGGAAGATTCCTGAACCGCCAAATTCAACCCAGCCATAACCTTCCTTGTAAGCGCTAAGTTCCACGCTGGGTTCTGTAAATGGGAAATAGTCGGGCTTGAACCGGACTTTGTCTGCTCCAGCAATTTCCATAGCGAATTTACCTAATACGCCTAAGAGGTCTTTTAGGTTCAGGTTCTCGTCTATAATTATACCTTCAACTTGATTGAATTCCGAGAGATGAGTTTTGTCGGTTATTTCTGGCCGGTAGACTCTTGCAATGGAGAAGTGTTTGCTTGGGACCTCAAATTTCTTGCTTTCGAGCGTTCGTGCGCTGAGGCATGTGCCATGTCCGCGGAGAATCAAGCGCTGGGCGGTTTGGCGGGAGTATTTATATCCCCATCCGGTTGACCCTGTTTTCCAGCCGTTCTCGTGAGTCTCAGCAACATGCTCCAAAGCAATGCTATGTGTGTTGATGTCTCCGAACGTGGGATCTTTTGTGTAGTAAATGTCGCTGGTTTCTCTTGCTGGATGATCCTGAGGTACGTAGAGCGCATCAAAGTTGAAGAAGCCGGTTTCAACAGCCGTGCCCGTCATTTCTTGGAAGCCTAATTGTATGAGTTTTGCGCGGACTTCGTCAAGGAATTGCAGGTACAGATGCTTTTTGCCTGGCCACGTTTTAGCAACAGGCGCTTCAATATTGTATTTCTGCAGCTTTGATGTGTGCCATTTACCCGTTATAATGTGCTGAGGAGTAAGTTGGGTAATAATTTCTGGAGCTTTAATTGTAACATTTTCGGAAAGGTTGGCACACCCAATCTTTTGCATGGTCTGTTTGCCTTCTGGTGTAATTTGGATTGTTCGTGTGGTTTTAGGTTCGATGGTTACAAGCTTGCGTTTTTTTAGTTGGTCAGCCGCTTCTTTTAATTCTAGGCTTAGTTCCTCGAGTGTTGCTTGGTGTTGGTGTTTGTCGTTTAGGTATTTGAGTAGTGTTTCGTCGCAGCCTTCTGGGATGAATGCTTGATGCAAAAGTGGTTCAGATATGCGTATAGCATTGTCGCTTGAGGTGTAGAGTGCCCATTTTTTTCTTATTGCCCAGCCAAGTCCAATCTGGATGAATTGATGTTCGATTCCCGCTTGCAAAACGGCTTTTTGCAGGTCAGCTGCCCCGCCAAGCTGCGCTACGGTTAATATGAGGTTGCGTTCTGGTAAGCCGTTTTTCGCATACTTTTCGCCTTCGACAGTTAACTTGAGGGCGTTTTGGTGCTGAGCATGTATGGCGACGAGGTTTGTTTCTTGAAGAGTTAACGCAGTACGCATGACTGCTGTTTCGGGAAGTCCGCAAATATCAATTAACTGTTCTACAGAACCTTTTCCGCCTAGTTGCTCTAAAGTTGCGAGTAATCGCTGTTCTTGCGTTCTAAGCTCAACCATCCGACTTCCCTTGCTGTTGAAGTTAAAGTTTTGTTAAGGGATAATTCTTGCGCCATCAATAAAAGCATGCTGATATTTTAGAGGTACCGATTTTGAGGTTGAGAAGTTTTTTTGTGACCGACTGATTCTTATGTCGCAATATTTTAAACATAAGCTTAATTTTAAATTTATGCGTTATAGGTTTTTAACAGATTTTCTTCTATGTTCTTGCTTTAAAGCTTGCTCTTTGGGGCGTCTTACTATTTGCCGATATATGTGCATATTGACAATCATTATGCTGTCGTAATGTACAATACAAACTGTTTGGAGAGTAAAGTAAAATGTTGAAATCTTTGGAAGTATTTGAAAATGAAGAAGCAGAAAAGTTACTGGATTATTTTGTTGCCTATAACAAATTGAATCAAATAGCGGCCTTTTTCCGTTGCGCTGCAAAAGTTAATAGCGAAATAAACTTGCATGAAATAAGCCAACCTTCAGCGGATATATCCATAAGTCAATTGCCTTTGGTCGAACAAAGCATCCCTATTGATCAAGCTTACAAGTAAGCTTCATCAAACCATTTGTATTTGTTAAGGGTTGTCTGAGACACCTTGGTAGAGAGCGAGAAAGGGCAACTCCAGTCAATTAACACATAATCCGTTTGCCATTAAAAGAGTTAGAAAAACAGCTGTGACGAAAATCTAATCCCAATCAATCGGGCATAGGGGATTAGCTACTTTGTGAAACCGCAAATTAACTTTTATGGGCTGAACTTGAACTATATTGCTGCTATTTTGCTCATTTGTTTTTTCTCTATGTCCAAGCAAGTATCGCAGAGATCAGAATTCGGTCTTTTTGAACGGCGCTGCATAATTACACGGGGGTATTGA
>Ga0182021_10008310_pt1 | contig 12298 bp, 12 predicted proteins | sample 612E3MmetaG_FD_120493 | JGI IMG/M metagenome (GOLD analysis project Ga0182021, IMG submission 120493) | Permafrost microbial communities from Stordalen Mire, Sweden - 612E3M metaG (Illumina Assembly) | ecosystem: Environmental > Terrestrial > Soil > Wetlands > Permafrost | place: Sweden...
ACGATTTTATATTCCAACAAGAATAATTCCTATTACGGGTTCTATGTGGAAGATGACCCTTTGAGAAAACCGCTGGAAGACTATTTTTCCGAGCAGGTGACCGGCCTGGATGTTACCGGGTTTGTTTTGGGTGAAACCGAAGTGGGAGTAACTTCTTATTATTCAACCCGGAATGTCAAAGGCCCTGACCCCTGGCGCTATCCTGCAGGCAACAAGGATTTCCTGGTTTACGGGGCCCATGGATCTACTTACCTGGGACGGTTTAATCTTTGTGGCGAGTTAGGTAAGGTAAAGGATCACGGCCAGGCCCTGTTTGTGGAAAGCAGCAGCAATTTCGCCAACCTCAATGTTTCTGCCAGTTTCCGGCAGTATGATATTGATTATACCAATCCTCATGCCGGCGTTTACTCTATCCATTACCCGCAGAGCGTGTTCCGCTGCCGGGATGAAAAAGGCGTTTTACTTAAAATGAAATGGCAAGTGTTCAGCATGTTCGGCCTGAACGCCTTCTTTGACCAGTATATTCACCAATACCAGGCTTATTGGAATAAAAGCAAAGGCGATTACGCTATCTCTGCCGGCAAGAAGGAAACCGACCGGGAATCCGGTATTGAAAGCAAAGCCGTTGTTATGAAGAAAGTTATAATAAATACCGGAATACGTTACAAGGACAATAATATTTACCAGAATTCGGGCAGTGAAAAGATAAACATCTCCAACAAGGTGACCTATGTCCCCAATGAAAAGATAGAAACATCGGTAAAATATTATATACGTCACTATATTTATCAAAGCGCGGATTACAGCCCCTATGATTATATGACCGTGGCCTTATCATATCAGGTCGCCAGGGCCTGCGAAGTAGAGGGCACGGTAAAATATGCCAACATCTTTGTTTACCAGAACAGCTCCGGGATCGGCGAATATACAGTCGGCTGTCACTATAAAATAAATGACGAAATAAAAATGAATATAAGCTACACCGCCATGCCGCCTCTGGCCAAGAACTCCAGTTATGAATTCGAGGAAGAAGCGGACCTTTTGCCCTACGCCGACGCCTATTATCAAGATAAATTAGTCGCTGAAGTTGTCTTTCACTGGTAAATGTGGTATAATCCCAGCTATGAATAAGGAAAAGTTAGAGCGCATATTGAAGCAAATAGAGTCGGGGAAGTTATCCCCGGCTGAGGCTGTAACCCGCTTTAAGGATTACCCTTGCGGTGACCTGGGATTTGCCAAAGTTGACCATCACCGGCACCTGCGCCAGGGATTCCCCGAGGTCATCTATTGTCCCGGCAAGACCACTCCCCAGATAATACAAATAATCTCACAAATGAATAAGCATAAGGAAAACATACTGGCTACCCGGGCAGAGAAGCCGGTCTTTTTGGCGGTCAAGAAGAAGTTTAAAAAGGCTCAATATAACGAATTGGCCAGATGTATCGTCATACGGCAGGAAAAATCCGCCCGGAAGAAGGGTATCCTGATAATCACCGCCGGGACGGCCGACTTGCCAGTGGCGGAAGAGGCCAAAGTCACCTGCGAACTGCTAGGGCATGATCCGGACACGCTTTTTGATGTCGGCGTAGCCGGAGTGCATCGCCTGCTGATGGAAACCGGTAAGCTGGCCAAGTCCAGGGTTATTATCGTGGTAGCCGGCATGGAAGGGGCCTTGCCCAGCGTGGTGGGCGGCCTGGTGGACAAACCAGTTATCGCGGTGCCGACCAGCATAGGTTACGGTGCGGCCTTTGGCGGCGTATCCGCGTTGCTGGCCATGCTGAACAGCTGCGCGCCTAATGTGACTGTTGTGAATATTGATGATGGTTTTGGAGCCGGGGTAGTAGCGAGTTTAATAAACAAGTGAAAAGTTAAAAGTTTTAAGTTATAAGTTTAGGCATAATTCATTAACTTAACACTTTACACTTAAAACTTATAACTGATTTTATTAGGATTTTTATGCGCATTGCATATTTAGATTGTTCCAGCGGGGTTAGCGGCGATATGCTGCTGGCGGCTTTGCTGGATGCCGGGATCGAGATAGCCGATTTAAGGAAAGTGTTAGCCAAATTAGATATTTCGGGATACTCTATCAGCGTCAAGAAAGTCAGGAAGGGCGCTCTCCTCGTTTCCCGGTTAGAAGTAAGAATTACTCGCCATCAGCATTTCCGCAGTTACCAGGATATTAAAAGCATAATCCAGAACAGCCGGATAAGCCCCGCGGTAAAAATAACAGCCATAAAAATATTAAGGAAACTGGGACAGACCGAAGCCAAGGTGCATAAGTGCCGGCTGGAAGAGGTACATTTCCATGAGATCGGCGCCGTGGATACCATTATCGATATCGTGGGGACGGTTTGGGCGCTGTCCAGGCTGAAGATCGGGAAGATTTACTCTTCCCCGGTGAACGTGGGCTCAGGGACGGTAAGAACGGCCCATGGCATACTGCCGGTGCCGGCACCGGCTACTGCGGCGTTGCTTAAAAATATCCCCACTTACAGTTCCGGAATAAAACAGGAACTGGCTACGCCTACCGGCGCGGTACTGGTCTCAACTCTTAGCCATAGTTTTGGACACTTGCCGGAAATGAGGGTGCTGGCGGTAGGAAACAGCTGCGGCAGCCGTGAGGTTCCCGGTCATGCCAACCTGTTCCGGGTGATAATAGGGCAAAAGGGTAAAAAGTAAAAAAATGCTTGGCTATTAAAATAGAATTTGTTATAATAACCAAAATCAGATAAAAGGCGGAATATGCTGAATTCGGCCAGAGCAAAGATACTGAAGAATGAACATGGTTTCTCCATGACCTTTATTTTCCTGGTCCTGGTTATTGTTTTGGTGGTGGCCTGGATCATTCCCAGCTATCTGAAGATCCATAACATGGCTCAGCAAAAAGCGACCAGGGGAGATCTGGATAACCTGCGTAAGGGCATAAACCTCTTTTTCCTGCAGCGCGGGCGGTATCCTTACAGCCTGGAAGATCTTGAACCGAATTTCGTCCATCCTTTCCCGCAAGTTCGCTTGGGTCTACCCGGCTATCCTGAAACGCGCCAAGTCACCAGGGTGTTGGTGGATTCAGGTATGTGGTTTTATGATGAAAATACGGGAGAAGTTAAGATAGATTGCTCAACCAAAGATCGTGACGGCGAAGTCATCAAAGACTGGTAGCGGAGGAATGAATGCCGGAACAGGTAAAATTCAAGAATAGAAGAAAAAGGCTGATCATCGCCAGAAGCCTGCAATTCCGCTATGTAAGCGTGGTTTTGCTGGCTATGCTGTTCGTGGCATTGCTGGAAGGATTTATCGTTTATAAAACCATCTGGAACGAGTTGCTGGCGGAATCACGCTACAGCGACTGGGCTCCATTACTGACCTCGGTCATGAAAAAAGCTGATCTCCGGATAATGTTCGGGCTGGTCGGCTCGATCGCGGTCATGCTGATCATCAGTATTTATATGTCCCATAAAATAGCCGGTCCGATCTACCGCATAAAGAAATTCATGGTGGAAGCGGCCAAAGGGGACCTGAGCTTCGAGCTGCGCCTGCGCAAGGGCGATGAGCTGACCGACCTGGTAGACGAGTTCAACCTGATGGTTAAGGGGCTCCGGTCCATTATCAGCCAGGACCGTGAAAAGGTGGGCGGGATAATGCGGGAAGCGGAAGAAACGCTGATGATCGTTAACCGCGCTACGGTCACCGCCGATGAGAAGAAACAGACTGCGGACCATCTCAAGAGCCTGATCGTTAAACTTAAAGATATCACGGGTCAATTCAAAGTATAGGGATCAACCACAAAAAGAGCGAGGGCCTTATGTCGCTAGAAAAAAGACAGTTCTTCAGATTTTCCACCTGCGTGCCGGTAAAGTTCTTTAACGCTTTTGCCCCGGGACAAGGTTATTCGGGAATGGTAACCAATATCAGCGCCGGCGGCTGCCAGATCTTCGTCAAAGGGGAATGCCAGAGCTTGAATTACGTGGTATTGAACATGCATCTGCCTAACGGCGTGCTGCTGGACCTGATCAATGCCCGGATCATGTACGAAAATAAGGAATCGGACGGCACCCATCTGGGCGTAATGTTCATGAATATGGATATAAAAAAGCTCAGCGTGCTGGTGGATTTCCTGTCGGACCTGGAAGCGCAGGAAAAGGAAAAAAGCCCCAAGCCCCAGAGTGAACAGACCACGCCGTAAACTGCCGATCAAACTCACGGGAAAAAATGAAAATATTATTAGCCGGATATAATTTAGATACAGACGTCATCAAAGACCTGACTAAGGGCGATCCGCTGCGTGCCGATGTCACGCCGGAAACCCTTTCCGCCGCTTACGCGCGCATCAGCCGGGATCCCCGCCCGGTGGATGAACTGCGGCAGGCCGCCCGCGCCGAAGTAGAGAACGCCCGCAAATCCAACAAAAGCATTATCTTCAAGATGGGGCATCATTCCGTCGCCGAACACGCCGTCTTTAATTTCGACATTATCGGCGTCTCCCGCCTGGCCCTGGAAGAGCTGGAAAAATTCCGCCTCTGTTCCTATACCGAAAAATCCCAGCGTTACATCACCCTGGCCGATGATTACATAATCCCGCAGGAATTGAAGATGAGCCAGTTCATCAGGGAATACACCGCGACCATCCAGCTGCAGAATGATTTTTATAAGCGCGCTTTTGAGGCCCTGAAAAATTACATTAACTACAAGCACCCGGAAGAGGCCAAGGATCCCAAGAAGCAGATCCTGCTGGAGGGCTGGGCCAAGGAAGACGCCCGTTACATCACCAGTCTGGCCACCGCCGGCCAGTTAGGGGAAACGATTAACGCCCGTAACCTCGAACTGGTCATCAGGCGTTTTGCCAGCCATCCTCTGCGGGAAGTGCAGGAGATCGGCCGCAAAATGTACAACCTGGTCGCCGGCGTTGCACCCTCGATCATCATATTTACCGAAGCCAACGAATTCGACCAGAAAACCTATCCGGCGTTAAAACATTTGAGTGAAACTATCCTGCATGCCAAGCAGATAGTGCCTGAGTCCTATCCAGGGGAGGTCAGCCTGGTGGATTACAGCCTGCATGGGGACGACCTGCTGGTGGCTTCCATGATGCATACCACCAGTAAGATCCCGTACCGGCAATGCCTGAACTTGGTGCGGTTGCTGAAACCCGAACAGAAGAAGGAATTTATCAAAACTGCCTGCCAGCACCTGCAGTTATATGACTCCACTTTACGGGAGTTTGAATATCCGTCCATGACCTTTGAGCTGAATATGTCGGCGAGCTGTTTCGCCCAGTTCAAACGGCACCGTTTAGCCACTATTACTACCCAGGAATATAATCCTGACCTGGGCGTGGTCATACCTCAGGCTATCAAGGAAGTCGAAATGGACAAGGAATTCAAGGAAATTATCGACAAGACCAATGAAGTATATAAGAAGATATACGCTTCATTCCCATTAGCCGCGCCTTATATCCTGACTAACGCCCACCAGCGCAGAGTCCTTACGAAAGTGAACGCCCGGGAGCTATATCACATGTCCCGCCTGCGGGAAGATGAGCACGCGCAGTGGGAGATCAGGCAAAAGACCGCCAAGATGAGCGAGCAGGCCAAGAGGGTTATGCCCCTGACCATGCTTTTGATGGGCGGCAAAGACTCCTACCCTAAAGTTTACGAGCAGGAATTCGGCCATCCTCCGAAAGTAGTCAACCCGGTTCTTCCCACCTGACATAACCCGATATTAAATATATAGATAATGTAAAGGAGGCAATTGTTATGGCTAAGATTACGGATGCTTTGAAGATCAGTATCGATTTCGAAAAAAGGGGAGTTGGGCTCTATTTATTGCTGGCGACCAAAACCAAGAACCCGCTGGCTAAAAGATTATTCTACAACCTGGCGATGCAGGAGATACAGCATATCCTGAAATTCGAGGATATTTACCAGGACCTGAAGGATAACAACAAGTGGCCGCGCTGGACAGTGGAAGAGGGTGAGAAACTGGAATTCGTCATCAGGGCGTTCTTCCATGAAGCCAAGAAGGACGAGTCCATCAAGTTGGCCGACAACGTCAAGGGGCTGGAGCTGGCCATGCAGATGGAGAAAAAAGGGTACGCTATGTATGAGCAGTTCCTGGCCAAAGCCAAAGACGCCAATGAGAAGTTGTTCTATAAAGAGCTGCTGAAACAGGAAAATTCCCATTACGAAGCACTGGCCAACGTGCATTTGTACCTGACCCAGACCAGCGACTGGTTCACGGATGAAGAAAGTAAGGTTTGGAACTGGATGAATCTGTAGAATAGATGGCGGATAACAGATGGCAGATGACAGTTGTAACAAGGAGAGTTGATTGAAAGAATTTTTGAAAGAAGCCATCGCGGTGGCGCTGAAAAGCGGAGAGATGATTCGCCGGCATGTAGGAAAAGCCAAAGATATCTCTTTTAAAGGGGCGGCCGACCTGGTCACGGATGTGGACAAGAGGTCCGAAGCCCTGATCAAAAGCTACCTGGCCAAAAAGTTTCCTACTCACCAGTTCCTGGGAGAAGAGGGTGGGGGAGACCGGACCGGATGTGCTTATCGCTGGGTAGTGGACCCGATCGACGGCACTACCAATTTCGTCCATGATCTTCCTTATTTCAGCGTTTCTATCGCCTTGGAATCTGACTGTAAGCCGGTCCTCGGAGTGGTTTACGACCCAGTGCATAACGAGCTATTCCACGCTGTCAAAGGCGGCGGGGCTTTCCTAAATAAAAAAAGCATCAAGGTATCCAAAGTCAAAGAATTAAAACAATCACTGCTCTGCACCGGGTTCGCTTACGAGCTGAAAGATACCCGGGACTCCAATGTCGAGCATTTCGTGGATTTCCTGCTGGCTGCGCAGGCGATCAGGCGCCTGGGCTCGGCTTCGCTGGATATGTGCTATGTGGCCTGCGGCAGGTTTGACGGCTACTGGGAAGTAGGGCTGAAACCCTGGGACACCGCCGCAGCCCTGATAATATTGAAAGAAGCCGGGGGCAAAGCTACCAAGTTTAACGGCAGCCCTTATTCGCATTACGACCAGGAGATCCTGGTATCCAACGGACTGCTGCATAAAAAAATGGAAGACGTGCTGATGCGCCGCCGCCGGGTACGCCACTGCAAGGTTACGTTTGGTAAATACTAATGAAAAAGAAATTGTACATAATCGATGGCAACGCTTATATCCATCGCGCTTTCCACGCCCTGCCGATGCTGACCAATTCCCAGGGGCTGGTGATAAACGCTGTTTATGGCTTTACCAGGACCTTATTAAAGATCATCAAGCGCGACCAGCCCGATTATCTCGCCGTTTGTTTTGACTCGCCTCATCCGACTTTCCGGCACAAAGAATTCGAACAATACAAAGCCACCCGTAAGGAAACCCCACCTGAGCTGAAATCCCAACTGCCCATGGTCAGGGAGATGGTGGAGGCCCTGAACATCCCGGTCTACCAGCTGGCGGGCTATGAAGCTGATGACCTGATCGCCACTATTGCCCATAAAGTGGAGGAACAGGGCATAGATACCGTTATTGTTAGCGGCGACAAGGACGTCCTGCAGATGGTCAATCCGGATGTAAAGGTCCTGACCGAACCCAAAGAAACCATGTTTACCGAGAAAGAGGTAAAGGAGAAATACGGATTCGGCCCCGAGCATATCATCGACTACCTGGGATTGTGCGGGGATTCCAGCGATAATATACCGGGCGTGCCCGGCATAGGCGAAAAGACGGCGACCAAGCTGGTCAGCGAATTTGGCAGTATCGAGAATATTTACGCGAACCTGGATAAACTTCCGGCCGCGGTCAAGAATAAAATGGAAGCCGGACGTGAATCGGCTTTTGCGTCCAAACGGCTGGTGACCCTGGTTCAGGACGTACCGGTAGAGGTGGAGCTGGATAAACTGGCGCTTCACCCGATAGACCAGAAAAAGGCGCTGGAGCTGTTTAATAAATACGAATTCAAGACCCTGATCACGGAACTGATAGATCAGAAGCAGGATAAGGATACAAATTATAAAGTGCTGGCGGATGGCGCAGGCCTGCGGGAGCTGATCAGCCGGACAGAGAAGCAAAAGGCAGTATCCGTAGACTTGGAAACGGACTCTGCCGACCCGATGCGCGCTCATTCCGTGGGTATGGTCTTCAGCCTGGGCCCCAAAGAAGCGTTTTATATACCCACCGCCCACACTCATGCTGCCGCTCCTAAACAAGATAAGAAGAGTACCCTGGAGTCCTTCCGCGGAGTTCTTGAAGATAAGCAGATTAAGAAATACGGACAGAACCTGAAGTACGACCTGTTGGTACTGCGCAATGAAGATATAACCTTGCGGGGCATATCATTTGATACGATGATCGCTTCTTACCTCATCAATCCTTCCAAATTCAAACATAATCTCGAAGATATCGTCGCCGAGTACTTGCAATACAAGATGACCCCGATCAGCGACTTGATCGGCAAGGGGGCTAAACAGATCACGATGGATCAGGTCCAGGTGGAAACCGTATCCGATTATGCCTGCGCCCAGGCGGATATGGTCTGGCGGCTAGTAGAGAAACTATCGGGCCTGCTTAAGGAAAGAGATCTGGACAGCCTGTTCTATAAGGTGGAAATGCCGTTGATGGAAATACTGGCGGATATGGAATATGCCGGTATCCTGGTTGACCTGGGCTATCTGAAGAAATTGGCCGTTGAGTTTGAAGAAAAAATATACGGGCTGGAACAGCAGATATATAAACTGGCCGGTGGTGAGTTCAATATTAATTCCCCACAGCAGTTGGCCAAGATATTATTCGAGAAGCTGAATTTGCCGGTGATCGAGCGCACCAAAACAGGCGCTTCCACTAACGAATCGGTGCTGAAGCAGTTATCGTCCAGCCATGAACTGCCCAAGCTTATCATGCAGTACAGGGAGCTGGCTAAGTTAAAATCAACTTACATCGACCCGGTCCCGGAAATGGTCAATCCCAAAACTGGGCGCCTGCATACTTCCTTTAACCAAACCGTTACCGCCACGGGGCGGTTGTCGTCAAGTGAACCTAATCTGCAGAATATTCCTATCCGCACCGAGATCGGGCGGTCTATCCGCCGCGCCTTCATCCCTAAAGAGGGCTGCGTCTTCATCGACGCGGACTATTCGCAGATCGACCTGCGGGTCCTGGCGCATATGTCCGGCGATGAGAATATGAGCGCGGCGTTCCGTAATAACGAGGATATCCACAACCATACCGCCTGCGAAATATTCGGCATCAAACCGGAAGAGGTGGATGAAGAAAAAAGGCGTATCGCCAAAACAGTTAACTTCGGTCTTTCCTACGGGATGAGCCCGTTTGGGCTGTCGCAGAACCTGGGTATACCTACGGGCATTGCTAAGGAATACATTGAGAAATATTTTACCCGGTATAAAGGGGTAAAGAAATATATGGAAGATATAGTTAAGACAGCGCAAAAAGACGGGTTTGTAACCACTTTGCTGAACCGGCGCCGTTATTTGCCGGAGATTAGCGCCAAGAATGGAACGGTCCGGTCATTTGCCGAACGGGTAGCCATTAATATGCCGATACAGGGTACCGCCTCCGACATAATCAAGGTAGCGATGATAAACATAGCGCATCGCCTTAATGCGGAAAAACTGAAAACCAAAATGCTGCTGCAGGTGCATGATGAATTAATATTTGAAACGCTTAAAGATGAGGTCACTAAGGTCAAAAAGCTGGTGAAAGAGGAGATGGAAGGGGCAATTAAGCTGGATGTGCCTCTGATTGCCAATATTAGCATTGGCGCCAATTGGCGGGACCTGGAGGAAACAGAATGATCCGGAAACTTATATATTGGCTGGCCAGCTGGCTGGGGATATTTATCAGCTCGATCTGGATGATATTTGTTACCGGGCAATTCGTGACCGGAGCCGATATTGGGTTTATCAACTACCTGATGCAATTGTTCGGGGGATTGATGCTGGTATTTACGGTCCTGATAGCCATCAGGCGGCCGGTATTAGGCGGAGCATGGCTTTTTACAGAAGGATTTTTATTTATAATGTTTTGTCGGTACAAAGGAGTATTAACAGCGCCGAATTTATTTAATGGACTGGCGCCGATGGTAGTGGCGTTGTTGTTCCTGGTCTCACAGCGGGGATACACGAATGAGCCGCCGCTGATCATTCCCGAACCAGATAAGGAACATCAATATAAATTCCCGGAGTGATATCGCGCGGGTCCTGTCTCAGGTCAATTTCTCGGGCCATCATGGTTTTCGAGACTTCTTGGAAGTACCAACTTGCTCTCGAAAACCAGATGTCTCTTTCGAAATTAACCTTTCGCCACCCCCGCTGGTTATGAGCGGTGTGTTGAGTGGTTGATTTCGACGAGGCATTTACTTTTCGAACCAAGGCTCTTGACGCTTATTTCGAAAAGTATAATGACCAAGAAATCAATCCGAGACACAAGCCGCTCAGATGAGTTTAAATGGAGTTTTATGCCTGAATTGCCGGAAGTGGAAACAGTACGACGAGCTTTGGAGAAAAGGATCATCGGCAGGAAAATACTGGCCGTGGAATCCAATTTTCCTAAAATAGTCTCGACTCCTTCATTTAAAACCTTTGCCAGTCAGATCAAGGGCAGTAAAATTGAGGCTATGTTCCGCCGGGGTAAGTTCCTGATATTCGACCTGAGCGGCGGCCTGTCCATGATCTCGCACTTGCGCATGACCGGACACTGGCTGGTGACAAAGAACCTGCCCGATAGCAAATTCATCCATCTTAAACTTAAATTATCCGATGGCCATACACTGGCTTACAGCGATATCCGCAAATTCGGCCGCATCTGGCTGATCGAGCGCCAGGATTTCGCGTTGTTCAAACCTTTTGCCAAGCTGGGTATTGAACCTCTGTCAAAGGGGTTCACCATGGAAGCATTCTCAGGGAGGCTGGCTAAATACAAGAACAATATAAAGCAAGTATTGCTTAATCAGCAGGTTGTGGCGGGTCTGGGAAATATTTATGTTGATGAGGTGCTCTTTTCGGCAGGGGTGCGGCCGTCAAGGAAAGTGCCGAGCTTAACCAAAACTGAAATATTGAAAATATTCAAGGCCATCAGGCGGATTTTGGCACTGGCGATAAAGCATGGTGGAACCACGGTGGAGAATTTTACGACACCGGAGGGCGGCACCGGGTATTTCCAGAATAAGCTGAAAATATATGGCAGAAAAGGCCAGAAGTGCTATAATTGTAAGGGAACGGTCAGCCGGATAGTCATCGCCGGCCGGGGAACGCATTTTTGTAAGAGTTGTCAAAAATGAGTAAGGGTGTCTCGAATTGATTTCTTGGACATCATGATTTTCGAAATAAGCTTCAAGAGCCTTGGTTCGAAAACCAGATGTCTCTGCGAAATCAACCACTCGACACCCATCTACGGGGACTAGCACATGTTAAAGATCGGATTAACCGGAAATATCGCATCGGGCAAGAGTACGGTGGCGGAGGTTTGGCGGAAGATGGGGGCCGAGATCATCGATGTGGATGAGTTGGCGCATGACCTCTATAGGCCGCGCAGCGTTATCTGGCGGAAAGTGTTCAAAGCCTTCGGTCCGGATATTGTTAGAAACGATAAAACTATCAACAGGGCAATATTAGCCGCTCTGGTATTCTCTGACCGCAAAAAACTGAAAAAGCTGGAGAAGATAATGTATCCGGCCATAGTCAAAGAGCTGAAAAGGCAGATGGCACAGGCCAAAGGCAAAATAGTGGTGGCTGATATGGCTATCCTCTTCGAAGCCCGGGCGCAGAAACTTTTTGATAAGATAGTATTAGTTAAGGTATCCAAAGCCAACCAGGTAAAACGGTTACTCAAAAGCCGGAAACTTACAAAATCCCAGGCGCTGAGCAGAATAGGCGCTTTTAAGTCCCAAACCGGCAAAATAACCCAAAGCGACCACACAATTGACGGTAACCTGCCCCTGATCCGCATGCAAAAGCAGGCCCGGGAATTATTTAGAAAAATACCTTGACGAAAGGGCGTTTTTACAGTATAGTATATGAAACATTAATACTGCTTTTAAGTCCACAGGAGTTCTCTCCATTTTAACAGCATGTCATTAACACAATCCAAAACAGCAAAACCCTGAGTATTGATCGCTATATAGCAATATTACGGTTTGGTACGTATTTATAACGGGAGGAAGTAAAATGGAAAATGCAGCACAAGGTGCAGCGTTAGATATGGCTGCTTTGGCAAAACGGACTGTTTCCGATCTGACGGAGATAGCCAAAGACCTGAAAATGGAATCAGTCAGCGGGCTGAA
>Ga0182021_10008311_pt1 | contig 12297 bp, 13 predicted proteins | sample 612E3MmetaG_FD_120493 | JGI IMG/M metagenome (GOLD analysis project Ga0182021, IMG submission 120493) | Permafrost microbial communities from Stordalen Mire, Sweden - 612E3M metaG (Illumina Assembly) | ecosystem: Environmental > Terrestrial > Soil > Wetlands > Permafrost | place: Sweden...
AGCCCCAACCCCACTTCGATGGCCAGCGGTTCCACCCTTAGCAGAGATTCCACGTTGTCCTTGGCGCTGGCCGGTTTTCCAGCCTCTTCGGCGGGCGCGGCGGCCAGCGCCACCTCCTTCTGGCGCATCTTCCAGCCTGCCGCGGCGGCAGGCTGGAAGAGCAGTTTCGGCATGCCGGGAAGCGCGGCCAGGGCCACCAGCACGCCGCCCGCCAGCATCACGGGCTGCGAGTTTCCCAGAATCTGCTTGTGGAACTCCGCCCCCAGGCGCGCTTCGCTGGAGGCCCGGGTGACGATCAGGGCTCCCGAAATGGAAATCATCAGCGCCGGGATGACCGTCACCAGGCCATCGCCGATGGTGAGCACCGTGTACGTCTCAATCGCCTTGCGAAGATCCATCCCGTGTTGCAGCACGCCGATCAGGAAGCCGGCAATGATGTTGATCGCCGTGATCAGAATGCTGGCCACGGCGTCGCGCTGGGTGAAGCGCGATGCGCCGTCCATGGCGCCGTAGAACTCGGCTTCGGTGGCCAGCCCTTTGCGCCGCCGCTTGGCTTCGACCTCGTCGATCAGCCCCGCATTCAGATCGCTGTCGATGGCCATCTGCTTGCCCGGCAGGGCATCCAGGGTAAAGCGCGCGGTCACTTCGCTGATGCGCACGGCTCCGTGATTGATCACCACGTATTGAATCGCAATCAGCACCAGGAAGATCACCGCGCCAATCACGTAATTCCCGCCCACCACGAAACTCCCGAACGCGCCAATCACCTCTCCGGCGGCCCCTGTTCCGGTGTTGCCGTTGAGCAGAATCAGGCGCGAGCTGGAGATGTTCAGCGCCAGGCGGAACAGCGTCAGCAACAGCAGGGTGGTGGGGAACGAGGTGAATTCCACCGGCCGTATCAGGTACAGCGACACCATCAGCACGATCACCGACACCAGGATGTCGGTCACGATCAGGAAATCCAGGACGAACTTCGGCAGCGGCGTGATCAGCGCGATCACGATGGCGAGCACCGCCAGCGGCACCACCAGTTCGCCGAGCGTCTCCATGGGAAGGTCCCGCATCCATTTGGGCAGGCTGCTGGCGGTTCCCGGCGCGGCAATGGCTTTGGCTGGGGTCATGCTATCCCGGCATCCTTCCGTTCATGAGTTTGAAGATGTAAGCCAGGACCTCGGCCACCGCGCGGTAGAGATGCGGCGGAATCTCCTGCCCGACTTCGACGGATTTGAAAAGCGCCTGCGCCAGCGGCGGATTCTCCACGATCGGCACCTGGTTCTCGATCGCCAACTGCCGTATGCGCAGCGCCAGGTAGTTCTTGCCCTTGGCAACCACCAGCGGCGCCGCCATGCTGTCCATGTGATAGCGTATGGCGACGGCGAAGTGGGTCGGGTTGACCACCACCGCGGTCGCCTTCGGCACCTCCTTCATCATCTGTTTTCGCACGCGGTCGCGCTGCAGGCGGCGGATCCGCGCTTTCATCTGCGGGTTGCCCTCCACGTCTTTCATCTCTTCGCGGATTTCCTGCTTGCTCATGCGCAGTTCCGATTTGTGGCGGCGAAGCTGGCGTGCCAGGTCCACGCAACCGAACATCAGAAAGACCGCCGCCGCCTTCCAAAACAGCTCCATGAGCGAACCGCCGATCAGGCTGAAGCCGCTTTCCACACTCTGCACGGGCAAGGCGAGAAAGGTGTCCAGCTTGTCGCGCGCCACCACCCACACGGCCCACAGAAACATCGGCAGCAGCACCACAGCCTGGCCGAGCGACGGCAAATTCTGCTTGGGCAGGTCCTGCAGGCGCGCCACGGGGTTGAAACGCGCCGCATCCGGCACGAGCTTTTTCAAGCTGATGCCGAATTGGGTGGTGGCCAGGCGAAAGGCCACGGTCGCAATCGATACTCCGGCGCCCGCCAGGGCCAGCGGCAGAAGGTTGCGCCAGAAGAGTTGCCAGGCCACGTGGATCAGGTCCTCCGGCAGCAATTCCGCCGTAAAAGCGAGGCGCAGCATGGCCCGGGTGGCCAGCCGGAATTGCCCGAACCAGGCGCCGCCGCCGGCGCCCAGAAGCGACAGGAAGACCATGAACTGCAGGGCCGCGACGAACTCTTTGGCGGCGGGAAACTGGCCCTGCTCGCGGGCCTTTTTCAGGCGTTGCTGGGTGGGTTGTTCGGTCTTCCCGCTCTTGTCCGCCATGACGCGTCATATGCCCAACATGCGGTACGCGGCGGTCCATGCGTGCCCGCTGATTTCGCGCAGAATGCGCGGAAATATCGGTGCCATCCAGCTCAGCAGAATCAGGGTGGTGAGCATCTTCGCCGGGAAGGCCAGGCTGAGCAGTTGCAGTTGCGCGTTGATCCGCCCCAACAGCGCCAACGCGACATCCACCATCACCAGCAGCGCGACCACCGGCAGCGCCAGCCGCACGCCCACCGAAAACAGCGTGGCGCCCAGCCGGATCAGCGGCTCCGCCGTGGCCCGGCCAAAAACGTAGGCGCCCGCCGGAACCTTCTCCAGGCTGAGCGCGAAGAGGCGCAGGATTTCGCGGTCCAGCCCCAGGGCGAAGAACAGCATCCCGGACATCAGTTGCGCGAACACCAGGAGAATGCCGGAGTCGGCTTCCGTGTTGGGATCGATGGTGGAAGCGTAGGCATAGCCGGCCTGCAACCCGAGCACTTGCGCGGAGAGCGTGAAAGCTTCCAGGGCGATGGCTACGGAAACCCCAATCGCCAGACCCACCGCCGCCTCCGCCAGCGCCCACCCGGCGAGAGCCGCCACGGTGACGGCGTCCGTCCGCACCACCGGCCACTGGTTGTAGAGCGCCAGGGTGAATCCCAGCGCCAGGGCGATGCGCGCCGGCTCGGGAGCGCTCTTGACTCCGGGCAGGGGCACGAAAATCAGCGATCCGGAGACGCGCGCCAGCACCAGCAGAAATCCGTAGAGGGCGCCGGCGGAAAGCGTCACATTATCGGGCATACCGGCCGAGGTCTCCGAACAACGCAATGGTGTAGCCCATCATCCGGTGCAGCATCCAGGGCAGCAGGAAAAGCAGCCCGCCGAGAAACGCCAGCAGGCGCGGTATGGTGCTGAAGGCGTTGTCCTGCATGGAGGTGGCGATCTGCACCAGACTGATCGCGAGGCCCGCCATGAAGCCGATCGCCAGCAGGGGCGCCGCCAGCCAAAAGGTGGCCATCAGCGTCTGGCGAATAATCTGAACCACGATTTCGGGCGTCATGTGTAGAAGCTCTTCATCAACGAGCCGACCACCAGGTTCCAGCCGTCCACCAGCACAAAGAGCAGGATTTTGAACGGCGCGGAAATCATGACGGGCGGCAGTTGCACCATGCCGATCGATAGCGTTACGGAGGCGATCACCAGGTCGATGATCAGGAAAGGCAGGAACAGAACCGCGCCAATTTGAAACCCCGTCTTGAGTTCCGAAAGAATGTAGGCCGGGATCAGGATCTTGAACTCCAGATCGGCCGGCGTGCGCGGCGGCGGAGCGTGCGAGATCTCGATGAACAGCCGGATATCCTTCTCGCGCGCAAACCGCACCAGGAAGCGGTGCAACGGCTTGCCTCCCTGCTCGATGGCCTGCGCGGGCGTAAGCTGCCCGGCTTCCATCGGTTCCCACCCCTGGTGGTACATGTCGGCCAGCACCGGCTGCATCACCAGCAGAGCCAGAAACAAGGCGAGACCCAGCAGCACCTGGTTGGAGGGTGTGGATTGCGTTCCGAGCGCCTGCCGCAGGAAGTGCAGCACCACCACGATACGCAGAAACGGAGTGATCGACATCACCGCCGCCGGCAGCAGCGTCATCAACGTCAACATGATGACAATCTGCATCGGCACGCTGAAGGAAGCTCCGTTCTTCCCGGTAGAGACTCCGAGCAGAGAGAACGGTTCGCCGGCGGCCGCCATGGCGGGAAGGGCCACGGCAAGACCGCTCATCATACGCAGCAACCTCACCGCCCGGCCTCCGCGGTGGGGCGCGCGAAGCTTTCCACCAGCGCACAGCCGGAGGGCGAGAGCGCCAATAGCAGCTCGGTTTGGCCCACGCGTACCAGGTGCAGGGTATGTTGCGGCCCCAGCGGCAGGCGTTCCAGGCACTCCATCCGCCGGCCGGCGGATTTCTTCAGCAGCGCCACGCCGGCAAAACCCCGCCGGCGCAACACCCACAAAGTCGCACCGAGCAGCATCAGTACCACCGCCACCGCCGCCATTTGTTGGATCACTTCCATTGCAGTCCTCCCGGCCACCGGGAATTCGCCGTCCGGCCCGTCAGAAATCGTCCCGGAAGTCGGTGATGCGCACGCCGAGCGTGTTTTCGATCACCACGATCTCACCGGAGCCGCAGAGCACACCGCCGATATAGATATCGATATTCTCGCCCGCGCTTCGTGAAGTGCCGATCACGCAGCCCTCTTCGAGCTGCAGCACCTCGCGCGTCGTCATGACGCGCCGGTCGAGCTCGACTTCGATATCGACCGGCACATCGCCCAGCGGCGCAATCTCTTCCTGAGGCGTCATCTTCTTCCTGCAAGTTGATCGGCAGTTCCCTGACAAAGGTTTAGTCCGCATTTCTCACGACCCATCAGCCGTCTGGATGGCGGCCCGGGGCGCCACGTCCGCCGAATCCTGCGCCGCGCCGGTCCCAGCCGCCGCACCGGCCAGCGCCACCGCAAGGAATCCGCACGGCAGGTTGTTCCGCCGTGGGCGCCGCCCAAGGCGCACGTGGTTCCGGGAAATACCCCAAAAACTCGTACACGGCGGCCGGAACGATGGCGCGGGGCGCGTCGATGGACATGGATTGTGCCGGCATTTGGCGAAGGTCGAGGTCGGGCGCACCCATCCGCGGTTTCCCCTAAACCTCGGCTGCCGATCTGCCGATACTTTAGTAGGGGGAATCGTGTGAACCCAACTGAGAGCACGTGCGCGGTCATCGCCGGCAAGCTCTCCAAACTGCCGCCGTTTGGCCCGGCGGTATTGAAGCTCTTGAGTATTTCTGTCGATGACGAGTCGGTTTTGGAGTCATACGAGGAGGTGTTCAAGTCGGACCCGGCGCTGACCGCCGAGCTGCTGGTGATGGCCAACTCGGCAGCCTTCGCCGGGCGGTCGCACGTGGAGACCATCGGGGTGGCCATCCGGTATCTCGGCCCGGAGCGGGTCCGGTCGATGGCGGCCACTTCCGCGCTTCGTTCCCATACGCGGCGCGGCCAGCCTGACGAATACCTGGCATCGGTGTGGGCGCACAGCATCGCCGCCGCCGTCGTCGCCGAGGCTCTGGGCAATGCGTGCGGCCGCCGCGGTCTGTATACCCTGGGGCTTACCCACGACCTGGGGCGCCTCGGCCTGTTCCTGGTCGGTGGGCAGCCCTACGCGGAGCAGCTATCCAAAGAGTTCCAGGACATCGAGCAGGCGAACCAGGTGGAGCGCGATCTGTTCGGCATGACGCATTGCCAGGCGGGCGCCCTGGTGGCGGCGGCATGGGGCTTCCCGGAGAGTCTGGCCGCCTGCATGGGTGAGCATCACGTGATGCCCGCCGGGGGCGACCCGCGAGGCCTGATTGTGACCGCGTGCCGGATGGCGGATTCGCTGGGATTCCCCGAGGTGCCCCTCTCCGAAGCGCCTGGCTGGCCCGAGTTGAACCCGGCCCTGGAACACTTTACCCAGCTCGAGCCCGAGGCCCTGTGGGACGACATCACGCGGCGCATCACCGATCTCAGCTAGTGAGCCCGCCAAGCCGGGCGCTTGCCGGTGTCTTGGGCCGACGACAAACGCGTAGCGCATCCGGTCGGGTTTCCTCGCGCCGGAACGGCCCGTTGCGGGGCGCGTGATAGCTGTTTATCTTTGCGGTCTTCCGCGGTAATTCCCAAATTTGCGTGCCGGGGTTCGGGACGGCCTTCGAACTGATACTTCCAGGTGTAGAGGAGCTTTCGCTGCAACTTCAACTCGCGGGCCAAAGCCCCAATGTTTTCGCAGGTCTTCATTCGTTCGACGACCTGGCGCTTGAATTCCACGGTGTGCCGACGCCATTTTGCCATCTTGGCCATTTTGCCTCCATTCGATGCAAAGTGCGTCTATTCGCCGTGTCTCACTTTAGGGGTTCAGTCCATAAGAAGGGCCAGAGGCTTGCGGGCGTTCATCCGCGTTTATCGGCGGCCCATAAATTGATGCGGTCAGAGAGGCAGTAGGCCCGCGTAGTTGACCAGCTCGATTTGGTGGTGGAGGATGGCCGCGCGGACTTCGGGGGCCACGAGGGCGGCCAGTTCGGCTTCGCGGCTTTCTTTCAATCGGGTGGGGGCGGCGCGCAGGGCGGGGCCGCAGTGTCCGGGATGGACCATTAACTCGGTGCTCCCCTCCGGGATCTGCGACATCAACTCCACCAGTTCCGCGGTGCGGAAACGGCCGGTGATCTGAAAGCCGGCGAAGTGGCCGGTGGTGCGGCACCCGTGCCCGGTCAGGACGCGGTGGAACCGCCTGCGCAGCAAGCCCAGGGCGTGGCTGGTGAGGCGCTTCAGGCGCGGCACTCCGCCCGGTAGCGCGCGCAGCGGAAAATCGAACGGCCGCCTTACCCAGCGCACATCGAACTCCCCGGCCAGGCGCGCCACCGCATCGAGGACCGGCGGCGCCAGGTGGGTGTGTTTGTGGGTGTCCAGGTGGGTGGGCTGCAGCCCGGCGTCCACCATGCGCCTAAGCTGCGCCGCCAACTCGTCGTACACCCGAATCCGGCCCATGGCCAGCGCCGCCAGCAGTTGCGGCACGGTCGCCGGGAGGGCTTTCCCGGTGACCAGCGAGCGCCCGCCGATGAGGACCAGGTGGCAGCCGATATCGAGCGTGGGCGTCTCGCGCGCCAGCCGCACCGCATCGTCAAAGGCATCGCCGTTGGCCATCAGCGTGGCGGCGGTCAGAATCCCGTGACGGTGCGCGTCGACGATGCCGGAGTTGACGTCCGGCGTGAAGCCGAAATCGTCGGCGTTGACCACGAGTTGTTTCCGTTGGATCAAGATGGGGGTCAAAACAGCGTCAGCCGGATGGTGAGGAACTTCTTGGGATTGGCTCGCATGTCCTTGGCCAGCGACTGGAACTCGCGGGTGGCGCCGTTGAGCGAGTCGTACAACGCCGGGTTGACCAGCATCTGCCCCAGCGTGCCCTGTCCGGCGTTGATCTTGTCGATGGTGGCGTTGAATTTGGCCACCAATTCTTCCAGCCGCTGATGGAGCGCGTCGTCCTTGAGGAGCTTGCCCGCCGTACCCTTGCCGGCATTGAGATCGGCCAGCAGGGCGCGAATCTCGCCGAGCGATGCCTTGGCGTCGTCATACAGCGCGGGATCCTTGAGCAGTTTGCCTGCGCTTCCGTGGCCGGCCTGCAAATCGGCCAGCAAGGCATCCACGCGCCTGATGGGCGCGCGGATCTCCTGGTACAGGGCGTCGTCGTAGATCAGCTTGCTGATGGTGCCCTGGCCTTTGCGCACGTCGGCCAGCAGGTTCTGGCCTTCGTTGGCGATGGCGTTGAGGCGGTTGTAGAGTTCCTCGTCCTTGAGCAGTTTGCCGATGTTGCCCTTGCCCGCCTCCACGCCGGCCAATAACGAATCCAACCGGTTGACGATGGTCTGGAGGGTTTGCAGCAGGCTGGCGGTCTGCGCCATCAATTCGGGGATGTCCTGGGCTTGCAGGCTCTTGATTTCGGCGCCGTCCTTCACGGTCTGGGCATTGCGCCCCTTGGTGATGTTGATAAACTTGTCGCCCAGCAGGTTGGCCGCGCTGATGCCGGCCACCGAATCCACCGGAACCTGGCGGAGGAATTTCTCCTGTACCTTCATGATGAAATGCACCGACCGCTTCGGTTGGGAGGGTGTGATCAGCACGATACCGTCCAGCGATCCGATGGTGAAGCCGTTGAGGCGCACCGGGGTGCCTTCCGCCATGCCGCTGGCATCGTCCATGAAGGTATGGAGGAGCGCGGTCTTCTGAAAGAATCCCTTGGAACTGGTGAGCAGAAAAATCAGCGCCGCCAGAATCAGGAACGCAGCCAGCCCCAACACGCCCACCTTCAACTGCGACCAGCGCACTTTTCTTGGATCCGCCATGGTCTAGACTCGCCGCTTCACGAACTTGCCGATATATGGGTCGGTAGAGGACTCGATTGCGTCCTGGTCGCTCTCGAAAATGAGCCGGCCTTCCTTCATCACCATGAAGGTGGTACGCGATTTCCGGTTGGCCCCGTTACGCGCCGGCTCCAAGGCTCCTTGTTCCGAATTGTAGCGAAAATTGGCCACCAGGTTGCCGTCCTGATAGCGGTGGGTCACCAGCAAGGTGGTGGCCTGGCTGACGTCGCGCTCCTTGATGAGCAGCGCCATGATGGTGTGGGCGGTGATGGGGTCGAGCCCGGCGGTGGGCGAATCGTACATTTGCAGCGGTGGCTCGGTGACGACGGCGCGGGCAATGGCGGCGCGGCGCCGCATGCCGCCCGACAGCTCACTGGGGAACTTCTCGAGCGTTCCGCCCAGTTCCACGAATTCCAGCGTCCGCTTGACGCGCGGCAGCACGTCGGCCTTGGGGCAATGGATGGACGGCTGGTTGAGCAGTGGATACGCCACGTTCTCTTCGATGTTCAGCGAATCGAAGAGCGCGCTTTCCTGGAAGAGCATGCCGATCTTGCCACGCACGTCGAACAGGCGTTTCTCGGACATGGTAGAGATGTCCTGGCCGAACACGAAGACCCTGCCGGATTCCGGTTTGACCAACCCCATGGCGGTTTTGAGAAGCACCGTCTTGCCGCTGCCGGCGGCTCCCAGGATGATGCGCGATTCGCCCTCGAAGGCAGCGAAGGAGATGCCGCGCAACGCCACATCGCCATCGAAAGAGACGGTGACGTTTTCGAAACGCAGAACCGCGGTGCGCGCTTCGCCAGCCATCAGGCGCCCACCTGGCTCACGAAGACCTTGGTAATCAGCAGGTCCAGCACGAAAATCAATACGGTCGCCGCCACCATCGCCTGGGTGGTGGAGCGGCCCACACCCTGGGTCCCACCCGTGGTGCGGAGCCCGTAGTAGCAGCCCATCATGGAAACGATAAACGCGAATATCAACGGTTTGAGCAGCCCCTGCGTCACGTCGTTCCACTCCAGCGCGTGCCAGACCGAGCTCCAGTACTGCCGGCTTTCGATGCTGAGGACGAACTTGGCGATGATGAAGCCGCCGATCATGCCCACGAAATCGGCGATGATGGTCAACAGCGGGAGCATCACGCAGGTGGCGATGAGCCGCGGCGTCACCAGTTTCTGGATGGGGTCCGTGCCCAACGCGCGCATGGCGTCGATCTGCTCGGTGACCTTCATGGACCCGAGTTCGCTGGCCATCCCGGTGGAGTTGCGGCCGGCCACCATGATGGCGGTCAGCACCGGCCCGAGCTCGCGTACCAGCGTGAGGGAGACCAGGGTGCCGGTCTTGCCGACCTGTCCGTATTGGGAGAGGGCGCGCGACATCTGGAGCGCCATCACGGCGCCGCTGAAGAAACCGATCATGACCACAATCGGCAGCGAGCCCACGCCGATGGCGTCCATCTGAAGAGCGATATCGTCGCCGTAATGAGGGCGGCGGAGGATGTTTTTCAGGGCCCTGCCTGCGAGCAAGAAAAAATCCTGAGCAGCAAGTACAGGCTCTTTCAGAAGATCCAGCAAGTAGATTCGGTCCCCGCACTCCGATGCTACCATATAACCTGAAAATCCACCGATGAAGGGGCTTACGGACATTCCCGGAATTCGCGCCGGCCACGTCTCCGATTTCGACGCTGTCACCGGGTGCACCGCCATCCTGTGCGAGCAGGGCGCGGTGGGCGGCGTCGATATACGGGGCAGCGCCAGCGGGACGCAGGAAACCGATACGCTGAGCCCCTTTCATGTCACCGATCGGGTGCACGGGATCCTGTTGGCCGGGGGCAGCGCGTTCGGGTTGGAAGCCGCCGCCGGCGTGCGCCGCTACTTGGCCGGCCGCAAGGTGGGGTACCTCTTCGGGGGCCAGCACATCCCCATCGTGGCCGGCGCGATTCTCTTCGATCTCGGCATCGGCAAGAGCAACGCGCATCCCAACCTCGCCATGGGCGAGGCCGCGGCGGCGGCAGCCACTACCGGCGCCGTGAAGGAGGGTTGCGTGGGGGCGGGCACGGCGCCACCATCGGCAAACTTTTCGGCATGGCACGGGCGATGAAGGGAGGAATCGGATCGTACACCGTCACGCTTCCGGGGGGCGTGCTGGTCTCCGCGCTGGTCGCGGTCAATGCCTTGGGCGACGTGCGCGACCCGGCGACGGGTAAGATCGCCGCCGGCGCGCGTAAGAGCGCGAGCAGCCGCGAGTTTGTGGATAGCGAAGGCGAGATGATGCGTGGCGCGGCGATCGGGGCCACCACCCCGAACACCACCCTCGCCGTGGTCGCCACCAACGCCGGGCTCAACAAGGTGCAAGCCAATAAGCTCGCCCAGTTCGGCTCTCTGGGCATGGCGCGCTCCATCTATCCGGTGAACACCATGGCCGATGGCGATATCACCTTCGCCTTGTCCATCGGCGCGCTGGAGGCCGACATCAACAATCTGGGTGTGGCGGCGGCCGAAGCGGTGGCTCAGTCCATCCTGCGCGCGGTGCGGCTGGCGACGACTCTGGGCGGGGTGCCGGGGCTGGCGGGATGATCTGCCCGCTCCCCTATGCTGAGGGAAAACCATGATGGGCCGCCGATTAACGCCGATAAACGCCGATAAGAACAGAAGGTTTACCGGCGTTTATCGGCGTTCATCGGCGGCTGTTTGTTTTCTTCTCACGTTACTTGTGGTTGCGGCGCTTTCCGCTCAGCCCGCGCCGCCGGTGGTGTCCGCCCCCAGCCGGGCCGACATCCTGCGCGGCGGGTACGGACCGTATCGCGCCAACAACGATCTGCTCTACTACCACCTCGACGTGCGCGTCGATCCGGAGAAGAAGTTTCTCAGCGGCACGGTCACCATCCGCTTCAAGATGTTGCAGGACGGGACGCGCATCCAGCTCGATCTGCATGCCGCGCTGAACGTGGATAAGATCCTGCTTGGCGAGACCACGCTCAAGTACGAACGCGACAGTGGCGCCGTGTTCGTGGACTTCCCCGAGACCTTGCGCGCCGGACGCACTTACAGCATCGAGTTCCACTACTCCGGGAACCCGGTGGAGACCGGCCGGTTCGGTTCCCTCACATTCAAGCAGGACTCCGCGGGGCATCCCTGGATCAACACCGCGTGCGAAGGCACTGGCGCGAGCGGGTGGTGGCCCAACAAGGACCAATGGCGCGACGAGGTGAAGCGCATGGAGATCAGCGTGGCGGTCCCCAACGGCCTGGTGGATGTCTCCAACGGCAAGTTCAAGGGCAAGACCGATCTCGGCGACGGCTACACGCGCTGGGACTGGCTGGTGCAATACCCCATCAATAACTACGACGTTTCGCTCAACATCGGCAACTACCAGCACTGGGCCGACCGCCTGGGAGACCTGCCGCTCGATTTCTACGCCCTGCCCGAAGACCTCGAAAAGGCCAAGAAGCAATTCGCCCAGGCTAAGGGGATGCTGGAAGCCTACCAGCATTACTTCGGCGAGTATCCTTTTCGAAAGGATGGTTATAAGTTAATCCAGGTGCCTTACTCGGGCATGGAGCACCAGAGCGCGGTCACTTACGGCAACCGCTTCGCCAACGGCTATCTGGAGCGCGACTGGACCGGCGTCGGCATCAGCCCGCGCTTCGATTTCATCATCGTCCACGAAAGCGGGCACGAGTGGTTCGGCAACAGCATCACGGCCGCCGACGTCTCCGACATGTGGATCCACGAGGGCTGGACCACTTATCTGGAGTGCCTCTACGTGGAGTACATGTGGGGGCGCGACGACGCTCTGAAGTACATCAACGGGTATAAGTCTAAGGTGCGCAACTTACAGCCCATTATCAGCCCGCGCGGCATCAACAAGGAACCGCCCCAGGACCAATACTTCAAGGGAGCGCTTTTCCTCAACACCTTGCGCAGCGTGGTGGATGACGACGCGCGCTGGTGGCGCCTGATCCACGATTTCTACCAGCACTTCAAATATCAGAACATCATGACCGAGGACGTGGTGCGGTACTTCAACCAGCAGACCGGCATGGACCTGACGCCCATTTTCGACCAGTACCTGCGCCACGCCGCGCTCCCCGCGCTGGAACTGAGGTGGAACGAAAGCGCCGTCAGTTACCGGTGGAAGGCGGACGAGGCAGGGTTCCGGATGCCGATACGCGTGGGGAGTAAGGAGCACTGGGAGAT
>Ga0182021_10008312_pt1 | contig 12295 bp, 14 predicted proteins | sample 612E3MmetaG_FD_120493 | JGI IMG/M metagenome (GOLD analysis project Ga0182021, IMG submission 120493) | Permafrost microbial communities from Stordalen Mire, Sweden - 612E3M metaG (Illumina Assembly) | ecosystem: Environmental > Terrestrial > Soil > Wetlands > Permafrost | place: Sweden...
CTTTAAGACATTTAAAATTATTTATTTCCTATGGATTTGATGATAAAGCATTTATATTCACAGAAGATTTAAGATATAAAAAAGAGTTTGAAGATCAAGGTGTAAAAGTGATATTCCCTCCAGAAATACAATCTAACTTATGATTTAATAAAAATTAGATTTAAAAAAAAAGAAATGTAGATTAAAATTATTTAATTATATCCATATTTTTATTGGTTCTAGCTATAGACTTTTCTGGGTTTGTTTCCAGTTCAAGCATGGCCCTTATAGCATCCACATTTTCAGGTACCACATCAGATTCCTGGTGAACTGCTTGCATATAATATAATTCATTATTTACAATATTCAAGGATTCTCTCCATACTGCAATCTCAAATAAGTCTCCTCTTGGCCTTCCAAGATCCTTTGCAAACTCCATGATTTCTGCTGTAGATCCAAGTCCTCTTGAAGCATCTACAAGTAAAACACGTGGAGTTTTTTCAAATGTATCTATTACATCGTCAATTGTTACATCAGATTCAAGCTCTACCATAAGATTATGTTGATGCATGAGCGTAGTTGGAACTAAAATTGCCATTGTTGTTATGTTAAGTCCATACATTACAGTTTGAACATCCGGACCATGATGTGAAGGTACTGTAGGAGGATTTGGCACTATTGAATTTATGGGTCCTTTATTAACCTGTCCAGGATCTGCACCGCGCCTTACCATCACTGCCCTAACTTTTTTAATACCGCATAGTTCCTTAATAGGATTTAGAGTTCTACAAAGACCAGTTGTATTACAAGAAACTACCCTGACATAATCTTCTCCCACGGAATCATTAAAATTTGCAAATGAATTGAAAGATTTTCCTATCTTTCCATGTTTTTCACCACCCTGGAATATCCCCTTAACACCAGCTTTTTTGTAAGATTCCATATTCTTAACGCCTATCCCACCAGGAGTACAATCAACCACTATATCAACCTTATCATATAGATCATCAATAGTACCTTTTACAGGGATATCTGCTTCTTCAAAGAGGTTTTCCCTATCTGGTGAGCTCATGTAAATATCATAACCTAATTCCACTGCCCTTTTAGCCTCAAAATTGGGGGTTCGTTTAGTAACTCCTACGATCTTCATATCGTCTTGGGCAGTTACTGCATCTGCAACTCTTTTACCAATGGTACCATATCCATTTATTCCAACAGTTTTCATTAATAAACCTCCATTTCATCGTATTTTACCAGTTATTCTACATTGTGAGATAAAAGTAATTATCAACCTATTTCTTAAATTTTATTATTAATATTTCATTGTTTCTTCAGAAAATTTGTTTTTAATCAGAATTATTACTTTTCACTCTCATGATAATGTTTTAGATATTTACATCATTAAATCTTTTGATTTTTTTTATTAAAATTAGAAATAATTGTTTTGAAATATTTTTAAGATCATATATCTAACTTGATTAATCATTTTAAGGTTATGGTTAATTTTGTTTGATAGGCATAAAATATCAAAATAATTTATAAATATTTTAACGCTTAAAAACTGATGAAAACCGATTAATAAAGATATGCATTACCATTATTATTCTTCCATCAAACTTTCAGCAATCTGTAAAGAATTATTAAATGTATCTAATTCAGTTCTCATAAACAGTCCAAAGTACCATCAACTTCTTGATTAAATTGATATACCCACTTTTTCTAAAAAATAAAGAATTTTAAAAAATAATATTATAATAATGTATATTCTGTGAAATAGTTCATGTTATTAGAATAAAAGTTTATACAAAAGTGATTGATACGCACCAATTGAGATCATTTGTATAATTAAAATGGATATATTTTGAGATATCTACAATAAAAATGTATTATAGCATCAAATTGTTCACTGACTTTTACATATAATGTGCATAATACGTTCAAAATAATTCATATAATACATTTGGTATCAAACAAATTAAGGAACAACAAAGCATAAAAATTAAAATACAACAAATAAAGGAGTTCTACAAGATATTAGGAGTCAAGACTATGAGATCAAGTAAACAAAGTTTTGAAAACGGAAGAATACCGTTCAAGATATCTAAAATGGTTGCAATATCTTCTTCTGGATTTCAATCAGCAATTGCGACAGGTTTGTCGTACTTAAGTTCATCAATAAATAATTTAGGAAACGTATTGGCAACCAAGCACATATCCCCTATAACTGGAGGCTGGATTAAATGAATAAAAAATTATCAGTGACTCTATTGTTACTGGTGGGTTTAGTTGCTATATGTGCATGGTACAGGAGAATTAAATGCTCAAACTGTATATCATCATTATTATTATCATCCGTGGTGAATAATTCTACTGTTCCCTCTGTGACTAATACAACTAAGGTCCCACCTGTGGTTAATACAACACACCCTAATATTAGTAGAACTGAATTAATTATGATAATACAAAAGTTTATATGACTAAACTTTTACATTATAATTTATATTACAAAAAAATTAGATAGGAAATTGAATCTGTTAATTTAATAAATTGTTAATTCAATTCTATGTCTTTATAATTTCAAAAGAGGGTAAAATCATGATAATTGCAAATTTAGATAAAATTATTGGATTGGTTGGTTTGATCATGGGTATGGAATTAGTTGCTATAGCTATTTTCACTGCTTTAATATTATACTTTAGAAATCCTGTCGTTGCAGGGTTAATTGGGAATTTTTCATTTTTAACGATGGGATTAGGGCTTTTAGGTATTGCTTTAAACCATGAAAAAAAGATAATATTATATTTTTATTTAGATTTTGTGGATTCATTTCCATATAAAAATAAAAAGTAATTTAATGTAGTTTAAAAGTAATTTACAGATAAATTATTCGTCTTTAATAATAGTATCATCACAGTCAGGACATAAATATTCCTTTACTTTGCCCTCTTTTTTGATTCTAGCATTTTTTTCATTTTCCCTTTCGAACCATTTATCGCATCTTCCACATTGTACTGTTTCTTTTTCAACCATGATATCACAATATTTATTCTGTTATTTGTATCATATTAATTTTTTTAAATTGAATAATTCTGGTTTTAAATTGATAAAGGATGCATTTTTTGTTAATTTCTTTAAAGCGAAGTTAATTATTATAGTCTATAACTCAACAATAAAATGTATATTCTAATATTGTATTCTGAATTTGTAAAAATTTAAATTTAGTAATTAATGTTCAAAAACCGAAATTCTTGTTCTTAAAATTAATAAATTAATCTAAATAAATAATTAAAAAAAAATAAAGCTGGTTGATATTGCCAACCTTGGTATATTCACATTGCATCGAGTTTTTCTGGTAAATAAGTATCAACTACATATTCCAATCCATATTTTGAGAAAGACTGCTGTTCTGCTTTTTTTCCAATTTTAAGCATTTTCTTAATTTCTACCTTCCAGAAATCATCTCTGTATCTAGGATCTTTATATAGTTCTTTGAGTCTTAATACATCAATATCCTTTAATGGGTCAGTAGGTAAATCGTAATTTATAATATCTGACGCTGTAACTCCTAGGAATTTTGCATTGGGTGTTGCAAGTTCGTGGTTTACATGTGCGAGTTTTGCACTTCCAGATATTATAACCATTGCGATATGGAATCCCCATGGATCTCCATCGTTACAGATGTATACGGGGAGTCCAAGTTCTTCATTAACCCTTTTAAGGAATCTTCTTGTTGCACGGGCTGCTTGTCCTTTAAGGCCGACAATGAGTGTTTCAAACTTTTTATAAGCGTTTTCTTGAACCATTCGATGGAACATACCCATTGTTTCTACTGCTATTACCCTTTGCACATTATGGTCGACTAGTTCAACTTCATCTATAGTTGGTGAAATTGTGTATCCTGATTTGCCCATTCTCAATGCGTTTATTTCTACGTCGTCGTCTTTGAGTGTTATATCTCCATAAACAGATGCACCATCTTCTTCTGGCATTAATCCTAAGTCTTCACGTGAGATTCCAAGTGTTACTTCAAGATCTTCTCCTACTATGTTGGATTCTTGCTGGTCTCCGAAATCTATATCCCAACCTTCGGAAACATAGTACATTTCCCTCAGTGTTGCTGTTTTTCCTGTTTCCACAAGACTCTTGCAGAAATTGGCCATATATACCATTTGGCCAATTTTTTTGATCTGTTTCACATTTCCTAGTGATCTTTGTCCGTAGCGGTCTCCGAGTACATAGTATCGTTTTAAATCATCATAAACTATGTTTGAAGTACCCCTTGAAGGTACTTTTATTGCGGGGACGTTCATTAAATTTACATCCTCTATGATCTTTTCACCAAGACTTTGGAGTTTGTTTACAGCTAACTCTTTCCTGTTTAAGGCAAGTTCTTTTCTATTCATCATCCTTTTCGCCTACTATATCATCATCTGCTAATTCGCCTAAATCTATATCCATTTCATCGAGTATCTTTGGTCTTCTTGTTACCTTGGCCAGAATGTGTTCATATTCTGGAACATCCTTTCCTGCAAGTAGTGCTGCTTCTCTCATTATTACAGGTACATATGTCTCAAAAATCTTTGAACGCATCTCTTCATCTTTTGCTGCTCTTTTAGCGTTAATATATTTCTGAAGACTCCTTGCAATTTTCATTGTAGCTTGTCTTACCTCATGGAGTATCTCTTCTTCAGGTGCAACACTCTGTTTACCCGTTGAAAGGTATGGTACGTTAGTTGAAACAATATTTACAAAAACTGTTATTGGGGCATTTTCCAGGTCACGTATACCATAACGTTTCCAGTCTATACTTTTTAGAGCTTCTGTTATTGCACAACTTCCCTGGTCAAAACTCAGTGGAACTCTGTTTGCAAATCTCATGATCTCTGCACGTTTCTGTTCGCCAACTACTCTTCCTGAATTTCCACCATAAGAAATACCTGCTTCAATTACAAATGAAACTCCTCCACGGTATGTTTTGGGTTTTCTTGTAGTTGTGGCAACAAATTCGGGTTCTAATATTTCCCTAATACCCTTTTCAATCTGAACCTTCCCAATAGGAATCAAACCAGATGTTGGTGGAGCCATGAAATCCATTTGGGCAAATAATTCAACGATCCTCTCTGCTTCATCCCATTTCATGTCTTTTGGACGTTTGTTAAGGTCTATTTTGGTAATTTCTTGTATTTCATTTACCCTCTTAGTTGACATTCGTGAAAGGGAACTGGTTAAAAGGCTCCTGAATCTCCTTTTATCTGTGTGTTTTGCCATGAATATTAAATCGTCTGCTGTAACCCCTCTGGGATGGGGTAGAACTTCCTTAGGAAGTGGGGGTATAACATCGGTAGCCCTTTCAAATATATATTTGTGCCCTGTAGGGTCACGGAAGGTAATCTTTGCATGAGGGTTGGCTATCATACTCCTACGTATGTATTCAAATGCTCCTTGCTCACTGAGGGAATATGAAACATCTTTAAACTGTAGTTCTATTGCTACACCAGTAGATGTAACTTCTGCAGGCTTTCTATCTAATATAAGACCTTTATTAGTTTTAACATCCATTTTAAAGGTCATTTCAACTCCCTGGAGTTTTTCACCCTTCTTATAGCCGGATATTACTCTGGCAGGTTTTCCTGTTGTCATTTGGGATAACAGAACACAACCACTACAACCAAGCCCTTGTTGACCTCTGGATTGGATGTTTCTGAATTTGGAACCCGCAAACATGGTACAATATACCTTTGTAATGAAATCTTCGGGGATTCCAGGCCCGTTATCCATGTGATAAAGTATATAATGATCTTTATCAACTCTCTTAAGGTCTATGGAAATTTCTGGCTGTATTCCTGCCTCTTCTGCTGCATCTAGGCTGTTGGTTATCAGCTCGTGAAAAACCATTGTGAGGGATCTTATTTTTCCAGAGAATCCCAGCATTTGTTTGTTCCTTCTGAAAAATTCAGATGCTGTAAGTTCCTTAAATTCTTCAAAAAGTTCTGATGCTTCTCTCTCCAAACTTAGCCTCCTTTAAACACAAATTATTATGCATCAATTTTTTTATAAATTTAATATTAATTTTAGATTTTATTAGATTTGAAGCCTCTAAATATTATATGAGGTCTGTTTCATCTTTTGCCATTTTATGAAATTGTTTGATCTTCATATCACGTGTTTTTCTCTCGAGGAATGCATAAACAGTTTTATGTCTTACTCCGTTTAAAATCATTTCAACGGCTTCTTTTGCAATGTGTATCTGTTCCATGTCCCCAATGATTGCAACTGTTTTACCATAAATAGAAATATCAACACCGGTCATATCGGTTATTATGTCTTTTGTTCGGCCGTCTTTTCCAATTATTCTGGCTTTTTGTCGTAATATTGCTTTTTTTGATTTTCCAACATAATCGGGAAGATTTATTATTTCGAGAATAGTTTCGTCTCCCATTAGTTTAACCGATATTTCAGGATTAAATCCCCTACCTATGGCTTTAACTATGTAACGAGCTTTCCATACCGATAAAGGATCTTCAGTTTCTTCTGTTGGTGATATTGCCACTGTTCCAGCTTCACTATCCACTATTATTTCGGTTTTGGTTAAATTTTCAATTTCATCTTTTGTAATGCCGCTTTTCCCAATAACAACCCCGACTCTTTCACGGGGAATTTTGAGGTATTCTGTGTCAGGCATGATTTCACCTCAATTTAATAAATATATTCATATCCTTTTTAATAAACTTTTCTATCCTCATAAATCCATAATTTTACTTTTAATTTGATCCTTAGATATCTGAAGACCCATTTTTTTAAAATCTCTAAATAAGTTGTCTATATCTCTATTTAGAAGCTCCCTTGATATGGGATGGTCAACCATAACACCTTGAGATATGTCGATTATAACAGGTTCTCCATTCTCTATTAGTATATTGTAACCTGAAAGGTCACCATGTACTAATTTAGCGTCTTTATAAAGTATTTTAACGTAATCCATTATTTTTTTAGCTACGTATTCTGGATCAGATATTTTAGATTGTCTCATAAGTTGTGCAGGATTTCCAATTTCGTCTCCTATAAATTCCATAACTAAAATATTGTTTTTTGCAATAATAGGTCTTGGAACTCTGACTCCAACATCCTGAGCACGGGTTAAATTTCTTAATTCTTTGGTAACCCAAGTATTAATTAGTTGACGTTTATTGGAAGTTCTAACATTGAATCTGGGGTCTCCCTGAATGTAGTACTGCATTTTCTTAAAATCTGAAGTTCCTACTCTGTATATTTTGACTGCTACAAAATTACCCTCATCATCAATGCCTTTGAAGACGTTAGCCTCTTTTCCAGTACTTATTGCTCCTTGTAATTGGTTTATATAACCCATTTTTGCAAGTTTGTAGAGTGTTTCAAGTGTTAGTCTGTCAAAAACTTCACTTCCGACGTTTCTATCTTCATCGCCTTTTAAACGTTTTTCTGACAGTATTTTTCTCAATTGATTGTCAGCTTTAGATACTTTCGAGCACATGGGGTTTTCACCAATAAAAGAGCTTTAAACAGCTTTGAATTTGTTAAGACCTTATAATCATAAGTTAAATTAAGAACAATATTTAAAATTATGGTAGATGAAATTTAAAAGCTTAAAGCTTAAAATAGTATGGATTTATAAACAGCTGGACGAAGCCAGTTCTGTCAAATTCTAACCATTTTAGATTTATTTAAGATAAATAATTTAAATTAAAGTTTTAAATAACCCCTTCGTTCGAGCCAGTTGGCTTCTGTTCTGGTATATCTCCATATAACATCTGCCTTCTCATCACTCTGGAAATCCCATGGTTTTATTAAAACAACATCTCCTTCTCTTATCCAGATTCTTTTCTTCATTTTACCCGGAATTCTTGAGAGTCGGGTTTTGCCATCTGCACATCTAACCCTGAGTTTCCCATGGCCGAGTATCTGCTCAACAACTCCTGGTATTTCACCTCTTCTAGGTGATCTTACTCTCCTCATTTCTTGTGGGCCCTGATTTTGTCCTCTTTTCAAATACTCTCCTCCTTCTTGAAGCTGTTCTATGATCTGTAAAATGAATAATTGTTATGTATGTTTATTTAATTTAAAAACATATTTTTTTAACGATTATATTATTTTTAGTAATATAAATTCATTGATCATTTAACCTTCCTATTTATATAGTGTTTTGGGGTATATAAAAAAGCGCATTTATCAAAGATAAGTGCATCAGGAAAATTTAGATTAGTTTATTCTGAATACCATTGGACAATATCAATTGATTTGATCAAACTTTAAAACAGATTTTAAGCATTTTCTTAATCAAAGGATAACTTAGTTAAATAATAAAAAATGCCTTTTGTTCTGTAATTTCCATTTTAATACCGTTTAACTCTACCATCAAATCATCATCATCATCATCATCATCATTTTTTAGTTCTTTGATTATGCGTCTGATTTCTTCAAAATCATTATTACATATAATTTTAACAGATTCCTCCTCAGTACATTGCTGATTATCGTTCAAAATTATATTATACTTCCTATAACTCCACCGAATATTCTTTCATCTTTTTATCGACAACAATTCGTTCCCCAAAATATTTTTTAACCTTAGTTTGAATTAAATTCAAATTTAAACCTCCAAAGACCCATAAAATATTTGTAGTTTATTCTTTTTCCTATTCTGAAATAATGATCGACATAAATTTTTCCAATTTTGAATAATTCACGAGCGATTAGGCATCAAAATCCAAGATAAGTTCCAAATTATTATTCTAATAACTCGAAAATCTGGGGTTTCAGATCCAAAATATTATAGTTTGACTTTTGTAATTGACATTCCATATTAAAATTTCTAAACTCATGCATAGGAAAAACTATCAGATCTTTGAATTCATCGAAGACTCATATATTATGATACCTAGTTTCTTCCTCTTACATTCCTACATCAATCAGCTTCATTTACATCACTGTCTATTCCATGAGAATACTATGTATGGTAGAAGGTAATTCAATTGAGTAAGATGCATATGAAAAGTAATCAATTGGCTTAACAATGAAATGTAAATACAAATATAATCATAATTTTGTAAGACTATAAAATTCAAAATATTTTGGGCATAGAATGTGATAACATGGGAAAAGAATTTCTAAGTATAATGGATCCTGACGAAGTAAAAAAAATTATAGAGAATATACCAATTAACAAAAGAGTCGAAAAAGTATCTTTAAAAAAATCATTGACAAGAATTCTCTCAGAAGATATTAATGCTACAATAAACTTACCACCCTTCAAAAGGGTGTCAATGGATGGTTATGCTGTAATTGCTGAGGACACATTTTCAGCTTCAGAAGAACATCCGGTGCGTTTAAAACTTCTGGAGGTTGTTGGAGCAGGTGATGTTCCTGCAAAAAAGTTAACTAAGGGATTTTGTACTGAAGTTTCAACAGGAGCTCCAGTGCCTGAAGATGCAAATGGTGTTGTAATGATAGAATTTACAGATACCCAAGATGGGGAAATTCTTATCTACGAGAGTGCAGCCATTGGTCAAAACATAGCAAAGGAAGGTTCCGATATAATGTCCGGAGAACTTCTTCTGAAAAGATGTACACGAATTACACCCGACAAAATAGGTGTTTTAAGTGCAATTGGATTGAAGGAGATCCCTGTATTCCAGAAACCACGTGTTGCAATCATATCTACCGGAAACGAAATTATAGGGCATGATGAAGAATTGACCTATGGCAAGATATATGATATTAATTCTCAAACAATTTCAAGTGCAGTAAAATCATGTGGATGTATACCTTTACATACTGAAATAGTTAAAGATGATTACAATTCTTTAAAAGATAAAATAAATGAATTTAAAGACGTTGATCTTATAATAACATCTGGTGGTACATCTGCAGGCACTGGTGATATTTTAAGGGAAGTTTTAGATGATCTGGGTGAAGTTATTGTTCATGGAGTATCTGTTAAACCAGGAAAGCCTACCATAATTGGTCGATTAAGAAATGGGGAGGAAGATAAATTTTTATTTGGTCTTCCAGGTTATCCTGTAGCTGCATTAATGGTTTTTCACGTTTTGTTTGCACCATTTTTAAGAAAAATGGCATCAATAGATATATCAGCAAGTTTAATAAATAAAAATGTTGTAGAACTTGAAATATCACGCAGATACCGTCCAGCAAGAGGAAGAACCCATTATTTGTTAGTTAAAATAGATGGAAGAAATGCAGTTCCAATATTGAAAGATTCTGGTGCTATAACTTCCCTTGCAGAAGCTGATGGGTTTATTGAAATTCCCAAGAATGTTGAAATAATTGAAAAGGGGAGTAATGTAAAAGTATTTCCACTTGGTGGGTTAATTAACCCACTATGATTTGTGGTAGCCATAAAATCAATAATAAAAATGAGATTTATTCTTAAACTTCAAATAAATCTCCTATAACAACTTTTTTATCTGTTTGAACGAGTTTAGGGATTTTTCCAAGGATCCCGGCATTCTCACCAACCACAACTAACACGCCTTTCATGAGGTTTTTGAAGTCTTCAGCTTTTTCAATGGAATTTTGTACAGCATCATGATCCTTTTCACCGACTGCAGAGTTTGCAATTGAAGTCGCGAGTGCATCGGCAATACTTGCTTCGTCTGCAAAGACCGTAACAGAATCTGATCTTCCAAAGCTTATTGAGTGTCCAACAGTTCCTGAAGATGTGCATATGCCAATGGGTGTTTTTCCACTTTTGATTTTAAACCCTAATTGTCCGGAAAGGGATGATTCTCCAGCATATAAACCAACTACAACATCTTTGTCAGTTTCAAGTGCCAAATCACCACCATTATCTACTATAACATATTTAGCCCCATTTTCAACCAAGAATCCCAAACAAAGTTGGGATATTGTTCCTGCAACGGCAGCCATTGGCCCTACATCACCTTTTCTTCCTGCTCTGGCCATCAATTTGACAATAAGTGGAGGTTCATTTGAATGGAATTTTCTTCCATATGTGGATTTATCAAATTCTCCAAATACTCGAACTGGTTCAAAACTTGTTAAAAATTCTGGATGCATATTTATATAATTTTTAAGTCTTAATCGTTGTGTAAGGATAAATTTAGGGAGTTCATGTTCTAATTGATCAGTTTTAAGAATTAAATCTGTTTCTCCAATTCTTATTCTCTCCCGGATTATTCTATTTACTGTCATCAAATTCTATCTGTTGTAACTATAATAAAATATTTAGATAACCAAGTAAAGATGTAAGTGTTGATAACATGTTGGGTATAAATAGAAGAAATTCACAAACAGGAGAAAGGGTTTTATTCGAAACCAGACCGAGATTAATTGTTAGATTAAAATCTGCTATATTTAAATTTATTATAGTGTTGTTGTTGTTATATTTCTTCACGACCATAATAAGATATGCTGCATTACTTCAAGGTAGTGTTAGCACCATAGTAACAGTTCCATTAGTAAAAGGAACCACTTATGGGGTCCTTATCATAATTTTGTTGTTATTGATGTGGATACTTTGGAATATTTTATCATGGAGATCAGAAAATTATAGACTCACTAACCAAAGAGTGATGGTTAAATCGGGTGTAATAAGAAAAAACAATGTTTATATGCACTATAACAAAATTCAAGATATTATAATTTCACAAAGCATTATGGAAAGAATTACTAACTCTGGAGACATAGAAATATTTGGTGGACATGATAGGACCAGTTTGATTCTTGAAGATATACCAAATCCTGGTGAGGTTGAAAATATGATAAATCGTATGATAGAAGGAGATGATCAAGAATTTGAAACCAATCCTCCTGAAGAACCTCAGAGCACTCAAAACACTTTAAGATCACAAAAACCACAAAAACCACAAAAAAGACAGTCTGTAATGGAAGAATATGATAAGAAATTCAAGCTATAACATATTAAAATAAAATAAATTATTTTTTTAATATAAATTATCTTAGATTGTGTGATACAAAATGGACTATCTAAAATCAATGTTTCTTTTGTACTGGCAGGTTTATGTGAGATAGGTGGAGGTTAGTTATTTGGGTGTGGTTAAAAGAAGGTAAAGGATTGGAACTTGCTGTTATAGGTGCAGTGTTTTGGTACTTTATGGAATTATACCGACACTACAACCCTCCGGTTCAGCTTCCATTCATGAAAGTAATGATGGACAATTTGAAGAAAATTTAAGTATTAAGATGATAGAAACAGCACATGAAGCTCTTGAAAGTGCAATATGTACCATAAAAGATGGTGTGGAACTCGGTAAAGTAGGAAAATCGATAGAAGAAACAA
>Ga0182021_10008313_pt1 | contig 12295 bp, 10 predicted proteins | sample 612E3MmetaG_FD_120493 | JGI IMG/M metagenome (GOLD analysis project Ga0182021, IMG submission 120493) | Permafrost microbial communities from Stordalen Mire, Sweden - 612E3M metaG (Illumina Assembly) | ecosystem: Environmental > Terrestrial > Soil > Wetlands > Permafrost | place: Sweden...
GATCCCTACCAGGAGCCAGTGCCAGAAACCCGATGGGGTGGGCGCGTCGGGGTCGAAGCAGGTCACCGCGAAACCCTTGGTGGCTTCGGGCGCACCGAGCCAGGACAGCTGCGGTGAGATGTTGCCCCCGTTCAGGCCCATGCCGTTGAAGACGTGTTCGGCGGGCAGGCGTCCGTTGTGCTGGAAGGATGTGCTTGACACCGTTAGTGCGGGCACCGCGGGCAACAGGGAATAGGGATCCGGGGACACGGGGCGGTCAAGGTTCATGTAATGGAGACTAGCCAGATTGTCCCGGTTTGGTCAGCCCACAAGTCGGGCGAGTAGCCGTTGGAGCTCGACCGCAGGGTCGCTGGTCAGGCCACCGTGGACTGGACCCGGCTGGACAACAGTGCTGCGGGGCGCGGCGATCCAGCCGAATCGTTGGCCAAGTCCGTCCAGCCACGGACGCCCGGGTGCTGGCTCCCCGCGGCAGATCGCCTGGACGGTTTCCAGCGTCGCATCCACTGACGCCAGGTCGAGGTCGGGGGAGAACGATCTCAGCTTTTCTGAGTTGATCCAGAAGGCGCAGTCCAGGAAGTCGACGCTCTGGCAGTAGATGATGACACCGACGTTGATGAACTCGTCGCGCTCGACCCGGGGCACGCAGCGCAGCACGACGTACTGGTAGCTCAGCAACGGCGAGGTCATGAAGGATCCTTCCTTGGCAGCCATGCGGACGGATTATCAAGACGTGCAAGCAGACTCAGCCGGTACGCCGTGCGTACGGCCTGGGGGTCGGACATGTCCTGGGTAGGCTCGAGCCACTCGTCAGGGACAAGGGCGAGCACGTCGTCGATGAGTCCCACCCCGACGATGGCAGACAGAGCGTCATGCATTGGGGCAAGGTCATCGGCGACTGCGAGCAGCACATGCTTGCTGGCATCGAAAGGCTGGCTGGCAAACCGGGCTGGGTTCGACCCGCGATTGGGCCACCCGTGATGGAAGTACAGGGCGGCCCCGTGGTCGATGGCCCACGTCTGGCCGTGCCACACCAGTAGGTTCGGGTTGCTCCAGGTGCGATCGATGTTGGCCGTGAACGCATCCAGCCACAAAATCATCGCAGCCTCCCGGGGCGAAGGTGGCTGTGAGCCGTCATAACCGAAGGACCCTGGAAGGAAGTCGAGGCCGAGATTCAGTCCGACACTGGCTGTTAGCAGGTCCTGAACCTCCTCGTCCGCCTCGTACTTGGCGATCCGCGCATCCAGCCTCACCGCACGCATCTCAGGCACGTGCAGGCCGATAGCCCGGCCTATCTCACCGACGATGACCTCGGCTACCAGCGCCTTGAGTCCTTGACCGGCACCCCGCAGCTTCAGGACGTAGGTGCCATCGTCGTCGGCTTCGACGATGCCAGGCAGGGAGCCGCCTTCGCGAAGGGGCGTGACATAGCGAATTGCCTGGATTTGTTCGAGCACTTGGGAAGCCTAGTGCGGCCGGCGGGTGGCTCTGCTAACCGGACTTGGGCGATCCCTTACGGTGGACCAATGGAGCCGGTCTACACCTCTGTCATCTGGATCGCCCGAGCGTTGTTCGCAGCAGAGGGTCTGAAATTCACCGTTACCGGTGCAGAGAACATCCCAACCGCAGGGGGAGCGGTCTTGGTGTCCAATCACCTCAGCTACTTCGACTTCGCCTATGCGGGTCTGGTCGCCCTGCCAAGTAAGCGACTGGTGCGCTTCATGGCCAAGGACTCCGTGTTCCGTCACAAGATCAGCGGTCCGCTGATGCGGGGCATGCACCACATCCCGGTTGACCGAGCTGCGGGTGCCGCGTCGTTCCGGGAGGCGGTTACCGCTCTGAAGGCAGGGGAGGTCGTCGGGGTGTTCCCCGAGGCAACCATCTCCCGCTCGTTTGAGCTCAAGGCTTTCAAGAGCGGCGCGGTAAGGATGGCTCAGGCTGCTGGCGTGCCGGTGCTCCCGATGATCATCTGGGGCTCCCAGCGGGTGTGGACGAAGGGATACCCCAAGCGGCTGGGCCGCACGAATGTGCCGATCACGCTCAGCGTGGGTAAGCCGATCATGACAGGACGGCAGGACAACGCCGACGACATCAACCTCCAGTTGCGGGCCTCGATGACCGACCTGCTGCACGCTGCGCAAGAGGCTTACCCAGCAGTTCCGAGCGAGGAGCTGAAGTATCTGCCGGCTCGTCTTGGCGGCAGCGCGCCGACGCTCGAACAGGCCAGCGCCCTGGACGCCGAAGAAGCCGCACGCCGCGGCACGCCTCGCGGATCGGCGGCCTGAACCTCAGTGCTCATCTCGCTTCTGCGCACGCACCTAGGTCCCTACAAACAGCCCATCATCCTCATCGTTGTCTTCCAACTCATCCAGACGATCGCAAGCCTGTATCTGCCCGGACTGAACGCACAGATCATCGACCAGGGAGTCGTTACTGGGGACACGGGGTACATCGTCCGCACCGGCGCCCTGATGCTGGCCGTGACTGTGGTGCAGATTCTGTGCGCTGCTGCGGCAGTCTATTTCGGGGCGCGGACCGCGATGGCGCTGGGCAGGGACCTGCGCGAGTCGGTCTTCGTCAAGGTCGAGTCCTTCGCGGCGCAGGAGGTCGGCCGCTTCGGCGCCCCGTCTCTGATCACCAGGTCCACCAACGACATCCAGCAGGTCCAGATGTTGGTGCTGCTGACCTTCACCATGATGATCGCCGCGCCGATCATGTGCGTCGGCGGCGTCATCATGGCCCTGCGCCAGGACGTGGTCCTGTCGTCGCTGCTGCTGGTGATCGTGCCGGTCCTGCTGGTGTGCGTCGTGCTGATCATCACGCGGATGCGGCCGTTGTTTCGCTCGATGCAGGCCAAGATCGACCTGCTCAACCGAATCCTGCGCGAGCAGATCGGTGGGGTTCGCGTCATCCGGGCATTCGTCAAGGACACCCACGAGAGGGAGCGCTTCGACGGCGCCAGCACCGACCTGATGGACGTGTCCGTTCGGGTTGGTCGCCTGATGGCACTGATGTTCCCCACCGTGATGCTCATCATGAACGTCTCCAGCGTCGCCGTGATGTGGGTCGGTGGGCATCGTATTGCCAGCGGGCAGATGCAGATCGGGACGTTGACGGCCTTCCTGACCTATCTCATGCAGATCCTTATGTCAGTGATGATGGCGACCTTCATGTTTGTGATGCTGCCTCGCGCGGAGGTCAGTGCCGAACGGATCAAGGAGGTACTTGACACCGTTCCGAGCGTGCGGGTGCCGGAGAAACCGCAGGTTCGGACCCTTCGGACCGGCATCGTGGAGCTGTGTGAGGCGTCCTTCAGCTATCCGGGGGCTCAGGAGGCAGTTCTGCACGGGGTCTCCATGGTGGCCCGACCGGGGGAGACAGTCGCGATCGTGGGATCGACGGGAAGCGGGAAGTCGACGCTGCTCAACCTCATCCCGCGACTGGTAGATGTCACCGGCGGGATGGTGTTGCTGGACGACCTAGACATCCGCGCCCTGGACCCGAAGGATCTGAGGTCCTCCATCGGCCTGATCCCGCAACGTCCATACCTCTTCGGTGGCACTGTCGCCACTAACCTGCGCTATGGCAAGGCCGATGCTACCGACGACGAACTGTGGGCCGCCCTGGAGATTGCCCAGGCAAAAGGGTTCGTCGAGGCCATGTCAGACGGGTTGAACTCCGAGATATCCCAAGGTGGCACGAACGTCTCCGGCGGGCAACGACAGCGACTGGCCATTGCTCGTGCCGTAGTCAAAGCTCCTGACATCTACCTGTTCGATGACTCGTTCTCGGCCCTGGACTACGACACGGACGCGCGGCTGCGGGCGGCGTTGTCGACCATCACCACACTCGCCACCGTGATCATCGTCGCGCAGCGGATCAGTACCATCCGCCGCGCGGACCGCATCGTCGTGCTCGAGCAGGGTGCCGTGGTCGGAACGGGCACTCACACGGCGCTGATGAGCTCGTGCCAGACCTACCGGCAGATCGTGCTATCCCAGCTGAGCGAGGAGGAGGCGGCATGAGCACTGACTCGAAGTCCGCAGGCTCGCCGCCCGCAGCCAGACCCGCTCCGGGGGGGCGGGGTCCGCTGGGTCACATGGGGGCAGGGCCTGCGGTAAAAGCCCTGAACTTCAAGGTTTCGCTGCGCCGGCTGGTGTCCAGGTTGCGCGGCGACCGCCGGCTGGTTGCTACTGCTGGCGCGCTGGCGGTGGTGAGCGTGACCCTGTCGGTCATCGGCCCCAAGATGTTGGGTACGGCCACCGACCTGATCTTCACCGGGCTGATCGGTGGACATCTGCCGGCAGGGATGACAAAGGTCCAAGCCGTCGCCCAGCTGAGGGCCACCGGGCAGGGCAAGATCGCGGACATGGTCTCGGCCATGGATGTGGTACCGGGGCGCGGCGTCGACTTCGCCGTCGTTGGTCATGTCCTGCTGGCTGTCCTGGTGCTGTACGTCGCAGCCTCGATCCTGTCCTGGATCCAGGGCCGGGTCGTGACGGTCATTGTGCAGCGGACCGTCTACCAGATGAGGGCTGACGTCGAGTCGAAGCTTGGCCGTATGCCGCTGTCCTACTTCGACTCCACCCCGACCGGCGAGCTGCTCAGCAGAGTCACCAACGACATCGACAACATTGCTCAGTCCCTGCAGCAGACGATGAGCCAGCTGCTCACCTCCCTGCTCACGGTCATCGGTGTCATCGCGATGATGATCTATGTCTCGCCGGTCCTGGCCCTGGTGGCCCTGATAACGGTGCCTGTGTCGGCCCTCATCACGATGACCATCGCCAAGCGTTCTCAGCCACAGTTCGTCGGCCAGTGGTCGACCACCGGCAAGCTCAACGCTCACATCGAGGAGGCGTACACCGGCCATGAGCTGGTCAAGGTCTTTGGTCGAACCGACGAGACGGTGGCCTCGTTCCGCGAGCTCAACGAGCACCTGTATGTCTCCAGTTTCAAGGCGCAGTTCATCTCGGGCCTGATCATGCCGGCCATGATGTTCGTGGCCAACCTCAACTACGTCGTCATTGCGGTGATCGGCGGCCTGCGGGTGGCATCCGGGGCGATCAGCCTCGGCGATGTTCAGGCGTTCATCCAGTACTCCAGACAGTTCAGCCAACCGCTGACCCAGGTCGCCTCGATGGCCAACCTGCTGCAGAGCGGAGTGGCCTCGGCAGAACGGGTCTTCGAGGTGCTCGACGCCCCGGAGCAGTCGGCCGACGCGAGCGTGCCGGTGGCTCCCAAGAAGGTGCTCGGCCGGGTCGCCTTCGAGGATGTCTCGTTCTCCTACGACCATGCGCGGCCGCTTATCGAGCATCTGGACCTGGTAGCCGAGCCGGGCCAGACCATCGCGATCGTCGGGCCCACAGGTGCCGGCAAGACCACATTGGCCAACCTGCTCCTGCGGTTCTACGAGGTGGATGCCGGACGGATCACCCTTGACGGCGTGGACATCCGCGAAATGCGCCGCGAGGACTTGCGGGCCGAGTTCGGCATGGTGTTACAGGACACATGGCTGTTCGGTGGGACCATTCACGAGAACATCGCCTATGGGGCCGAAGATGCCACAGCGGCGCGGATTAGTCAGGCGGCCGACGCGGCTTATGCCGACCACTTCGTACGGACGCTGCCGCAGGGCTACGACACGGTGATCGATGACGACGGTGCCAGCGTCAGCGCGGGCCAGCGTCAGCTGCTGACGATCGCAAGGGCGTTCTTGGCCGATCCCGCGATCCTGATCCTGGATGAGGCGACGAGCTCGGTGGACACTCGGACCGAGGCTCTGGTGCAGCAGGCCATGGAGGCACTGCGAACGGGCCGCACGAGTTTTGTGATCGCCCACCGGCTGTCCACGATCCGTGATGCCGACCGGATCGTCGTGATGGTCGACGGCGGCATCGTCGAGCAGGGGACGCATACGGAGCTGCTTGCCGCAGGCGGCGCCTACTACCGGCTGTACGCTGCGCAGTTCAGCGGCGCCGTGACCGGCGAAGAGGACGAAGAGCTCGAGGCCGTCCCCGTTCCGTGAGGTCACCCATCATCAGGTCGCGGACTATGAGGTCCCCCAGTGTCTTGGCCGAGGCGCATAGGATTGCGCGCGGTCCGCGGGGTGAGCGCCGTGGAGCCTAGCATCGATGTCATGGCCGCCATCCTGAATTCAGAACGGTCGGCCATTGCCGCCGCCGTGATTGTCGCGATAGCTGGCGATGATGCAGTCCTGCGCGAGGACCAGTGCCTGGCTGTGGCAGCTCTGTGTGAGCCGGCGGCCAGGGTTCTGGTGGTGCAGGCCACTGGCTGGGGCAAGTCAGCCGTCTACTGGGCGGCGACCGCGATCCGGCGCCACGAAGGCTACGGGCCGGCGCTGGTGGTCTCACCGTTGTTGTCGTTGATGCGCGACCAGGTCGTGGCAGCAGGCCGGGCAGGGCTTCGAGCCGCAACGCTGAACTCCTCCAACATCGACGCCTGGTCTCAGGTGGAGGCTGCGCTGCGCGCCGACGAGCTCGACGTCCTGTTGGTCTCGCCGGAAAGGTTGGCCAATCCGGGGTTCGGCCGGCGGGTGCTCGACGAGCTGGCGGGCCGGCTGGGGCTGTTGGTCATCGACGAAGCTCACGCAGTATCCGACTGGGGCCATGACTTCCGGCCTGACTACCGGCGCGTCGCCGACGTCCTGCAGACACTCAACCCGCAGACACCAGTGCTGGCCACCACTGCAACCGCCAATGCTCGCGTCACGGCGGACGTCGCGGCCCAGCTTGGCCAGGCGACTCTGGTCCTGCGTGGTCCGCTGGCGCGTGCAAGCCTTCAGCTGACTGTCGTGGATATGCTCTCGCCGATCGAACGGTTCGCCTGGGTGGTCGATCACCTGCCCCTGCTCCAAGGCTCTGGGATCGTCTACACACTGACCGTTGCCGATGCCCAACGTCTGGCCGCGACAATCCAGTTCGTTCACGGCGACAGCTGCAAGGTGGCGGCGTACACCGGCGCTCTGGAGTCCAGCGAGCGCGAACGGCTCGAGGATGCGCTGCGCGGCAACCGGCTCAAGGCGCTGATCGCCACCTCTGCACTGGGGATGGGCTACGACAAGCCGGACCTGGGCTTCGTGGTTCATGTTGGGTCCCCGCCGTCGCCGGTCTCCTACTACCAGCAGGTGGGACGTGCCGGCCGGGGTATCGACCACGCCCTGGTGGCTCTGCTGCCTTCGGAGGCGGACGCCGGAATCTGGGACTACTTCGCCACGGCGACAATCCCCGAACGTGCCCAGGTCGAGCGCCTGCTGGCGGGATTGTCGGCTTATACAGATGACCATCCGGCGAGCGTCCCGGCTCTGGAGGCCGAGACCGGACTGCGTCGAGGGCGCGTCGAGCTGATGCTCAAGCAGCTTGCCGTGGACGGGGCCGTCGAGCGAGTCGAGGGCGGGTGGCGCGCGACCGGTACGGCGTGGACCTACGACCAGGAGCACTACGACTCCATCATCGCCATCAGAGGCCGTGAAGCGGAGATCATGCGTGCCTACACGCGTGGCCAGGGGTGTCTGATGCAGCTGCTGCAGGAGTCGCTGGACGATTCCAGTGCCGAGCCATGCGGACGGTGCTCGGTCTGCATCGGACAGTTGCCGGCGCCACTGAGGGCCCGGCCCGAAGTCGGCTCCGTTGAGGCGGTGACCGCTCGGCTCCGGGGTGAAGTCACCGTACTGGAGCCACGCAAGATGTGGCCCGGGGGAGCGTTCGGCACCAGAGGCCGGATCCCGGCAGGGCTGATGGCGCAGGCGGGGCGGGCCATCATCTACGCGGACGCTCCGGAATGGCGCGATCTTGTGGCCTCGACATTCGCCCGGGACAGCCCACCGACCAAGGAGCTGCGCGACGCTGCGGTGGCGGCGTTGGGCCGCTGGCGTGAGTCGTGGTCTTCGCGTCCGCAGGTCGTGGTCTCGATGTCGGCGGCCGGGTTCCCCCTGATGACCGGTGGGCTGGCCGATCATCTGGCTGCGGTGGGCCACCTAGATCGCGCGTCCCTGCCCCTGGCCATGGATCCCGGCGAATCTGCCGACCTGTCCTCGCCGCAGGAGGCGGCACTGTGGCGCGACGCCATCTGCGTGGGCGACGAGCTGGCGTCCGCGGTGGCCGACAAGGTGGTGTTGCTCGTGGTCGACGCATCGTCCTCGCAGTGGCCGATCACAGTTGCAGCGGCGCATCTGCGCCAGGCGCAGGCATCCACAGTGCTGCCGTTGTTGGTTCATCGTCGTCCATGAGTCGCTGAACATCTGGATGGTCCATCTGGGCCGGTTCGGTCCTTCAGGAAAGCCAGGATCCCGCCAGGCCGCATGGATCGCAGGCACACTGCACGACTTCGGCCCAGGCCAGGACGTCACGGGAGGCCCGAGCCGTCCTGGCCATGATGGCGATGTGGTTACCTTCGGTCCCTTTTGGGATGACGGTGCTGGTCGTGCTTCCTATTGCTTAGCCCAGAGCGCCGTCGTGCAGGACGGCGTGCTCCTTTGTCTTGGCGCCCATTCTGCGCGGAGCGTGGTGCAAATGCCCCATCGTTTCTCTGCCGGGGTCGCCAGGCGATCGGCTTGTTTGGCGTCGCTGTGGGCATCCACTACATGCCGGACGTATTTGGCGGCTTTGTCCCAGGCACAGCATGGCTGGCTGCCCTGGCGGCATCATTGAACGTGACGGCGCTCAGTCGGATGCGCGCTCAGAGCATCCGACAGTCTCAGATGCTAGAGGCCAGCAGTTCGGCGGCACGTCTGTCCGGTGAGAAGTCCGCCACGACCCGTGCCAACGCTTTGGCAGAGTCACCACGTTGCAGGTCGTGGCCTCGCCCAGGCAGGATCATCAGGGTGGCGTTCGGGATACGACCGGCAAGGATGCGGCTGTTGGAGGGGGGAACCACGCTGTCTCTGCTCCCACTGACCACAAGGGTGGGAGCCAGGATCGAGCCAAGGAACGGGATGCTCGACCAGTTCGACACTGCCAGCGACTGCCACAACAGGCCCAGGGGGTCAGGCAACGGCCAGGGCATGCCGTCAAAGGAGCGCCCGAAGCTGCGAACGATGTCCGCCCTGTCACCTGGTGTTGCCCCTATGCCGCACGAGGTGGAGGCCAGGATCAACCCACGCACCCGGTGTGGCGCATCGTGGGCGAACTGCTGAGCCACCGCACCTCCAAGGGAGTACCCGAGAACGTCCGCGTCAGCCAGGCCGGCAGCATCAAGCACCTCCGCGGCCAGGATGGCTAGCTCAGCTATCGACAGGGGTCTCACCGGCGTCGGACTGCCACCAATGCCGGGTGCATCGAAGCTGACGACGGTCCGGCCCCGAAGTGCCGCAGTGAAAGGGTCCCAGCTTTGCTGCGGACGGGTCAACCCGTTTATCACCAGGAGTGGGTCGCCCTTGCCCTGAACCCGCATGGCGATCCTGATGCCGGACACGCAAGGTACACGGGAGTCGACGAAGGTCGATTGTCCTGAGCTCATGCGCGATCTCGCACATAGCTGCCGGGGGCGCTTTCGATTACCGGGTAGTCCTTGTTGCCCAACTCGGCTGGAGCTGCGACCTTGGGACCGCCTTGCTTGGCGATCCACTTGGTCCAGTCCTCCCACCAGGTGCCGGTCTGCAGCGTGGCGTTGTCCTTCCACTCCAGAGGATCGGCCGGGTGTGCGTCGTTGGTCCAGTGCTTGGCCTTGGGGCCAGGTGGGTTGACGATTCCGGCGATGTGCCCTGAGGTGCTCAGGACAAACCGGTTGGCACCGCCGAACAGCTGGGTTGTCTTGTAGCCCGACACCCACGGGACGATGTGATCGTCAACCGCGGCCAGCACGTAGGTGTCGATGTCGATCTTGGCGGGATTGAGTCGCTGCCCGTCCACCTCGAACTCTCCCCTCGCGAATTCGTTGTGGAGGTAGCAGGACCTGAGGTACTGCGAATGCATCCGGGCTGGCATCCGGGTGCTGTCCTTGTTCCACACCAGCAGGTCGAAGGCTGGTGGCTTGTTGCCGAGCAGCCAGTTGTTGACCACGTAGCTGAAGATGAGGTCGTTGGCCCGCAAGGCGTCGAAGGTGTGTGCCATGTTGCTGGAATCTAGGAAGCCGGCTTTTTCCATCTGCTTTTCCAGACCAGCGATCGTGGGTTCGTCGGTGAAGACGCCAAGCACACCGGGGGTTGTGAAGTCGGTGAGGGTGTTCAGGAACGTGGCCGACTTGATCGAGTGATCACCGTTGGCGGCGTTGTAAGCAAGCGCCATGGCCGTCAGTGTTCCCCCGAGGCAGACCGACAGGGTGTTCACCTCGGCAGCGCCGGTAATCTCCCGCACGACCCTGACCGCGTCCAGGACGCCCTGACGCAGGTAGTCCTGGAACTGCAGGTCGCGCATGCTCGCGTCAGGGTTCCGGTAGCTGATCGCGAAGCAGGTGTGTCCGTGTTGGACCGCCCACTCGATCAAGCTCCTGCCCGGTGCCAGGTCCATGATGTAGTACTTGTTGATCCACGGCGGGCAGAAGAGCAACGGTACGGTGTGGACCTGCTTGTCTGCCGGCTCGTACTGAATCAGTTCGATCAGCTCGCTGCGGTAGACCACCGCACCTGCGGTGGCGGCCATGTTGACTCCCACCTCGAACCCTGTGCTGTCGACCTGCGAGGGCCAGCCACCGTTGTTGCGAATGTCATTGAGCATGTTCTTCGCACCCCGAAACACACTCTTGCCGCCGGAGTCGAATGCACGCCTCAGCGCTGCTGGGTTGCCAGGCAGGGTGTTGGTGGGTGAGAGAGCGTCAACAATGAACCTGGCAGCGAACCGGGCCTTGATCTCCTCAGTGCCGTCCAGCTCCGCCGCATCCAGCAGTTCGTCAACCAGTTGGCTGCTTAGTAGGTACTCCTGCTCCAACAGGTAGTACAGCGGGTTGTCGGCGAAGGCAGGATCCAGGAACCGCTTGTCAGTGCGCGCTGGTGACAGCGGACCTGATTCGTCGACGCCTATCGCGCGGGCTCCTGCTGCGCGCACCGCTGCAGCCAAGCCAATCGCCAGTCGGCCGCTGGCTGCGGCCGCGCCCACAGGGTTCTTGGCCAGAGAGCCTCCGGCAACGACCAGAGAACGCATGAACGCTACCGGGTCCGTGCTGACCAGCGGGTCTTCGGCAACGCCCAGACGGTCGAGAACAGATCGGCCAGCTGACCCCATGCTGTTCACTGCTGACTCGAAGTTGTTCGCTTGACTCATGATGTCGAATCTCCTAATCGGCCTGTAAGCAAAGAGTGTGGTGCCCGGCGGCGGCTGAAGTCAGGCTTCAGTGCTGTTGTCTCCGACATAACTGCGGTACACACCAAGCAGTGCATGGCGTTGCGCATCTGTGAGCCGACGGTCGGCTCGGATTGCGTGTTCGGTAGCCTCATCGTCCAAATCCTCGGCGGTACTGATCAAGCCGGCCTGCTCGAACAGCGTCTCGGCCGACACGTTCAACGCCTCCCCGATCGACTTGAGCACCCGTACGGACGGCTCGTGCAGCCCGCGCTCGACCTGGCTCAGGTAGGGGTTGGAGACTTTGGCGAGCGCAGACAACTGACGCAGCGACAGGTTGGCCATCTGTCGCTGCGCTCGGATGAAGCCGCCCAGCATGCGCCGAGCGTCATCCTCTTCTACCGCCATTGACTCTTCTGTTTCCTGTGTCGAATCCGTGTCGTGCGTTGAAGCTGAAGCCGTGTTCTCGCTCAGACCGACTTCGTGGGCAGCAGCACGTTCGTGAGCTGCAGTGCGAAGTCACGCTGAGTGTTGAGCAGGTCCGTGGCAACATCGAAGCTGTACTTGGTGGCAGCTTCCAGGCTCGGCAGGGCGGGGACACCAGGGATCTTGGGCACGTCCAGGGCGGGAAGCACTGACACGGCCTTGACCCAGGTCTGGGCAGCGTCGATGGAGATCTTCTGACCCTGCTGGACGGTGGAGACCAGTTGCTCACGGAACTTCTGGGCGATGTCGGTGACCTGGTCGTTCGAGGACTTGGTGTTCGGTGTAACCACGGTGAACTCCTTAAGAGTTTTGATAGGTGTACGGCGTCGCCGACACACCAGAAATATACCTACCGAGTGCTTGGTATGTCAAGCACTCGGTAGGTATATTGTTCTGTATTCGTGTTCTTGACAGCAGATGATGATCGGGCAGTTACATGTCCAGGCCGCCGTTGACGCCCCAGACCTGTCCGGTGATGTAGGCGGATGCATCCGCGGCCAGGAAGTGGACCACCCGTGCGATCTCGTCGGGGTTGCACAGCCGGCCTACCGGGATTGTCGACTTGATCCTGTCCAGCA
>Ga0182021_10008314_pt1 | contig 12294 bp, 9 predicted proteins | sample 612E3MmetaG_FD_120493 | JGI IMG/M metagenome (GOLD analysis project Ga0182021, IMG submission 120493) | Permafrost microbial communities from Stordalen Mire, Sweden - 612E3M metaG (Illumina Assembly) | ecosystem: Environmental > Terrestrial > Soil > Wetlands > Permafrost | place: Sweden...
ATATGGCCAACCGTTATTCTCTTGGTTTTTGTTGGTTTGTTAATTGCCAACATGAATCGAAATCCTGTGTGGGAGGAAACAGGAACAACTTCGGTTGTTGTTGAGCGATCATCAGGCGCACTTGGCCTTGCGTTCAATTCTCGCGCTGAGATTAATGGTGGGAAAGCAAGCCTAGACTATGATAAAAGAGAAATCATAATCAAAGATCCCATAAACATAAGAGGCTGGTACGGCGATAGCGGATATGTTGTTGCGAAAATGGACTTCAATCAAAATGAACTTGTTATGCATATCCCGGACGACGCGGAATATCGCATTAGCATCAGCGGGCAGAAGCACATCCTTACAAAGACGGCAAAAAAGGAGACAATAAAATGACAGAATATTTACTGGGATCATTTGTAAAAAATTTCGATAATCTTTCTAAAAATGAAAAAAACAGGATCAATTCTGAGTTAAGGGAGATGGGAGCAGAGCTGCTGGTACAAATGTTGGTGGATGTTGCTTATCGCATGGTCATATATGAGAGGGAATACACCAAAGAAAAATGGCCCAAAAACGCAGAAAGATACAGGAAGCTAATAGCAAGGGTTATTGAAAAGGCTAATAATAAGTTAGCAGCTGGAAAAAACAGAATAAAGTAATGCTAAGAATAGAAAAGCGGCCGGAGAATTTCCCGCCGCTTTTAAAATTTAAACCCCGACGCATTTCGTCGGGGTCATCTGTTTACTTTAAACTCCAAATATTTCCTCTCTCGTTTCGAGGTCGACAAAAAGTATTTCCTTGGCATCTTCCCGAAGTTTCTCGAGGGAGGATGCGATGACATTGATCCAGTCTTCCTTTCCGTCGATGAAGGCCGTGATTCTCTCAAGAAATATTCCCGTTCGTTCTGCCAACGCGTATCGCACGAACGCGCCGTCACCGGCATATCGATTACCTTCGTAAATAATCAAGGCCGGAGTGCCTTTGGCGAAGGCGGCGGCCCAGATCCGCAAGCCGAGGGGGGCGGATCCGCAGCTGAATGGTTGCTGTAATTCCGACCCGACATCTATTTCCTTCAAGAATCTGATCAGCTTTTCGCCCGTTTCTCCGACGTTTTCTTCAGGTGATTCCGGAGGGAACAGGCTGGTTATTAATCGCTCGAATTTCTCCGTCTCGAGTTTCTGCACCGCTTCTATATAGGAAGAAACAAGGGTTATATCGTAACCTTGAGTGTCAAGAAACTTGACCAGCGCAGATCGTTGAGTTTGCAGTTCTTGGCCGACAACCAGCAACAATCTAGCCATTTTGATCTCTCCTTTTAAGGTGCTTTGGCATGGGAAGCCCATGGTTTCGGAAGTCCGTATTAGGACAGTGCATGATAGTACCTTTTAGGTTTTTTGTCAAGTCAAAAAGTAGTTTTACCGACAAAAAAACCAGCCTTGCGAAAGGCGGTTTTTCCGTGAAAAATCTGATTTATTTTGAGGACTCGACTGACACAGTCTTTTCTTCCAATTTTTTGTCGATTGCCGCCAGCAGGCTAGTCATGGCCGGTGATTTTCTGGCCTTTTCGGATAATCTGCCGATGTGCGTCTTCAGTTTCTCGGCATCTTCTATGGTCCCATTTTCAATCTTATCCTCGCAAGACATGACCATGCTTACCAGGGTGCCGTCGCGGAGTTCTTTAAAAAAGTCGCCCAAAGTAACGGTGTCCATCAAAGTCACGATGTCGCAAAGATCCAAAGTGCCTTCGTTCTCGTCCACAAAAGAAACAAGAGATTCATACTTCATAAGATTGGTCGGCAATTTTTTCTGGATCTCGATGTAGCTAGAAACACTCATGTCCTTGAGCCACGGTGACAGTTCTTCGAGCATCTTTGTTTCCAGTTCGACTCTTGGATATTTTTTCGCGTCATATTGACAACAGGCGGATAAGTCGAGAATCTGGTCCAGGGTCAGCCTGGGTTTCGTTTCTGCATAGTCTTGCAGGGCCTTTTTAATCATAACTGCGGTACCCCAAAAAGCCGGACCGGCCTTTTCGTCGTCCGCCCGAAAATTGACCTGCTTGAAAAAGTCAGGCAGTCTGGTTATTTCGATCGGGTAATTTTCCGCGTATTTTTTCAGGAGCAGATGGGCGCATTTCAAGGAGTCGAGCTTGCTGGCTAGATCAAGCACTTTATCCGGATTTCCATCGGCCATTTCCAAGGATTTATTTATGGCCAGATCAAAAAGCTCATTTATGTCGCCTTTAAAATTCTTCATTTCCATGAAAGCCTCTTCGGTCTCATCCTTATTGCCCCGGCCCATTATTCTGACAAAGGATTCGAATTCATAATCCCCCTCCTTCTCTTTATTCTCCCAGCCTGGTTCCGCTTCCTTTAGTCTTTTTATGGCATCTTCATGGGTTGTTACCCCTGCTGCAATCTTGGCCTCTTCGAGCTCCTGGGCTGTCTGTGGCTCTTCGCTGCTTGTTTTATACGCGGGATGGACAAACTTATTTTCCATAGGTTTATTTAAATGCTTACTTAAAGCCATTTTAGCATATTATTGAAATATTACCAAAAGAATAAAGGCGGCGGAAATCATCCCGCCGCTTTTAAAATTGCAAAAATAGTTAATTTTTTAGGAAAGGAATCATTTTTTCTGATGAAGGGCAAGAGCATTTTTGATTGATCCGTAGACACCGTCATTTTGCAGGGCTTCCGCGGAAAGGGAGGCCTTGCTTTTCAAGATATCGACGATGATGGTGGACAGCTTGTCCACTTCTTTACAATACAGCTCTTTCATGCCGCCTTGCTTTTTGAGTTCTCCGCTATAGAAGGCCAATTGCTCCTGGATCTCTCGCAAGAAAATGATCTGGGCTGGATGAGAACGCGCCTCAGCCTCTTTCATCGCGATTTTTTCTTGATCGGCGGGTGAGCCGGATTGTTTGAGTCGGACGATATCGCTCATGAGCTGGATAAGTTTGTGTGCGTTATTGCCTTCGATCCCGACAACGACTGGAATGACAAAGGTCAGCTTCTTTTTCTTTCCGGTGACCGCTGATTGGAAATATTTTACTTCGACCGGCTTGCCGCCGCCGAGCACCCGGCGGATGTTTCCGTCGACCTTATCCTTGATTGTTTTCAGGTCGGTATTCATCGAGGCGTCTATGTTCAGCGCGATCCCGTACGGATTTTTGTCTTCCAGATCAAATTCGAGCACGCCGTCAACTTTATTGATAAGGTCGTCATAATGTGAAGCCAGCGACAGATGCGCCTTGTCGCCAAACCAGTCAAATCTTTCGCCGTGGTCGACAATCACGATTTCCATCGCGCTTGAGCGGAGCTTACCTTCCTTCATCTTCTGCAGCTTCCACGGTGGTGTGTCGGGCTTATTTTCTGCAAAGGTCAGTTCCTTATTCCGCGCTTCCTGGAGATCTTTCGCGACGGCAATCTTGTTAAATTCAGGACTGGACTGATCAATGAAACTCTGTTCATCGAACGGACGCTTGGCGGTCGTCGCAACGATCAGTTCCGCATTGAGCGTGGCCTGTCGCATGTCCAACTGCTCTGGTTTCGGGAATTGTTCTGACATATAAGTGATTTATAATTATAGTCTTGTCAGGCAACGACTCAAAGTCGGACTTTGTCTGGTTCCGTTTCTGTATTGGCCTGCGCGCTGAATTCAAAACCCATAGCGTTGTCTTATTGGTATGCGTTAATTAAAGCGCAAAAACAGTTTGTTTGCCAGGGCATTGGCGGATATCGCCAAATAATCAAACAATTTTACCAGCCAGTGTTTTTCGGGCGGAAGAGGCTGGGTAAAGGCGAAAATATCTGCAGTTTCTCGTACAGTCGAAGCGCCGAGGACGCGACCGGACGGTTCAGGAGTAATTTTCGGGATAATAATATTGCTAGAATAATTTGCCAGCGCCACCCGATATTCGTTTTTCTTTTCCAATTCCGGATTCGCTGTATATTTACCTAAATTATCTGGTGTTTCTGCGGTAGTGACGGTGACAATCGGAGCAGGTTCAGCCGGATTTGGCGCGAAGGCTAGTTCGGTTTTGTTCGGCGGGGCGATCCAGGCCCATTGGCTGCCGGTCTTTTTATAAATTTCATCGTCCGCGATTTTATCCTTTGAATACGCCAGCTTATCGGCGGTTTTGCCGTCCGGATAATGGAGTTCCAGTTTCATCGCTTTATTATTCAGATAAAAAAATGCATTCAGATGGGTCAGGTCGGCGGGCTTGCCGGCGGGGATGAAAAAATCAGCGGCAATAATATGATTAATTAATTTTTTATTGCTCGTGCCGGTCGCGATTTTCCAACCCTTGAGATTGATTTTTTTCTTGGAATTATTCAATAGAGTTATTTTCTCGTTGCCTGTGTCTTTGCCGGCGGGATTTGGGTTAAGCTGTACGATCCTGACGTCTTGCTGTGGATATTTTTTGACTTTGACAGACAGCGTTTTAGCGAATTTTTCTGATCCGTCATCGACAGTCAAAATAACATGGTAATCTTTCTTCTTCAGAAAGATATGCGTCGGATTTTTCAGGTAGCTCTTGTGCTTGTCGCCGAAATCCCAGACATACTTCAATTTATCCTTATCTTTATCTTTGGCGCTCAAGGAAAAAGTGAGCGGCACGCCAACGAAAGCAGCCTTGATCTTATTGATCTTGATCTTCGGCGCATGGTTGAACTTATTCTCCTCGCCGGGCGTCAGCTTGCGGCTCCAATGCCAGAAAGCGCCGTCGAAATTATAGGAAACCGCTTCTTTGGCGGTGCTCCAAGAAACAGTGGATGATTTTTTGCCGTCTTTGTCAAACAAGGAAAGTGTCCGATTGCCGGAATTGCCCAGCGAAAATTTAAAATCCTTATCATTATAAACCGTCAGAAATTTACCCGCATCGAGCGTCGTTTCATCCGGAAAATGATAGGTGCTCGAGGCGTATTTCAACGTCCAATCTTTTAAATCGATCGGCGCGTCTTCGGCGTTGTATATTTCAATAAACTCCTTGCTCTTATCGGCGCCCTTCGGGTTGGGCAAGATTTCGTTCAGATAGACTTTATGATCTGACGGCGTATCATCTGTGGGTGGTGGGGTGTTGTCGCCGGAATCGCCAGACTCGTCGGTGGGTGGCGTCTCCGGATCAAACTGATTCTTTTTATTTTCAGTATTGATGGAGGTCCAATCCCAGTTGCCGCTGTCAGGATCGAAGCTCCAGAAATAGCCTTCCGGTTGTCCGGACGGATCAGGGTAATCCAGCGTATCAACAAGCTCATCGTTCGGATTGAACAATTTTATCTCGCTTGCCGAATTATATAATGTGATTGTGTCACGGAATGCCTTATACTCACCGGGCTTAAGAGTGCCGGAAAGTGTGAATGTGCCAGACTTTCCGGAAAAATACCACTTATCCAGGTCAATGTCGGCATCTCCAAAATTATAAAGTTCGATAAATTCATTTTTGCTCTCTGAACTGCCTACCGGATTAGGCAAAACTTCGTCAATCAGTATCTGGTCGGAGTATTCGATAGGTTCTGGATCCGGTGCGGGCGGGGGACACGTAGTAAGCTCGTCTGTATTCACGACAGACGAATTTTTCGGAGAATAACCCGATTCCAATGAATAATTATTTTCCGGATCTATCCTCAAGCTCTGAAGTTTGCCGGGATTAGGGTATGGAAATGAATCCGGAAAGGGATTGGCGTCGCCCCAAGAAATCGCATCTATCTGGTTTCCGTCTTTACCAAACAGTGCCAGGCCGTAATTCGTCGAAAGATAATAGGTTTTGGTCGCATAGTCGGGATTGTCCGCAAGTGTTCCGGTGGTGTTTTCCCAAAGAAAATATCCTTTGGCGGGAATACTGTTTTTAAGCGTGCCGATGAATGATTCTGTTCCGCTTGTTGTCCGTTTTTTTAACTTCCAGTCGGACAAGTCTATGGATTGGCAAGTCCGGTTATAGAGCTCTATGTAGTCATCGTTGGCATTGTTGCCGCTGATCTGTATGGCGCTTATCGTAACAGATTTTTCCGCATGGCTGGCGGAGGTAAAACCAAAAAACCCTGCCGTAAGCAGGATTCCAAATAAAAACAAGATCGCCTTTTGTTTTTTATTGTTCACCCGATTTAATTTCTTTTGTTCAGTTTTAGGCGTCGTCGCGATGGATCTCCTCGCGGATGACTTCGCCAAGCTCGTTATTTTCCTCGAGGTGCTTGGCTTTCTGCAGATTCATGATGATGTCCTTGATGCCGTAGGGATCCGGTACGTCGGCGAAATCGAAGCGTTCCGTCTTGCCGGCCGTCTGGACAAAGACGTCGCCGTAGTTCAGAAATGTCGGGATGATGCCTTTGACGTCGGTTGTGATGTCCTGGATCCTTTCCAGTTCCAATTCGCTGACCTCGCGGTTGAAGAGGCCCTTCTGTTCGACATTGACCACGCGCTTGTTGGTGATGATCCAGACGTCGAAGTAGTAATCTATCCAGAGGAGAAAGAAGAAGACCCAGGTGATCATAGCGAAGAGGTTTTCCAAAAAGACGAAAAGGCCGTTGAAAGGCGGAGTATTTAAAGCAGGGAAGAGTGTGGGCAGAAAGGCGTAGCTGCCGATCAAAAAGAATATCATGACAAAGACAGAGGCCATGTTTTGGACGATGTTGAACCAGTGTCGGCGGACGACCAGGATCATCTGCTCGCCTTCTTTCTGCCCGGAGAAATGATAGGATTGGAAAAGCTTCACCCCGTTAGAATTTCAATAAATTGCTTGTTAGCAAATATTAAAATTTATATTAAAATATTATCTCTGAACACCGGCTAGCATTTAAAATTCTAACGGGGTTCATAGGTTAGATGACAATAACTTGACGACGATCTCGTTCCAGTTCAGGGAAAAAAATAAGGCCAGATTCGAAAGAAAAAGGCCCGAAGAAACGACGACGAAAAAAACCAGCATGACGATCTTAAATTCCGAGTCGACGGTGTAATGGGTCAGATGGTAGATAATAAAGAACGAAATGATGGAAAAAGTTACGATGACGACGGCATAGAGGGCAAGTATGAGCAAGACGGCCATTTAGGTAACCTAATAATTTATTTCATTATAACAGATTTTCCTGCCGGGTGTAAGGGATGCCCAGATGTTTGTAGCCGTTTTCGGTCACCACGCGGCCGCGGGGCGTGCGGGCGAGGAAGCCGATCTGGAGCAGGTACGGCTCGTAAACATCCTCGATGGTCTTGATCTCTTCGGAAGTGGCGGCGGCGATCGTGGAAAGGCCGACCGGTCCGCCGTCGAACTTTTCAATGATCGTGCGCAAAATATGCCGGTCGGCTGGCTCCAGGCCGATGTGGTCGACATCGATCATTTCCAGCGCCGCTTGGGCGATGGCGCTGTCTACTAGCTTATGATCCTTGATCTGGGAAAAATCGCGCACGCGCTTGAGCAAACGATTGGCGACGCGCGGGGTGCAGCGGGCGCAGCTGGCGATCTTGTCCAAACCGGAATCTTCCACATCGACTTTCAAAATTCGGCTGGAACGCTGCAGGATGTTTTTGATTTCTGGATGGTTATAAAATTCCAAACGATAAGTGGCGCCGAAGCGGTTCCGCAAAGGATTGGATAGCGAACCGAGCTTGGTCGTCGCGCCGATCAAGGTAAATTTCGGCAGGTCGAGTTGGATGGTACGGGCGGACGGCCCTTTACCGATAATAATATCCAGTTTGAAATCTTCCATCGCCGGATAGAGAACTTCCTCGATGGATTTGTTCAGGCGGTGGATCTCGTCGATAAACAAGATATCGCCGTCGGACAGATTGGTCAGGATTGAGCCGAAATCGCCGACTCGTTCGATGGCCGGTCCGGAAGTTGTCTTGATATTGACGCCCATTTCCTTGGCGATGATGTTGGCCAGGGTCGTTTTGCCCAGTCCAGCAGGCCCATAGAGCAAAACATGCTCGATCGGTTCCTTCCGTTTTTTGGCTGCCTGGAGCAAAATATCCAGGTTTTTCTTAACTTTCTCTTGTCCGATATATTCGTCAAAAGATTGCGGCCGCAGGGTCGAATCCAGGTTTATGTCATCGGGTTGTTCTTGGGAAGTTGTAAGCATATGCCCTATTATACCCCTACTTGACAAGAACTCAAAGCTATGCTAAGCTACTTAGTCATCCTTTTTCCCTACACTAATTGCGCTTTAGGAAGGCAAGAAAGTAATTACAGAAGTGCCGATTAGATCAAGGTGCAATTCGCGTAGGGAAAAAACACGATGACTAGCAGTAAACTGCAGGTAAATTGGGGCGTTCTATCTTTTCGCCTCAATACTGGAAACTTTTTTATCAAGATATGGGCGATCTGGTGCAAGCTGGGCCGTGCCTCGATACTGTTTCTCCCCCAAGGGTCTTACTTTTGGGAATTGCCTGCAGGTTAGTGCGTGACATTTGGCAAAAATAAAAATAGCTCGTTGACAAGGAGGTCATTATGTTTTCAGAATTGTTTATTTTTCTAACAGGATTTTTTTTATTGCTAGCAATTAGATTAGAGCTAAGGGAAGCGAACAGACTTAAAAAGTTGGAATTAAAAAAAGCCGGGTTCTCCGAAGAAGAAATTAAAGGAAAATAAACCAGCAAGACACAACAAAAAAGACAGGAACAAATCCCTGCCTTTTTATTTTTTCTAAAAACTATATTTCCGTCACCCGTTCCACTTCTTCCAGCGTCGTCAGACCTTCCAAGACTTTCAGGATGCCGTCCTGCGCCATGGTGATCATGCCATTTTCGACGGCTTTGTCCTGGAGCTCGGAAGTGATGGCGCCGCTGTTCACCAGGGCTTGGATATCGCGGTCGATGACGAAGACTTCCATGACGGTCAGGCGGCCTTTGTAGCCGATGTGGTTACACTTGTCACAGCCTTTCGGTTTATAGATATCCGCGATTGGCGGAATTTCCACGCCAGCTTTTTGCGAGATCGATTTCAAAACTTTTTCGATCTTGGCCCTATCTTCCGCGGTCGGCGCGACTTTTTCTTTGCAATCGCAAAGGCGGCGCACCAGACGCTGGGCGATGAAAGCGTTGGTCGAAGAAGCGACATCAGATTGCGAGACGCCCATATTGAACAATCTTTGCACGGCGCCGGCGGCATTGTTGGTATGCAGTGTCGAGAGCACGAGATGTCCGGTCAGCGCCGCCTGGACAGCCACTTGCGCCGTCTCGTCGTCGCGGATCTCACCGATCATCATGATATCCGGGTTCTGGCGGAGCAGGGCGCGGAGCGCGGTGGAGAAAGTGTAGCCCTCTTTATCATTGACGGGGGTCTGCAAGATGCCTTCGATCTGATATTCGATCGGATCTTCAACTGTGATTATTTTTATTTCCGGCTTGTTCAGATAATTCAAAATCGCGTACAAGGTCGTGGTTTTTCCGGAACCGGTCGGGCCGGTGTTTAGGATGACGCCGTTGGGCTTGGAAATTTCGTGGATGATTTTGGCCAGGTTTTGTTCGCGGATATTCAGCTTGTGAATGTCGAGATCGACCGAAGCTTTGCTCAAGAGCCGCATAACCACTGTTTCGCCGTAGCCGCCCAGGATTATTGAGACACGCACGTCGACGGAACGCTCTTTGACGTCTTTGATCTCTTCATCGAATTTGATCGTGAAGCGACTGTCGATGACGCCTTCCCGTACTTCCGTTTTGACGCCGCTCAAAATTTTTATCTCACCTAAAAGTGTTGGATATTCATTCAAAGGGATGGACACGACCGTCTGCAAAATGCCGTCGATGCGGAAGCGCACGTGCACTTTTTCCGCGCCCGGTTCGATGTGGATATCGCCGACGCCCAGCAGCGATGCGGCGGTAAAAATAATCTTGTTAATCTCGGTTATCTTGGTCGAGTCGACCAATTCTTGTAGCTTGGCAAAATCATGTAATCTTTCCTTGGCTTTGGCGAAATTTTCCGGATCAACGGTGATGCCGTGGCCCAGAGTCTGCGCCATCAGTTTTTCATAAACCCCTTCCAGGAAGTCGCCCTCGCCGGTCGTACGCTTCACTTCGTCAATGGAGGTGATACCCTCGATCGCTTTCAGGATCCCGTCTTGGAGCATCGTAATCATGCCGGACTCCAGTGCGGCGATGGTCAGGTCGGCGTCGCCGGCCAGCTCCATAACCAATTTCTCAATCTCTTCGTTGATGGTCAGCACTTCGAAGATTCCCATCCGCCCTTTGTAACCCAGGTCGTTGCATTTGACGCAGCCCTTCGGCCGATAGAGCTTGGTGATCTCTTTTGGAATATTCAGCTTCGCCTTCGGAGATATTATAGACAATATTTTTTTCAGCGACTCAATCGATTCTTTGGCCGGAATATATTCTTCCTTGCAATCGCAGAGCTTCCGGACTAGTCGCTGGCCGATGAGCGCATTGACGGACGGCGCGATCAAGGATGGCTTGACGCCCATCTCGATCAGGCGGGGCACGGTGCCCACGGCGCTATTCGTATGGATAGTGGACAATACCAAGTGTCCGGTCAGCGCAGAATTGACCGCGATGTCAGCGGTCTCTTCATCGCGGATCTCGCCGACCAGGATCACGTCCGGATCCTGCCGCACGATAGCGCGGAGCCCCGTCGCGAAAGTATAGCCGCGCGATTTTTCGATCTGGGTCTGTGAGATGCCGCGGACTTCATATTCGATCGGATCTTCGATGGTTATGATTTTCGTCTCCGGATCGTTGAGCTTGTTGATGATGGCGTACAGGGTCGTCGTTTTGCCCGAACCGGTCGGTCCGGTCGTCAGCACCATCCCGTTGGGCGCGGCAATCTGTTTTTGCAATTCTTCATAGGCCAGGCCGCGGAGGCCGAGGTTCTCGATATCGACGCTGATCGATGAAGGATCCAAGAGGCGCATCACTACGCTCTCGCCGTAATTGCCAGGGATGATCGAGACGCGGATGGCGACTTTTTTAGAATCGATGTTGACCTCAAAGGTTCCGTCCTGCGCGATGTCGCGCAAGTTTATTTTCATGCCGGACATCATCTTGATCCGGGAGACGATAGTTTTGAAAACATTCAGCGGCAGTTCGGCTACGTCGTGCAAAACGCCGTCGATGCGGTAGCGGAGGCGCAGCACTTTTTCCTGCGGTTCGATGTGGACGTCGCTGGCGCCGAGCTTGTACGCGCCGCCCATGATCACGTTCAGGATCTGGGTCGTCGGCAATTCATTGATCCGTTGTTTCAAAGTGATCAGATCTTTCAGGTACTGGTCGAGCTTTTCCATATCTTCGCCGGTCACGGTGACGCTCATCTGCGACAGAATATCAGTGAAGATGATTTTTTTGTATTTCTCCTGGACGTGCTCCAGATTATATTTCGAGACGACAAAAACCTTTATTTCCCAGCCCCTTTCTTCAGTCAAACCCTTTAAAAAATTGGCCGTGTCTGGCTGGGTCGGATCGGTCGTGACAAAGGTGACATGCTTGCCGGATTTTTGGATGGCGACGACGCTATATTTCCTTGAATCAGCCTCTTTGATCAGCTTCAGACTTTCGTTGCTGACTGGGATCAGATTGGTGTCGATGTAGGGAAAATTTATCTGGGCCGCAAAAGCTGACGCCTGTTCCTCTTCGGAATGGTGCCGCATTTTGGTCATGACGTTCTGCGCTTGCGTTCCTTTGACGTCGACCTGGGTCTCCTTTTTGGCGACTTTTGGCATTTGGTTTTGGATTTTCTTGTGTTCATATTAACACAAAAGCTGATTTTACGGAATGAGCCTCTGGCTGAAATTAATTTTATTGGCGGATGTTTTATAAGGTGCTAAAATGTTGACAGTGATAAACAAAATAAATTCAAACATATGTTGGAACGTGAATTGCAAGAGATCGGGCTGAACGAAAAAGAAGCCAAGGTCTATCTGGCGACTCTGGAGCTGGGCCAATCGGTCGTCCAAGACATCGCCAAAAAGGCCGGCGTCAACCGGGCGACAACCTATTTCGTCATTGAAGCCTTGATGAAGTCGGGGCTGATGAGCAGCTTCCACAAGGGCAAGAAGCAATTTTTCATCGCGGCTGATCCGGACCGCTTGGTCGAAGTGCTGGAACAGGAAAAAGATCTGGTCGAAAAGCGCGAAAAGAATCTGAAGAAACTCTTGCCGCAGCTACAGTCAATCAACAACAAACAGAAAGACCGGCCGGTGGTGAAGTATTATGAAGGGAAAGAAGGGATAAAAACAATGGTGGATGAGGTTTTGCGCGCCGATGACAATATAATAAATTTCGCGTACTCTGTGGACGCACTTGAGGGATTATTTAGCGAAGAAGATAAATTAAGATGGCGGAAGATAAGAGTAAAAAAGAATA
>Ga0182021_10008315_pt1 | contig 12294 bp, 10 predicted proteins | sample 612E3MmetaG_FD_120493 | JGI IMG/M metagenome (GOLD analysis project Ga0182021, IMG submission 120493) | Permafrost microbial communities from Stordalen Mire, Sweden - 612E3M metaG (Illumina Assembly) | ecosystem: Environmental > Terrestrial > Soil > Wetlands > Permafrost | place: Sweden...
CAACTCATATTCCGGCGCTTCACGGTTATCATTGAGATGCCAGGAGAGAAGTTCACCTTCCTTACTGACCTCATACTCGCCAAGTGCCAGCGGAAACAACTGCGTTTCATACAGAAATTGCTGCTCTACGGAAACATCAGAATTGAAAAACGCAAAATGCGGAAAAAATTTCTCGAAGTACCATACAATTTCCTTGAACCGCATCGGATCATGAACAAAGACTTGCAGCACGTCAATGGAATCACCGGAATATATTTCTGTGCGCGTCGCAGGCGAAAGTGAAATCGGAACAGGGCACTGGTGAGCAAGAACCGCTGCACGTTTAACGTCGGAATCGTTCAGATGAAGAAAGAACGACGGCGTAAATTTTCGGAAACAGCGCAGCCGTGCACCGTTCCTGTCGATAAACCAGAGTGTGACGCCGCGTTCAGATGGATAGACATCGAATAACCAAGCAGAGATAGGAGATGAGAGATGAGAGATTTCAGATGAAAGATTCGTTTTTTTCATGTTCAATGGCTCACAGATTAACAATCCTTCCTATCTCAACGTCTTAATTTCTCAACTTCTTTTTCCAGTTTCTGTATAGCTTTCTGCTGTTCCACGACGATCGACATCATCATGCTTTCAAATGGAATTGCACGCATCGCATAAAAGTTTTCCGCCAGGTGCAATTTTGCGGCGCGGAATATTTCGTCGAAGACTTCCTGATCGTCTTTACGCAGTCCGCGGCGGAACTTTGACCAGCTTGCCAGTTCCGCATCGATCAGGTTGGTGAAGGTTGGTACGGTTCGTCCCATAATTCAATACTCCTTTTATTTTTTCGTCCACGGGTTGTTGAGATTCTAAATAGAGCTGAAGTGATCCGTGTTCATTGGTATCGAGTTTATACACGCGATCTACACCGTTTTTAAGTGTGGTAAACAACTGATTGCGTTCCTTCGGTGCGACGGTTCTTTCTAAACACACCAGTAAGAGCGAGACTCCTTTCGATTTCATTTCCTGAAACGAACCGAGCAGTCTCTGAAGTATCTGCCGCACCTCACGCAGAGATGCCTGTTCGTCGTAGAAGGTATCGAGCAGTCCAAAGACCAATGCAGTGTTCGAATGGATGGTTGCAAGAAACGCCGGCAGTTTGTGCGCAATGGCCTGCTCCATCTGATAACACGTGAAGCCGCGCGAGATGAAAATATGATTGAGAAATTTATTTGGGTCGATCTTCCGCGTGCGGGCAAATCGTGAAAGCGCGTGCACATCGAAACGGTTGCAGCCGTCTACAACGGCAATAGGATTTCCATGAAGCATTGCGTGCGCGGCCATCTGAAGCGACAGTTGAAAAATAGCCCGCTCGCCGTACAGCAGAAATACTTTGCCGGGCATGTCTGCAAAGGCATGAATCATCCGCTCAGAACGAATAGGCACTGCATTATCGTGTATATCCATGGTTGGCGGCGGAGCAGGATACCGGCGGTGATGTTGGGCGGGAGATATGGGTCTCGTTTTGCTCATGACTCTAAAAAAGAATACGACATTTTTGTCGTCTTGTCAAGAAGTGATTTTGGCGCGATCCGCCGTCGTTTTCTGCTTTATTATAAAGCTATTGACAATATGGGATAAAAAGCATTATTTTGGTTATGACATTTATGTCGTATAGGCCTAAGCCGCTGTGAATGGAAAGACACTATGTCGATTGTCTTTAATAACAAAGCGTATACAGCACGACGTAAAGCATTACGTCGATCACTTTCGAAGGCGGAAGCGGTTATATGGTTGCATCTTTCACGAAAGCAAATGAATGGATTCAAATTTCGCCGGCAATATAGTGTGAATCAGTATGTCATTGATTTCTATTGTCCAGAACTTAAGCTCGCTATCGAAATTGATGGAGATAGTCACTATGGCTATCTCTCCGAAAAATATGACAACGAACGGCAGAAGTATATTGAATCTTTCGGTATTCATTTTATGCGCTTTACCAACGATGATGTTTCCAACAATATGGTGTTCTTCAAATGATTTACGAATGGACAACAAGATGCAACGAGAAAAGTACTCCTCCCCATGTCCCCTCCTCTATGAGGAGGGGATAAAGGGGTGGTGAAAAAAATTCCGAAGAAAGCGAATAATTCTATGAAATCTACAATTGCACAACGCATTCGCGAAGCGCGGTTGTCAAAACAACTTGATCAAGCTGACCTTGCCGCGAAGATTGATATTGCAACACGCACCGTTCAACGCTGGGAAAAAGGCGATCAGGTGCCTGACAGTAATTATCTCATGCGCATTGCCAAGGCAACCGGCATAACGGCTCACTGGCTGCTGAGCGGAGACGGAGAGATGGCCCCCGCTGAACAGGTCAAATCCAAGATCATACCATTGCCGACAAGCCGTTATAAAAAAGTAGAACTCGTTTCACTTCCCTTGCTTGCATCGGTGCCGGCCGGCGCATTGAGTCAGCGGTTTCATTCCGATCAAGCTGACCGATACATCACAGTAGACGATGTGCGCGACCCGAATGCGTTCGCACTCGAAGTTAAGGGAAACAGCATGGCGCCCCGCATTGAGAACGGCGACATCATTGTGGTAACGCCAAAATTAGAAGTGAGAAGCGGTGATATCTGCGTGGTGCGCGTGGATGAGGAAGACACCGTGAAGCGAATAAAAATTGACGAACAATTTGTACACTTGATTCCGCTCAATCCTGAATATGAGCCGATGGTCGTGCGCAAAAAGGACGTGACCTTCATGTGGCGAGTGATCAAAGTGATTAAGAGTGTGTGAGAGGAGATTTTAAAGATTTGTTTCTCTCCTGGCTTTTCTGTAGTTTTACAATCAGCAAGCCAGACTATTCACAAACAAGGAATCTTTTACTCAAGAACTCATAACTCAAATACTTTTTTAATAGCGTAGCTTCGGCTGCTGTCTTGAACTGAAAACGTGGAAATTTTCATGCACATGAGATGGAAGCCAGACTGCGCCCCGAAAGGGGCGTGGGCTGGTGATTCCTTTGTGTGCAGGCATCCACGTGCCTCAGTTCAGAGGGTTATCGGTTTCACGCCCTTTGTTTTCTGAGGCACTTCTTTTTTGCCCGCCGCAATTGATCAGCCAATCTTGTTTTCGTTGTAGGACGTTCAATTGAACGTCCCTACAGAGACACTCCGAGGCTCCGATTTCAACGGAGCTTATGCCTCAATCTCACCGTTACGACCAGCACGGTCGCTTACTTTCAAATGCAGAATTCATCCAGCGCGTTGCTGAGGCTGTCGCAGCAAATGTGATCTCTCACTACGAGTGCGGCTTCACCAAAGACGACCTCAAAGTCGGTGTAACGCCGGAGGGCTGCATCGTCGCTACGACAAAGACCTACTTCGAAACTCCAATACCGGACAAACTCACGCCGGAAGAATACCAACGCCTTGGTTCTGTTCTCGCCTCTCTGCTTGATTCCATTGATGCAAAACAAGTAGACACTGTGACGCTTGTACGTATTAAGCGGGAGAATGATGTGAAAAAGAAGGTGAGGGCGATAAGGGAAGCAATTGGTGGAGGGGCGCAATGAGCAACTACGACAGTATTGTTTCAGAGATTGCCAAGGCAGCTACAAACGCTTCAAAAACATCAGGAAATCCAGAAGCCAAACTGCGTGAGCATGTTGCACCTCTCTGGGATGAGTACCTCCGGTCAAACCGAATTAATCTCAACTTCCAATCAAGAGATGAACGACAATTAGCCAACGGTAGAGCGGACACTGTCTTTAATCAGTTGATTTTGGAATACAAGAAACCCGGTGCCATCAGAGGGAACAACGAAAAGAATCGCAAGCTCATTGATCAGGTAAAGCACTACATCGAAGACCTTGCCAAAGAAGAGCGTTGGAAGGAAGAGCGCCTTCTCGGAGTTGTTTTCGATGGCCATTACTTCCTGTTCGTCCGAAAGGTCGGACGCTGGATTGAAGAGGAGCCCATTCCGGTCTCTGTTGAGAGTGTCGAGCGGTTCCTTCTTACACTTGAGAAGCTTACTACCAAAGCTGCCCTCGTTCCCGACAATCTCATCCGTGATTTCGCTGTCGGTGCAGGCTCACTCAATTACATTGCTTCCAACACAATCAAGGCATTCTACTTTGCCCTCACCAAGAACGTAGATGCGAAGGTCAAAGTCTTCTTCGAGCAGTGGGCGCTCCAGTTTGCCGAGGTTCATGGCGCCATCGAGAATAAAAAGTTCGATGCAGAAACTCTTTTCAAATCGTACGGCTTCAAGAAGGATGAGCAGAAGGATTTCGATTTCCTTGCCTTCTTCTTTGCGCTCGACACCTATTACGGCTTGTTGATGAAGCTACTCGCTTATCAGGTTGTCGGATTCTATACTCTCAAAAACATCTCAGGGCTAGTACTTGCTGAATGGGAAAAACTAGACTCCGCTGTCCTGAAGGAAAAGCTGGCAGAACTTGAGGAAGGTGGAATTTTCCGTTCGCTCGGTATCCGAAACTTCCTTGAAGGGGATTTGCTCTCATGGTATTTGAACGACTGGAATGACCCAATCGAGAAAGCAATCCGTGGCATCATTGAACGGCTCAACCAGTACGACCCTGAAACAATGGAATTGGTGCCCGACGAGACCCGTGACATTCTCAAGAAGCTCTACCAGTTCCTCGTACCGAAACAGATTCGACACGATCTCGGAGAATATTACACACCAGACTGGCTTGCCGAACGCACGCTCAATCAGGTTGGATATGGTGTGAAGGAAAAAGACCTTCTCAAGAAAAGGCTGCTCGATCCGGGATGCGGCTCTGGCACATTCGACATCCTGGCGATCAAGCGAGCAAAGGAGCACGCACGCCTATACGGTATTGATCCCGCTGAAACACTGGATTTGATCACAAAGAACATCGTTGGTTTCGATCTTAACCCGCTTGCTGTTATCTCAGCACGAACTAACTATTTGTTAGCTATTGCGGACTTGTTGAAGTACAAGAAGGGTGAAATCACTATCCCCATTTATCTCTGCGACAGCATCAACCCGCCGAGCGCAAAGCATCAGGATGATCTATTCGATAAGGAAGCCGGACACTATCAGATTTCCACCAGCGTGGGACTCTTCCGTTTCCCTGAAGCGCTTGTGCAAAAAGCATTGATTCAAAAAGTAACCGTGATGCTGGAAGAGAGCGTGAAGAAGAAGCAGACGACCAAGCTGTTCCTCGACCGTGTGCACACAGAGCTAAAAACTGAACCAAAGGACATGAAGAAGTTCGACCTTGTCCTTGGCGAGACATACGAGAAGCTTGTTGAGCTAGAGCAGAAAGGCATCAACGGTATTTGGGCGAGGATTATCAAGAACGCCTTTGCTCCTCTGTTTGTCGGACAGTTCGATTTCATCGTTGGCAATCCACCGTGGGTGAATTGGGAAGATTTACCACAGAGTTATCGTGACCAAACAAAAGTGCTTTGGCAGAACTACGGTTTATTTTCGCTTAGTGGACAGGAAGCAAGAATGGGCGGTGGGAAGAAAGACATTTCGATGCTGATGATGTATGTTGCTATTGATAAGTATTTGAAAGATAGGTCAAAATTATGTTTTGTTATTACTCAAACCCTTTTCAAAACGGAGGGTGCGGGAGATGGATTCAGAAGATTTCGACTAGGACAGACTGGAACATTCTTCAAAGTGGAGCAACTCGACGATATGGTCGAACTCCAACCCTTTGAAGGTGCGGCAAATCGCACAGCATTGATTCTTACTTTGAAAGGTGAGAAGACGAAGTATCCATTGCCATATACGCTTTGGCGGAAGAAAGAAAAAGGTAAGATCGCAATGGACTATACATTTGAGGAAGCGAGTGCAGCTACGGTGCGATTAAACTTTAAAGCTCAACCCGTTGGTGATAGCGATACTTCCCCGTGGATTTCGGCAGGACCAAAAGCCTTGATGGCTATTCAGAAAATCGTCGGTAAGTCTATTTACCGTGGATATGAAGGAGCAAATACAGGTGGTGCTAACGCTGTCTACTGGATAAACATTCAGGAAATAACTAAGACAGGGGCGAAGATTGAAAATCTTCCCGAAGCAAGCAAGAAAGAATTCAAACCTGTCACAGCAGAAATTGAAACACGTCTTATATTTCCCTTGCTTCGAGGAAGAGATATGAATAGATGGAGGTCAATGACACAGTTTTGGCAAATCATCCCACAGGATCCAAGGACAAGAAAAGGTTATGAAGCTAAATGGATGGAAATTAACTGTCCCAAAACCCTTGATTACTTTAAAGAATTTGAGACACCTCTCAGATCTCGACCCGCTTATAAAAAGTACCAAGAGACTTCAACTTTTTGGTCACAATATAACGTCGGCCCCTATACTTTCTCACCATTTAAAGTCATTTGGAAAGGCATTTCAGATGGTCGATTAATCTGTGCAGTTGTGTCTCAAGGCCTTGTCGGCGATGAAAAAAAACCTGTAATACCGCACGATAACATTACTTTTATACCTTTTGATGATGAAGAAGAAGCCCACTTTGTATGTTCAATGCTTAATTCTAGCCCGTCATCATTCATAACTAAAACGACATCAGCAATTAGATTGACAGGGTTTGTTCTTGAGAGAATAAAAATTCCCAAATATGATCAAAACAATGGCAGACATAAAGAGCTAGCCCATCTCTCTAAACTGTGCCACAATAAAGTCGCTGATGGCATCAGTGTAAGTGATCTCGAAGAACAGCTTGACGAACTTGTTGCAGAACTTTGGGAGCTGAGCAAAGAAGAACTCAAGGATATCAAAGAGAGTTTGGAGGAGATGCAATGAGAGAGTTAACTGCTACGCTCCAGAAGATAATGTCTGTTGTTTCGAACCAACTCGAACTCCTGCCAGCAAGCGAGGGCGCCGTTGAAGAGATGACCTTCGTTGGCGAAGAAGAACGAGACGACACGAAACTTTCGGGCGATAATCTTCTGATTGAAAACTCGCTTGAAATTCCTAAGCCAACATGGAAGTATCGCCCCGTTGAACCTATTGAGAGAAGCACGAATCATTTCTTCAGATATTTTCTTGATGGCTCGTATCGTCACTACTTCCTTGCTACGGGTCTTGAACACGATAGAGCAACACCTATTTTTCTTGCTCAGATTGCCATTGTCATTCTTGAGCGGGACAAAGACGGAAAACTCAGCATTGTTCCGGATTTCAAACGCCATCAATGGTTTCTTCTCCTTGCCAAATGCAGAATTTCTGACGCTACGTGGGAGCGGATCCAAGAATCAACGAAGGAAGCCAAGGTAAACATTATCATCAGAGATTTAGCGGAGATGGATGCATTTAGCGGCGACTTCAGCGATGCCCAAGACTTACGGGAGCGTGGACGCAGCAAGACCCGCCACCTCATGAGCACGATGGAGTTCGACATCGTGAAGGAGTTCAAGGAAAAGTTACCGGATCACTGGATGATAAAAGATGGACTTGTTTCGTTTGGCAAGTATGGCGGGGGAATGCAAAGTACGAAGGTTATCGGCGTTGCAAAGAATTTCACAAGTGTGCAGAAGTTTTACTCTCACGGGGGTAAGGCAAAAGAAAAGCAAAGTGTGGTCTCGCTGTTAGGCGAGCTTCCACCATACCACCGCACCACCGCATACGAGGGCTACGGAGGGAAGACAGCATTCTGGTATCTTCGCCTTCGGCAATCTCAACAAGTCCTCTATCCTCTTTTCGGCGTTATTAAAGTTGAGATTCCGATTCTTCCTGAGCAGCCACTCACGACGGAACTCTTAGACGAGATTTCTGGTGCATTGCTGGCAGAGAGATTCGTTACACCATACGGCTCGGATGACCGGTGGCATTCACACCTCTATCCAATTTATCAGGCAGAACACGCTTCAAAGCAGCGATTCTATTCCACTGATGTTATTCAAGGTTGCATCAACAACGCATTAAGGAGTCAGCGCAAATGAGCGATAAAAAAGAAAATCCGGTTATCGGCAGAACTTCTGCAACGGAACGTGACGCAAACACTGCGGACAAATTCAACTATTGGATCACATCCAATGTTATTGTAAATCCGTTCGACATCGTCGAGTCCGAACATTTCAAAGACAGCAAGACATACGGTCTTGTCACGAACCTCGAGCATCGGACAGACGCTGCTAGCCATCTTGCAAATTTCGTCTCTAACAACTTTGGCTCGGTTTCCGAAGACCCTAACACGCCAAGAGTTGGTGCAACACTGGCAAAAGTCAACGTGATGATGAATGACGGAGGCGGGAAGAAACCAGACGGCACATACAAAGACGGCATCTATATGCCAATCGAGAACGAGAAGAATGTCAGGTTTGCTGAAGAATCCGGCATCCACGCTGCCCTCGGCATTGACACAATGAAGGAAGAGAATCGCATCCCGGCAGGTCTCATCAAAATGAGCAATGAAGTTGAAGCGGTCGTGTATCTCGACAAATCCTATGTTATAGGACCTGAATCCGCCCACGTGAACATCTCGGGCATCAGTGGTTTAGCAACCAAGACAAGCTATGCGATGTTTCTGCTTCAATCTATTCTCCAGAAGATTGATCCCACCGAGGTTGCTGTCATAATCATGAACGTCAAGCACGGCGACCTCCTGAAAGTTGACGAGCCGCCAGCAAAGTTAGACGAAGGACAGAAAGCGCTTTGGCTGAAGCTTGGTCTTGAGCCGAGGCCATTTCAAAATGTTCACTATTATTTACCACGAGGTAAAAATGGTGAAGCAAATAGCTTCGTCCGACCGAGACAATCCCGACTGTACGCATACGAATTAAATGATTGTGCAGAGAAACTTGATCTCCTCTTTTCAAGTATACCCGATCCAACGGAAACAATAGATTCATTAGTTGGTGAGATTGCGAACGGGTTGGCAAACAAAACAGCAAAGTCACCATGGGTAAAAGTTCAAGATTGGCTAAGTCTACTTGATGGTGAACCACTTGCCGACGCTGGCAAATCGAAACCTATCGGGGATGTGAAAGCCAGTTCTGTTGGGAAATTTCGTCGCCATCTTCGCAGGATGGTCAAGACCAGATCGACCGGTATTTTCACAGATCGTCGTGGGCGAAACGAAGATCATCTTGCTGATGCGATTCAGAAAATCGAAGGCGGTCATACCTACGTCGTGGATATAGCGAAACTCCAAGATCATGAACAAGCGTTCGTTTTTGGAGACATTATCAGAACAGTATACGAGATGTTTGCTGAGTCAGACGAAACGCTTAACCTCCCGAAGAAAGTTCTCATCTTTGTAGACGAGTTAAACAAGTATGCACCTGCTGGTGTAAAAGACTCCCCATTGATCGAGCAGATTCTTGATATCTCAGAGAGGGGTCGTTCACTTGGGGTCATTCTCCTGTCGGCGCAGCAATTTCTGAGCGCTGTTCATCCAAGAGTCACGGGAAACTCGGCAACAAAAATTCTAGGACGAAGCACATCAAGCGAGGTCATGCAGCCGGACTACAGATTTCTCGATCAAGATTTGAAGTTGTCGGTCACGAGACTCTCGAAAGGAGAGTTATTGGTGCAACACGCTGTCTTTCGTCAGCCAGTAAAGATTATTTTTCCGATGCCTGCATACAAACAGGACTGAATGTTTCTTTTGTTTGTAATAAATGCTGCTATTTGAATTGGAGCTTTTCAAATATTGGCACAAAAATCCTCTATAGAATGGACTGAATCCACATGGAACCCAGTAACCGGCTGCAGTAAAATCAGTCCGGGCTGCAAGAACTGCTACGCAGAGCGGATGGCTATGCGACTTCAGGCGATGGGGTCTTCTCGCTACCGGAATGGATTTAAAGTGACGCTCCAGGAAGATATTGTCGAATTGCCGCTCGAATGGAAACAACCTCGCGTCATTTTTACCAATTCCATGAGCGATTTATTGCATAAAGATGTTCCCTGCGATTTCATCGTAAAAATCTTTGATACCATGAAGCGGGCACATTGGCATACTTTTCAGATTCTCACAAAAAGATCGGATCGGTTAGTACAAATTGCGCCGTATCTCCCGTGGCCGGAAAATGTCTGGATGGGCGTGAGTGTCGAATCGCAAAAATATACAGACCGGATCCATGAACTGGTCAAAGTACCTGCTGCCATACGTTTTCTTTCATTAGAACCATTACTTGGTCCTATCCCAAAACTTCCGCTGAGAGGAATCGATTGGGTTATTGTCGGCGGCGAATCCGGACCGGGAGCGCGTCCTATGGAACGTGATTGGGTAACACAGATTAAACGCCGCTGCCGCGAAATGAGTGTCCCGTTCTTCTTTAAACAATGGGGCGGTGTCCGCAAGAAAGCAGCCGGCCGCGAACTTTCCGGAAGAACCTTCGATGAAATGCCGATAGCGCAGCTCAGACAGAAGAATGTGCCGCTGCCTCTCGAAAATATATTGTCATTCCCGAATGTTGTAGTCGGGAATCCAGAACCTTGATTAACTGAGACCTGGATGCCCGCTAATCGCAAAGCGATGCCTTTGGCAAAATCTGCGGGCATGGCAACAGTAGTATTGATAGCAGCTATTCTTTGGATGGGTTATAATTTCCTCTCTTATTTTGACATTCCATGAGATTCAATGTAAATTAACGAGGCAATAATGTAATACATCAAAATGATTATGCAAAAGGTTCTCTTCATTACATATTTCTGGCCTCCGTCCGGCAAAGCAACAGTGCATTGGCCGCTGAGAATGATCCAGCATCTGCCGGGTTTTGGTTGGCAGCCGCTTGTTCTCACTGCAGATGAAGACACATTTTCTTCCCAAGATGAATCTTTGCTCAAGGAAGTTGATCCCAATTTGAAGGTCTTCAAAGCGCGGGCACTCGAACCGTTCGATCTCTACCGCCGCTTATTAGGAAAAGAAAAGAACGCGCCATTGACTTCGTCGGAAACAATATCTACGACCAATCGCGGGCTGCGGCATCGGCTTGCTATATGGATACGGATGAATCTCTTTGTCCCGGATGCACGAATCGGCTGGTACTGGAACGCCGTTCGCAAAGGGAAACAAATTCTTCGTTCCGAAAACATTCAGGCAATTGTATCCATCGGCCCGCCGCATACGACTCTCTTAGTCGGAAAGAAACTCAGCAAACAATTCAATATTCCGCATATTCCTGTACTCATCGATCCGTGGGTTGATATCACATATTATCGTGATTTCAAGCGTAGCAAACCAACGCTTGCACTCGATCGTCACTTAGAACAATCTGTCTTAGAAAAAGCATCACACATAGTGTTTGTTACGGAAAGCATGAGAGAAGATTATGCACGGCGATATCCAGCTATCCAAAATAAATCACAAGTTCTGTATTGGGGATATAACGAAGAGTCGTTTCATGATTATACTCCAAAGAGCATACCGGCAATAGAAATTCTTTTGCATGCAGGGAATATTTTCGATTATCAAAATCCAAAAACACTCTGGGCAACTCTTCGTAAGGAAATTGACAAAGGAAGAAATCTCAAGATTGTTTTTATCGGAACTGTCAGTCCAGGTATTCGGCAATCAATAATGGAAGCGGGACTAAGCGGCCGGACCGAATTTAAAGGATTTCTCCCGTATCAAAAAATGATTGAAGAATTAAGCGCTGCATCATATGTCATGGTATGCGCATCGGAGAAACGACATGTACCAGGAAAACTCTTCGAATATCTTCGTTCCGGCAAACCTATCCTTGCGTTCGGAGATGATAATGAAGAAATACAGAGGATCCTTGACGAAACAAAAGCAGGAATGATTTTTCCTTATACCTCACTCGGTCAAGAATTCTTTGACCGCGTGCACACTTTTCAAACAAAACTGGATAGTGTAGAGCGGTTTGATAGAAAAATAATTGCCGGGAAGCTTGCTCAAATTCTTAACAAAGCTGTTGTACAATAATGCTTCGTTCCGCCGCTCTCTGATTATTTCTTTAGGAAAGAATCCATCGTATAGATGTGGTAGCCGTTTGTTAGCTTGCGGTACAGAAATAGTATAGGTGTTTTCCAGGTTTTCTGATAGTCAGACATACCATGCGGGTCGAACGAGAGAGAAAGGTTCTTGAACAGATTACCGAGATCTTTAAGAATCTGAATATAGGGTCGATAGAGAAGATCCAGAACAACAGAAGAAAGCTCTCGTCTTCCCAATTCGATGAAGCCATTTCGAAATAAGCGCACATAATGAAAATGGTAGAAAACAACAGAAAAATCTTTTCCGGTAGAGCGCTCTCTGCCTCTCAATTTGCCGTTTTGTATCATAAGTTCGTACTGCTGAATATTCCATGGCGCCAACCCTCCGCC
>Ga0182021_10008318_pt1 | contig 12293 bp, 13 predicted proteins | sample 612E3MmetaG_FD_120493 | JGI IMG/M metagenome (GOLD analysis project Ga0182021, IMG submission 120493) | Permafrost microbial communities from Stordalen Mire, Sweden - 612E3M metaG (Illumina Assembly) | ecosystem: Environmental > Terrestrial > Soil > Wetlands > Permafrost | place: Sweden...
ATAACCCACCGCGCCCTGGCTATCCGCGCCGCACACATCCAGCGGCACTTCGTGCATGCCTTCCACGCGCGCGGCGATTTCCGAGCGGCGCAGAATGAAACCAACCTGCGGGCCGTTGCCATGCGTCACGACGAGATCCCAGCCCAGCTCGATCATGTTGGCGATATGGAAGGATGTTTCTTTAGCGGCCAGGTATTGATCTTCAACGGCCTGATGCTTGGTATCTTTGATCAGCGAGTTGCCGCCAACCGCGACGACGGCAACTTTTTTGGGGGGAGTGGTCATGGGTCTTAGTCCTTTCTGATTTCAAGTAAACAAGTAGATAAGTAGACAAGGCTATGCTGCGGGCGGCTCGGCGGGCGGCAGAACATGGTCAGTCACGTCGGCGATGTAACGTTCGCCGTAGTGGTTGCGACCTTGTTGCTGCTTCCACGTGAAGTTGATGTAGCCGTTCAGGGTACGCTCGGCTTCACGACCCAGATCATAGAGCGCTTGATGCTGCTCAGCGTTGGTGTATTTCAGATCGTGCGCTGTGATGATGTGGCTGATCGTTTCAGTCAGGGAACCGCGCGCATAGTAGAAGAAGCGCAGACTGTCCAGATAATGATAGCGCCCATAGCCTTCGGCAATGTTCGCCATCACACTCTTAGATGAACGGCGAATCTGCGAGACGAGATCGTGTCGCTCGATCGCGGGTAAGCGATTGGCAAGCTCGTGGCATCCGATCATGAGTTGACGTGCCAGCTGCCACGCTTTCAAATCTTCAAAGCCCTTGTTCACCTCTTCGCCCGCTTTGTTCTGGGTCTTCATTGTGCCCTCCTTGCCTACTTGTTTCCTTTACCCTGTTTCCTCGTACTATCCCATCGTCAGCGCCATCACGGCCTTTTGCGCGTGCAGGCGATTTTCTGCTTCGTCATACACCACGGACTGCGGACCGTCGATCACGCCGTCGGTCACTTCGATGTTGCGGTCGGCGGGCAGCGGGTGCATGTAGATCGCATCGGGTTTGGCCAGACTCATCTTGCGCTCGTCGGTGATCCAACCCTTGAATGAATCTTGCAACTTCTTGCCTTCCGTCTTGTCGGCGGTGGTCAGCAGCGGCCCCCACGACTTGGCATAGACGATGTCGGCATCCTTGAAGCCCTCTTCCATGCTGGTAGTAATCTCGAAGCCGGTGCCATATTTCTTGGCTTGCTCCTGCGCCTGTCCCACGATGTCGGGCATCAGCTCGAAGCCGAGCGGATAGGCCAATGTCACATCCAGGCCGAAGCGCGGCATTTGCAAGATCAATGACTGCGGCACCGAGATCGGCTTGAGGTACGAAGCGGCATACGCCCACGACACCACGATCTTCTTGCGGCGCAGATCGCGGCCCTTCTTCTCCCAGATCGTCATCAGGTCGGCCAGGCATTGGAACGGGTGATAGATGTCGCACTGCATATTCAGCACCGGCACGCGCGAGGCTTTCGCCACGGCGTTGAGGTACTGGTTGCCCAACTGCCAGTCACAGTGGCGGATGGCAATGCCGTCGAAGTAGCGCCCGAAGATCTCGCCGATTTCCTTGGGGGTATCGCCGTGCGAAATCTGCGTCGTGTTGGAATCGATGAACGCGCCGTGGCCGCCCAGCTGGGCGATGCCGGCCTCGAACGATCCGCGCGTGCGCGTGCTGCTGAAGAAGAACAGCATCGCCAGCACCTTGTCGCGCAGGTAGGGATGCGGCTCGTTCAGTGCGCGCTTGCGCTTTAGATCGAACGCCACATCCATGACGGTTTCGACTTCTTCTTTCGAGAAATCGAGGTCGCCGATCAGGTCTCGGCCGTGAAGATATGTTTGCATGGTTAGTCTCCTTGAAAAGTAGATAAGGAGTAAGTAGACAAGGAAATAAGGAGCGAGCCTTGTCTACTTGTATCCTTGTTTCCTTGTTTACTCAGTTGCACCTAAGATTAACGCCAGCAGCGCCATGCGCATGACGACGCCATTGAACGCTTCCTGCCAGTAGCGCGACCAGCGGGTGATGTCCACGTCGACGGGGATTTCGTCCATGCGCGGCAGCGAGTGTAATAAGATCGCATCGCTCTTGGCCTTGGTCTCCAGCAACTCGCGCGTAATCCGATAATTGGCGGGCGTGAGGGCCACTTCTTTGCCGCGCTCATCACGACTCTTGGTGTAATCGGGCTGCACCACCGGCTCGACGAGGATCACGTCGGCGTCGGCGATGGCTTGCTCGACGTGCTCGGCTTCCTTGAAGTTCACACTGTACTGCCGCAGTTCTTCTTTGAATTCGGGCAACAGCGACATATCGGGCGGGGCGACGAAGGTGATGGGGCAATCGAATTGGGACAGCGCATAACCCAGTGAGTGCATGGTGCGCATGCGCAGATCGCCGACGGCCAGCCACTTCAGACCATCGATGCGGCCCTTTTCCTTGAGCACCGTATAAAGGTCGGTCAAGATTTGCGTCGGGTGTTCGCCCCAGCCGTCGCCGCCGTTGATGATTGGCACAGACGCCCACTTGGCCGCTTCATGCGGCGCGCCCTGTTGAAAATGGCGCATCACGATCACGTCGCCGTAGAATTCCAGCATCTTGACCGTGTCCTTGATCGACTCCTGATAGAAGTCGCCGGCGCGTGTCATCTTGGCATCGCTGAAGCCGGTGACGTGCCCACCCAGACGGTGCATGGCCGCTTCGTGCGCCAGGCGCGTGCGGGTGCTGGGCTGATAGAACGCCGTGACCAGCGTCTTGTTTTTCAATAGATCGCTGTTCTGCCGATTCCGCGCGATCGGCTCCAGCCGCTCGGCGATTTCGAACACGCGGAAAAATTCCTGGCGCTCGAACTCTTTCAGAGACAAAATATCACGACCTGCAAAGCTACGCATGGACATCCTCCTGAAATTGGGTTTAGGACTTAACGCTTCAGCGGCCAGCCGGGCCGCTTAGGTTCCAATGGGTTAGCTGCTTTTGCCGATGCGGCGCATGGGTATGCGCCGCACGACATGAAAGTGAAAGTGGCCGGGCACAAAGTAACTTAACGAATAATCGACCACTTTGCCGCCGCGCGCGAACAGCTGTGCTTCCAACTTCAATAACGTGTCGCCCACTTTGACCTTCAGCTTGCGGGCGATGTCGTCGGCGGCGGCATCCGGAATGATATCGGTGCGCGAATGACTTAGCACAGGCTGTCCTCGTTGTAGAAACAAATCCAGCACCGAGCCATTGAAGTTGTCAGCCAGATCTTGTTGACGCAGATAGGGCAGAGGGACGATATCGATCAGGTAAGCCACCGGTCGCTTGCCGGCCATGATCACGCGGGCGACGGACAGGATTTGATCCGAAGGAGCCAGCTGCAACCGATCGGCTTCGGCGGCCGACGCCGCGCGTTCTTCGATCGCCGCTTTGCCCATGTGCGTCTCCAGCCCGATGCGTTCGGCCAGCGTCTCGAGGCTTTCCAGCTCTTCGAGTCCGGCGTCGATGACGGGTTGGGGCGGGGCGACAAAGGTGCCGACGCCGTGCTTACGGATGATCACCTCCGCGTGTTCCAGCTTCGCCAGCGCTTCGCGAATGGTTGCGCGGCTGACTTCAAACCGTTGACTGAGCTCAGCTTCCGAGGGAAGCAGCCCGTCACGATCGGCCAATTTTCCGGAACGAATGCCCGATAAGATTTCATCGGCGGCTTGCTGCGCGAGGGGGGCGCTCTTGCGGACCATAGGGGATGACTATCCTGGACGTTAGTCGTCTGACAACTGACGACTTCATTCTAAAGCTGATTTAGCCAAAGTCAAGCGGGAAAACACCTACCCCTCCTCTTGACAGGAGAAGGTTGGGGTGAGGGTCGGTCTGCCTAAAACAACAAAACGCCCGGCTCCGGTCAAGGGTCGGGCGTCTCTTGAGGCGTCATTGGAGTTGTATCACGGGTGAAAAGATTTGAACCTCCGACCCCTACGCAAGCGTATTACATCTATTCTGCATACAGGTTAAGCGTGGATATGCGTCAGATTCACAGTAGAATCAGCCGATTGATGCCGAATTCTTAGCGACAATACATAGCCACGAAACCAACGCTATTATGGCTGGAAGAGCCAAAAAAAGAAGGATTATTTCACTTGCCGGGTTAGTCATCAATGAGCTAAAAAACGCATAAAAGATTAGCCAGCCGATTGCAGTACCAAGCGATGCAAAGAAAATAACCGAAAATAAATCTGCTGGCCTACTACCGTATACTTTTCTTTCTTCAGAATAGAGGGGAACAATATGTGGCGGTTTCCATCTCTTGATAAGGCCACGTAAAAATAGCCATCTGTTGGCTTTGAACACAACAGCAAAGTAAAGGCCGTAAACGAAAACCAAGGTAATGATGAAAACGGGAAATGAAACCGAAAATGGGATAGCACCAAAAAACCAACTTGCATTGGTTTGTTGACTGCCTTTACCCGACAGCAATGAAGGCAAGGTGCTAATACCAGTCAAGAAACCAAAAATACCGATTAGCGCAGCACCTACATTGATTGAATCAGCAATTATCGAAAGTATTTTTGCGTTTTTCTCCTGCATGTGCACCCCAATTTCCCACATCGGCAAATAATGAAGAGTGACGCCGCGTATCACTCTTCACCAACATACGATAGCATGAATCGTCTACTGATGCAAACTAGCGCGTTTTTTCGACGCAGGCAAGGCCATTCCTCTTCGAATGATATGCAATAGTTTGAAAATCCCGTTTGCGGGTTGCGCAAGCGGCGACAGTCGGGCAAACAAAACGCCCGACCTTCTCGCAAGGCCGGGCGTCTCTGCTAGTTGGAATCGATCAGGCTACAAGTTGTTCTTCAACAGATACGGCAGCAGCGCGTAGAACTGCGTCGCATCCACCACTTCTTGCAGCGGCACGCGCTCGTCGATCATGTGGGCGGTCTTCTCGTCGCCCGGCCCGAAGCCGATGGAGGGAATGCCGGCCTTGCCCGCCCAATAAGTGCCGTTGGTCGAGAAATCCCACGTGCCCAGTTCGCGCTGCTCGCCCCACAACGCTTCGATCGTGTGCTGTCCCGCCTGCGCCAACAGATGTACGTCATCCAGCACCCAGGCCGGGTAGAATTTCGACACCGGGAAAACGAAGCCGGTGTAGCTGGGTTCATCGTAGAATAATTCTTCCACGAAAATCTCATCCTGCAGATAGTCGGGGATCAGCCCTTTGATCTGCGCGATCACTTCTTCGCGTGGCTCGTTCGAAGTGATGCGCCGATCGATGTAGATCGTGAACTGATCGGGCACAGCGTTGAGCGAGGCCGTGCGTGCCTCAACGTCGGTTACGGCGATGGAAGGATAACCTTGAATCGGATGATAACCCATCCCGAAACGCATCCGGCGATCCAGCTCGCGGATTTGCATGATGATCGACATCATCTTGTAGACGGCATTGTCGCCCAAGTAGTGCGACGCGGCATGCGCCGAGCGACCATGTGCCGTGATCTTCAATTCGATACGCCCCTTGTGCCCGCGATAGACGCGCATCTTGGTCGGCTCGCCAATGAGCACAAAGTCCGGGCGCACAGCGGGATCGACTTCGACGAAGGAGTTGGGCGCGATGCCGTCGCACCACTCTTCCATGTTGCCAAAGTAGTAGGCCGTGAAGCCATCCAGTAAGCCCAGGTCACGCGCCAGCGCCAGGCCGTACACAAAACCGGGGGTGCTGCCCTTTTCATCGCAGGCGCCGCGCGCGTACAACATGCCGTCTTCGACTTTGCCTTCGAATGGATCCCACTCCCACTCGGCGCGGTCGCCGATGCCCACCGTGTCGATGTGCGAATCGTAGATGATCACTTTGGGGCCGTTGCCGATGCGCCCGATGGTGTTGCCCATCTTATCGAAGCGCACTTCGTCAAAGCCGAGCTGGCGCAGCTCGGCCTGAATGCGTTCGCCCACCGGCCCGATGAGCGAGTTCATCGACGGAATGGCGCAGATGTCGCGCATGAACTTCACGATGTCGTCGTGCTGCTCGCGCGTCCGTTGCCGTACTTTTTCGGCCAGCGGTTTGAGATCGAGGTGGAATTGAGAAGGCATCTGGCTCCTTACCAACAAACTTGCGAAGGCCGATCAACGCCTTCGCAAGATGAGGTTGACGCGTCAGTGGCGACACATCATATGTTTGTTCGCGGTTAGCCGATTTTGGCTGACGTTTCGGGCGGTTGTCGCAATCGAATGGCGCCGGGTGAAATGACGGCAAAGACGTTGGGCAAGGTGGCCTCGTGCCGCCGGATGGCTTCGGCGACTAATTCGGCCCGGCGAGCGGGTGTCATGCCCGCCAGGCGGATTAGGATAATGCCCCACGAAATGCGGCCAAAGTCCCGATCAGCCGTCAGCAGCACGGCGTTCTCGCGGTTGGCGATCGCGAACACTTCATTATCCGAAATGCCCGGTGACGTTTCGGAGATCGCCCAGACCGTGTAACCGGCCTGCCGCAGCCGCTCGACCGTTTGTCGATCGATGCTTTCGTCGGCGACGAATCTCATGCGGCAACCTCGACGATCGGATAAACCACATCGGCCCGCAGCGCATCCGCGGCAAACGTCAGTGCGGCCTGGATCGCTTCGCGCGTCAGTTGCGGATGAGCTTCGAGGATCTGCTCGAACGATTCGCCTGCCGCCAGCTTGTCCAGAATCAGCTCGACGGTGACGCGGGTACCCGCCACCACCGGCTTGCCCATCATGATCTTGGGATCGGAGACGATTAATGATTTTGCCATAGGTAATCTCCCCCTTGAAGCGCGATATTTTCTAGTTTACAACGAGTTGCCTTTTTTACCAAATTTGAGGTGGTGTCGATTTTTCAAGGTGCGTAAGAGCACACAATTAGTTCCGCTATCTTTCCTCGTCCGTTAGCCTTGGAGTTGATCGCTCGTGAAGCATACACTTGGATGATGAAGTAACTGTCATATAGTTGGCGAATGAATGGTGTATCAGAATTCGAGAGCATGACCTTGACGTTGCGCCGGGCTAGTTCAGTGTAGACACAGCGAAGGTCAGCTTGATCTTTTGAGCCGAATCCGTTTTTATGATAGGAAGTAAAATTCGACGTTGTTGATACCGGATCGTAAGGGGGATCAAAGTAGACAAAGTCGTTCTCTCGGGCTTTTTCCAGTGTCGCGCCAAAAGGACGACAGGAGATGTCTGCCTTCTTAAGCACTTCGGAGACAGTATGTAAGTTCATTTCATCGCAAATCGTTGGGTTCTTATAACGTCCAAATGGTACGTTAAACTCGCCAGACTGATTCTCACGATACAGTCCATTGTAGCAGGTGTGATTCAAGTAGATTACCCGTGCTGCTCGTTCTGTTAAGGTTAGGGTAGATGATTTTCGTGCACGTATGCGGTAATAATATGATTCACTATGACGATGTTGATGTTCCTTCAAAAGACTAACTACTTCGTTAAGATCATCTCGTAACGCGAGGTAAACGTCGATCAATGCTTGATTGACATCAGAGATATAGGCTTTTCTTAACCTTCCTTGAGCTGCTAATTCAAAGAATAGAGCGCCGCCTCCGATAAATGGCTCATGATAGACATCAAAGTCATCCGGAACTCGCTTGAGCAGGTCAGGCAGAAGCTGGCCTTTCCCGCCAGCCCATTTCAGAACAGGCCGTGGCTTTTGAGCTATCAGAGCAGTATCCATTTTATAGTCCAAAATAAAGGCGAAGCCAATCCTCTAGATCTTCAAAGTCAACAACCATGCCAGTGGAAAGCAGGTAACCTCGCATGTTCTCAGAGAAACCTTCGCCTGCAATGACTACGATGCCTCGAATAGGCCAAGCACGAATATCTTCGATGGTCGATGGGATTTTTTCTTCAGCACTTCCGCCAACAGCTTGATACTTGCATTCAATTCCAAGCCGCGTTCTTGTGGTAGGATTTGTTAGCACAACGTCTATCGAACGCTTTGCACCCCAAACACGTCTGCCTACCTTGACTTCTGTCTTTGCCTCCAAGGCAAGCGATTTACCAATCTGAGCTACTGCATACTTAAGTTCATCACCATTCTTGACAGCGGCCGATTTTCCTGCCATATCAACCTCCGTGCAAAGTTTACATCGGATAAATGATTTTACCAGTATCAAGGCAAAACACCGACTTGCAGTATCCGTGTTTGTCCTTGCCCAACATCAATACGCCTTGGCAAAGATCGCGACTTCCTGCGCAGGTTTGCCGCAGTGAATGCACACGCCTGATCCACCCGGCTGATCAAGAGGAATACAGCGCGTGGTCGCTTTGGTCTCTTCCTTGATTTCGGCCTCGCACTGGCGCTCGCCGCACCACCACGCGCGCGCAAAACCATCTTCGATGATCGACTTGAATTCGTCGTAGGACTTTGGTTCATGCGTATTGGTCTCACGAAACTCGGTGGCGCGCTTCAGCATATCGGTCTGGATCGTCGCCAACACCGATCGGGCGGCTTCGGCGATCCCGGCCTGGGGCACGAACGATTTGCCTTCCTTGCCCGGCCGATCGCGCCGCGCGAAGACCACGCTGCCCTTCTCGACATCCTTGGGTCCGACTTCGATCCGCAGTGGCACACCGCGCAGTTCCCAATCGTGGAACTTGAAACCGGGTGTCTCCTCTCGATCGTCCACCTTGACCCTGACGGTTTCCACCAATTGTTGCCGCAGCTGTTCAACCACCGGCATGACCTTGGCCTTCTCGTCGTCGTTCTTGAAGATCGGCACGATGACGGCTTGAATGGGCGCAAGTTTGGGTGGCAACTTTAAACCCTGATCGTCGCCGTGCACCATGATGATGCCGCCGATCATGCGCGTCGACAAGCCCCATGAGGTTGTCCAGGCGAATTCGAGTTCGTTGTTCTTGCTCAGGAATTTGATGTCAAACGCTTTCGCGAAATTTTGTCCCAGGAAATGCGACGTGCCCGATTGCAGCGCCTTCTTGTCGCCCATCATCGCTTCGATGGTGTACGACCGCACCGCCCCCGCAAATTTCTCCGAGTCCGATTTGCGGCCTTTAATCACCGGGATCGCCGCGTCATTGATGGCGAAGTCCGCATAGACGTTCAACATCTGGATCGTTTCGGCTTCGGCTTCTTCGGCGGTGGCGTGCGCGGTGTGCCCCTCCTGCCACAAGAACTCGGCGGTGCGGAGGAACAAGCGGGTGCGGAGTTCCCAGCGCACGACATTATTCCAGCAGTTGATCAAGACGGGTAGATCACGATAGCTCTTGATCCACTGCGCATACATATAGCCGATGATCGTTTCCGAGGTGGGTCGTACCACCAACGGCTCTTCCAGCAATTCGCCACCCGCGTGCGTGACCACGGCCAGTTCCGGCGAGAAGCCCTCCACGTGTTCTTTTTCTTTCTGCAAGAACGACATGGGGATGAGCAGCGGGAAGTAGGCGTTCTGGTGCCCCGTCGCCTTGAAGCGCCGATCGAGACCGGCCTGCACGTTTTCCCATAGCGCGTAGCCGTAGGGGCGAATCACCATCGAGCCGCGCACGGGCGAATAATCGGCTAGCTCGGCGCGCTGCACCAGCTCGTTGTACCACTTTGAATAGTCTTCGCTGCGAGGAGTGAGTTTGTCTGCCATGATAGTTCCTTGAAAAGTGATGAGTGAAAAGTGAAATGAGTTACTTGAGCAGTGGCAACACTTGCTCAACTTGATCCGCATACTTGATCAGAACACGATACTGCGGGCGCACGTAATAGTCGGTGGAAAACGCGCCGATCGTGGTGCGCCACTGTTCGCCTACCAGCACAAACGGCTGGCGCTTCATCTCGCCCACCTGCATCAAACTCCACGTCAGAGCGACTTCGCTCAACGTGCCGATACCACCGGGTAGAGCCACCCACGCATCGGCCATCGTCACCAAGTGATGCAGGCGTTGAAAGAGCGTAGGGAGTTTGATCTCTTCGTCGAGATAGGCATTGGGATGCAAGCGCACGCCGTCAAAGTGCGACGTGGTCACACCGATGACGTAACCGCCCGCTTCCTTGGCGCCGCGGCTGGCCGCTTCCATCGTGCCGAAGTAACCGCCAGTGGCGACCACGTAACCCGCTTGCGCTAATAAATGTCCCAATTCGCGCGCTGCGGCGTAATCGGGTTCGCCGTCCTTTGGAGAATTGCTGCCAAACACCACTGCGATCGATCCTTTTGCATGTGCCATGTTCTTACCTTTCCGCTTGTGGATTGTGCGGCACGTCTGCCGACGATTCACTGCCCGCCGCAGGGGGGACGCCCGCCGCAGGTGGGACGCCCACGACCATCGACAACAGCCCGCCTAGTATCTTCTTGATGGGATGCTGCTTGAATTGTCCGGCGTAATCGATCGCCGCTTCCACGGCGCTGGTTGAGCCTTCGGTCTGGCGCAGCTGATCGAGATACGCCACGATCGAGAGGTAGAGCTCGGTCTCAGTCTTGCCAGGAAACTCGGCCAGCAGATTGCGCCCGCGAATCGCTGCCACGATGGGCTGATAGACGGTATCGTACCAGTCGGTCACCGCTTCGTCTTTGCTCACGTCACGCTTCAGATCGAGCCCCATATAATAGCGGTGCTTCTTGATGTGATCGCGCAGCCGGGTGTAATCCAGGTCGGAGGTGCACAGGATATTTTGCGCCGGACGCAGCTCGGCCAGCCGCGTCTCGGCCATGAATTGCTCGTGTGCCTGCGCGGCTTTCACGATTTCCAACGGCATTTTGTCGTTGTCCGCAAACGCGTGTTTGAAACCGCGCATGAGCTTCTTGATCGATTTTTCGCTGTACTGCTCGGCGTAGTCGGCGGCGGCGTCTTCCAGCGAAGTGCCTTGTTCGATCTCGCGCAAAAAGTACAAATGCTCGACGATCCACAGATAGAGGTCCGATTCCGTACGGCTTGGGAATTCGTCCAGTACCTTGTAGCGACGAATGATTTCCACGGTGGGCAGATACACCTGATCGTACCAATCGGCCACGGCTTCCGCCTCGCTCACTTCGCGCTGTTGCCCGAGCTGCATGTAGTAACGGTGCATGGCGATGTGCTCGATGATCTGCTGATAACCGCCGGCCACCGTAAAGCGAATGTGTTGATCGGGCCGGATCGAGTCGAGCTTAGTGCGGCCCAAAAAGCGCCGATATTCGTGCAGGATGATGAGGTCTTCTGATTTCAGATCGGCGCTGACCGGCACGCGCGAGATCACTTCTTGCACTTCGGCGTCGATGAAGTCGATGCCTTGCTCGCGGGCCACCGACACCCGATGGTGCCCGTCGACGACAAAGTACGCATCGCCCACTTTGTACAGTCGCACCGGCGGCAGATCGACAGCGCTGTAAAAGGCGCGGGCGATGCTCTTCCAGCGGCCCGCGGTGTTGTCCTGCTTGGGCAGAAACACGTTGTCGAAGTCGCGGTACCGATCGACGCTGCCGATGATCTGGGCCACGGGCACGGTCTTCACGCCCCGATAAATCGGTCCGCCCAACTTCAGTGATTGCTTAACCGCTTCGTACGACAGTAATTGATTTTGGCGGCCTACGAGTCTGGCTACCGCATCGCGCCACCACGCCCGGCGGCGCACCCGCCCGTAGTCGCCTTCAGCGCGCGCGAGCACATCGTTTCCGCGCGGTGCTTCATCCATCATGATCGTCCTCCCAGTCAATCAACTGATAGGGATAGACATTGACCACGCGCGTCGCGCCCACTTGCGTGCTGGGCGGTGTGCCGTGCGCGCCATAGTAACGGTGTTGATGACCGTGCAGCATCAAGCGCGGTTTGAAGCGCGTGATGAGCGTGTTAAAGGCGCGAAAGCCGACATGGGCCGAGTCGGAACCGTCGCCTATTCCGAACGGCGGCGAGTGCGCGACGAAGATATCCAGATAACGGCCATGGCGCAGCCGGTTGCTCATCAACTTGGGGGCCAACTGGGTGGCGCGCCGATCCATTTGATCTTGCGTGTATTGATGGTCGCTGGCAAAATCGTAGCGGATCGAGCCTTCCAGCCCGGCTAGCAGCAACCCGCCCGGTCCCGTTTCCACTCGCATATCGAGCGAAATCGCACCCTGCGGTGCCAGGCGGCGCCGGCCGGATTCGGTATATTCGTGGTCTTTGTCGTGATTGCCATGCACGTAATACATGGGCTTGCCCAGTACCGTCATCAGATAATCCAGATAACCGTAGGGCAGATCGCCGCAACTGATGATCAGGTCCACATCGCCAAAGCGGTTCTTCACATTGGCGCTGTGCAATGAATCGACGACTTGATCGGTGACAGCCAGAATCTTAAGGCGGCTCATTGATCCCACGTGCGCGTGTAATTTAGCTTGAGTTTG
>Ga0182021_10008320_pt1 | contig 12292 bp, 13 predicted proteins | sample 612E3MmetaG_FD_120493 | JGI IMG/M metagenome (GOLD analysis project Ga0182021, IMG submission 120493) | Permafrost microbial communities from Stordalen Mire, Sweden - 612E3M metaG (Illumina Assembly) | ecosystem: Environmental > Terrestrial > Soil > Wetlands > Permafrost | place: Sweden...
CTCTTCAAAATGGCCATCAAATCCATCGATTTGATAGTTGAAGATAATACTCGGTTTACCAGCGACGTTTCAATAAGCTGATTTTGAAGTTGGTATGCTGTTTTTTTCCTGACCGTTATATCTTTGGCAATCAGGTTTAAGGTTGGTTGGATAAGATCAGTATTTTTGAAAACCGTGACCTCGATTTGTTTGTTCCCTTCTCTTGGGTCCACTATGTTCAATTTCAGATTCTCTGAACCACTTCCCTGCTTATGATTGAGCAACTTTTTCATCGCAGAAATCGTTCTTGGGTCTTTTTCCATGGTTGAGAAAAAGTCAACCACTCTCTCCCCGATCAGAGTTCGATCCCCTGCATGGAACAGATCAATAAAACTTGGGTTAACCTGCTTAATCGTTTGATCCTTTGCATCGATCAAGGCATATCCATCCTGAAAATGTTCAATCAAACCGGAATAGATTCTTTGCTGGGAAGACCCTTTTGCCTTTTCCGCTTTGGCCGTGGAAAACACAAGATTAATGGTTTGTCCAAGATCACTCAGAAGACCGCCTCTGAATTTTTCCCCAAGATTGTCCCTTTCGATCATGCCCGGGACTTCAGTACGTAATTTCTGTAAGGGTCGGACGATGAACCGATTGATCAAGATCACAAATAACAAAGTTAAAATAATACCCAACACGATATTTACCAGTACTACCAAATTCAAGCTTGCCACGCCCTGCTGGTAAATCGTTCTTGATTGAGTCAACTGCAGGATTGCGACAGGGGATTCGCTTGCTCCCCGAAGAAATAAATATCCAAAGATCTCTTTTTTCCCATTCGGAACCACAAGAACCGGTGAAACAGACCCCTGTTCTTGAATAATGAGCGAATTAAACACTTTTTCATTATTCACCGAGGTTAAAAGACCAATCGATGATCCAATGGTTTGCTCCAATCGTGAAAGTAAGGTTTGATCCAGCTGCCTACCCCATACAAGGTAACCAGCCAAAGGGCCGGTCAAATCGGAATGATACACAGGATGGGAAACAACGAGAAATACTCCCTCCGGTATCGCAAGCGTGGCGGAAGTTTCCTGTTCAGAATTAAGTGCCAATCCCCCTGATTTCACAAGTTGTAAGATTTCAACGGGTATCGGAGGAGTCTTTCCAGTTGAAGAGTTAAATCCTTCGCTGTTAACAAACTCCAAATTTGGACCGAGATAAACAACAAAGTTCAATCCCAACGTACGGAAGGTGTTTTCCATCCAATTCGCTGTCCAGTAGGAAGGATTCTTTCCCTGGATGTACTCATAGGTTTCGTCCCAGTTTGCCCAGTCTTCAATCGAAGTTCGCAGGTCCGCGTAATTATTGTCAATAAAGTCTTGCATCTGCAAGGTATCATTTTGTACCTGGTTAATTTCCAATGCCTGGAAACGATTAAGTAAGATAAATCGTGCAACCCCCCACCCTGCAATAATGAAAACCAGGAATGCACTGACAGCAATCAGGATCGTCCTGACTCGAGTGGACATGTTGATTATGGGGATCTCTGGCCGACAAATTCTTTTGTCATTTTACTTTCGAAGCTGCTTTCCTCTTGAGGACCCTACGTAAAGTTTCCGTGGGAGCTGACGGTTTCTTCACTTTGTCTTCTGCTTTGCTAAAAAACCAGGCCAGATCCTCAAAGAGAACTCGGATGGGATCTGATATCGATCCCAGAGCAGGTGGAATTCCCAGATTGGTGGCAGAAATAAATGCATCGGATACATACGGAATCACGAATTCAATCCGCTGTTTTAGGGCAGATTCAATGCTGCTGCGAGCCAATCCTTTATTCTTGAAAATCCAATTCATAACGATATGCATCTGCTCTCGGGAAAGTTCAAATCGGTCAAATACTTCCAGCAGTCCTGCCATCGTTTTTACAGACGCCAGTTCCGGCGCCATGAGCAGAAGGAATTCTTCCGTGGTGCTGATCCCTGCCAGGGTGGTATTGTTCAGATCATGAGGAAGATCCAATACGAGGTATTCATATCGTGTGCTGATGGAATCCAGAACTTTCTCCACATGTTCCCGTGTGATCAAGGCAGCATCCCCAATATACCTGGGAGATGCCAAAATATGAAGACCGGAATCATGTACCAACATGGCTTTCTGAACCAAATCACCATCCAATTCTTCTGCACGCAATTTAGCCAGGTCAGACCATGTATTCCGCAAAGGCACGTTCAGCATCAGTGCAGATTGCCCGTTCACAAATGCCAAATCAATTAGAGCCACAGGTTTTTTCCATATTTCATTCAACGCTACTGCCAGGTTAGTTGCAACAGTGGAAACACCCACTCCCCCTTTAAGCGAATAAACTGAAATTACCTTGCTTATTAATTCCTCGCTCCCGCTTGGTAAGGCGGGGACCGAGCGTCGTGTGAGAACTTTGATCCTAGCCAGTAATTCAGCGGGTTGGAATGGTTTCGCAAGGAAATCATCCGCTCCAGCTTCAAAACCTTTGATCTTTTCCTCCAAAGTATCGTGAGCGGTGAGCATAATAACGGGCAAATGGGCGCTTTCCGGTTTACTCCTCAAAGAGCGACAGACTTCGTACCCATCCATTTCAGGCATGGAAATATCAAGAACGACCAGGTCGGGTTTGAAGCTCTCCACTTTATTAAGAGCTTCCACCCCGCTCGCCGCAGTTTCAATGATGTAGCCTTCATGCGCTAAAGACGCTGTGACCAACTTTAAATTGACCAGATTATCATCCACTGCAAGCACTTTTGTAGGCATATGATCGCTCCATCAATCCTTATTCATTAGTACTTATTATTCTAACGACACAATCTTTACTTCTTCCTTTCGGTTTTGTTAGATGTTAAGCCCAACAGTCTACTGTAAGACTAGCTCATTATGGCACGGCGAAGTAAACCATTGTGATTGACCACAGATCCAACCTTGCTCCTATTTCAATTGTCCCTGGTAATTCCATCGTGCAATATTACTAACTGATACTGACACCCGTTAAACCCAAAACCTGGATCACGATGATTATGGCCAGCATAAGAATCAAACCATACTCAACCAAACCTTGCCCAAATATCCGGTTGGTCATTTTAGCCATCTTTTTCATAAGCGATCCCCCACATGCTCCATCGGAAAATTGCGTTTCATATCTCACACACCCACCGGCAAAATGCACTCCGGATCGTCTATTTGAACATTGCCAACCAAGCGTCCCACTGGGAAAGCCACCATTAATTCTTCGGGAAAAGATACTAGGAAGGAATTCAATTCCACCTTGTCCTTTTGTTCCAGCCAGGGCCAGTATTTCTCACGGGGCAATATCACCGGCATTCGGTCATGAATAGGAGCGGCCATTTGATTGGCAGCACAAGTGATGATCGTGCAGCTCTTTACCAGAACGCCTTCGGGATCTCTCCAGCTTTCCCACAACCCAGCAAATGCAAAAGGTTTATGACTCTTCAAAGTAAATCGGTAAGGTGTGGAAGGACCTTTGGTGCTTTTCTTCCACTCGTAGTACCCGTCCGCTAAGATCAGGCACCTTCTATTGGCATAGGCAGAACGGAAAGAGGGCTTTTGCGTAATGGTTTCCGCACGGGCATTGATCATCCTCATCCCAATAGATAGGTCCTTGGCCCACCCGGGAACCAATCCCCAGTACAGATATTCAATCCGCCTTTGATTCGCATCCAACTAGGCGGCCACTGATTGAGTTGGGGCAATGTTATACCTTTGATGCCATTCCGCTGGGAGTTCCGGTATCTGAAATTCTGCCTGGAGCTCTTCCGGTTCAATTGCTAAAGTAAATCGCCCGCACATTTTTACCTTTAATAATCAAAACCCAATCCGATTATAATGAGTATACCCCTAACCTAAGAGGTTCCAATGACGGCTGCCTTGATCGAATGTATTCCCAATTTTTCAGAAGCACGACGACCTGAAATTGTTCAAAAAATCATTACCGAGATCCAAAGTGTACCTGGCATCCATGTATTGGATAAACACTCTGATTTGGACCATAATCGTACGGTGGTGACATTCATCGGATCACCCAACGCCGTAGAAAAAGCCGCTTTTCAAGGAATTGTGGAAGCTGCAAAATGGATTGACCTGGATGAACACCAGGGTGCTCACCCCCGCATTGGAGCCACCGATGTAGTCCCTTTTGTACCCATCGCCGAAGTCACCATGGAGGAGTGTGTTGAGCTGGCGCGACGGTTGGGCAAGCGGGTTGGGGAAGAATTGGAAATTCCAGTTTACTTATATGAAGAAGCAGCTACTCGCCCAGAACGACAAAACCTTGAAAATATCCGCAAAGGGCAATATGAAACTCTGAAAGAAGAGATGGGAAAGAACCCGGAAAGGGATCCGGATTTTGGACCCAAAAAAGTGGGTAAAGCTGGCGCAACAGTCATCGGCGCTCGCCAACCCTTGATTGCTTTCAATGTTTATCTTGCAACGAATGAAGTTTCCATCGCTCAAAAAATAGCTAGGGTTGTACGCCAATCCAATGGAGGATTCAAGTGTGTGAAAGCCATGGGAGTGATGGTCGATGGCCGTGCCCAAGTTTCCATGAACCTGACCAATTATCGTCAAAGTTCAATCGCGCGGGTAGTGGAATTCGTTCGTCGAGAAGCTCAACGCCATGGCACAGTCATTCATCATACCGAATTGGTGGGATTGACCCCGCAGGAATCGCTCATCGATGCCGCTGTTTGGTACCTGCAACTGGATCAATTTGATTCCAAACAGATTCTCGAAAGACGCTTGTTTGAGGTCCAGACAGAAACCGGTGCTCAAGCTGTGGCTGCGGTTGAACCTTCCTTCCTAGATCAGCTTGGAGCAGCTACGCCTACACCAGGGGGTGGATCCGCATCAGCTTTTACAGCAGCTGAAGCAGCAGCGCTTGTGGCTATGGTGGCTCGTCTGACCGTTGGAAAGAAAAAATATGCGGATGTCGAAAATGACATGTGGCATTTTATTGAGCAAGCAGATAGATTGCGCAAATCCTATGAAAAAGCTGAAGTAGATGATGCCAACGCGTTCAATGCTTTGATGGCAGCCATGAAAGCGCCAAAAGACAACGAGGAGCAGCAAAAGAAACGATCCTCGGCAATAGAAAAAGCCACCATTCGGGCTATTGAAGTTCCATTTTCTGTGGCCGAGTCCATTCCCGAGGTTTTACATCTAGCAGGACTTGTGGCATCCAAAGGGAATGTCAATGCTATTTCGGATGCTGGAACAGCTGGAGCGCTCGCCCGCGCAGCTTTCATTGGTGCTGCATTAAACGTAAATACCAATTCCGCTGGAATGGAAAATCCCTCCCTAGCTGAAAAATATTTGAGGAAACTTCAGGTAATCGAAACAAAAGTTTGCAAAGAATATGCATCCTTACAAAAAATACTCACCGAACGATCCAATTTATGGATGCCAGGATAATCACTAAAATGAAAATATTTAATCGAGTTGGACTGTATCTTTTGATCCTCTTTCTGGCTTCCTGTCAGGGACCTGTACAGGTCAGTTCAACTTCGGCCCTACCCTCCGCAGTATCTTCGGTACCTCCAACCTCAACACCAGCCTCACTCGTTAAGTTGTGGTTGGCACCTTACCTCCCCGATGCCGTAGTGTCCTCAATAAAATTACCTGCAAATTGGAAGGTAGTCCCCAATCAAGATGAATCCAATACAAGTTTCAGCCTGGGAAACAGCCCGGTTTTGACACAGTGGATCTATGCATTAGTCGCACCTTTCCCCACTTTAACCGACGACGTTTCTGCAACAGACTTAACCGCATTTTGGAAAACAGGCACATCCGCAACGATCCATGCAACGAAACTTGCTCTGACGAATCAGGTGGCTGCACTGCTGGGTGCCGCATGGGGTTCTCCCGCTCAGAATCTGGTGGAAACTCTGCCTGCCTCTGAACTTCTGGACGCTGCATGGGCTACCACGGGAACCTGGTCGATCGTCCCATTTGATGAAGTTGCACCCAAATGGAAAGTCATCTCGATCGATGGTCAATCCCCTGTCCGAAAAGATTTCTCCCCGGACCAATATCCGTTGAGCATGAATTTCACGTTTACAATTTCCGATCCTGAAATAAAAACCCAATTATCATCGCTTGATTCCTCTGCAATAGCGGCCATCTTCCCAACCAGCAACCGGGATGCAAGCAAATTGACCACGGTGATCGTCACTGGGACTACAGCCCTGGTACGTGATACAGCCCGCTTGATGGAGCAAAATGGAATGACATATCCTGCGATCCTCATCCGGGATATTTTGCGCCAGGCGGATATTCTCCACATCAGCAATGAAATCGCCTTTTCACCCAATTGTCCTCTGCCAGATCCAAACAATCCGCTGTTAGTTTTTTGCAGCCGTCCGCAATATATCCAGCTCCTGGAAGATATAGGAACCGATGTTGTGGATATGACCGGAGACCATTTCATTGACTCTTCCAATCAGGATATATTGAATACCATCCAAATGTATAAAGATCGTGGTTGGGGATATTACGCAGCAGGTGCGAATATCGAGGAAGCCCGAAAACCACTTCTCTTGGACAATCATGGGAACAAAATTGCCTTTGAGGGTTGCAACGCCAAGCCAATTGGTTATGCAGGGGCTACAGAAACCCAGGCGGGTACATGGCATTGCGATTGGTCTTACCTGGACAAGATAATACCTGGTATTGTCCAATCTGGTTATCTGCCCATTATGACCTTTTCGCATCTGGAGTACTACCAGTACATCGCTGTACCTGCATTGATCACTGATTTCCACCACGCAGCGGACGATGGAGCTGTCATTGTGAGTGGCAGCCAAGCTCACCAACCCCAAGCGATGGAATTCTATAAAAACTCCTTTTTGCATTATGGACTGGGAAATCTATTTTTCGATCAATATCATGAAGGGTTTGATACTCGCAGAGCCTTCATTGATCGACATGTCTTTTATGACGGAAAATACATCAGCACCGAATTGATCACGATCATGTTTATCAATAATGCTCAATCCCGTCTGATGACCAAGGCAGAACGCGACGACTTGCTGACCACGGTTTTCGAAGCAAGCCATTGGACAGTAAATCCCTAATTCGAATCAAGGATAGAAGGGGCATCTATGGGTATTAAATCTGATGGATGGATCCGAAGAATGGCAAAAGAAAAGCGGATGATCGAACCGTTTGTCGATCGCCAGTCGCACAACGGAGTGATCTCTTATGGTGTTTCGTCTTACGGATACGATATCCGTGTGGCTGATGAATTTAAGATATTTACCAATGTATATTCCGCAATTGTGGATCCCAAATCATTCGATCCCCGTTCCATGGTGGATTACAAAGGAGATGTCTGCATCATTCCACCCAATTCCTTTGCCCTGGCACGAACGGTGGAGTATTTTCGTATCCCCCGTGAAATCTTAACCATCTGTGTAGGCAAAAGCACTTACGCCAGATGCGGGATCATCGTCAATGTGACCCCGTTCGAACCGGAATGGGAAGGATTTGTTACCCTGGAAATCTCAAACACCACTCCCCTGCCTGCCAAGATTTACGCCAACGAAGGCATCGCGCAGGTATTATTTTTCCAAGGCGATACTGTTTGCGAAACCTCGTATGCTGACCGTAAAGGAAAATACCAGGCGCAGCAATCCATCGTTCTCCCGAAACTTTAATCCCGGAATGTCCAGACGCAGACGAACTTCATTTCGCCTAATTCACCGACTCCATGCGGATCAGTATCTGTTGATCATGTTGATATCCTTCGCCGGGTCCATCTCCCTCACCCGGTTGGGTTTGTTTCTCACCGGATATCCCCAGCTCGGAGGGGGAAGTATACACATCGCACACGTGCTTTGGGGAGGTTTGCTCCTATTTACTTCGACCCTGATTCCTTTGATCTTTGCAAATAGGATCGTCCGGATCTGGAGTGCCATCCTGGGTGGAGTGGGCGTAGGATTATTCATCGATGAAGTGGGCAAGTTCATCACCAGCACGAACGACTATTTTTATCCAGCAGCCGCACCAATCATTTACGTATTCTTTCTTCTGGCAGTTTTGGTTTATCTCTTTGTCCGAAGGCAAAGTCGACATAAGCCCGTAGAGGAACTTTTTTCCCTGATCCAGCAGTTGGAAGAAATCGTGGATAGGGGCCTGACAGAGGAAGAACGCGAGAAGATGATCATAAGGGTTGAACACCTCCAAAACCGCATCCATGGAAAAGAACTTCTTCGAATGTGCGCCTCCATCCTCGAATTTCTTAATGACCGCGAGTACAAACTTCCCGGAAAAAAAGAGTCTTTTTGGATGAGGTGGTGGGAACGGTTGGAACGGTTTGAAAAAAAGACCTTCCATCACCAAATTTCCTGGATCCTTTTAACCATTGGCTTTCTGATCCTGGCAGTTTGGTTGATCATTATTCCCACTCGTTCGATTCTGGTTCCCTTCGACTCCACTCATATTCAAGTTTTGATCACCGACCTCTTCGGTCCACGTCTGGCTCTTAGCACCACGGGTCTGCTCGAATTCCAAGGATTAATCCTGCTGCAGACCCTCACCAGTCTTTTAGCTTTTGCCACAGCATTGATCCTGATCCTCCGGTTGGAAAAAATATCCTTGCGGTTGGGTTTTGTTACCCTGATTTTTGCTCTAACGATTGTCAACCTGCTCACTTTTTATTTCGACCAATTCTCAACCATATTTGAAGCTCTGTTCCAAACCATTCTGCTTGTGTCCTTGCTCCGATATCGGCACAGGTTCGGTAATTTACCTCAATCCAAAAAACCTGATGACTGAATCTTCAAGTCCCTCTGTGCCCCTTGTTGATTCCTATTGGGTGATATCCGGTAAATTACTCGCAGGGAAATACCCTTATAGCCATGATGAATTGGAAGGGACCAAGAAACTCAGCCATTTGCTGCAATCTGGAATACACTCCATCGCTGACCTTACAATGCCCGGAGAAGCATTTCCTTATTTCGATGAATTGATTCAGCTAGCAGATGAAATGGATGTCCAAATGTCTTATAGTAGATTCGCCATTGGACATGGGAATACCGGAAATTGATGCCATGACCTCCATTTTAGATTGGATCGACAGCCAGATGGCCGAAAACTCACCTACATTCATCCACTGCCTGGGTGGAATTGGCCGTACAGGTATGGTTGTTGGATGCTTTCTGGTCAGACATGGAATGACCGGGCCAAATGCATTGGAAAAGATCACATATCTCCGTCAAGGGACTCCGGATTGGTGGTACATATCACCAGAGACCTGGCAACAGAAAGAATTAGTTTTAAACTGGAAAAAGAGTCAGTAATCCCGAAAACGGAATGGGGTTTATTCGTCCACACCAATCATCACATTGGATGCTTTTATCACTGCGTAAACTTCCTTCCCTTTTTTCAATCCAAGCGATTTGACCGAGGTCCGGGTAATAATGGACACGATCTCAATCCCACCGGGCAGCTCGATAACAATTTCTGAATTAACGGCTCCCTGGTTGATCCTGGTGATGATCCCTTTTAGAATATTGCGTGCACTTAGTTTCATTTCCTTCTCCTTCGTCAAGTCGAACTTTGCAATTTCATCTTCCAACCAGCTCTTTATCTATTCAGATGATATTACTGCCAATATAGTCGCAAATGATGCGATTTTCTCACAGGATGATTATTTTATTATTTGAATCGGAAGTATATTCTGGTTTTCTTCTACCCTAGCTCAGAACAAACAATGAACTTTCTCGTTATTCATTTTGAGCCGGCAAGAATAAAGAACGTACGAGGAGGAACACAAATAATACTACGATAATCAGAATGGCTGCGATGGGGAGGGCGGAAGTCAACCCATATCCTTCAAACCGCTCAAATAACAGAGTGGAGATGATCTTTGGATTATAAGCTAGGATTACAACAGCCCCAAACTCGCTGATCCCCCTCGCCCACATCATGATCGCACCACTGGTCACACCGCGCCAAGAAAGGGGGAGAGTGACCTGATAAAAGACCTGCCAGGCATTCGCGCCATCGATGCAGGCATTCAATTCCAGATCCTTATCCACCGCATGAATGGCTTCCCTGCTCGCATTGACAAAGAAAGGGGAACTCACGAAAAACATAGCAACGACAATTCCGAGAAAAGAATCAACGAAATGAATGCTCGTACCGGTAAACCAGCTCCCCACAATCCCACGATTGCCAAATACCATCAATAGGGCTATTCCTGCAGCCGTATGGGGAATGACAATGGGCAGATCCACGACAGCCTGGATCAACCTTTTTCCGAAAAACCTTTTCCTCTCTAAAATATATGCCAGGGGAAGACCAAAAAGAAATGCAGCGAGGGTGGCGACCAACCCAGCCAGAAATGTCAATCCAATGGCAGACAAGACCTGGGGATCGGTCAATGTATTTTTATAATCCTGGATGGGAGTTCCCAGAACAGTTACCAGCAGGGGCAGCAATACGAAGATTATTAATAAGGTCCCCGCCAGAGAAAAAACGAGATCAAAAAGAAAACTATGTCTTTTCACTTTTCAAGATTATTTTCCACAATAAACCTGCAAGCTCTTCGGCATCAGGTCGCAATGGTCAGGAACGATCGGATCCAGTAATGGATGAAAATACGATTTCATGATCTCTTTTCCCTCGGGGCCCAAAATGTAATTGATGAATTCAGCTGCTTCCACAGGATCAGGAGCATTTGCAGGAATCGTGATCCCATAACTGATGACATCTCCGACAAAGTCGGGGACAACCGTAGCAAAGCGCTGAAAATCCATTCTTACTTCCACCCCCTGATAATTCTTTCGAAAATCAGGATTTCCCAAATTGATTTCATCAGGCAACGCGATCATTTTCAAATTATGCTGCTTGATGACACTTTCATATTCAAAAGCATAATCAATATCACCGGATTCCAGCAAGGCGATCGCCTGGATGCTCGCTCCGCGAAGGACAATATGTGCTCCGGGAGTTGTTTCGAGAACTTCCGGAACACGAATAAGGGAAATTCCGGTGTCAGAATCCTGCAGGATGGGGTAAGTAAATTGCTTGTCCAACAGGTGATAAAGCAGGCCTTGCTGAGAATACTCCTTTTCCGCAAGTTTTATAGCCATCAGGGTACGATAGCCAACCGCATCGAAGCGCGGATCAGCAAAACCCAATTTGACATCGGGTCGAGAAATGATCTTATACCAATTATCCGATGTGATTTCATCAGCGTATTTGCTGTTCGGATTGTAGGCCAGGGCTAACTTGTTCGTCGCAAATTTCACCGACCAGGTAGCAAAAGGCTTCCCCGTATCGGGATCATTTTGAGCATACATTAACATCGGGATCAAAGCCTGGTCTGCCGTGGCGACCACATCCACGGGGATATGGATGTCCGTCACCTGGCGCATTACCTGGATACTCCCGTGATACTCGGCTACCACTTGGATATCGGGATGTTCCGCTTCAAATGCTTTCGCGATGGCATCGAAGGGAATGATCAAGCTGCCTGCCGCATATACAATGACTTGTTTCTTTTCAGCAGGTTTGCAGCCTGCCAGTGAAAAGATAAGGACCAGGATAATTGATGTAAGAATGATTCGTTCTTTTTTCATGACAGTCTTATCAAATAGTGAAAAAAATGGGTGGGTAATCTATTTTACCCACCCTCGTAATAATTTGCCCGGTTATTGAAGCTCAATGGTTATCAGATTCTTCACCCAGGCTTTACCGGCATGCCCTGGCATGACTGATTCCAAACCACTGTCGGTAGTGATGGCAATCATGCAATCAGCGCAACTTTTCGCTTCCGTGAGATCCACCTGGGCAGAATAGCCATCAGAACCAGTGAAAACGAGCGTTGTAGCGGTGGAATTCACCTTGGCCAAGGTCAGCAGATCGGAAAGCAACACGCCAGTGAAATCAGCTTTACCGGATTTTGGAGTATCGACCGTTTTAGTTACCACGGTCATGGCTTTCAATTGATCCACCGTCAGGGTTTGCGGAGCAGCAACCAAACCCTTAATTTCCAAGGGACCAGCGGTAACTGCAGCGGGAGCTGAAGTGGATGCTACCATGGTGGCAACAGGGGCCGTGGTGGGTGCTTCGGTTGTTGCGGCAGGCGTGGGTGTACAACCGGCGAACAGGACTACAATGGTTACAAAAGCTAACAAACCGAACAGTTTCTTCATTTCTACTCCTTTATGAATTATGGGAATTGAATTACGATGCTGACGATCTGCCCAATGGACTCAGCGTCGCTGACATCCGAACCAACCAGTTTTAATGGGAAGCTGGATTC
>Ga0182021_10008321_pt1 | contig 12291 bp, 10 predicted proteins | sample 612E3MmetaG_FD_120493 | JGI IMG/M metagenome (GOLD analysis project Ga0182021, IMG submission 120493) | Permafrost microbial communities from Stordalen Mire, Sweden - 612E3M metaG (Illumina Assembly) | ecosystem: Environmental > Terrestrial > Soil > Wetlands > Permafrost | place: Sweden...
CATGGAGAATTGTTCTTCCACAAAGCGGGTATTATATTTTCCAGAGATGAACGGATAGGTATCCATCATGGTCTGGTGGAAAGGAATGTTGGTCCGAATACCAACGATTTTGTATTCCTCCAGCGCGCGACGCATACGGACTATGGCTTGAGGGCGGGTCTCGCCCCAGACAATCATTTTTGTGATCAACGGGTCATAGTAGGGTGATATCTCAAACCCTGCATATATGCCGGTATCTATTCGAACCCCAGGGCCGGTTGGGGGTTGGATGAGGGTGATCCGACCTGTGGATGGAATAAAACTATTATATGGATCCTCCGCGTTTATACGGCATTCAATGGCTGCGCCACGACACCGGATATTTTCCTGGGTTCGACTCAACGGCAAGCCAAAGGCAACCCGGATTTGTTCAGCTACAATATCCATGCCCGTAACTGATTCTGTAACGGGATGTTCGACCTGGAGGCGAGTATTCATTTCAAGAAAAAAGAAATTCCGATCCTTGTCAACGAGGAATTCAATTGTACCGGCATTGGCATAATCCACTGCACGTGCAGCTTGAACGGCAACTGATCCCATCCGTTGGCGGAGAGTCTCGTCGTCAGACAGGTAAGGAGAGGGTGATTCTTCAATGAGTTTTTGGTGACGGCGCTGGATTGAACATTCCCGTTCACCCAGGTGGATGACATTTCCAAATTGATCAGCCATGATCTGGAATTCGATGTGATGGGCGCCTTCAACCAGTTTTTCCAGGTAGACGTTCTCATCACCGAATGATGATTTAGCCTCCCGTCGGGCTGATTGCAACAACTCTGGCATTCCTTCAATGCTGAATACATCCCGCATACCCTTGCCACCCCCGCCTGATGCGGCTTTGATGAGCAAGGGAAAACCGATTTTTGGTGCAAGAGCTAGGAGCTCCTCGTCGAGCAGGGGCCCTTCACCTTCTGTTCCTGGAACAATTGTGACACCAGCTTTCGCAACGGTTGTTCGGGCAACAGCCTTATCACCCATTGCAGCAATTGAAGAGGCCTTTGGACCGATAAAAACCAAGCCGGCATCTGCACAATCTGCAGCAAAGTCGGCTCGTTCCGCGAGGAATCCATAACCTGGGTGGATGGCATCTGCACCTGCCTTGCGGGCAATATCAATAATCCTGTCGCCACGTAGGTATGACTCGCCTGCGGGGGATGATCCGAGAAGATAAGCTTCATCTGCGAACCGGACATGCAAGGCTTGCCGATCGGCTTCTGAATAGACAGCAATCGTCTTGATGCCGAGTTCCCGGCAAGCACGCAAGATGCGAACTGCTATTTCACCACGGTTGGCAATCAGTATTTTTTTGAACATTTTATTAAATGTGAGGCATCACACTTAGTTCTCTCTCGCCAACAAATTCGCAAAAAAAGCGAATTTGCAGATTTAGTTGTTCTGAAAATAATTGTTGACCGGTAGGCGTGAAGAGTGGATTCTCCTCGCGGTACTGTTCGAGACGATGGATCCGCTCGCTGAGTTTGGCTGCCAACCGCTCATAATCATCAATGTCAGAGAAGCACCATTGCAGGATACGGTATGGCCCAAACCGATCCACATTATCAGCATCACTGACCACTTTGGCTTCCAGAGTTTCAGGATTATCTTCGTCAACGTGAGCAGCTATGGAATAGCAGATACTATTAATATGTGGCTGACTGTATCCCAGACTTTCCAATAATGGGCGTGCCTTCTCTGCTCCAATCCGCCCATGTTGGCGGCTATTTTGGGCGTTCGTATCGAACCAGGCTACGTCGTGTAGCAAGCAGGCAGCCACGACCAATTCCTCATCTGCTGCTTCTGTCTCAGCAATTACTTTGCCAAACTGAGCCACGCGAAGGGTGTGTTTCCACCGATAATCCGTCCCCAAAAGGTAACGATGGAGATTGATTTTATCATCTTCTGTTCGCTTCGTATAACTCTCGTTCAGATAAGTCTGGACATACTGGGATATGTTTTGCAATCGCGAATTTCGATCAGTGTTCATGAGAGTTCTTTCTAAAAGGTTTCTAAAGACAATGTTCTTTAATCCATTTGGGAATCTAATGAAAGGTCAATGTACTAGTTAAAGTGGAATATTACCGTGCTTTTTCGATGGATTCAAATCACGTTTGTTTTGAAGCATTTCCAGGGCATTTATCAATCTTGGACGGGTATCGCGCGGTTCGATAATATCATCAAGGAAACCACGTTCTGCTGCTACATACGGAGTAGCAAAATTCTCACGATACTCACTGACCAATTCAGTTTTCCTTTTTTCGGGATTATTGGCTTTTTCCATTTCTTTCCGAAAAATGATATTGACGGCTCCTTCCGGTCCCATCACAGCAATTTCTGCGGTCGGCCAGGCAAAGTTTATATCCCCGCGTAGATGCTTGCTCGACATAACGATATATGCCCCCCCATAAGCTTTTCGCAATATTATTGTTATTTTAGGAACTGTAGCCTCACAATATGCGTATAGCAATTTCGCTCCAGATCGAATGATGCCACCGTGTTCTTGGGATGAACCAGGCATGAAGCCAGGAACGTCCACAAAAGTGATGATTGGAATGTTGAAGGCGTCGCAAAAACGCACGAAACGAGCAGCCTTTTCACTGGCATCGATATCGAGAACCCCGGCCAAAACCTGTGGTTGGTTTGCAACAATACCGACCGAATGTCCTCCCAGATATGCAAACCCTACAACGATGTTTTGGGCAAATCCCTCATGGATCTCAAAGAATTGGGTATTATCCACAATATGTCGGATGACCTCTTTGACATCGTAAGGTTTTGCAGGGTCATCTGGTATGATGGAATCGAGAGCCTCATCCATGCGCAGGGAATCATCGCTATTGGCGAGGAATGGTGGGTTTTCCATATTATTCTGGGGCAGGAACGAGAGTAATTTTCGGATCAGATAAAGGACATCCATTTCGCTTTCGGCAACCACATGACATACCCCGGATTTTTCTGCATGCACGTCAGCTCCGCCCAATTCCTCAAATGACACTTCTTCATGGGTAACGGATTTAACCACATCCGGCCCGGTCACAAACATATTAGAAGTTCCCCGAGCCATGAAGACAAAATCAGTCAGGGCAGGGGAGTATACAGCACCACCGGCACAGGGTCCAAGAATGGCAGATATTTGTGGGACTACTCCGGATGCCATGGTATTCCGCAGGAAGATCTCTGCGTACCCGGCAAGGGAGACCACACCTTCCTGAATGCGAGCCCCTCCGGAGTCGTTTAGACCAATAATAGGAGACCCATTTTTGATTGCTAAATCCATTATTTTACATATCTTTTCCGCATGGACCTCTCCCAGGCTACCACCCATCACGGTGAAATCCTGGGAATAAACATAAACCAATCGACCGTCAACAGTACCCCAACCTGTAACCACGCTGTCACCCATGTATTTTTGTTCTTCCAATCCAAAGGCATGGGTGCGGTGAACAACAAAGGAATCGGTCTCGCGGAAGGAGCCTTTATCGAGTAACAGGTCTAGGCGTTCACGGGCGGTCAGTTTCCCTTTCTGATGTTGAGTCTCAATGCGCTCGGGTCCGCCGCCAAGTCGGGACTTTGCTTTTAATTCGTACAGATGTGCATGCTTATGATTTTCGCTCATAATTGTCCTTCGAAAAGGATTGTCTTGTTCTACGCGAGAGCAATAGGGTAAAAGGGATTGTGATTAATACAAGTGTAACAACTGCTGCATATGGCCAATTTATGTGCGATCTTTGAAAGATCAATCGGTCACACCAGTACCAGGCACCATAAAAAGATGCACCAATGATCACCGCATATCCGGCCCAAAACTTCTTCTCCCATACTCCCCAGGAGATCATCAGACCGATAAAAAACCAGATACCTCCACTGACAACAATATATATTGATCCTGGCTTAGCCTTATATTCATCCAGGATCGACCAGAATATGATTCCCTGAACCAAACGTAATCCATTCCAGATAGCCAGGATTAATGAGTATAAGGCTAAAAACTTTATAGCAAAAGGTCGGTTATTAACCTTTTTACCATCATCAAATCTATTGGATTCGATTTGACGATAACGCTGGGGCTCTTTCATCGGCTTTTTTTCTTTGGCACCCAGTTATTAATTGTATGAAGAAGCTTGGGAGGTAGTTTCTCGTAGGCAATGATAATCAGGGAGATCCATAATGTATACTGGGTGATTGCCAATCCAATATGGTGGAGGCGTGGATCGAAGGTGAATGTAATTGAAGGTTCCTTATTATTCCAAGTCATTTTGCTGGTGGTTGCATCCGATTGAGCTTAATGAAATAATATTATGGATAAATGCATCTTGATTGGATAACGGTCCATCAATCGAAATATCAATACCTATACGATATTTTACCCGAATTTCCCCCTTATTCACTGTCATTTCATTTCGACTTGCTATTTAGTAAGGTTTGATTATACTTGTTGTTAAATTACATGGAGGCAAAATCATGGAAATTTTGATTGCAGCAGACATGGAAGGCATATCTGGCGTTACTCGCTGGGAAGAGACAGATCCAACTCATCGCGAATATTCCAGATTCCGAATGATCATGACTGACGAAGTTAATGCAGCAATCGCTGGCGCAGCGGATGCCGGCGTAAATGAATTTGTTGTTGCAGATGGACATGGCGATGGTACCAATATTCTCCTTGAAGAATTGGATCAACGGGCACGATTGAACTCTGGGGGTAATTCACCCTTGTCGATGGTCCAAGGTGTGAACCAGGAAACAGCAGGCATCTTCTTTATAGGGTACCATGCACGCGGAGGAAGCCACAATGCTGTGCTGGCCCATACCTGGTCAAGCGGGCGGATCGCCAACCTGTGGCTGAATGGTGTCCTGGTGGGTGAATATGGCTTGAATGCAGCAGTGGCAGGTCATTTTGGAGTGCCGGTATTAATGATAACCGGCGATCAGACAGCCTGTGCCCAGGCCGTTGAATTGCTTGGTGAATTGGAAACAGTGGTAGTCAAACACGCCACCGGATATTTCGCCGCCGAGTGTTTATCCCCGAAAGTGACGATTCCCAAGATCCGGGAATCTGCGAAACTGGCAGTGCTACGATTGAAAGATGGAAATTCTCCCAAGCCGTATATTGTTAAGATCCCAGTACAGGTGATCGTTGAATTTCGTCAACCAGAATCTGCTGACCGGGCAGTACGCCTGCCCGGGACAAAAAGATTGGATGGATTAAAGATTGAATTTACGGTTCCAGATATGCTGGAAGCCTATGCTGGTTTCCGAGCGGCCGTAAAACAATCGTATGATTGAACAAAATACATATTCTAGTTTGTGGCATATGATCAATTGGAACCTTTCTCGGCTAATGCTGCAACAGCCTAAGGATCAGGTAGAGTTTAGTCCTTACAGGACTTACCCCTAAAAGGCACGAATAAATCGTCTTATTATTGGCGTGCACAAAATTGTATTGTTATCTTTTGCTTAACCGGGATCAGGAAGATTGCGTGGCATTGATAAGCTTTTATGGCTAAATGATCAGATTAGATACCTACCCCATTATTCCCTTAGGTGCTACGATGGAAACCTTTATTAGTAAGAAATTGAGACTCGATTGGAAAATTGCGATCTTGACAATTGTCAGCACCCTATTATTGATGCTCGATTATTATCATGACCCACTATTTCAATGGGCAAGAATATTTCCCAAGTGGAATGCGACCGGCATACCAATTAAAGTTCTTGATCGAACAGTCCTTTATTTTATCATTCCGATGTTAATAATTATATTTATCTTTCGGCAGAAACCTGGTGAATTTGGTTTTGGGTTGGGAGATTGGAAAGCTGGGATTGCATTGACGATCGGCGGAATTATTATTATGTCTCCGATATTGTGGGTTGTAGGTCGTGGAGACCCAGCGATGCGGGCTTATTATCAACCAATGGTTTCCGGCCTCCCCTGGAGCACAATCCTGGACCTATTTGGGTGGGAATTTCTCTTCAGAGGATGGCTTTTATTTGGATACGCCCAGAAATTTGGACCAGAAGCGATATGGCTTCAAGCTGTCCCGTTTGCACTGGCGCATCTGGGTAAACCGGAAGTGGAAACCCTTTCGACTATTTTTGGTGGGTTCGCTTTCGGTTGGATAGCCTGGCGGACGAAGTCCTTTATATATCCACTTCTTATCCACTGGTTCGTGGCCTCATTTATAATCATTGTAGCGGCGAGGTACCTTGGCTGAATTTACCATACGGCCAGCTGTCAGGGATGATTTCTCTGAGATCCGTTCGCTGATTAATACCGTCCATATTAATCCGACTGGGTTGGATTGGCGGCGCTTCCTTGTCGCGATTTCATTGCAAAAAGAATTGCTCGGATGTGGACAAATAAAGTACCATGCGGATGGTTCAAGAGAGCTTGCCTCTATTGCAGTCTGTGAACGAGCCAGGGGAAAAGGCATTGCGCGTGCGGTCATAATGGATTTACTTGAAAAGGAGAGAACGCGCCCGATCTACCTGATGTGCCGTGCAAGGTTAGAGTTGTTCTACGCAAAGTTCGAGTTTCGTATCGTCACCATGGAAGCAATGCCCCCGTACTTTCGACGTATAAGCCGTATCGCACAACTATTAAACCTTAACACATTGGCTGAAGACCGTCTGATCGTCATGCGGCTTGATTGATTGAAAGGATATGAAATCCTTTTCTTGATGCAAATATAACCACTTCTCTAATTGCGAACCATTTTTCAAAGATCAAAGTCGTTCAGAATGGGTCGATCATCTGAATCCGAGTTGAGAAAGTTAGGGAAATGAAATTTCCTTCCCCTAAATCAAATGTTCCGATGAATGTCGACCCGAGTAAAGGAAATAAACATGAACGCTAATACGAAGAAGCTTAAATATGGACCATCGCCGTATTTGCTACGGATTTTGTTGTATTTATGCCTCTGTTCTGGTTATTCAATTATGTTATTGGGGTAACAGCCTGGAAGATATTATTGACAGCATTTGCGACAGGTAGGCCAATTTTCCTGATCACGGCCGTTCCCTGTCTGGTCATTTATTTTAGCTATAAGTATTAACTGGTTCACGAGAAATAAACTGTGATGATAATGAGGACCTGTGGAATAAAACACAGGTTCTCAGGCCAGCATGGGGGGGTGATTTTATTTAATGGCTTTTCCAGGCGTTATTTAAGTTTCGCCGGCGACAGCAACCTTTGCGTTGCCTGACAGCCAGATAACCCTACATTTTTGGGAAAAGGCTACTCTTCAATGCCCTCGCGATAGGCTTTCAGCCACTCGCGGGCCTCATTGATTTTCCCTTTGGGCACGTATATTTGGACTCTCCCCAAACCATCCACTGCCACTGGATACGCAGAATGGCCGATGGATTCCTGGACTAATTCAACGTCAATACCTTCTGCCTCCAGAAGGCTTTCAATCATTTCAGCTTCCAGGCGACCGTTGACTTCAACTATTATTTCATACTTTAGTTGTTCCATATATAGTCTCCAGCAGCATTATACCCCCAGCCATTTTGAAGCAGCATTGGGCAATTCGTTCATTGATCCCACACGGACCGTGCACTGGGGAAGTGACTCAATAAAGGACTTCCCGTAAGCTTTTGTTAAAACACGTCTATCAAGAATGACCACGACACCCCGATCCGATTGAGTGCGGATGAGGCGGCCAAATCCCTGGCGGAAACGTAAAATAGCCTCTGGCAGATGGTATTCATTGAATGGGTCCTCAAATGTCTCAGCACGGGCTGCCACAAGCGGATCTGTTGGAACTGCGAAGGGAAGTTTTGCAATCACAACCACAGAAAGAGCTTCGCCGGGGATATCCACTCCTTCCCAGAAGGAACGAGTCCCCAACAGTATTGCTCGCTGGTTACTCCTAAACGATTCGAGAAGAGCATTAGGTGATGCCCCCTCACCCTGTTCGTATACTGTGATATCTTCATTTGCCAGCGGACTGCTGATGCTTTTCGAGGTCCGTTTTAATTGGGCATATGAGGTAAACAGAACCAAGGCTCGCCCACCGCTTGCTTTACAGAGTTGAACGAGCGTTTTATCCAGCTGGTGTTGGTAGTCGGGTGCATTCGGTTCGGAGATATCATTGGCTATGAAAAGCAATGCAGCGCTCTCATAATCGAAGGGAGAACCTAGGGCCAGTTCATCTGCCTCATCAGCTGAAAGGATACTTCGGATGTATTCAAATTCACCATGAGTTGTAAGTGTCGCAGAAGTGAGGATGACACAACGCTTCTCATGCCAAAGATACTTTTCTACCAGGGGCCCTACACGGATCGGAGCAGCATTCATAGCTATCCGGTCATTATTAGGATTTACATCCACCCAATAGACATAATCAGCGACCGGTTCAAATATCAATGAACCAACCATACTCTGGGCCTCGCTCAATCGACGGTAGAGACTCCCCAGGCTGCTGATGACATCTTCCAGGGATTCTACTCCATCTGAATAGAGTTCTGCTGCACCTTTTTGTATTTCACCCAGAACGGAGATGAACAAGGCGAGAGTTTCACTGGTAGCACCCCAGGTAATTTCAACATTATCCCAGCCGGGTTGCGTACGTGTTGAGGTCATAATGCGTTCCTGAAAAACATACGCGCTTTTTGGCTGGTTCTCGCGTTGAAAGGAGATGAATTCTGTCAGTGCTTCAAAAAAAATACGTGCCTGTTCCTGTATGCGATAAAGTAGATCAGTGGCCCGTTCAGTTTTTTGTGTGAGCAGGGCAAAATCGGAGGGGCGAACCTGGTCACGAGCAGAAGAGAGCAAATTACCCAATATCCCGGAACTGGATCCGCCCGTTTCCCTGATCAAACGCTCCAGGTCGTATTGGGTCAGATGAAAGGATAGCGAATCTGTAGTTGCAGCCTCCAGATGATGACCTTCATCAACAATCAAATATTCATATTCAGGTAATACCCGATTCCCTGCCGCCACATCGGTAAGTAACAAAGCGTGGTTGACAATAAGGAGGTGTGCGTTTAAGGCGGCTTGTTTTGCGTGGAAAAATGGACAGGTTCCTCCTGTGCGTTCCAGGCAGGTTTCATTGGTGCAGGCATCATCCTCAGCAGATAGGTGAACCCAGACATCGCGTTCTGATGGACCAGTCAGATTGAGTTCCGTTCTGTCTCCGCTCTTATTATCGAGTGTCCAGACGAGTACCTTTGCCAATACACGCATCTCGTCCGCATTAGCGGGACCGCGGTGGCGTAGTAGTTCAAGGCGTCGCGGGCACAGGTAATTGGCTCGTCCTTTTAATACCGCCGCTCGAAGGTCCAATCCAAGCGCAGCACACAGATCGGGTATGTCTTTTTTAATGAGCTGATCCTGCAAATTAATAGTGTTGGTTGAAATAACCACGCGTGTATTGTTCTGAATTGCGAACAAAGCTGCCGGAACAAGGTAAGCAAATGACTTGCCTACACCAGTACCTGCCTCGACCATCAGATGCTGTCCAGTTGAAAGGGCATTTGCAACCACCCTAAGCATCTCTATTTGCTCGGGACGGTATTCGTAGCTATCGAAATAGTTCGAAAATGGTCCGCCATGCTCAAGAAAAGAAGCAGCTTCCTCAGCATTAATCGGGAGAGGTTCTTGCGGAATCTGGAGGGGGGGGCCTTTGCGTTTTTCCACCTCGGTTTCGAAAAGGGGACCTTTAGTGCGCTGGCTGATCTCTTGATTCGTCCGAACACCCTCCTTTGAACGAGAACGGAGTGCCTGGGTAAAAGCCCAGGCTCCATCCCATTGGATGGCTTCGCTTTGACGAACGATCTCGGCTAACAGGTCGATGGGCAGGTCGCATGCCCGGGGGAACAACTTCTGGAAGGCTGCCGCTGTGACCCGCGCATCATCCAAGGCACGATGGGTGGCCGGTAGGGGGATGCCAAGCTGTTGTCCGAGTGCACCGAGGTTGTAACGGCTGGCAGATGGCATTAAAACCGCGGCCATTTCGTATGTATCGATGGACTCATTATTTTCAAATAAGCCGTATTTATTAAAGAAAGACAGATCAAACTGTATGTTGTGACCCAGGATGGGATTATCACCGATAAAAAGGACGAGGCCTTCCAGTACTTCGCGTATCTTTGGTGCTTGGCGCACCATTTCATCACTGATACCGGTCAAACCCGAAATGAATTCAGGAATATGGCGACCAGGGTTTATCAGTGATGTGAATTCATCTTCAATGCGATCCCCCTCGAAACGAACCGCACCAATTTCGATGATGGTATCCGTTGCTGGATCCAGGCCTGTAGTTTCGACATCCAGAGCGACGATGTGTGTCATAAAGTATACCTACCTTAATTATCCGACTGGAAAAGTCAGCCATCGGCCGAAATGCTGCCGATGGCAGAATGCGAGAGAATTTGATTTCAAGCGGAGATCTATTCCTCTTTTTCTGGCTGGGGGAGTGCCTGGGTAACCAAGGACAGCATTTCCCCGGAAATAGGAACGGCTTTGGCCTTCTCGCGCATAAAGTCTTTGACCTGGTCCGCCATCAGAGCAGGGGTGGATGCCCCTTCAGCCTTCAACTCCACTTTCGGATTGGCGAAGATCAACAGGGCCTGGATTTCCGGGATTTTGGTGCCGTCCGGGAGCAAGCGGCTCAGATACCGATTCGCCGAGTCGATTTCAACTTTAGATTCAACTTCCGGTCGCCCAAGATTTTCCTGTCCAAAAATCCGCAGATACCCCTGGATAAATCCGCCTCCCTTCGAACGCCAACGTTTTTTATCGTAAGAAACGACACCGGATTGAAAGAAGGGCAGCAGGGTCCAGATTCCAGCAGGTCCAACCAGCAGGTGGGAGGCGGGAGTGACATAATGATAAACGGTAAAATCCCGCCCGAGACCTTTCAAGCTTCTATCAATCACTTCATCCGGCCGGGGACTTCGACCCCAGCGGTTGCCGTAATACATTCCGACCTGTGACATGAAAAAACCAAGCAGCAGGGCGCCAAGGGAATAGACGAATTTATCCGGATATTTAAAGGAAATATACAGACCGATCCCAAGAACGACCAGTGCTCCAATACTGGTATACTGGCCGACTTTGGCATTTCTTTTAATCATTTTAGTATTAGTGACTATTTTCATAATATCCTCTATTTCCTGAGAGATTGTTCGATCGCAGTATGGATGGACTTCAATATCTCTGCTTCAACTGCGTTTTTTGCCACGCGGACCGCATTTTTTATTGCATTAGCATCTGAGCGGCCGTGTCCAATAAAAACGAGTCCATTTACACCCAAGAGAGGTGCGGCGCCCTCTTCGGATGGGTCCATCATTTTCCTGATTCCTTTAAGTGCCGGTTTTATGAGTAACCCCCCCAGCATTACCAGCGGTCCCCCATTTTGGATGGCTTCCTTGATCTTATCCACGAGCATTATTGCCACGGCTTCAGATGATTTTAACATAATGTTGCCGGTAAAACCATCCGTAACTACCACATCAACTTTTCCCCCGAGGAGTTCCTTTCCTTCAATATTGCCATAAAAATTAAGGCCGGAGGCTTCAAGCAATGGGTAGGTGTGTTTGATCAGGTCATTTCCCTTACCTGCTTCCTCGCCATTGGCCAACAAGCCGACCCTGGGATTTTTTACACCGCGTACTCTCTCGGCATAGATACTACCCATGATACCGAATTGGAGTAAATTCGCCGGTTTGCAATCCGGATTCGCACCTATGTCAATCACAACGCAGGAACCGGTGGCAGTGGGAAAAATAGGTGTTAGGCCAGGCCGATCCACTCCGGGGATCGTTCCAAGACGAAAATAAGCAGTTACGGACGCTGCGCCAGTATTTCCGGCTGTGACGAACGCATCGGCTTTACCATTCTTGATCAGGTCGATCCCGACAGCCATGGAGTTCCTGGAGTTGGGGCGGCGCGCCTTCAGCACCAAAGCCATACCCTTATCTTGCATCGTCAGCATTTCAGGAGCATGTACAATGCGAATCGGGAGGTCACCGGGATTTTGTGCATTCAATACCGGTTTTAACTGAGATTCGTCACCGACAAGGATTATTTCAACGTCATACTCACGCGCAGCCAATACTGCACCAACCACATCCGGTACCGGAAAATCATCACTTCCCATGGCATCAACGACAATGCGGATCATAAACTCTCCTACTTAACAGGTTTTTGCTTGACAGGTCATTGAAGACGATTATAATACGACCTGCTCGAGCGCTGGTGCTGGAATTGGCAGACAGGCATGGTTGAGGGCCATGTGCCGCAAGGCGTGG
>Ga0182021_10008322_pt1 | contig 12290 bp, 11 predicted proteins | sample 612E3MmetaG_FD_120493 | JGI IMG/M metagenome (GOLD analysis project Ga0182021, IMG submission 120493) | Permafrost microbial communities from Stordalen Mire, Sweden - 612E3M metaG (Illumina Assembly) | ecosystem: Environmental > Terrestrial > Soil > Wetlands > Permafrost | place: Sweden...
CAGCTCGGCGACCGCGTGGTCGGCGGGCAGACGGTGCTGGCCTCCTTTGAATAACCGCATGGCCGCCACCCCCGAAAATCCGCCCGCCGAATCCGCCGGCAGCCCGAAGCTGAAAATTTATTTTCTGCCGAACCTGCTGACGGCGGGAAATCTTTTTTGCGGCTTCGTGGCGCTGACCAAGATTGTCGAGGCCAACATCGGGGCGGGCGACTACAGCCAGATCAAGCTGGCGCTCGGCTTCATTCTGCTCGCGTGTATTTTTGATTTGTTCGACGGCCGCGTCGCGCGCATGGGCGGGCGCGAAAGCCCGTTCGGCCGCGAGTTTGACTCGCTGGCGGACTTGATTTCCTTCGGCGTGGCCCCGGCGTTCCTCGTGCATCGCATCGTGCTGCGCGATGTGCTGCCCGATGAATATGCCGAAATCGGCTGGTTCATCGCTTCCATTTATTTGATCTGCGGCGCGTTCCGGCTCGCACGGTTCAACTGTCTCTCCACGATGAACGCGCCGGGCGCGGGCAAGGATTTTCTCGGCTTCCCGATTCCTTCGGCGGCGGGACTCGTGGCGTCCTTGACGCTGTTCATTATCAAGCTGAACGAAAAGGAAAAGGGGCTGGGCAATTGGGGCTACCTGCTGCCGGTCGTCCTGATTTTCCTGTCGGCGATGATGGTGAGCGAAGTGCGGTATCCCAGCTTCAAGTCACTGGGCTTGCGTTCCACCACCACATTTTTGAAGCTGGTCATCGCGGCCTTGTTTGTCGGCTGCCTGTTGATTTTGAAAGAGAAGATTTTGTATTACGTCCTGCCGCTGTTCTTCACCGGTTATCTGGTTTACGGTTTTATCCGGCCGCACATCTCCCGCGCCTGGCGCAAAGAAATTGAAGAAGAGGACGAGGACGAGGCGGAGGCGGGAAGCTGACATGGCCGAGACCCATCCCATTTTGCTGGCCGCGCTCGCGGGCTTCGTCTGCGCGCTGATTTTTGCCTCGATCCCCGTCGGGCCGATCAACCTCACCATCCTCAACGAGGGCGCGCAGCGCGGTTTTTTCTGGGCGCTGTGCATCGGCCTGGGCGCGTCGGTGATGGACGCGGTTTACTGCGCGATCTCGTTCACCGGGCTGGCGTCGTTTTTGGACCACGGCATCGTGAAGGCCTCGATGCAGGTTTTGAGCTTTGTCTTCCTGCTCTTTCTCGGCTTCAAATTCCTGCTGGCGCAAACGGTGAAAGTGCACACCAAGCTGGACGATGCCTCTGACAAACTGGAAGCGCGCATTGAGCAGAAATTTCATCCGCACTCCGCGTTCATGACCGGCTTCGTCCGCGTGCTGGGCAATCTCGGCGTGCTGCTCACCTGGGTCGTGCTCTCCGCAAACCTCATGGCTCATGACTGGGTGGACGAGGCGCTGGCCGCCCGTGCGTCGTGCGTCGTCGGCGTTTTCACCGGCACCATCCTGTGGTTTTGTATTTTAAGTTTTGGCGTGTCGCGCGGCCACGGGAAATTCGGCGAGAAAACCCTGCTGCGTCTCCAGCACATATCAGGCATCTGCCTGATTTTCGTCGGCCTGTTTGATGGTGCGAACATCGCGTGGCATCTGGCCAAACACAATCGGCCTCACCCATCGCAGGAATATCGCGTGGCCCCCGGCCAAAAATAAAATCAATTTATGCTCAAAGCTGGAATCGTCGGATTGCCCAACGTCGGCAAATCAACCCTGTTCAACGCCGTCACCCGCACCCGCAAGGCGGAGGCGGCCAACTATCCGTTCTGCACCATTGACCCGAACGTCGGCATCGTCACCGTGCCGGACGAGCGCATGTATGTGTTGCAGGGCATCGCCAAGACGCAGGTTGTCATCCCGGCGGCGGTGGAATTCGTGGACATCGCCGGCCTCGTCAAGGGCGCCGCCGCCGGCGAAGGTTTAGGCAACAAATTTCTCTCCCACATCCGCGAAGTGGACGCCATTGTCCAGGTCGTCCGCTGTTTTGAGGACCCGGACATTCATCACGTCGCCGGCGATGTGGACCCCGTGCGCGACATCGAAACCATCACGACGGAACTCGTCCTCGCCGATTTGGAAGCCGTGCAAAAACGTCTCGCCAGCGTGGCCAAGGACGCCAAGCGCGGCGACAAGGAAGCGCTCGCGCAGGAAAACATCCTGAAAAAACTGGAGCCGCATCTCAACGCCGGCAAGCCCGCGCTCACCCTGGAACTCACGCCCGAAGAAAAAGCCGTTTCCCGGCTATTCTGGCTGATGACCGACAAGCCGACCATCTTTGCCTGCAACGTCAAGGAATCCGACCTCGCGACCGCCGACAAAAACCCATTCGTTCTCAAAGTCCGCGAATACACCGCGCACCATTTTGCCTGCGAAGCCGTCGTCATCAGCGCGCAGATCGAGAGCGACCTGATTGATTTGACCGACGCCGAGGCGAAGGAATTTCTCAAGGAACTCGGCGTGAACGAATCCGGCGTCGGCGCCCTCATCCGTGCGACGTATCATCTGCTCGGCCTGCGGACGTATTTCACCGCCGGCGAAAAAGAAGTCCGCGCGTGGACGATTCACAACGGCGACACCGCGCCCAAGGCGGCCGGGGTCATCCATTCCGACTTCGAGCGCGGCTTCATCAAGGCCGAAACCGTGGCTTACGACGACTTGGTCAAATGCGGCTCTGTCGCCGCCGCGCGTGAAAAAGGTCTCTACCGGATGGAAGGCAAGGAATACGTCGTGAAAGACGGCGACGTGCTGCTGTTCAAGTTCAACGTGTGATTTTTACAGCCAAGTCAAAAGGCCACAGAGCAAAACTCTGTGGCCTTATTTCTTCTTCTGCACCAAAACCTATTGTGCGAAGAACTTCTGAATCTCTTTGATGACCTCAATGAACACGTCCACTTCAGCTTTCGTGTTGTAGAAATAAAAACTCGCGCGGGCGGTGGATTCCACGCCCAGCTTGTGCATCAACGGTTGCGTGCAATGGTGGCCACCGCGCAAGGCCACTCCGCCTTGGTCGGCAAGCGTCACCACGTCGTGCGCGTGAACGTCCTTCAACAGAAAGCTGACGAGGCCGGCGCGATTCTGTTTCGGGCCGAAGAGCCGGATGTTTTTCAGCGCGGCCAGCTGGTCGTAGGCGTAGTTCGCCAGTTCCTGGTCGTGCTGCCAGATGTTTTCGCGGCCGATGGCGTCGAGATAATCCATCGCGGCGTGCAGGCCGATCGGCCCGGAGATGTTCGGCGTGCCGGCCTCGAACCGGTGCGGCGCGTGCTTGAATTCCGTCTTCTGGTAGCCGACGGACAAGATCATTTCGCCGCCGCCCTGATACGGCGGCATGGCGTCGAGGATTTCCGGTCCTCCCCACAAAACGCCGATGCCGGTCGGACCGCAAATCTTGTGGCCGGAAAACGCAAAGAAGTCGCAGCCGATGGCCTGCACGTCAACTGGCAGATGCCCGGCGCTTTGCGCACCGTCAACCAGCGTGACAATGCCGAGCTTGCGGGCGCGGGCGCAGAGTTCTTCCACGGGATTCACCGTGCCCATCGAGTTCGAGATGTGAACCATCGAGAGCAGCTTCACCGACGAGGTGAGCAGCGAATCCAGCTTGGACAAATCCAGCGTGCCCTCGTCGCCGGTGACGGGTATGTAGGCGATCTTTGCGCCGGTGCGCTGCGCGAGCATCTGCCACGGCACGAGGTTGCTGTGATGCTCCAACTCCGTGAGCAGAATCACGTCGCCCGCCTTGAGATTCTTCGCGCCCCAGGTGGCGGCCACGAGATTGATGCCTTCGGTCGTGCCGCGCGTGAAGATGATTTCGTCGGAAGATTTGGCATTGATGAATTTGGCGGAACGCGTGCGGGCGGCTTCAAACGCGGTCGTGGACCGGTTGCTCAACTCGTGGATGCCGCGGTGGACATTGGCGTTGTCACGCTCGTAGTAATGCACCAGCGCGTCAATCACGGAGCGCGGTTTCTGCGAGGTGGCGGCGTTGTCCAAATAAACCAGCGGCTTGCCGTGGACTTTCTGATCGAGAATCGGAAAGTCCGCGCGAAGTTTTGCCCAATCAATTGTTTTCACGTCACTCATTCAATTAAAATTAACCACGGATTAACACAGCTGGACACAAATGGAGAAACCGAAAGTCATTCGTGTTGATCTGCGTCCATCCGTGGTTAAAAAATTACAGCAACCCCAGTTGCAGCTTGGCCGCCTCGGTCATCATGCCTTGGTTCCACGGCGGATCCCAGACCAGCTCGACGTTCGCCTCGTCAATCGGCTCGATGGAGACGAGCTTGTTTTGCACGTCCTGGGCGAGCACCGGGCCCATGCCGCAGCCGGGCGCGGTCAAAGTCATTTTCACGTCCGCCTTGTAGTTCTCCGCACCGATGGGCGTGAGATGGCAGTCGTAAATCAAACCGAGATCCACGATGTTGACGGGAATCTCCGGGTCGTAACAGGTCTTGAGCGCCTCCCAGACTTTCTTCTCAAGCTGCTCCTGCGTGAGCGGCCCGCTGGGGGCGGCGGTGGCGGCGGGCGCCACCGGCACTTCCAGACCGAGCGCGTCGGCGTCCTTGGATTCGATGCGGAACATGTTGCCATTGACGACGACGGTGTAGGTGCCGCCGAGCGATTGCGTGATGTGCGCAGTCTCGCCCTTCTGGAGCGTGACCTTCGTGCCGATGGGGACGACGGACGCCTCGACATCGCGGGTCAAAATCTTTGCTTCGGAACTCATAATAAAATCATCTTCGCCATTCCTGCGGCCAAAATCAAATCAGGTCTGCTCGTTTTCGGTGCTGACCGGCTGGCCTTCACCCTTGAGCGCGCCCATCAGTGCGTGCCACGAGAGAATGGCGCACTTCACGCGGGCCGGATATTTGTAAACGCCGGCGAACACCGCGAGCTTGCCCACGTCGCCGGTGGCTTTGCCAGTCGTCACCAATTCGCGGACACGTTCAAACATCTGCTCCGCCTCGGCCCTCGACTTGCCCTTGACGTTTTCCGTGAGCAGCGACGCCGAGGCCTTGGAAATGCAGCAGCCGGAGCCGACAAAACCGGCGTCCTTGATCACGTCGCCCTCCAGCGTTAGAAACAGTTTCAGATTGTCGCCGCACAGCGGGTTGAACCCCTGCGCCGAGCAGGAACACTGCGGCAGCTCATGGAAATTGCGCGGCTTCTTGCAGTGGTCAAGAATGACCTGCTGATATAGATCGTTGATGTCGTCGAACATGGTCGGAATTATTTCCCCAGCAAATGCGGGTTCGCTTCGAGCCGATCCCACACGAGCTTGTCAATCACCTCGCGTGCGGATTCGCATTGAATGCGCTCGATGATCTCGCCGGCAAAGGCGTGGATCAACATCTGCCGCGCCATGTCCGTGCCGATGCCGCGCGAACGCAGATAAAAAATGCTCTCGTCGTTCAACTGGCCGATGGTCGCGCCGTGCGTGCATTTCACGTCGTCGGCGTAAATCTCCAACTGCGGCTTGGTGTCCGCCGTCGCGTCGTCGGAGAGCAGCAGGTTTTTGTTCGTCTGTTTCGCGTCGGTTTTCTGCGCGATTTGCCGGACGAGAATCCGCCCGTGAAAAACGCCCTTCGACTTGTCGTCGAGGATGCCGTTGAAATACTCGTGGCTGGCGCAATGCGGCTGCGCATGCTCGACAATCATGTGATGGTCGGCGAGCTGCTCGTCCTTCGTCAGGTAAAGCCCGTTCAGGATGCACTCCAGGCCTTCGCCCGCGAGCTTGGTGCGGATATTGTTGCGCGACAGCTTGGCGCCGAGCGCGAACGAGTGAACGCTCACGTTGCTCGCGCGGCCAAACTCGCCCGCGATGGTGGCGATGTGAAATGCTTCCGCCGCCTCGTCCTGCACCTTGACGTGTTCGACGTCCGCATTGTCGCCGGCGACGATTTCCGTCACCGCGTTCGTGAAATACGCGGCGCTGGTGGTGCTGATGTAGCTTTCCACGACCGTCAGTTTGCTGTTCGCCTCCGCGATGACAAGGTTGCGCGGCAGGATCGTTTCGCCGTTATGTTTCGCGGACGAAATGTAAATAAACTGCACCGGCTCGGCGACGGTGACGCCAGCGGGAACAAAAATAAACGCGCCGTCCGTGAAAAGCGCCTGGTTCAGCGCGGCAAACGTGTTGCCCGCCGTGTGCGCGTATTGGCCGAGATGTTTTTCGAGGAGCGCAGAATCCTTGGCCAGCGCGGCGGAAAGATTTTCAATCCGCACGCCGCCGGCGACCGGCTTGATGCTGGAAAGCTTGGCGGAGAAAAATCCGTTCACAAACACCAGCCGCTGGCCGGGCAGGGCGGCAAAGACGGATTCGTCGAGGGCCTTGGTTTCAGCTCCGTTGACGGCGATCGCACCGGCGAGATGGAAGGACAGTTTCTCAATCGGCGCAACATTCGTGAAGCGCCAGTCCTCGTCGTGCAGCGTGGGAAAACCGGCCTCGGCAAAGCTGGCGATGCCGGCCTGGCGCAGGGCCGGCAGCCATTGCGGCTGCGGCGCGGCGGATTTGAACTGCGAAAACTTTTCCACCAGCAGCGCCGTCCCGTTGTTAGCTTTTTGCGTCATGTTTAGAATGATTCTAATTATAAATCAGGGCGACAATCTCCCATTTTGCCGGACGTTGCGCAATTGAAAACCGCGGTGTGAAAATTGCAGTGAATTTCGCCAGCTTTGCGCTCTTCGCGCGAAATGATTTTGCGTTCACCGGTTTGAATGGCATTTTGTCCCCCTCATGCTTTCGCAAGACGACATCAAGAACGCGCTGGCCGCCGTGAAATATCCCGGCTTCTCCCGCGACATCGTTTCCTTCGGCCTCATCAAGGAGATTTCCGCCGCGAACGGCGCGGTCAGCGTGGCGCTGCAATTGACCTCGCCGAACCCCGACGCCGCGCGGCAGATCAAAATTGACGCCGAGCGCGTCCTGAAAAATCTTCCCGGCGTGAATCAGGTTCACGTCGAGGTCCGGCAGCCGACCGCCGGCCAGGCCGCGACCGGCAACGCGTTCGCGAACCAGACGAAGGTTCCCGGCGTGAAGCGCGTCATTGCCATCGCCAGCGGCAAAGGCGGCGTCGGCAAATCCACCTGTGCGGCAAACCTCGCCTGCGCATTCGCGCACCTCGGCGCGAAAGTCGGCCTGCTGGACTGCGACATTTACGGGCCGAGCATTCCGCTGATGATGGGCGTTTATGAAAAGCCCACGGTGAGCGCCACCGAACAGCTCGTGCCGCCGGTCGCGCATGGCGTGAAGGTGATGAGCATCGGGCTGCTGCTCAACGACGACCAGCCGGTGATCTGGCGCGGGCCGATGATCACGAAGACGATCCAGCAATTTCTCATGGCCGTCGAGTGGGGCGATCTGGATTTTCTGCTGGTGGATTTGCCGCCGGGCACGGGCGACGCACAGCTTTCGCTCTGCCAGACCGTGCCGCTCGACGGCGGGGTCATCATCAGCACGCCGCAGGAGGCCTCGCTTGGCGTGGTGCGCAAAGGTATCGCCATGTTCCACAAGGTGAACGTGCCGATTCTCGGCATCGTGGAAAACATGAGTTACTTCACCGCGCCGAACGGCGAGCGCGTGGAAATTTTCGGCCACGGCGGCGGCCAGGCGGAGGCGGCGCGGCAGCAGGTTCCGTTCCTCGGCGAGGTTCCGATTTTCACGGTGATCCGCGAAGGCGGCGACTGCGGCACGCCGATTGTGGTTTCCACGCCGAACCATGCGGCGGGGAAGGCGTTCATTCAAATCGCGGAGACGTTGCGGAAACAGTTCCATTGATTTTGCGCGCCATATTTGCAGTTGCCTCGAACGCACGGCGGTTTAACCTGTTCAGCAATCACATGAAAACTTTTCTCGTCGCCGTCGTCCTGGCCGTCCTGGTTTTTTCCCGCGCGTCGGCGCAGGTGAGCGTGGAACTGGCGCTGGAGCAGGAGCAGTTTCTCCCATGCGAGGCCATCCCGCTTGCGGTGAAAATCACCAACCGCTCCGGCCAGCAGCTGCACCTCGGCGCGGACGCGGCGTGGCTGACGTTCAGCGTGGAATCGGCGGACGGCTTCGTGGTCATCAAAAATTCCGAGGTGCCGGTCACGGGCGAATTTGATCTGGAATCGTCGCAGATGGCGACCAAACATGTGGATTTGCAGCCGTATTTCTCATTGAACCGGTCGGGCCGCTACCAGGTCACCGCCGTGCTGCACGTCAAGGACTGGTCCACCACGGTGACCAGCCCGGCGAAACATTTCGACGTGGTCAACGGCGCGCAGTTGTGGACGCAGGATTTTGGCGTCCCGACGACCAACGGCGTGCCGGAGGTCCGCAAATACTCGCTGGAACAGGCGAACTACCTGCGCTCGCAACTCCGGCTGTATGTGCGGCTGAGCGACGCGGCGGAGGCGCGCGTGTTCAAGGTGACCGCGCTGGGGCCAATGGTGTCGTTCGGCCGCCCGGAGTCGCAGGTGGACCGCGAGAGCCGGCTGCATGTGTTGTGGCAGGGGGGCGCGCAGCTCTTCAATTACTGCATCATCAATCCCGACGGCGTCGTGGCGCAGCGGGAGACTTACGACTACTTCAGCACTCATCCGCGTCTGGCCGTGGATGACAACGGCGGCGTGGTGGTGCAGGGCGGCGTGCGCCGGCCAAAGTCGGGGGAAACGCCTGCGGTGAAAGCGCCGAACGCGCTGCCGAACGCGCCGGTGAAGCCGTGAAATGAAGGCTTGGTAAAGGGTTGAGTTTTTTCCGTGCAGGGTGGCTGCGGCTGGGGGCATCATGAAATAACTGGCGCATTTCTTCTCGCCCTCTTCCTGGGGTTTTTGAATAGTGCGCCCTCACTGCATCCGCCGCCGGAAAATGATTTGCAACGGATTTATACCGGCCCCCCCACTTTCTGCGACACGCGAGCTTTCCCACATCCATCCGCTGTCCACGCTTTTTTCGCCGGGCCGGACGCCCGGCGACGGCAGTGCGCGGATGCACCCTCTCTTCGCGGCCGGTCAACTTGCAGCGAAATGCGGCTAAAGTCTTTTGTTCCTTAGCCGATGGAGTGATGAAGCGCCGCACAAAAAAACAATCAGGCCGGGAGTGTTTCGACCTCTGGTTACATATTGAAGGTCGAATAAGGTGACGCAGTCCAATGCCGCCAGCGCCGAGGAAAGCGCGGCGGCTGCGCAGGAGTTGAACGTGCAGGCCGAGGTGATGAAAGCGGCCGTCATCGGTCTCCTCTGTCTGGTGGACGGTGCCGCAGCGACGGGCCAGAAGACGCCGAATAAGGTCGCAGCGGTCGCCAAGCCGGCCCCGGTTGTCACCAACGGCGTGTCCAAATCGAACGGACACGTTGCGGAAGTTGTGTGCCAGACCGACGGCACCGCCAAACATCACCGTTCGGAAATTCCGCTGGAGGGCGATTTCAAGAATTTTTGAGGCGGCTGCAGGAATGATTTTTCCGGTGCGGCAGCGGTCTTTACGACAACCAATTAAGAACAACATTATGAGTATGGAAACCCCGGTGGCCGTCCGCAAGGCCGGCAAGTATCTGACCTTTGCGCTGAACCGCGAGTCCTACGGCATAGATGTGCTGAAGGTGCGCGAAATCATCCGCCTGACCACCATCACCGTTGTGCCGCAGATGCCCGCGCACATCCGCGGCGTCATTAACCTGCGTGGCAAAATCATTCCCGTGATGGATTTGCGGATGCGCTTTGAATTTCCCTCCGCCGCCAACACCGAACAAACCTGCATCATCGTTGCGCAGGTCAAATTTACCGACGGCAAGCTGACGCAAATGGGCCTGGTCGTGGACGGCGTGGAGGAGGTCATCAACATCGCCGAGAGCGACATTGAGGAAACACCCGATTTTGGCGGCCAGATTTGCACCGATTACATCATCGGCATCGCCAAGGTCAAGGGCGCGGTCAAGACGTTGCTGGACATTGACGGCATCGTCGGTGCCGACACGATGAAAAGTCTCCGTGCCGGCATGCCTGTGGCGGAAGCTAATTGATTTATCCGTCCCCAAACCTAACACATGAGGAAATCCACAATAAAAATGTCTCCAAGACTCACTCTGTTGGGCGTGGCTGGCCTGCTCACCAACGTCCACGGCAATCCAGCGCCGCCACGCAGGAATTGAACGCGCAGACCGAATTGATGAAACAGGTCGTCAGCAATCTCATGCCATTGGCCGGCAATCACGTCCAGGACGAGAGCGCCGCCGTCAACGGACTTAACGGCCGGCACGGTAAAAACGGAAGTTCCTCCCATAATTCCCATGGCCGACGACGTTAAGGATTTTTAGATTTTATTTCATGATAAACTGGATTGTCGGGAAAAACATCAACCGCAGCGCAACTTCGATTGCGCTGTTCTTTCTTGTCGGCAGGGCCGCCATTTCTGCTTTTCCGGCAGTGCGGCGTTTTGCTCAAGAAGAAGTTTGCCCTGACGCCATTCCGCATATTCGCCTGTAAAAACCATGAAAACACCAAAAATAAGAACCCTGAAACTTTGGCAGCGTATTGTCCTGATTGTTGTAGTCGGCGTGGTGCCGCTGGCCGCCATCAGCCTGATCATCATGTCCATGTATATCCACAAGGACATCTTGTTCGCGAAGCTGGAAATCAAGGGCAATGTCTATCAACGTCCGCTGGAGCAATTGTTGGACTTGCTGCCCCGGCACGAAGCGGTCGCCCGCAGGGCTTTGGCGGATGACGCCGACGGAAAACGCGAATTGCCTGAAATCCAGCGTGAGCTGGACGAGGCGTTCGCGGCACTGGAAAAAGTTCAGGGCGAACTGGGTGACGATTTGAAGTTCACCGACGCGGAACTGGCGGCGTGCAAACGCGAGAACGCAAAACTTTCGCTGGTCAAATCGGGCTGGCAAACGCTGAAAGGTTCGCCGCTGGCGACGCGGGCCGCCGATGAGTCCACGGAAAAGCTGGTGACCGCCATCCGCACGATGATCGCCCACGCGGGCGACAAATCCAATCTGATCCTCGATCCCGACTTGGACAGTTATTATTTGATGGATGCCACGCTGGTCACGCTGCCGCAGATGCAGGAGCGGCTGGGCACGATTTCGCTGCAGGTCGGGGAGTGGCTGCGGAATGGCACGGCGAACACCAACCGGACAGCCATCGCGGTAATGGCGGCCATGCTGCGGGAGGCTGACCAGGACCGGTTGGCGGGCGATTTGCAGACAGCCCTGAACGAGGACAAAAATTTTTATGGCGCCAGCGAAACCTTGCAAAAGAATCTGCCGCCGGCATTGGAAAAATTCACCGCGGCAAACCAGACGTTGCTGGCCTTGCTGGACCGGGTGGTGGCCGGACAGGACGTGCCTGACGCCAAGACCTTTGAAGCCGCCGGCTGGGCGGCGCGGGACGAGAGCTTCCGGCTGTGGAACACGGGCGTCAACGAGCTGGATCAACTGCTGTCCACGAGGGTTCGCTCGTTTGAACACTGGGGAGTCATTAGTTTTGGCTGCATCGGGGCGACACTGGTTTGCGTGGCGTTGTGTGTCTGGTGGATCGTGCAGCGGTTGAACCGGCGTTTCCGCATTCTGGCGCAAAATCTCGGAGGCAGCTCTGAACAGGTCGTTTTTGCCGCCACCCAGATCAACGGCACCAGCCAGTCCTTGGCCGAAGGGGCCGGCCGGCAGGCGACCTCCATCGAGGAAACCGCCGCCTCCTTGAAAGAGATGTCGAGCATCATCCGGAACAACGCGCAAAACGCGCAAAACGTAAAGGATTTCACCGCCCAGGCCCGCCATTCCGCCGAGTCCGGCGCACAAAGCACGCGGGACGTGGCCGCCGCCATGAATAATATCCGCGCTGCCAGCACCGAACTGCGCGACGCGATGAATGCCATCAAGGTCGCCGGCAATGACGTTTCCAAAAGTGTCCGGGTCATTGATGAAATTGCCTTTCAAACGAATCTTCTTGCGCTCAACGCCGCCGTGGAAGCTGCGCGGGCCGGCGACGCCGGCCGGGGCTTCGCCGTGGTCGCCGACGAGGTGCGCAACCTCGCCCAGCTCAGCGCCAAGGCCGCGCAGGAAACCGCCGACCGGATCGAGGCCTCGATACAGCGCAGCGAGGAAGGCGTGCGCGTGACCGACAAGGTCAATGCCTCCATCGTGGAAGTGACCGCCAAGTCGCAGCAGTTGGAGGCGAAACTCGCCGACATTCTTGCCCATGCACAGCAGGTGGATGAACAGGTCGCGCAAATCGCCTCAGCCGAAGCCGAGCAAAGCCAGGGCGTCACGCACATCAATGCCGCAATCAATCAGGTGGATCAGATCACGCAAG
>Ga0182021_10008323_pt1 | contig 12289 bp, 10 predicted proteins | sample 612E3MmetaG_FD_120493 | JGI IMG/M metagenome (GOLD analysis project Ga0182021, IMG submission 120493) | Permafrost microbial communities from Stordalen Mire, Sweden - 612E3M metaG (Illumina Assembly) | ecosystem: Environmental > Terrestrial > Soil > Wetlands > Permafrost | place: Sweden...
AAAATGATATTGAAATCATTGAGCCTAAAGCACATGGCCTCGGCTACTTTTACCCGCCAAAAGATTCCCCGGAAGGATGGAATCACGAAACACCATTGTGGATTTTCGAGGCTTGGGATTGGATCATGCGCGGGGTTCTCGGCCTAAACCGCGCAAAACCCAAGTGGTTCGATCTTCCCGTGATGATGAAACTCACGCTGAGCACACCGCATCACGCGTTGCGCAATCTCGCGAAAGGCCCGCTCACAAGACCCAATAATTTCATGATGATTCCGCAAGTGTGCCGTTTTGGATGCCCGCAAAATGTTGACCCCGATAAATTCACCCTGATCACGCAGTTTTCATCTGAGCGCGAGGAATGGATGCGCGCGAAGTGCGTCAATATCCACGATCCCGAATCACCCGTTTACAAACTCACAGACGATTACGACGGTCGCCGCGCGCTCGCGAAGAACTTCTTCATGCTCCTGGACACTTACCAAAATCACCCAGAAGCGAAGAGCCTTGGCCCAGACGGAAAACCATGCGAATTCGATACGCGCGGATTGCTGCAACGCGCGCACGTAATCGCGAACTGGCCGCCTATTTACATCGGGAAAGAATCGGACAAACACTGGGAAGAGGGCGAAGATTTGAGTTTGTTGGATTTCAAAGCCATCGAGTACAGGCGAAAAGGGAATGCTGTTGCCGATGACGAACAATTAGCACTCATCGCGAAGGTTCCGAAGCGGGAGTTCATGCGCCGGGGAATCAATCAGCACACACTGGAGAAAATCTGTAGGAAAGATCTCGTGCGGGTGTCCAGACTGGCCAAAGTATTGAAAGCGCTGCAACTATGGGAATCGGAACAGGAGAATAGCAGCAGTTCTCCCTAGTGTCACGCACGCCGATGACCCGCGCGGCCACCGTCCGCATCCGAGGCACTGGGAAGCACTGGCGCAACACGGCGCTGACATTGTGCCCACAGCCGTCGAGCTAATGGCTACTGATGATGTTTTGCGGACTTCTTCCTGAGAATGTCTTTGGCTGCCAGTTTTGCAAGCCCGAGGATAATGCCCGAATTGCTGAGAATGGCTTCTGGCCACAAACTGCTCGCAGCCTTTTGAAGAGTGGTGAAATCCTCATCGCTCATTTTTACATTTACCTGAACAGTGCGCTTTCCGGTGGTTCCCATCTCTTCTATCGTTACTTCGGTACTCTTTGATAGCAACGATACTGTTGGTATCTTTCGTACCACCGGCGAAAGCAGCCTGCCGATTTGTGCAGTCAGGCCCGAATAGGTCCTTGGAGGGTAGAACGATGAAGTGGATAGCTGCTGTTTTTGTGCTGTTTGTCGCATCGGGTTGCATGGCTCAGCAGATGGACGAGAAGAACGATCCGGCGCTGCAACTTACCTTTTACACACCTCACAGGATAAACATCTCGAAGGAAAGGCAGGGAAGTAATGCGCTGAGGAGCGTGTGGGTCGTGAGTCCGTATATCGCGGAGAGATACGACCACACGAACAAGTGGTTCGGTATCTTTGTCGAGTTGCACGGCAACAAACAGATTCTCAACACGGGCAAAGGCGGATTGTTGTTCACCGTGGACGGCAAGCAAATCGCGGCATCCCCGGCGATATTGGCGCACTCCCGTAGAGAGCCCTCTTGTGCTCTCACTCGCTGCACAGTCGCTTGGTATATTGAACCAAAAACGTTGTCGGAACAATCTGCCCTCGTTGAGTTCGTAAAGACGGTAGCAAACGGTCACGAGGTCTATGCAACCCTGTTTCCCGGAGAAAACGGCAGTGGCAAACGATTTACCGCAAAGCTCACGGACGCACAGTTGCTGGGTTTCCACGAGGCACAGCAATATTACGAATCGCTTACGCTGGTGAAGAAAGTCAGCCAGCAGACTGCGACACAATAGCGACCCACCTCCGCTCCCACTCTCACCGCCCGCGCCCCCGCTCTCGATCCGCCCGCTCACCCCACTCGCGCGCGCGCCCCCGACCCCTGATTCCCAACTCGATCACTAGACATTCCGGTCCGGGGTGTAGCAAAATCCCCTCCGTGCGTATAACCCCGCCCTGCGTTTGACGGGGTGAGAACGCCACGGGACGGAATATGAACCCCCCCGTCCCGTGCGGCTAGGTCTGGGACACAACGACAGTTAAAATGGTGCCGCGATCAGAGAAGGGGCCCAAAATTGGCCAATGACGAGCACCTCAATATCCTGCGGCAGGGAGTTGTGGCGTGGAACCAATGGAGAGAAGAACATTCGGGGATCGCCTCAGATCTTACGAGCGCAAAGCTCTGGGGAACCGACCTCGCGAGAGCGAACTTCAGCAATGCGAATCTGTCCGGGGCGTACCTGCGTGACGTGAACTTGGAGAACGCGGACCTGAGCAGGGCGATCCTTGTCGAGGCTGATCTCGGCGAGGCTGACCTATCCGGAGCAAGACTCGATATAGCGAATCTGCTTGGCGCCAACCTCGAAAAGACAACGATGATGTTGTCTACCCTGAGGCGATCCAATCTGGAACATGTGCGGCTATTTCGGGCAGATCTGGTGTATGCCGATCTGAGCGATGCTAAACTTAGCGCCGCAAATTTCCAAGAATCGAATTTACTTAGCGCGAATCTTTGCGGAACTGAGCTTGTCGATACCGACCTGACTCGGTGTGCAGTAGGTGGTACCAACTTCGGCAATGTGGATCTCAGCAGAGTCAAGGGGTTGGAAACGGTCAACCATATTCGACCTTCGAGCGTGGGAATTGAAACGATCTATCGCTCCGAAGGAAATATCCCAGAAGTCTTCGTGCGAGGGGCGGGCCTCCCTGAAAACTTTATTGCCTTCGTGCACTCTCTGACCGGAAAGGCATTCGAGTTCTATTCTTGCTTTATCAGCCACTCCACGAAGGACGGGGAATTCGTCGCACGACTATATGCCGACTTGCAGGCCCATGGGGTGCGCTGCTGGTATTTTCCGGAAGATGCTAAGTCGGGCGAGTCAGTCTGGGGGGAGATCGACCGATCGATTCATACCTACGACAAGCTCGTGGTTGTGTGCTCAGCGAATTCGCTTCAGAGCGGACCCGTAAACCGTGAAATCGAGCGCGCGCTGCAACGCGAGGATCGCGAAAGTCGTCATGTCCTGTTTCCCATTCGAATTGATGAATACCTGTTTGAGAAGTGGGAGCATCCACGAAAGGTCGATGTTATCAGCAAAGTGGCGGGCAACTTCATGGGGTGGGAGCATCTTGCAACATATCGGAAGGCGCTGGAACGATTGTTGAAGGACCTTCGAGATGACAAAACCTAATGAAGGAAAGGGGGCAGGGTTCTCGTTCTAGCAGATGGGGATGCGTTGAGACAGAAAAAGTAGGCTGAGATGGGCGGACGAGTGAAGGGCTCGCGCCCGTACAATTCCGGCGACAATACGGTTTTCCGGTGTATCGATTCGAGTTGCCTTCTAAGAAATTATTGCATTCAATCACGAGTGACAGCTCCGTACATATAATGCAGTCGCCCTGGGAACAAAACACTGGATCGGATTAAGATGTGGCAGTCATGATCTTGTCAGACAACGAAACGAAGTTGACCTTCTCAACAGCGAGTTGATCGCCATCTATTGGAACACTGCCGGACCACCCACTAAGGTGCCATTGAACCGCAACGGATTAAGGGTAAAGTTGCACCGCAAGACTTCGTGGGATCGATAGTATGCGAAGGGTTTTCGCGTCTATTTCCTCTGTTTGGCTCCGGCGAGCCCCGGTGTCGCACGCAGCCACGAACGGCGGTATCAGCGTTCACTAAAGCCATTTTCCCTTGGGGGTTTAAGAGCTTTGATAACACGATTCGCGGTCTTCGTCGGGTTCCTGCTGTCGGCCAGTATCGGGCTCGCGCAAAATGACTCTCGCCTGCTGACTGCAACAACGGTAGCAGTCGTCGCTGAGGTGGAATATCTCCGCGTGGATAAATCCAAATACGACAATCAGGCAGAAGTTAATCGTATCCTCCGGATAGTAGACGATGCAGGGCTGTTTAAGACCCCCGCGTTTCCACGAGCTCCTTATCGAGTCACAGCCGCAGAGAAAGCGGATATTATCGTCACAATTGTCGAAAGTGTAGCACTCCCACAAACAGTCTCACTCACCGTCCGAGATGCGGATACCAATGACCAGTTGTTCGAGGAACGCCGTGACTTAGTTGAGCTTAGGAATGACATCAAGAGACTTATCAAACACTTTCTGGCAAGCGTAGACGACAAGAGAGCAGAAATGGAAAGGGCGGAAGAAGTGGCGCGACGACAGGAACGCGAGGCTCAGGCAGCTGCTGAAGTCGCTAGAGCGAGCCAGCGGTGCAGAGACGAGGAGAAGACGTTTCGGCAAAACATTATCTCAGCTGTGTTTGTTCAGCACGGGAGTGTTCCTCTTGTGACTCCAGACATCGCGAATCACAATCAAAGATGTCCGAGCTACCGCATTGTGCCCGAGGAAGTTGTCAAGGATCACACGGCAGAGTTGGCGACAGTACAGGCTGCGGAACAGGCCCGTGCAGAAGAAGGTCGTCGAGAGCAAGAAAAGAAGGTGGTATTGTCTGCTTGGCAAAGAGAAATAGCGTCTGCATCGTTTGTGATCCCCACTACGGGGCCGATGACGATGAGTTACCAACTGCCCGCTCCTCGGGGTCTGTACTACATAATTCCTTCTGACGGGAAATCTGATAAGTGTACGTTCCCTCCCCTGGAGTCGAAACGGCTCAAGAAATCAAAGTCATTTGTTTATGTGGGGGTTGTAGACTGCGCGCGAATAGGCAGGGAAGATTTCTTCGTAGTGAATGCGAACGATCGCTTTTATCTCGTCAAAGCGATCACAGCTATACGCTCAACGGCCGGACAAATCGGTATTGTGAAGGACAACGGCACTACCATTTGCTTTCACGAAGAGGGGTGTCAACACATTCTGGCTGAAATTCGTCTCGCACCCACCGATTTACCACACGGCATTCAAGTTCCACCCCCCGCTCCTTTAACTGGCACCTATACTGCCGATGGATTGTCCTTTAGGCATCCAAGCAACTGGGTGGTTTCTAGTGTCAACGGTGGCTCTATGACCGCGATCGCACCACCAGAAGGTCGTATCGGGGAGTGGGTTGCAGTCGGGGTTTTTGTAATGCACCTTTCTCCAAATGTCTCATTTCCCACTACAGCCACTGGCGCCATCGAACGACTCATTTCCCACTATCAAAAGCAAGGCCGCGTTTTCCCGTCATCAATCGCATCGGCGACTGTGGCTGGGTATGAGGGCGTGGAGTCGGCGTACTCAGCATCCAGTCCTATTTCCGGCGAAGAGAAGGGACACTTGATCGTTATTCCAGACGGAGAAAATGGATATTATGCGTTTTGGACGTTTAGCCCCGCTAGCGAAACCGAGACGTACCGCGCGGTTCTCAAAAGCATATTGGATACTGTCCAGCTCGACAGAAATCTATACTCAACCGATCTCTATTCTGGAACTGTACATAACTTGACCGTAAATAAGGCCTCCACCATCGAAGCGAGGATTCGCAATGAGGGAGGTAAGATAGCGGGCTGCGTGGGAATAGTCGAACCGCTATACGGAAGTGGCCCCATACAGGGCGAAATGAAAGGCGGGCTAGTTACTTTTGCTGCCCATTTGAACGGGTTCGAAATCCAGTTTCGAGCGCAAAGTGAAAACGGCAAAATCACGGGGACGTATACAGTTGAACCGACAAACGCTACAGGCACTCCTATGCAAAAGGGAGAGTTTACTCTGAACAAGACTGGTTTGCAGCCGTTGCTTGTTCGGCCTTGTCCAACCGATGCGGAAATGAATGCAAGAAATCGTTAGAGACGACGAGCCTCGGTCAAAGGAGAAATTTGAGGGTTTTGCCCACCGGTCCGCCCGTGGCTCAACAGCCGCGAGCAACCGAGATTTTTGGACTCAAGTTCTGGGGATTACTTGCATGAGGTGTGTTCGTCGTCGTTCCAGAATTCTTTTTCTTGTATTGGTTTTGTCCACACAGCCCACATTCTGCGATTCCTTATCGCAAGCACAACCGTCCACCCCCGAAAGCGAGAAACGTGCTGGTCGGCAGGACGATCCAAAACCCAATTGCGGCGACCAGGGAACATATGTGAATAGTCAAGGTCGGACCGTGAAGCGTCCGGAGAACTGTTCAAGTGTTCCCCACGGAGCCACCGCACAATGCCGGGACGGTTCATATAGTTTCAGTAAAAGCAGACGCGGAACATGTTCACATCATGGAGGAGTCGCCAAATGGCTCTGAGATTTCTCCCTCGCACTTCCGATGCGGTGCACCCCCCTTAATCCTAGGTTCACCTGTACCAACCGCGATCTGAAGACGCTGCAGGGATCTCGGGTGGACTCGCTTGCCCCGCCGCGCGCGAAGGATGGTATTCCTGCTCAACCCGCTTTCCCTCTGTAGAGCGTTGAGCGACATCTTCCGCAAACGCTCGCTTAAGAGTTCGCTCACGGTGTGAGTGCGCTGCTCGTAGCGCTTCAGCGACGGCAACAACGTACTGATATCCTCAGCCTGCTCCCAGCCGCGTTCGGTTTCCTTTCCAATCAAGTGAAATTCTGCGTTGGCTGTCACCGGATATCGTCTCAGCAATCCGTGGGTGTCGGCTTCGCACATTCCGCCGTCCGGTGCGAGGCTCTTGTATTCGGGATGTTTGACGTATTGCGAGAAGATTGTCCCGAACGTTTGCGGCATCGCCAATAGCGTCGGCGGGTTTAGGGTGTGAGTCGTGCCGTCGTGAATATTGATGTACGGCATTTCCACCCAGCGAGCTGGGTCTTTCTCGAATGGGCCAAGCAATGTAATTGGCGAGCCGGAGAGATCAAGGATTACCGGGGATAACGCAAAATTGTACGGTCGCGCCTTATCGCGATCTATCTTTCGAAGCGCCGTCATCACGTGCGGTGTTGTGATGGCAATGCGCCGCATTACAGGAAGGCTGAACCAGTCGGGTTTCGAGGACGGGAGACCGTGTGCGCAATCGAGAATTCTCTGCCAGCCTTCCTTTATCCATAGTGGAACGTCGCACTGGGGATCTCGCCCTTCTTTTGGCCGATAGTACAGCCCAAGTCCGTGTTCACTAGCCTTGATGATTCTGACTTCCGAGCCATCGAACATATAAACGGAGTAGCGCTTGGCAGAGATGCCATAGCCGTAGACTTGCCGCTGCTTTCCGGTTGAGTCGAAATTGACCTCTTCGACAATGTTCAGAATCGAGCCAGGAACAATTTTCTTGGTGTACGGGTTCAGAGCCTCGAAGTGACCTACAATCCGCCGTGTGTCTGACCAGGAAAGAGCCTTGATCGCGTCCCTGCCGTCTCGCATCTTGTGCGTTCCGCCCTTGCAGGGAACAAGGCCACCGCGCTCTGAGGCGACAATTGCCATGGAGTCGGTGTCGCACATTAAATAAGAGCCGCCTGCATCGGCGACCATCCTCTCCAAGATAGACAGGAGCAGCCGTCCGCCTGCGGTAATCAGAGCTGACACCGGCGGAAAATAGAATGGGCCGGATTGCTCCGTGACGGTTGCTCGCTCCAAGATATTCGCTTCACCGGAGAAGATGCCTACTTGCTTTGCGTCATTCTTGCCGGTTTGGTGCCGATTAACTTCAGCGTAGAGGCCATAGCAACCAGCGTTAGCGAGAATCTTCAGGAAGTAGTACATCGGGTCTGATTTCTTTTTTCCTTTGCGCTCCTCGATTACTTTGCGAAAGAAATCATCGCGAGCCGGATTGATCGAACCAGCGCCCAGCTTTACTGGGTTTAGTCCTTTCTGAACTCCGATTGCTTCGAATCGAATTGCGCGAAGAATTTTCGGAGCCTTCCCCGTTTGCAGTAGTGACGCAACGATGTCCGGCCCAGCAAACCAGATCGGCTTATCGGAAGTGAGCGGATTTAGGCCGATGTTGGTTTCACCGCCTGCTCGATTGTCCCCATATACGGTACGTACCGGCAGAATGTCACCGTCGGGCCGAATCAAAGCAAAAAAACAGAGCTTCGGCCAGGTTTTCGGATCGAGTAATTGATCGACATCGACCTCTTTCAAGAACGCATTAACATCCCGAGTCGCTTCGCGGACTCGCAGCCTCTTTGCAATCAGCACAGGCCATAAGCCCAGCAGCGTGTTCACCGTGGGGTACTGGCTCAAGAAGTCCGTATAAACAACCGGCACAGGGGTATGACGGATGCGAATTTCCGCCCGTCCTCCGTAGTAGCCCTGCATGCAAATGCCATTTGTCTTGTCGTCTAGCTCAAATTTCTGCTGAGGCTGGATCACACCCATCGTGTTCAGAAAAGCTTTGGCGATTGAGGCCGCCGAGAATGCCTTCTCAGGTGCAAGATCCCCGAGCGGATATTTCTTGAATTCACTAAGCAGCACACTGAGCAATCCGACGCTGGCGTTCACGTCCTGGCGGCAGTAGGCGATTTCTTCGCGCGTGACTCGACCGCTTGGCGCGTGGTCGAGTTTTCCGGGAACCTTCCATTCTCGGCAGGCACCATCGAGACTGAAGCTCCTGTTGCGCAGAGCCCAGGCGAGTGTCTTGAGGTCCAGGAATCGCCCGCTGCGAAAGGGTTTTTCACCACCGGCTAAACGAATGAACGCCGCCTTCGAATCTTTCGGACGAAGTTGGATGCGAGGGCGGAAGCTATTGGGCAGCCACTTGCCTTTTTCTTGATCCCAGTACCGGGAGACAATGAAGCTCCATCCTCGTTGACCCGCGCCACGGGCCACGCGATACTCGATGGCGATTCGCGACAAATCGAATGGCAGATTGAAAGCGCAGACTACCGCGCCCGCTTGGATAGCGACGTGGAAGACGTTCTCGACGAACTCATCGCGGCTATAAAGTTTGAGCTTGGGACGGTGGATGCCCTTCCTTCTACGATCCTCGTTGCGGACGTACTTGCGAAGAATATCTACTTGGACCACGTCAAGATCGTCTGCATGGAACAACCCTTCTTCCAGGCAGTGGATGGCTCCGTCTGAGCCCATTTCACAGAACTGGTACGCTCCAAAGTTTAAAGACTGGCGGGAGTCCCTAGTCGTTTCCGTATCGAACATCAGCACATACCTGGGTATTGCGTCGGATCGTCGCTGTTTTACCGTCTGCTTTGGTTTCTCATCCAAAACGCTTGTGTGGCACCGCAGGTAGATTTCGTGGTTCATGGGTCTCATTCCGGTCGAGCTTAAAACGACGCCGAATCGAAACCCCTTGAGGCTGGGGCTTCGATTCGAGCGTGCTAGTTGAAGGGACCTGTTTATTACTGTTTAGGGGCTAACAACCAAACTGCGGACCATCTCGCCTGTTTGGGGATTGTGTACCAAGCTGATTTCCAACTTGATTTTCCTTCCCACTAGGGCGTTTGCGTCGTCACCAAACCGCCTGATAAACGCTTTCATATTGGTTATGTTCACGGCCCACGCTTGTTTCCCATTGATGGGCTTTTTGAGGTCCAGGATCACGGGAGCCCCAAATCCGTCAGGTGACTCCCGAACTCCTGCAACTTCGATGGTGATCGATTTTGTTCCCTCCGGAATATCAGAGCCCTTCAGCAGAGGCGCAGATTGACCGGTTTTGCGACTTTCCAATAACGATTTCAAATTCATATATTCATTCTCCAATTCAGATTTTGTGAAACGTTAATCTCGGTTTTTCGATGAATTCAGCGACTCAGCCCATCGCCACAATGCCTCAGCGAGCAGGCGCAGGAAGACTGCCGTAGCCTTGAGAGCCTTGCGAACTCGTTCGATTGTGTTTGCTTCATATCGCATATCCACATTCGCTCTTCGCAAGTTCTCGGTAGCCAGCGCATGACAGGCTTGGCACAGTGGCGCGGTTAGTGGAGGATCGTGATTTCTGCCTGCCACGTGGTGCTGCTCAATCTGAATGCGTCTTCCGCAGAGCAAGCAGCGATTTTGCTCAAGCCGCCTCGACAATCGCCTGGCCGTTTGGAGTGGAGTTTCATCCATCATGATGAGGACTCCGGCAAGGCGTAGATTTGGTCGAGTTGCAATGCCCCGGCTTGTGCGAGGGAATTGAGCACATCGGGATCAGTGATCAGTTGACGGCCAGCGATTGTCTGCCCTTCGAATTCCTCCAGGCCGCTGATATCGCCTGTCGTCAGATATTTCCCCACTGCCGACATGTAGCGGCCCAGCTGCGAAGCCTCTTTCGATCCATGAATTGAGCTCGGCTCCACCCCTTTCTCGGTCGGGATCATCATGTTTCGCACTCGCCGATCGGCCTTTGTGGGCTGGACTTCTCCGTTCGTGATCCCTCTGAGCTCAGCACCCAAGTACTTTCGAACGGTGCGCAGGTCGATGTGCTCCTCCCGCGCAGCAGAGGTTAACGTCTCGCCGGTTCGCCGCATTCTCGCCAAGACATGCAGCGCCCGGTTGTAGGTATCTCGCCTATTCCCTCGCTTTCGATTGCCATTTCGCATACAATTGACCTCAGTTATAGAATCTGATGCAAACTATAAACGATTAAAAACAGACATGTTGTACGATGCATGTTGACAGCAGTAGTATCGGTGATGTATTAAGTGGCAATAGGATTGATTATGATCGATTTAGTTGGATATAATGGAGAAGGGTTTCCCTTGGATATTGTGGCGGACAAAATGGTGATGTTGGCAACCGAAGAGAGGCCGAAGCCTCAACTTGGGCGACCAATCGCGATCGATGACGGTAGGCTGATAGGTGCTCGCGACCATTTGGTCTGGTTGTTTGAGGAGACCTGGGCTGACGTGGGAGAGCGACTCCCGTGGATTAGGAAACCGGCGGACGTGCTCGAAGCACTGCAGGTTTGGAATAACCCCAACACGTGCTACAACCAACATTACATTGCGCAATGTCTACTGAGACCGTCCTCCGTTCCGGCGAATCCCAAATGGCTCACTACGATTCGGCGTCAGCTTTCCGAACTAAATGTCACTCTTCGTAATGCTCAGGATGATCTCGACAAATGTCGACAGTCTTTCGAGAAAGCAGAACGCGCTCTGAGTGTCAGCCTCTCAGCGAGCGATAAGTTAGCGGTAGAAGATCAGATTTCACGAAGGCGGCAGAAACTTTCTCAGTCACAGACGGAATACGAGGCAGTGTCAAAGCGTCAGAAAGAGACACAAGAACTCTTGCTGGATGGCGAGGCGACATTTGCTCGCGCTGAATTCGTTCGCTTTTGCGGAAGCAATCGTTACCGCGTAGCTCCTCTCAACATTGCAAACGCTTTGGCAGGACTGCCTTATATCGGCTGGAGGCAGTCAGCCAATAGGTGCAAGAAACACCCTGCTCCGGGGCTCGATGGGCAATCCATGCAAGTATTCAAAACCATAGATCGCATCGTCAGATCCAACGTTCGGAGATCAGACCTTTTGGCACATGCCGAAAGATGGTTGAGGATGCAAAAAGACAAGAGCTCACTTGGTGTTTCTGTACTACGGGAAAAGTGGTACTACCTGCGTTGGGCGATTAAGACCGTACTGGAGGCAGAGCCCCGCGTTCAGACGAGAGTCCTTCAGTTTGCCATTGCGCGGGAATATTGGAAACGTGTGGGTAGACCATCGAATGTCGATCAGCTATTTGAGGAAGAAGAGCGCATTGTAGATTGAGACATCGAAACGGGCCTGCCAGCTGTTCGAGCAGCCGATAGGCCCTAACCACCATAGGAAGGGTGCTCCAAATGGCAGCTGCTAAGAACATAATCCACTCTCTAACAAACGGCCACGGTGTCCTCACGCTCTTTGGCTATGGCATCCAGGTCCGCATAGATCGCGGTCACCTTGTACTGGAAGATGGTATCGGCCCCGATCGCCGTCAATACCGCTTTCCACGTGTCGGACATGGGCTGAAGCGCTTGGTGATCATCGGCTCGGATGGCATGGTTTCGCTCTCTGCCCTACGCTGGTTGGCGGATCAGAAGGCAGCGTTCACTCTCTTGGAGCGTGACGGAACAGTGCTTGTGACGACTGGGCCGGTTCGGCCATCAGATGCGCGGCTGCGGCGTGCACAGGCTCTTTCGAGTCAGTCAGGAATCGCTGTCCAGATCGCAAGGGAACTAATCGACAGGAAAATTGCGGGGCAGGAGCGGGTTGCACGCCACAAGTTGTTGACAACCCAAACCGCCGACACGATTTCCCGCTACCGGAAGGAACTCGTCCAAGCCGATTCACCCGAAGCTATTCGCCAAGTGGAATCCCTAGCGGCTAGCGCTTACTGGGGTGCTTGGCGCAACTTACCAATCA
>Ga0182021_10008324_pt1 | contig 12287 bp, 8 predicted proteins | sample 612E3MmetaG_FD_120493 | JGI IMG/M metagenome (GOLD analysis project Ga0182021, IMG submission 120493) | Permafrost microbial communities from Stordalen Mire, Sweden - 612E3M metaG (Illumina Assembly) | ecosystem: Environmental > Terrestrial > Soil > Wetlands > Permafrost | place: Sweden...
CTTGTTCTTCGACGCTTCCGGTGCTTCGCCGTTGATCTTGTCGACCTTGACCAGCGCGAAGTAACGCTCGCCCTCTTTCGGTGTGCGGATTTCACCTTCGACCGTATCCCCAGTATGCAGGTTAAAACGGCGGATCTGGCTCGGGCTGACGTAGATGTCGTCAGTGCTCGCCAGGTAAGAGGTGTCCGGCGAACGCAGAAAACCGAAACCATCCGGTAGCGTTTCCATCGTGCCGTCGCCAAAAATGGTTTCGCCTTTCTTGGCCTGGTTCTTGAGCAACGCAAAGATGAGTTCATGCTTGCGAAGTCGATTGGCGCCCTCGATGCTGTTGGTGACGGCCATGTCGAGTAGCTGACTTACATGTAGGGCTTTGAGTTCGGATAGGTGCATGAGCAGATATAAAAATGATTTTTTGGGAGCGTGATGCGCTGGGCGTTGTCGCGAATGAAACGCGTACGAGGAGGGTGATGGGCGCTGCCGGAGTTGTTACGAACGGTACGAATGCTACGAATGGGGATTTTGCCTGAAAGTTCTGCGCGGACTTTGTTTTCCTGTTTCCAGGTGCCGCTTGGCTAGAACGTTCAGGCAGAGGTTAACGACTTTACAGGTGGCTGTCAATGAATGATGCAAGTTGCGACTTGGAGAGCGCGCCAACCTTGGTGGCTTCGACATTGCCGTTCTTGAACAGCATCAGCGTCGGAATGCCGCGAACGCCATAGCTGGCAGGCGTATTCTGGTTGTCGTCGATGTTCAGTTTGGCGACTTTCATGCGGCCGGCGTATTCTTTGGCGATTTCGTCGAGGATGGGCGCGATCATCTTGCACGGGCCGCACCATTCCGCCCAGTAGTCGACCAGTACGGGTTGCTGCGATTGTAGAACCTCTGTGGCGAAAGAGTCGTCGGTGACGTAATGAATATGTTCGCTCATGGGTAAGCCTCTTTGTTATTTGGGGAGGGTAGAAGAGAGAGGTGGTGTTGGAAGACAGCGAATTCGGCTGTTCGGTTCTATCCTAGCGAAAAAATATCGTCATGGGAAGAATGAAATCAGCCCAGGATATTTTTTCTTTACGGGTTGTGGGACGTGCTGGCTACTACTCCGGGGTGGGTAACCCTGCTGCGGCCATGGTCTAGCCCCCTTCAGCGTTTCAAATGCGCTATAGTTTTCTTCCATTCATTACCCGATACTCAAAATGGCATACGTCGTTACCGAGAACTGCATCAAGTGCAAATACACGGACTGTGTCGACGTTTGCCCAGTCGACTGCTTTCACGAAGGCCCCAATTTTCTGGTCATCGACCCGGAGGAGTGCATCGATTGCACGCTTTGCGTTGCCGAGTGCCCGGCCGAGGCGATTTTTGCCGAGGACGATGTGCCGGATCAACAGCAGAAATTCATCAAGCTGAACGCCGATATGGCCAAGGCCTGGCCGGTGATCACCGAGCGTCGTGAGCCACTGGCCGACGCCGACGAGTGGAACGGCAAGCCGGACAAATTTGATAAGCTCGAACGCTGAGTTCTCCGACGTCTTTTGCCGCAGATGGCTGACGAGCTGACCGCAACCGCCTTGCCTGCGGGCGAGGGCTTTCTCGATGCGCTTGCCGTGGCCTTGCTTGATCGCTGTGCCAGCGACGTGGCGACGGGCGATCTGTCGTCGGTTCGAATCCTTGTTCCCGCCCTGCCGATTGCCGCCGAGTTGCGCTCTGCACTTTTGTGCGCGGCGCCCAAAGCGTTGCTGCTGCCACGCTTCGATACCTTGACCAACTGGGTGCAAACCGCGTCCTTGGTTGGGATCCCGGAACCGCTGGAAGAAAGTGAACGTCTCGTCCTGCTGCATGAAGCGCTGCGCGAACGTGGCTGGTTCGACGAGGCCGCGCTGTGGGGGATTGCTTCGGAGATGGCTGGCCTGTTTGACGAGCTGACTTCGGCTTCCGTCCAGCTACCGGAGGACAAAGCCGCACTGACCGAGCAACTGCAACACGCCTATGTGCTACGTGCCTCAGAGCCACTGGCTTTCGAGGCTCGCGTGGTGCACGAACTGTGGCGGGCGCTGGCGGCAGCTGGTCAGCCTGATGCGGCGGCGGTTTACCGGCTGCGACTAGCTGCATTGGCGCAGCATATCGAGGAAGGCTGCGCTGGCCCACAGCCGCTTGTGGTGCTGCTCGATGCGGCGCCGGACGAGTCACTCGATCCGGCCGAACGCGAATTCCTGCGTCGTTACGGTCAGACAAATGTCTTGCACGTGTTCCATCCGGCACCGCGTGAATGCGGTGCAACGCCGTTGATGGTGGCGCTGGACGCTGTATGGCCCGGTGAATTGGACGCGCCCCTGTTCGAGCGCGCTCAAGCGTTGGCCAGGCAACAGCCAGAAAGTCCTTTAACTGGACGTTTGCATCTGGTTCCCACTGCTGGTCGCGAACAGGAAGCGCAAGCGGTTGTGGCGCAGGTTGGCGAATGGCTCAATACCGGGCTGCGTCGCATCGTGCTGGTCACACAGGATCGCCTTACCGCGCGGCGCGTCAGGGCTTTGCTCGAACGCGAGGGAGTACTGGTCAGCGATGAAACAGGCTGGAAGCTCTCAACATCGCGTGCGGCGGCCGCAGTCGATGCTCTCATTGAAACGGCGGCCGGCAACGCCTACTACCGCGATTTGCTCGACCTGTGCAAATCGCCCTATGTCTTTTCCGACTGCGACGAAAAAGAGCGCAAGGCAGCGGTCTTCACTCTTGAATCAGTTATTCGCGAAGCCTCGGTCAAATCCGGCGTGTCGCGCATTCGGCGTTGTCTGCTGGACGCCGACGATGACTGCTCAAAAGCCTTGGGGCTGGCGCTGCTCGACCGCGTTGAAGCCGCTACCACGCTGCTGCGCTCGAAACCCGCGCCGCTGGCGCGCTGGATCAACCGCCTGCTCAAGGCGCTGGACGCACTGGGCGCACTAGAACCCTTGCGGCAGGATGCCGCGGGCAAGGCGCTGCTTGATCTGCTCGAAGCGCGCCGCAGCGAACTGGCCGAAAGCGCTGCATTGTTCTCCCTCGCTGCTTGGCGCGACTGGCTCAACCGTGAGTTCGAAGCAGGCAATTTCCGTGACGGCAGCATCAGCAGCCCGATTGTTCTCACGCCGCTCAATGCCGTGTGCCTGCGCCGCTTCGAGGCCGCCTTGCTGATCGGCGGCGACGCGCGCCAGTTAAAACCAGCCGCCAATGGGGAGTTTTTCAACCAGTCCGTGCGCCGTGAGTTGGGTTTGCGTACCCGCGAGGACGGCGAACGCGAACTGCGTCGCGATCTCGAATTGCTGCTGGCCACCGTACCGCGCGTGGTTGTTACTTGGCAATCGGTGCAAGACGGCGAGGCGAACCTGCTGGCGCCGGAACTGGCCCTGCTTTCAACGCTGCACCAACTGGCCTGGAACGACGATTTGCATCGCTCGCCTCTGTCAGCGCGCAGCGAGGCCGTGCCGGACGCTGCAACCGCGCCTGTCGCAAGTGCTATGGCCGTGCCCGTCGCACCGCTGACGTTGATTCCGCAGCGCGTCTCGGTCAGCGGCTACGCCAGCCTCGTCGTCTGCCCCTACCGTTTCTTCGCCCGCCATGTGCTTGGCCTGGGCGAGATGGACGAAGTGGCCGAAGAAATAGGCAAGAGCGACTACGGCGCACTGGTGCACCGCGTTCTGGAACGATTCCACGAACGGCATCCAGTGATCTCCGATCTCGCTGAGGACAACGCGCTGTCTGCCTTGCAGGACTGCGTGGCCGAAGTCTTCGCACCTGCTGTCGAAGACAATTTCCTGGCGACCGGTTGGCGTCTGCGCTGGGAGAAACGGCTGGTGGCCTATCTCGACTGGCAGCGTGATCAGGAGGCGCAAGGCTGGCGCTGGGCGCAGGCCGAAACGCGGGTCAGCCGGGTGCTGCCTTTGGAGGATGGAACCAGCATTGAACTCTATGGCCGAATTGATCGTATCGATCGCATGAAAGGGGCATCGAGCGGTGTCTCGTTGCTCGACTACAAAACGCAGACGGCCAAGGCAATCAAGGATCGTCTGAAGGATGACGTGCAGCTTCCGGCCTACGCGTTACTGCACGGCGACGCCTCGCAGGCGGCCTACGTGGCGCTCGATGATGAACGAGTCGCTGCCGTTAATGCGGGTGACGAAGAAGGTACCTTGATGCTTGCCGCAGAAGCTCAGGGCCGGCGTTTACGGACGGCCTTCACGTCCATGCGCGCCGGAGCGAAACTGCCGGCACACGGCGTCGACAGCGTTTGCCAGTGGTGTGAAATGAGTGGCTTGTGCCGGAGGGCGTATGCCTGATTCATCCCGCGCCTTGATCCTGCGCGCCCTCGATCCTTCGCGCAGCGTGGTCGTTGAAGCCTGCGCCGGCAGCGGCAAGACCTGGCTGCTGGCTTCGCGCATCGTGCGTTTGCTGTTGGCCGGCGTGGCGCCCGGCGAGATTCTGGCGATCACGTTCACACGCAAGGCGGCGCGGGAGATCGAGGAGCGGGTGGTGGGCTGGCTGCATCTGCTGGCGACCGGCAGCGAGGCGCAGGTCATCGCCTTTCTCGCCGAGCGTGGGGTGGCGGCGGATGCGGCGGAAGTTTACAGCGCTCGCGGTCTGTATGAGCGCGTCTTGATGGCACAGCCGGGGCTGGCGGTCAATACGTTCCACGGCTGGTTTCTTCAGCTTGTTGATGCCGCGCCGCTATCGGCCAACCTGGCCGGGGCGACACTGGTTGAGTCCGATTCGCGTGTGTTCGACGAACTCTGGCAGTCCTTCGCCGCCAATTTGCAAAAGGAGCCGGAAAGTGAGCTTACGCAGGGTTTTGTCCGGTTGCTTGGCGAGGCGGGGCTGGACTCGACGCGGCGCCTGGTTCGGCGGGCGCTGGATCGGCGCAGCGAGTGGCTGGCGTTTGGCGACGACTCCCCCGATGTTGCCGCGAAAATGCTTGCCGTGCTACGCGAATATCTTGGCGTTGCCGAAGGCAGCGATGCCCTAGCCGATTTCTTCAAAGGTGCGTGGACGAGTGACTTCCAGATCTACCTCGGTTTTCTCGAAATGAGCGAACTGGTGCGCGATCAGGAATTCGCGGCGGTCGTCGGTGCCGCGCTTGTCGAGGTTCAACCGGCGATTCGTTTCGAGCAACTGCGCGGTGTGCTGTTGACGGAGAAGAATACGCTGCGTCAGCGCAAACCGAGCAAGGCGGCGGATAAGCGCTTTGGCGTGGAAGGCGTGGCGCACTTTCTCGAACTGCACGCGCGCTTGGGCGAGCAAGTGCTCGACTGCCTAGAACGGCAGACCGCCGAGCGCATCGTGGCTTTCAATCAGAATGCCGGCGCGGTGTTTGCCGCCTTTCTGGCACATGTGGAGGAGTTCAAGAAGGCACGGCGGCAGATCGATTTTGTCGACGCCGAGTGGAATGTGCTCAAGCTGCTGTGCGACGAGCAGACCGCCGCTTTTCTGCAAGCCCGTCTGGATGCGCGTTACAGCCATGTGTTGCTCGACGAGTTCCAGGATACCAACCCGCTGCAATGGCAGATCCTGCTGGCCTGGCTGGATGCGTATTCGGACGCATCTCGCCCGATGGTTTTCCTGGTCGGCGACCCGAAGCAGTCGATTTACCGTTTCCGCCGTGCCGAGCCGCGATTGTTTTCGGCGGCCTCGGATTTTCTCGTGCGCGAGTTTGGCGCTGAGCGCTGCGCGCAGGATACGACGCGGCGAAATGCGCGGCCGATCATCGATGTGGTCAATGCCTTGTTCCTTGAAGTCCCTGAATTCGAGCCGTTTCGCGAGCAGGCTTCATTTGCCGGTGCTGTGCCGGGGCGTGTTGAACTGTTGCCATTGTGTGGCAAGGCGGACGATGAAGCGGTGCTCATTCGTGAGATCCTGCGCGACCCGTTGAGCGAGCCGGACGTTGAGCCGGAAGACATGCGCTTACGGATGGAGGCTGATTGCCTGGCGACGAAAATCAAGGAAGTGATAGGTGTCTGGCAGATCGAGGAAAGGAACGTCGATGGCGTATTGCAACGGCGTTCTGCGGGATACGGCGATATCATGCTCCTGGTGCGCACGCGAACCAATCTGGCGTGTTACGAGCGGGCACTGAGCGCGGCCAACATTCCGTTTACGGCCGGTTCGCGCGGTGGTTTGCTGGCGGCGCTGGAAGTACGCGACATCGTCGCTCTGCTCGAATTCCTTGTTACGCCAGTGGCGAGCCTTAAGCTCGCACACGCGCTGCGTTCGCCGGTGTTTGCTTGCAGCGACGAGGAGCTGATACAACTGGCGGCACGCAAGGAACCGTCATGGTGGCAACGGCTTAATGCGCTGCTTGCCGAAGGCGGTGCATCACCTCGTCTGGCCCGCGCGACACGTTTGCTCAGCGAGTGGTTGCAGGCGGCAGATCATCTGCCGGCGCACGATCTGCTCGACCGCATCTTCCATCAGGGTGAGGTGATTGAGCGCTACCGGCTGGCTGTGCCGGAATCCACCAGCGCGAGCGTGGAAGCCAATCTGCGGGCACTGCTGCTGCTCACGCTTGATCTGGATGGTGGGCGTTATCCCAGTCTGCCACGCTGCATCGACGAGTTGCGCGATCTGCGTGACGCGGAGGCCAGCGACGCGCCGGATGAGGGCGAGATCGAAACGCACCGCATCGATGCCGGGCGGGTACGCATTCTGACCATCCACGGCGCCAAGGGTCTGGAAGCGCCGATTGTCTGGCTGCTCGGCGCAAACGCTCCAACGCGACCGCCCGATCCCTGGGATGTGCTCGTCGATTGGCAGCCCGATGCGCCATTGCCGCAGCATTTCTCGTTCTTCGGACGCAAGGAGGATCGCGGTGCAGCGCGTCAGTCCTTGTTCGATGCCGAAGCCGTCGCCGCCCGGCGCGAGGAGTTGAATCTGCTCTACGTTGCCATCACGCGGGCGCGGCAGGTGTTCATTGCCAGTGGCATCGAGAATGCGAGGTCGGGCAGCGAAACACCTTACTGTCGGCTTGAAGCGGCGCTTGAAAAACTTGGCGCAGGGCTGAGTTATGGCGATGTATTGCCGCTTGAGGATGTGGTATTGGAAAACCAGACGATTCGCGCGGAAACGAAATTGTCTTCGCCTCTGCCGCTCATTGGTGAGCGCCGCAGTGCGCCGGGTGATGCCGAACGTTTCGGCATTCTGCTGCACGCCTTGCTTGAACGTCGTACAGGCGGCGATATGACGGAAGGCTGGTGGACGGCGCTGGGCTTTGAAGATGGTGATTACCAGCGCGTTCTGCCGGTGGCTGAACGCGTATTGAAGGCAGAAGAATTACAGCGATTCTTCGATCCAGATCTTTATCGCCGCGCCTGGAACGAAATCGATTTGACCGCAGGCGATGGACAATTGCAGCGTATCGACCGTCTTGTCGAATTCGATTCAGTGTTCTGGGTGCTCGATTACAAAAGTTCAGGCAGCGATACGGAGCGCCTCAATGACTATCGCGAGCAGGTCGCCGGATACTGCCGCGCCGTGGCGGATGTTTTTCAAGGAAACGAAGTGCGCGGAGCGCTGGTCTTTTCGGATGCCTCCTTGCTTGAGGTGTGCCGGTTGCCTTGCGCTGAGCCACTTTCGCAAAGTGAGCAGGTGGGCTAGTATCTCCTGGGGTTTGCGCACAAGGCAGGCGTCGCTACTAGGCGTGATGTGGGTTTCTGCAAAAAAAATACAACTTCCGATGGAGGGTGTCCGTTGGACAAAATCTGGTTGCAGAGTTATGAAGAAGGTGTGCCCGCCGAAATCGATCTGGGCAATTTTCAGTCGCTTGGTGATTTGTTTGGGAAAAGCGTCGGCACCTACCCTGAGCGCACGGCGTACACGTGCATGGGGGCGTCAATAAGCTACAGCGAACTCGACGCGCTTTCACGTGATTTTGCCGCCTACCTGCAAACGGTGCTCAAGCTACCGAAAGGCGAGCGCGTCGCGATCATGATGCCCAACGTGCTGCAGTATCCGGTCTGCATGCTGGGCGCCTTGCGTGCCGGCTATACGGTAGTCAATTGCAATCCGCTCTATACAGTGCGCGAGCTCGAGTTTCAGCTCAGGGATTCTGGATCAAAATCGATTGTCATTCTCGAGAATTTTGCGCATACGCTGGCGAAAGCAATTGGCAATACGATGGTTCAGAACGTAGTGATTGCGCGTCTTGGCGATATGCTCGGTTTTCCGAAAGGCAGTATCGTCAACTTCGTTGTCAAGTATCTCAAAAAGAAGGTGCCGGCGTGGCGCTTGCCGCAGGCGGCTGGCTTCAAAAGTGCCATCGCGCGCGGACATGCGGCGGACTATGTGCCTGTTCCAGTGACGCAGGAGGATATCGCCTTTCTGCAATACACCGGTGGAACGACCGGGCTTTCCAAGGGCGCGATGCTGACCCACCGTAACATTCTTGCCAACACGATCCAGGCGTATGCCTGGGTGCAGTCCGCGGTGAAAACCGATGGTGAACTGGTGGTTACGGCTCTGCCGCTCTATCATATTTTTGCGTTGACGGCGAACTGCTTCCTGTTCATTCTGGTCGGCGCAAACAATCTGCTGATTACCAATCCGCGCGATATTCCCGGCTTTGTAGCGGAGCTCGGAAGGTATCCATTTACCATACTTACTGGCGTTAATACTCTCTTCAACGCACTGCTCAACAATCCGAACTTTGCTGCGCTCGACTTCAGCCGGGTCAAGGTAACGCTGGGTGGCGGTACGGCGGTCCAGAAGGGGGTTGCCGAGCGCTGGAAGAAAGTGACCGGCAAGCCGCTGATCGAGGCCTACGGGTTGACCGAGACTTCCCCGGCGGCGACCATCAATCCGATCAACATTGCGGAATACAACGGCTCGATCGGACTGCCGATTTCGTCGACCGAGGTCGCGATTCGCAATGACAACGGCTTTGATGTTCCATTGGGCGAGCGTGGCGAGCTTTGCATCCGTGGCCCGCAGGTCATGAAGGGCTACTACAATCAGCCCGAAGAAACGGCCAATGTCTTTATGCCTGACGGTTTTCTGCGGACCGGCGACATCGCCGTGATGGACAACAAGGGCTATGTACGCATTGTCGATCGCAAGAAAGACATGATTCTCGTCTCTGGCTTCAATGTCTATCCGAACGAAGTTGAGGACGTGCTGGCCATGCATCCGGGGGTGCTCGAAGTGGCTGCCATTGGTGTGCCGGACGAAAAGACGGGTGAGGCGGTGAAGATTTTCGTCGTCAGGAAGGACCCTGCGCTGACGCCGGCGCAACTCATCAAGCATTGTCGTGAATACCTGACGGCGTATAAGGTACCCAGTCAGGTGGAATTCCGTAATGACTTGCCGAAGACCAATGTTGGCAAAATACTACGTCGTGAATTGCGTGATGAGGTGCCCGTCTGAGCGGTTTGCCTGTTTGTCGGGCGGCACCCTCAAGTAGTCGTTGGTAAAGGGTTTTATCGGTCAGCACACAACAAGTGCACAGGTTTATTCACAGCTTCTGTGGGTAAATAAGTTCTGAACAGTTTTGAACGGATTCTGGATCGCTTTATGTGGAAATCAATTCTGTCGATTGCCTTGGGCGCGGCGCTTGGCGCCTTGTTGCGCTGGCAACTGGGGGCTAAACTCAATAGCATTTTTCCGACGATTCCTCCCGGAACCTTGGCTGCCAATCTGATTGGCGCTTACGTAGTCGGGCTGGGCGTCGCTTTTTTCGCCACCTTCTCGGCTATCTCTCCGGAATGGCGGCTTCTGGTCATTACCGGTTTTTGCGGCGGCTTGACGACGTTTTCAACTTTCTCTGCCGAGATAACCAGCCTGCTTCAGCAGGGACGAATCTCGTGGGCGCTCGGTGCGGTTGCGGCGCATGTCGTCGGGTCGGTCGTGATGACCTTCGCCGGAATCGGTACGGTCTATCTGCTCAGGGGTTCAGCATGAACCAGCGCGAATTCAATTGACGGAGGCGGGCATGGAAGGCACTTTTCTGAGATTCTACGTCGAGGAAAAACAGCGTCATCACGGTGTGCTGTTGTGGGAGTGGCTGCTCGAAAAAGCCAATGCATTGGGTATTCGCGGTGGTTCGGCCTTTCGCGCCATTGGCGGTTTCGGGCGACACCATGCCTTGCATGAGAGCCGGTTTTTCGAGTTGGCCGGCAGTGTGGGTGTCGAGGTGGAATTCATCGTCAATGACGAGGAGATGAGGCAACTGCTTGCGCTTGTTCTCCATGAAAAGATCAGGATGTTTTATGCCCGCATTCCGGCGCAATTCGGCGTCATCAACCCGGACCCGGATGACCCAATAGGCATATTGGCAGACGAATAGGGCAGGTAGTTGCGAGCGAGTATGGCGGCGTTTTTCCTTGTCATTCGATCTCTTTCGGATGCATCTGGTTTTGACGCTGGAAAATTGAAACGCATTTCGTTGTATACTCACGCTTTTGTTCGTTTGTCCACAACGTTTTAATCAACTTCTGTAATGGAAACCAAAATGGCCACTGCCGCTAAAGCCGCATCCCCCAAGAAAGTTGCTCCCGCCAAATCTCCTGCTCCGGCCAAGAAAGCTGTCGCAGTGAAAAAAGTTGCTGTCGCCAAGGCCGCTCCGGCCAAGGTAGCGGCTGCGCCCGCCAAGAAGGTCGCCGCATCGGCCAAGAAGGCGGCTGCGCCTGTCAAAAAAGTGGTCGCACCGGTCAAGAAGGCTGTGCCCGTGGTTGCTCCGTTCGTCAAGATCACCAAGGTTGTTGGCCGTCAGATTCTTGACTCGCGCGGCAACCCGACCGTTGAAGTCGATATCATTCTCGACAACGGGTTCATGGCACGTGCTGCTGTTCCGTCTGGTGCTTCTACCGGCGAATTCGAAGCCTGCGAACTGCGCGATGGCAACAAGAAGGTCTATCTCGGCAAGGGCGTGCTCAAGGCTGTTGAAGCCGTCAACGGCCCGATTGCCAAACTGCTCAAAGGCAAGAACCCGCTCAAGCAACGTGAACTCGACGACGCGATGATCGCGCTCGATGGCACCCCGAACAAATCCAAGCTTGGCGCCAACGCGCTGCTCGGCGCTTCGATGGCCATCACTGTCGCCGCCGCTCAGGTCAGCAAGATGCCGCTGTGGAAGTACATCGCCAAGCTGCACAAGAACAAGGATTTCGTTCTGCCGACCCCGATGGCCAACATCATCAACGGTGGCAAACACGCGGATAACCTGATCGACTTCCAGGAATTTATGATCATGCCGGTTGGCGCCAAGACCTTCTCCGAAGGCCTGCAGTGGGTCACCGAAGTGTTCCATGCGCTGAAGAGTATTCTCAAGAAGGGCGGCCACGTAACCGCCGTTGGTGATGAAGGTGGTTTTGCTCCGAACCTGACTAATGATCAAGCGCTTGACGTTGTCATGCAAGCGATCACTGCTGCCGGTTACAAACCGGGCAAGCAGATCGCTATCGCGCTCGACTGTGCATCTTCCGAACTGTTCGACGAAGGCGGCCGAAAGGGTTACAAGTTCTGGAAGTCGAATCCGGACAAGCTGTTCACCGCCGACGAAATGATCGCCATTTACGCCGATTGGTGCAAGAAGTACCCGATCGTTTCGATCGAGGACGGTCTGGACCAGAGCGACTGGGAAGGCTATGTCAAATTCACGCAAGCGCTGGGCAAGAAAGTCCAGATCGTTGGTGATGACTTCTTCGTAACCAACCCGGTTCGCCTGAAGAAGGGCATCGATATAGGGGCCTGTAACGCAATCCTGATCAAGGTCAACCAGATCGGAACCGTGACCGAGACGCTGGATGCCATCAAGATGGCGCAGCAAGCTGGCTATGGCGTTATCTCGTCGCACCGTTCGGGTGAAACTGAAGACTCTTTTATTGCCGACTTGGCCGTGGGTACGGGCGCTGGCCAGATCAAGACCGGTTCGCTGTCGCGTACCGACCGCATCTGCAAGTACAACCAGCTGATCCGCATTGAAGAGCAACTTGCTGGCAAGGGTATCTACAAAGGCCTGAAGTCGATCAAGGGCGCTGGCTACTAATCAGCTTTCTTCCGCAACAAAAAAGGCACTGCTTCCGCGGTGCCTTTTTTCATGGTGACGCCGAAAGTGGCTGGAATCAGCGAATTCAGGCGAGTGTCAGAATGACAACGCCGACGGCCATCAGCATGCTGCCCGCGATTCGCATCCTGGCGTCATTCTCCATGAGAAATTTCGCACCAAGCAGCGCAGCGATCATCATCGACAGTTCCCGAATCGGCGCAACATAACTGAGCGGGGCCAGGGTCATGGCGTAGAGCACCAGCGTGTAGGCCAGCGGCGAGAGAACCCCGAC
>Ga0182021_10008325_pt1 | contig 12287 bp, 12 predicted proteins | sample 612E3MmetaG_FD_120493 | JGI IMG/M metagenome (GOLD analysis project Ga0182021, IMG submission 120493) | Permafrost microbial communities from Stordalen Mire, Sweden - 612E3M metaG (Illumina Assembly) | ecosystem: Environmental > Terrestrial > Soil > Wetlands > Permafrost | place: Sweden...
GATGCACCAGCGCTTCCAGCAGATGCGTCTTGCCCGCACCCGTCACCCCCCACAGGTACACCGGCGCAGCCTGCTGACTCAAGGTCGTGAGGTGGGCCAGGGCCGGCGCGTTGGCACCGGGCAGGAAGCTGTCGAACGTGCGCCTGGCCTGCGCACCGATGGCCAGAGGAATCTGCCTCATCCTCGAAAGAGACTGCTTAGAAGGTAGGTCCGGCGCACGCGATGCACCGCCACGACCAGGACCGCGCTGACCGGCAGGGCGATCAGCACGCCGACGAAGCCAAACAGGTGGCCGAAGGCCAGCAGCGCGAAAATGACGGTCAGCGGACTCATGCCGATGCGCTCGCCCACCAGACGGGGCGTGAGCACGAAGCCCTCCAGCAACTGCCCGATCCCGTAGACGACCGCCACGCTCACCAGGCCGTGCCAGCCCTGGAACTGCAGTGCGCCGGACATCAGCGCCAGCAGCAGTCCCATGCCGAAGCCGACATACGGGACGAACACCGCCAGGCCGGTGAACACCCCCACCGGCACGGCCAGATCGAAGCCGAACAGCGCCAGCGCCACGCTGTAGTACGCCGCCAGGATCAGCATGACCAGCAGCTGGCCGCGCAGGTACTGTCCGAGCATCTCGTCGCACTCGGTGAAGAAGGCGTCCGTGCGCGCCCGTGCGCGCGGGGGAATCAGCCCGGCCACGCGCTGCAGCAGGGCTTCCCAGTCCATCAGCAGGTAAAACGCCACCATCGGCACCAGGAACGCGTTGCCCACGATGGTCAGCACGATGCTGCCACCGATGCGCGCCGAACTCAGCGCGCGCGCCAGCCAGTCCTCGAAATTGGCGTCCAGATACTTCAGCGCGAAGGCTTTGATGCTGTCGGTGTCCAGCGAGACATCGATGCCGAACCGGGCCAGCCACGGCGACAGCCCGGTGTTCAGCCGCTGCGACAACAGCGGGATCTGCTCGCGCAGCAGCGGTAGCTGCTTGGCCATGATCGGCACGATCAGAAACAGCACCGCCAGTGCGACCGCCAGTGCGGCGAATTCCACGACGGCCACCGCCAACACCCGCGGCACGCGGCGGCGCGCCAGCCGCTCGACCAGCGGGTGCAGCACATAGGCGAGCACGGCGGCCGTCACGAACGGCGCGAGCACGGGTGCCAGCAGCCACACCAGCACGGCGCCCAGCAGGGCCAGGACGAGCCAGGTGATGGTCTGACGTTGCGCAGGGGTGAACGACATGCAGTGGGGCGGCGCGTCAGCGGCCACCGTGTGGAAGTGCGCGAATTCTACGGTCGGCCGGCCCCGACGCGGCCACGAAGCGTCAACCGGCGTACGCCCGCCGGGCCGCGGGCCGGCTCCGGCGAGGCGTTCAGTGCCGTCGCGCCGGTCCAGGCCCGGCCAGCCCGCGCAGCCGCTCGGCGATCAGTGCACGGTCCGGCGCATCGAAGGAATGGTCCAGGTAGGCTCGCAGGTCGCGCGCGGCCGCCTCGCATTCGCCCAGTTCGGCCAGAACGAGCCCGCGGTCGCGCCGCTCCTCCCAGCCCTGAGGCAGCAGCACCACCAGCCGGTGCATCACCCCCAGTAATCGCGACCAGTCGCCCGCGTTGCGATGGATTTCCTTGAGATTGCGCAGCATCCTGCCGATCACCTCGCGCCCGGTGGCCGCCTGGAGGAACAGCCCCAGCGGCACGTCGAAGTCCCCCTGCAGGCCACGGTTGCGCTTGTAGGGCGCCAGCAACTCGTCGAGCTCGTCGCGCGACAGCGACTGGCCGGTGAACGGGTCGATCACCACCTCGCCGTGCTGGCGTCCGGTGTGCATCCGCAGCTTGACCAGGAAGTGGCCGGGAAACGACACACCCCGCGCCGTCAGGCCGATCTGGGTGGCCAGCTCGATGTAGACGACGGCCAGCGTGATCGGGATGCCGCGCCGGGTGCTCAACACCCGGTGCAGGTAGCTGTTGTGCGGGTCGTGATAGTCGTTGACGTTGCCGGCGAAGCCGAGTTCCTGGAAGAAGTAGCGGTTCAGCCAGCGCAGCCGCTGCACCGGCACCGCATCGGCCGGAAAACGCCGCTTGAGCCTGACGGCCAGCGCGTCGATGTCGGACAGCACGGACTGGGTGTCCAGCCGTGGGAATTCGTCCTGGGCGATCGACGCGGCCGCCTCCACCAGCGGCAAACTGGCGTCCTCGGCCACCAGGCTGGCGAAGTAGTCAAGAGCCGTCGGTGGCTCGAAGCGCAAGGGGCCGGACATGGCTCCAGTTTAGCCGCGGCGCATGAACTGTTGCAGCTTCAACCCGCTGGCCAGCAGCACCGCGAAATACAGCACGGCCGCCCCGCCCAGACACACCACCATCCAGCCGATGCGCTGCGCCTGGTGGTCGACCAGGCCGATCCAGTCGATGCCCTGTTCGGCCCAGGCCAACCACACGCCCAGCACGGCCGTGGCCACGAGGACCCGCGCCGAAAACCCGCGCCAGCCGGGCTCGGGCGTGTAGGCGCCGCGCCGGCGCAAGCCCAGGAACAGCCAGAATGCATTGATCAGCGCGCCCAGGCTGATCGACAGCGCCAGGCCGACGTGCCCCAGCACCGGCACGAACACGAGGTTCATCAGCTGCGTCAACACCAGGACCGCCACCGCGATCTTGACGGGTGTGCGCGTGTCCTGACGAGCGTAGAACCCGGGGGCCAGGATCTTCACGCCCACCAGACCCATCAGGCCGGCACCGTATCCCACCAGAGCCGCCGACGTGCGCTGCACGGCCAGCACATCGAACGCGCCGCGATGAAAGAGCACGGCCACCAGCGCCGTGGGAAACACCAGCAGCGCCACCATGCACGGCAGCGCCAGCAGCATCACCAGGCGCAGCCCCCAGTCCAGCAACCCCGAATAGCCGGCATGGTCCTGGCGCGCGTTGGCTGCCGACAGCTGCGGGATCAGCACGACCCCCAGCGCCACGCCCAGCAGCCCCGTGGGGAACTCCATCAGGCGGCTGGCCCAGTCCAGCCAGGACACCGCCCCGACGCCCTGATGCGAGGCGATCTGGGTGTTGATCACCACGGAGATCTGCGACACCGACACGCCCACGAGCGCCGGGGCCATCTGTTGCAGCACGCGCGCGACGCCGGGGTGGTTCCAGGCCGCGCGGATCGCACCGGGCAGCCATCCCAGGCGAGGCAGCGCGTGGATGCGCCGCAGTGCGGGAATCTGGATGGCCAGCTGCAGCACGCCGCCCAGCATGACCCCGACGGCCTGCGCATAGATCGGCTCCACCCCCCAGCGCCGGAACGCCGGCCCCAGCCACCAGGCCGCGGCGATGGCCGCCACGTTCAGCAGCACCGGCGTGGCGGCCGGCACCGCAAAGCGCTTCCAGGTGTTGAGGATGCCCGCGGACAGCGACACCATCGAGATCAGCCCGATGTAGGGGAACATGATCTGCGTCATCAGCACCGCGCCGTCGAACTGCTTGAGCCCCGAGGCCATCAGCCAAACCACCACCGGCGAGCCCACGACGCCCACCACGCAGGTCGCCACGAGCGCCCAGAACAAGATGGTGGCCACCGCATCGATCAGCTCGCCCGTGGCCGCGTCGCCGTCGCGCGCTCGCGTGGCCGCCAGGACCGGAACGAACGCCTGGGAAAACGCCCCCTCGCCGAACAGCCGGCGCAGGAAGTTCGGAATCCGAAAAGCCACGTTGAAAGCGTCCATCCAGGCGCTGGCCCCGAAGGACTGAGCGACAATCACGTCGCGCGCCAGGCCCGAAATCCGTGAAACGAGCGTGAGCAGCGAAATGATGGAGGCGGCCCGCAGCAGGTTCATGGGGTTCACGCGCGGCGCCGACGAGCGCTCGAGGAAGGTACAGCCGCCCGATTATAGGGAGGCCCTCCCGGCGCCTGGCGGGCGGGTTTGCAGCGCCCCCGCGCCCAGTGCTATAATCGTCGTCTTTGCTACACCTCCCAAGAGAAGCTTCATCACATGGCCACCTCGTCCAAAGCCAAAAAGAAGACCGTTCGCATCGCTTCGGGTCTGAAGCGCGTGCGCCAAGACGTCAAGCTCAATGCCGCCAACACCGCGTTGCGCTCGAAGTTCCGCACCGTCATCAAGAACGTGCAGAAAGCGGTGATCGCGGGCGACAAGGCCAAGGCGACCGATCTGTTCCAGTCCGCCCAGTCGGTGATCGACTCGGTGGCCGACAAGGGGCTGTTCCACAAGAACAAGGCCGCACGCCACAAGGCGCGCCTGTCGGCCAAGGTCAAGGCGCTGGCTGCCGCCGCCTGATCGCCACGACGCGCGTCGCCTGACAGGGGCCCGGCAACGGGCCCCTGCTGCTTTGTGGATGGCGTGTGCCTGGAGGCGGCCCGTGCGTGGCGTCGAGCGGTGCGCCGCGCGCGCCGTGCCACCCACCGGGGTGCAGGTCTGTCGCGTGCCGTGCGCTCAGGCCGGCGGGGCGCCGCCGGGCACCGCCTCGGTCAACCGCAGGTGATTGTCGCGCGCGAAGTTCATCACGAAGTCCCAGGCCATCGGCTCGACCCCCTGGAGGGCCTCGCTGACGATCACGCATTTCACGCCCTGGATGACCCGGGGCACGCACAGCGGCGAGTAGCCGATGTACGCGCCGATGCCGCCTTGTACCCCCTCGGGCCGGAAACACGACATCGCACCGGCCAGCCGCTCGGCCCAGTCGCTGGGGCGAAACGTCTGGCCGTCCGTGGTCAGACCGTGGATCAGGAACTGTCGCGGCGAGGGGGTTGTCATCGGTGCCATGCTGCCGTAGCTCGTCGGCCACGCGGGACATTCGGTCCACAGCGCGGCCCTGGCCAACCGGGCGATTGTGCCGTGTTTGTGTTGCATTGCAGCACGATTCGCGCCGATTCCGAGGACAGTCATGGGCGTGTCTTCGGCATTTGATGGTCCGGATTTAGAATCCAGCCTCCCCGCAGCCCCGCGCGAACGCGCGGGGCGCCTTCCTGCCTCGCGTTGGAGTCACTCGATGAATGCCCCGGACCCGCTGCCCGTGCTGCCCGAACCGCATGTGATGAAGACCTACGGGCGTGTGCCCGTGGCCTTGTCCCACGGCCGAGGCTGCTGGGTGTGGGATACCGATGGCAAGAAGTATCTCGACGCCCTGGCCGGCATCGCCGTGAACACGCTGGGCCACGCCCACCCGCGGCTGGTGCCCGCACTGCAGCAGCAGATCGGGCAAATGATCCACTGCTCCAACTACTACGAGTCGCCGCTGCAGGAGCAACTGGCGGCCAAGCTGTGCGAACTGTCCGGCATGACCAACGTGTTCTTCTGCAGCACGGGACTGGAGGCCAACGAGGCGGCGCTGAAGATCGCACGCAAGTACGGACACGACCGTGGCATCGAGCGCCCGGAGACCGTGGTGTACGAAGGCGCGTTCCACGGTCGCTCGATCGCGACGCTGTCGGCCACCGGCAACCCCAAGGTCCAGGCGGGCTTCGGGCCCCTGGTCGAGGGCTTCGTGCGCGTACCGCTGAACGACGTGGCCGCGCTGCAGGAAGTCGCCAGCCGGCGCAAGAACGTCGTGGCCGTGTTCCTGGAGGTGATCCAGGGCGAAGGCGGCGTTCGCCCGTCGACGCTGGCCTACCTGCAGGCGGCGCGGCGCGTGTGCGACGAAAACGGCTGGTTGCTGATGCTCGACGAGGTGCAGTGCGGCATGGGCCGCACCGGCAAGTGGTTCGCCCACCAATGGGCCGGCATCCAGCCTGATGTCATGCCGCTGGCCAAGGGCCTGGGTTCGGGCGTTCCCGTCGGCGCCGTGGTGTGCGGTCCGCGCGCGGCCGACGTGTTCGGTCCCGGCAACCACGGCACGACGTTTGGTGGAAACCCGCTGGCGATGCGCGCGGGCATCGAGACGATCCGCATCATGGAAGAAGACGGCCTGCTGGCGCAGGCCAGCACCGTCGGGGCACTGCTGCGCGACGCCCTCGCGGGCGAGCTCGCCGGCCTGCCCGGTGTCGTGGAGATCCGCGGCCAGGGCCTGATGCTGGGCATCGAGCTGGACCGGCCCTGCGGCGTGCTGCTCACTCGCGCCGCACAGGCCGGACTGATGCTCAGCGTGACGGCGGACTGCGTGATCCGGCTGCTGCCGGCGCTGATCTTGAGCGCCGACGAGGCCCTGCAGATCGTGGCACTGCTGTGTCCGCTGATCCGCTCGTTCCTGCTCGAAGAGCGCGCCACATGAAACCCGGCATGAGCCTGATGAAGCACTATCTGCAATTCAAGGATTTTCGGGCCGAGGAATACGTCTACCTGTTCGAGCGCGCCGCCACGATCAAGAAGCGCTTCAAGAACTACGAGAAATACACCCCGCTGGTCGACCGCACGCTGGCCATGATCTTCGAGAAAGCCTCGACGCGCACGCGCGTGAGCTTCGAGGCTGGCATGTACCAGCTCGGCGGCTCGGTGGTGAACCTCACCACCGGGGACAGCCAGCTCGGACGGGCCGAGCCCGTCGAGGACAGTGCGCGCGTGATCAGCCGCATGGTCGACCTCGTGATGATCCGAACCTTCGAGCAGACCAAGATCGAGACCTTCGCCGCGCACTCGCGCGTGCCGGTGATCAACGGCCTGACCAACGAGCACCACCCCTGCCAGATCCTGGCCGACGTGTTCACGTACATCGAGCACCGCGGCGAGATCCGCGGCAAGGTGGTGGCCTGGATCGGCGACGGCAACAACATGGCCAATACCTGGCTGCAGGCCGCCGACATCCTGGGCTTCACGCTGCACGTGGCCACCCCGAGCGGCTACGAGATCGACGCCAAGGCCGCCGGGGTCAGCGACTCGCGCGCGCTCAAGCTGTTCACGAACCCGTTGGAGGCGTGCCGTGGCGCCCACCTGGTCACGACCGACGTGTGGACCAGCATGGGCTTCGAGGCCGAGCAGGAAGCGCGCACGCGGGCGTTTGCCGACTGGTGCGTGAACCAGGCGATGATGGCCGTCGCGCAGCCCGACGCGGTCTTCATGCACTGTCTGCCGGCGCATCGCGGCGAGGAAGTGGCCACCGCGGTGATCGACGGCCCGCAATCGGTGGTGTGGGACGAGGCGGAAAACCGCCTTCATGTCCAAAAGGCCCTGATGGAATACCTGGTTCTGGGTCGCATCGGCTGACGCGCCGCCATGAAAATCGCCCTCATCACCGACCTGCACGCCAACCGCGAGGCCGTCGCCGCCGTGCTGGACGACGCGCGCCAGCGTGGCGCGCAGCGCTACGTCTTCCTCGGCGACTTCGTGGGCTATGGCTCGGACCCGGGCTGGGTCGTGGATCGCGTGCGGGAGTTGGTCGACCAGGGGGCGCTCGCCGTGATGGGCAACCACGACGAGGCGGTCGTCAAGGGCCCGCGCGCGGGCATGATTCCCGAGGCGCGCTGGGTGGCTGAGTGGACGCGCGCGCAGCTCGACGCGGGGCAGTTGGATTTCCTGGCCGCGCTCCCGCTGTGCGTGGTGGAAGACGACACGCTGTACGTGCACGCCAACGCGCAGGCGCCGGGCGAATGGGGCTACATCGAGGGCCGCAGCGAGGCCGTGCGCAGCCTGCAGGCGGTGACGCAGCGCTTCATCTTCTGCGGCCACGTGCACGAGCCCAAACTGTTCCATCTCAGCCCGGCGGGCAAGGCCGGCGATTTCCTGCCCACGCCGAACGTGCCGATCCCGCTGTCCCCGCAACGACGCTGGCTGGCCATTCCCGGCTCGGCCGGTCAGCCGCGCGACGGCAACCCGGCGGTGTGCTACGCGACATTCGATCTGCCCGAGGCGACGCTGACGTTTCACCGCGTGGCCTATGACCATGAATTGGCTGCTGCCAAGGTTCGCCAGGCAGGCCTGCCCGAGGCACTCGCACTGCGCCTGATCCGTGGAACCTGAGTCGACGTCGCTGCCGCCCGTGGGCCTGCAGCCAGGGCAGGTCATCGACCAGTTCCGCCTGGACGAGCACACGCACGTCGGCGGCATGGCGCAGCTGTGGCGCGTCACGCGGCTGGACAACAGCGATCCGATGCCGCTGATCATGAAGGTGCCACGGATCAAGGGTGGCGAGGACCCCACCACGATCGTGGGCTTCGAGGTCGAGCAGATGATCATGCCCACGCTCAGCGGCGTGCATGTCCCGCGCTACGTCGCCAAGGGGGACTTCACGCGCCAGCCCTACATCGTGATGGAACGCATCGACGGGCCGTCGCTCAAGCCGCGCTTTGACGCCGCACCGCTGCCCATCGAGGAAGTCGTGCACATCGGCACGCAGGTCGCCATCGCGTTGCACGACCTGCATCGCCAGCACGTCATCCATCTGGACGTCAAGCCGAGCAACATCATGTTTCGCGAGCGCACCGCGAACGGTGGCGGTGGAGAAGCCGTGCTCGTGGACTTCGGGCTGTCGCGGCACGACCACCTGCCGGACCTGCTCGAGGAGGAGTTCGAGCTGCCGATGGGCACCGGGCCGTACATGTCGCCCGAGCAGGTCCAGTTCGTGAGAAACGACCCGCGCAGCGACCTGTTCGCGCTGGGGGTGCTGCTGTACCACCTCACGACCGGCGAGCGCCCCTTCGGGGCTCCCACCAGCGTGCGCGGACTGCGCCAGCGCCTGTACCGCGACCCGGTGCCGCCGCGGGCCTTGCGCGCGGATTGCCCGCCCTGGCTGCAGGAGGTCATTCTCAGCTGTCTGGAGGTCCAGCCCAGCCGGCGCTGCCAAAGCGGCGCGCAGCTGTCGTTCAACTTGCAGCATCCCGACCAAGTCGCGCTCACCGACCGTGCGACGCGGGTGGTGCGCGGCGGCGTGCTGCAGGTGGCGCGCCGCTGGTTGGCCGCGCTCGGCGCCGAACCCGTCGTCGAGGCCAACGCCAGCGCGCAGGCCGTCCGCAGCCCGATCGTGATGGCCGCCATCGACATCATCGGCGCCGATCCCGATCTGCTGACCGCCGTGCGCAACTCGGTCCAGCGACTGCTCGCGACCGAACCGGGTTCGCGCCTGGCGTGCGTGGCCGTGCTCAGGACCAACCGGGTGGCCATGGACGAGCCGCTGGACAAGGACGGCAGCAGCAAGCACGTCAACCTGCTGGTGCAGCTCAAGCACTGGGCCCGTCCGGTGCTGCGCGCGGCCGCCCCGGGCGGGGTCGAACAGGACGGGCGGCTGACCTTCCACGTCCTGGAGGCACCGGACCCGGGCAACGCGCTGCTCGAATTCGCGCGCAAGAACCAGGTCGACCACATCGTGATGGGCGCGCGCAGCAGCGGGGGCCTGCGGCGCTATCTGGGCAGCGTGTCGGCCAAGGTGGCCACCGAGGCCGCCTGCACGGTGACGGTGGTGCGCGCCGCCAGCGATCCCGACGCCAGCGCGGCCTGACGCCGCGCGCAATGTCCGAAAAAACCGACACCACGTCGGCCGCGACGGTGCTAAGTTCCGCGCCATGCAGACCCTGTGGGACATTTCCCCCCCCGTGAACGCGAACTCGCCGGTGTTTCCCGGCGACACCGCGTACTCGCAGCGCTGGAGCGCACAGATCGGCCCGGGTGTGCCGGTCAACGTCAGCGCGCTGACGCTGTCGCCGCACGTGGGCGCGCACGCCGACGCGCCGCTTCACTACCGGGCCGATGCGCCGGCCGTCGGCGCGCTCGCGCTGGAGCCCTATCTCGGGGCGTGCCGGGTGATCCACGCATTGGATTGCGGTGCCCTGGTGCGGGTGCACGACGTGGCCGACGCGATGCTGGACGCGCCACCGCGCGTGCTCGTGCGCACGCGCCGGCGCACCCCGGCGCTGTGGAGCGACGATTTCGCCGCGTTCGCACCGGCGACGCTGCGGTGGCTGGCAGACCGCGGCGTGCGCCTGGTGGGCATCGATACGCCGTCGGTGGATCCGGCGGACAGCAAGACCCTGGACAGCCACCAGGTGCTGCTGGCGCGCGACCTGCGCGTGCTCGAGAATCTCCTGCTCGACGACGTGCCCGCCGGCGACTACGAACTCATCGCCTTGCCTCTCCGACTCACCACCGCCGACGCCTCCCCGGTCCGTGCGGTCCTGCGCAGCCTGCCATGAACGCGACCCCACGCTCCCACTGCGTCGAACTCGACGCCCGCGACCCCCTGGCCCCGCTGCACGACGCATTCGAGCTGCCCGGGGGCGTCATCTACCTGGACGGCAATTCGCTGGGCGCGCTGCCGCGCGCCACGGCCCGGCGCGTCCAGGCCGTCGTCGAGCAGGAATGGGGCGTCGGCTTGATCCGCAGTTGGAACACGGCGGGCTGGATCGATCTGGCGCAGCGCATCGGCGACAAGATCGCCGCGCTGGTGGGCGCCGCCGCGGGGCAGCTCGTCGTCGGGGACTCGACCTCGGTGAACCTGTACAAGGCGCTGGACAGCGCGATCGCGCTGAGCGGGCCCGAGCCGGCCCGGCGCGTCATCCTGTCCGAGCGCAGCAACTTTCCCACCGACCTGTACATCGCCGACAGCGTGGCGCGGGCGCGCGGCTGGCGACTGGAGCTGGCCGAGGCTCACGAGCTGCCCGCGCGCATCGATGCGACGCTGGGTGTGCTGATGCTGACCCACGTGAACTACCGCACCGGGCGCATGCACGACTTGGCCCGCCTGACCCGGATGGCCCACGACGCCGGCGCACTGACGGTGTGGGACCTGGCGCACTCCGCCGGCGCCGTGCCGGTGGACCTGCTGGGCAGCCACGCCGACTGGGCGGTGGGTTGCGGCTACAAATACCTCAACGGCGGCCCCGGTGCCCCGGCCTTCGTCTGGGCACACCCGCGCCACACCGCCAGGATGGACCGCGAACAGCTGCGCCAGCCGCTGTCGGGCTGGCTCGGGCACGTCGCGCCGTTCGACTTCACGACCGACTACCGGCCGGCGCCGGGGATCACACGCTATGTCTGCGGCACCCCGGCGCTGCTGTCCATGGCCGCGCTCGAGTGCGGCGTGGACGTGTACGCGGCCGCGCAGCCCCTGGGTGGGATGGCCGCGCTGCGAGCCAAGTCGCTCGCCCTGGGCGAGCTGTTCATCGAGCGCGTGGCCAGCCGCTGCGGTGACGCAGGCTTGGAACTCGTCTCGCCCACCGATTCCGCGCTGCGCGGCAGCCAGGTGAGCTACGCCCACCCGCAGGGTCATGCCATCATGCAAGCACTGATCGCGCGTGGCGTGATCGGCGACTTCCGCGCCGGCACCCCGGGAGGCAGCGGCGAGTCGGGCGACTTGCTGCGCTTCGGATTGACGCCGCTGTACACGCGCTACGTCGACGTCTGGGACGCCACCGAGCACCTCGGGCAGGTTCTGGACAGTGGTGAATGGCGCGACCCCCGGTTTGCACAGCGACACGCCGTGACATGAGGTGAGCATGGAACCCCAAGGTACCGCGGAACAGGTCGTCGCGAACGAGGCCGCCAAGCTCGACTTCAGTCGCGACATGAGTTACGGGGACTACCTGCACCTCGACACGATCTTGTCCGCCCAGCACCCGCTGTCGCCGGCCCACGACGAGATGCTGTTCATCGTGCAGCATCAGACCAGCGAGCTGTGGATGAAGCTGCTGCTGCACGAATTGCGCGCGGCCGTGGCATGCCTGAGACAGGACGAGCTGGGCAGCACCTTCAAGATGCTGGCACGCGTGAGCAAGATCATGGAGCAGCTCGTGCACGCCTGGGACGTGCTGGCGACGATGACCCCACCCGAGTACTCGGCGATCCGCCCCTACCTGTCCAACAGCAGCGGCTTCCAGAGCTGGCAGTACCGGTGCATCGAGTTCCTGCTGGGCAACAAGAATGCGACGATGCTCAAGCCCCATGCACACCAGCCGCAGACGCTGGCGCAGGTCGAGGCGGCCTGGCGCGCACCGTCGCTGTACGACGAGTCTTTGCGGCTGCTGGCTCGTCGCGGCCTGGTGATCCCGACGTCGCACCTGGATCGCGACTGGACCCAGCCCTACGCGAGCGATGACGCGGTGCAGGAGGCCTGGCTCGTGGTGTACCGCGACCCCAAGGCCCACTGGGAGCTGTACCAGCTCGGCGAGGAACTGACCGACCTCGAGGACGCGTTTCGTCTGTGGCGGTTCCGCCACGTGACGACCGTGGAACGGGTGATCGGCTTCAAGCGCGGCACCGGCGGCACCTCCGGCGTGAGCTATCTGCGCAAGATGCTCGACGTCGTGCTGTTTCCGGAGATCTGGCGGCTGCGCACGCAGCTGTGATGGGCCGGCCGGGGAGGCGGCGCGACGCGAACACGATCGTGCCACCCCCACGCGCCAGGCTCAGCCCAGCGGCACCGGCACGA
>Ga0182021_10008326_pt1 | contig 12286 bp, 6 predicted proteins | sample 612E3MmetaG_FD_120493 | JGI IMG/M metagenome (GOLD analysis project Ga0182021, IMG submission 120493) | Permafrost microbial communities from Stordalen Mire, Sweden - 612E3M metaG (Illumina Assembly) | ecosystem: Environmental > Terrestrial > Soil > Wetlands > Permafrost | place: Sweden...
GATCACGACGACCGTCCACGTCGCGCGATCGATCTTGCGCGGTGCCCGTGCGTCGGCGGCGGCCGCGTCGGACGCGGTCTGCGCATGCGCGAAGACCGCCGAGCTGCTCGGCACCTCGTTCTGGGTGGTGTGCAGCGGATCGAGATGCACCGGGATCTGCCCGGGCGCCGGCATGGGCTCGAGCGGCGCCCCGCCGAACGAAGCCGGAGGCGGGTTCGTCTCGATCGGAACGAGGTCGCCGGCCGCGAGCTCCATCGCGGTCACGAGGTTCGAGCGCGCCTGGAGCACGTCGTGAGCGAGGTGCTCGACCCACGCGGTCACCTCCGAGGGCGACGCGAGCCCTACGTTCTTCTCGAGCTCGATGGCGAGGTCGCGCGCCGAACCGATGCGCTTCTTGGGATCGGACGCGAGCGCGCGCATGACGATGGCGTCGAGCTCCGGCGTGATGCTCGGCGTGTGCTGGCTCGGGGGCATGAGGTTGCCCTGCATGATGCGCGTGACGATGTCGACGTCCTTCGCGGTTCCATGGAGGCGCTTGCCGGCGAGCATCTCCCAGAGGACGACCGCCGCTGCGAACACGTCGGTCCGGCGATCGACCTGACCGCGGATCTGCTCGGGCGCCATGTACGCGAGCTTGCCCTTGATCTGTCCTTCACGCGTGACCTGCGCGCGACCGGCCGCCTTCGCGATGCCGAAGTCGAGCACGCGCGCGCTGCCGTCGGCGCCGACGATCACGTTTTGCGGCGAGACGTCGCGGTGGACGACGTTCAGCAGCACGCCGTCCGGCCCCTTGGTCTCGTGCGCCGCGTGCAGTCCGAGGAGCACGCCGCACATGATCGCGGCGACGATGCGCGGCGGGATGGGCTCCTCGGCCTTGCGCGCGCTGCGCATGAGCCGCGAGAGCGACTCGCCGTGGACGTACTCCATGACGAGGAAGAGGCCTTGATCGCCCTGGACGACGTCGACCATCGGAACGACGTTCGGGTGCCGAATGCGCGCGACGATGCGCGCCTCGTCCATGAACATCGTGATGAACTCTTCGTCCTTCAGGTAGTGCGCGTGCAGTCGCTTGACGGCGACCGTGCGTCCGAACCCGGATGGACCGAGCAGTCGGCCGAGATGGACCGTGGCCATCCCGCCTGCGGCGAGCTCATCGAACAGCGCGTACCGACCAATGACGAGAGGTGCGGTCGCCGCGGCTGCTGTTGCTGCTGCTGACACGTCAGCCCAAGCCTATCAGAGCAACCGGCGTGTCCACAAAACGACGACGCGCGCTGGGGTCCCACGTGTGGGTCCCGCAGCGCGCATCTCGCTCCCTCGCAATCTGCAACGAAGGAATCTCGGGAGCGCGAGGGGCGGTAGCCCCTCGCCCCTGAGTAGGGAGTAGGCCGAAGGCCTACGGCGCTTTCGCGATGTCGTTCAGGTCTGCCGCGAAGGCGTACAAGAACAGGAAGATGTAGACGACGATGCCGCGCGGCGGGTTCTGCACGCCCGCCATCTGCTTCGCCTTCGCGACCTCCTGCGGGACCAGGATCCACATCCAGTAGATCGAGTAGATCGGGATGAAGATCGGCCACCAGGCGAAGCCGTCGTTGCGCGTGACGGCCTTGAGCTCGCCGACCATCTTGATGATGGAGACGATGTAGAGAACCGTGCCGACCAGCGACGAGATGCTGCCGAGGAGGCCGATGGCGGCGATGTCGGTCGCGCCCGCGATGCCGCCGAAGATGCCCGGAACGACGGACATGAGGAGGACCGGGATGAGCAGCGTCATGATCGGGTTGCGGACCTTGGGACGCGCGAACGCGCCGCCCTGGCCGGGATAGCCGCCGGGCTGTCCCATCGCACCCTGCATCGCGCCCTGCATGGCGCCGAAAGCTCCGCCCATCGCGCCGCCGAAGCCGCCCGCGGGAGGCTGACCGTACGCGGGCTGTCCCGGCTGCTGGCCGTAGCCCGGCTGACCGCCTTGCTGACCGTAGCCGCCCTGACCAGGAGGAGCGCCCGGCGCGCCCGGCTGACCGTAACCAGGCTGACCGCCCGGCTGCTGACCGTATTGACCAGGAGGAGCTCCCGGCTGACCGTACGCACCACCCTGACCAGGAGGTGCGCCGCCCGGCGCACCCGGCTGACCGTAGCCAGGCTGACCACCAGGCTGCGCGCCCGGCTGACCGTAACCAGGTTGACCGCCAGGTTGCGCGCCCGGCTGACCGTAACCAGGCTGAGCGGGCGGCTGGCCGTACTGCGGCTGCTGCGCGGGGGGTTGGCCGTACTGCGGCTGCTGCGGCTGCCCGTATCCGGGCTGAGCGCCGCCAGGTTGGCCGGGCTGCTGCGGCTGACCGTAGCCACCCTGCTGCGGCTGCTGCGGCTGACCGTAGCCACCCTGCTGCGGGGGCTGCTGGCCCGGATAACCCGGGGGATAGCCGGGGGGGTAATTGCCACCAGGGGGTTGGTTCATGCGGAGTATCCTATCCGCACAATGTGACTGCGATCACGCTTTTGTAGACAGCGTGTTAGCGATCGTTGAAAAACCCGGAAAAAGCGGGGTATGCGCCGCTATCTCGCACGTTTGCGGGGACGTTTGTTGCCCGCTCAGTCGCGCGTGTCGAGGAGATGATTGACACTCCCCTTCGGTGCCGGCCGGACGGTCGGGCGCGGTCCAGTGGTCTGCCGCGGCACCGAACCGCGTGCAGAGTGCACGGGATTGATTGCAGGATACACGTTCGCAGCCGGCACCCCGCTGGCCGTCGCCTCCGGGCTCGCCATTGTGCTCGCGCTCGCGCTCGCCATCGCGCTGCCGTTGCCGCTTCCGGTCACCACGGGAAGTGCGGACTCCGCGGCCAGCGGCGCTCCCGGCCCGGCCGCGCTGGTGTCGACATCGCCCGGCGTTCGCCCCGAAACACGCACGAGCAGCGCAGCCGCCCCGACCACGAGCGCCACCGAAGCGAGCGCCATCATCGCGAACCGCGTCGTGCGTTTCCGCGCGCGCTGCTTGGTCCAGTCCTCGACGATCTCCTCGCCGCGGACACGAACTTCGTCGGGATCCGGCGCGGTCGCCATGCTCGCTCGCACGTTCGCGACCATCGGCTCGACGCTGTTCGAGCCCTGCGTGCGCACCGCGGAGATCGAGCTCAGCGAGCCGAGCTCGCGCTGCACGCTGGCGAGCTGCGCGAAGATCCCCGCGGAGCCGTAGCTGGAGAGCGCGCCCGCGAACGTCGCGGCGGAGCCCCATCGACGATCGCGGTCGCGTTCGAGACAGCGCATCACGATCGCCTCGAGCTCCGACGGCACGTCGCGACGGAGCGACTGCATCGGACACGGGGCGTCCTTGAGCACGTGCTCGAGGATCGCCTTCACGTCCTTGCCGACGAACGCCATCTGTCCCGTGATGAGCTCGTAGAGGATCGCGCCGAGGCCCCAGATGTCGGTCCGCGCATCCACGTCGGAGGCCGCACGCACCTGCTCCGGTGACATGTACGCCGGCGTCCCGAGGCTCGACGCGCCCTGTGTCAGGCGGGGACTGTCGTGTCCGCCGACCTTCGAGATGCCGAAGTCGAGGACCTTCACGCGGCGCGTTCCGTCCGGGCGCAGCGCGAGGAAGAGATTCGCCGGCTTGATGTCGCGATGCACGATCCCGAGCACGTGGGCGGCGGCGAGCGCGTCGGCCGCCTGGAGCACGAAGTCGACCGCCTCGACGAGCTCGAGCTGACCGCGCTGGGCGATCTCCTCGTCGAGATCGCGGCCCTCGAGGTGCTCCATCACCATGAAGGGCACGCCCGTCGGCAGCGTGCCGACGTCGAAGACGCGACACACGTAGTCGGACTCGATCCGCGCAGCGGCGCGCGCCTCGGCGAGGAAGCGACCGATCGACACCTCGTGCGACTCGAGCTCGTTCGCGACGAGGAACTTGATCGCGACGACTTGATCGAGCGTCGTGTGGCGCGCGCTGACCACGACGCCCATTCCACCGACGCCGAGCACACGCTCGACGCGATACTTGCCAGCCACGATCTCGCCTTGAGCGACGGGCGATGTCAGCGGTTGCGGATCGATCACGCTAGGTAGAAGCATAGCGGACGAACGCGCGCGTCCAAGCGGTCAGTCGGCCGCAATCACGCTCCATCCACGCGTTTCAATTCTGAAATGCGCAGTGCGTTGTGAGGTGTTTCGCCCGCACCTCCCGCCTCCGAAGTGGCCGCGCGCCCCCACCCGGATCGCCTGCGATTCGGCCGCTCCTTCGAGGAATGTGGGCCTGCTTCCATCGACCTACCGTGTGCTCACACGGACGGCGGGAAATGTGGAAAGTGCACGCGATGCACAAGTTGAGCAGCCCGTTAGCCGCTCACCAGCCGCACTGCTCGCCCTTGTTCTGCTCCTTGAGGTACGCGCGCAGCGGCGCGAAGTACTCGAGCATCGCGGAGGCGTCGGCCTTCTTCTCGCCGGAGAGCGTGGCGAGCGCCTCGGGCCACGGCTTGCTCTGACCGAGCTGCAGCATGGCCTTGAGCTTCGCGCCCGCCTCCTTGTTGCCGAAGATGCTGCACGTGTCGAGCGAGCCCTTGTAGCCGGCCGCCTTGCACAGCGCGCGATGGAACTGGAACTGGTAGATGCGCGCGAGGAAGTAGCGCACGTACGGCGTGGACGCGGGGATGTGGTACTTCGCGCCCGGGTCGAAGTCGGCCTCGGTGCGCGGCACCGGCGCCGCGACGCCCTGGTACTTCGTGCGGAGCGCCCACCAGGCCTCGTTGTACTTCGACTTCGGCGTCTTCCCGGAGAAGACGTCCCAGCGCCACTTGTCGATCATCAGCCCGAACGGGAGGAAGGCGACCTTGTCGAGCGCCATCTTCATCTGGACGTTGATTCGTCCCTTGTCGTTGTTCGGGACCTGATCGAGCAGGCCGAGGTTCTTCAGGTACTGCGGCGTGACGCTGAGGGCGAGCGTGTCGCCGATGCCCTCGTGGAAGCCGTCGTTGGCGCCGGCCTGGAAGAGGATCGGCAGCTTGTAATAGGACTGGAAGTAGAAGTCGTGACCGAGCTCGTGGTGGATCGTGATCAGATCCTCCTCGGTCGGCTCGATGCACATCTTGATGCGCAGGTCGTCGCTCCACGTGACGTCCCACGCGCTCGCGTGACACACGACCTCGCGATCCTTGGGGCGCTCGAACAGCGAGCGCTCCCAGAACGACTTCGGCAGCGGGTCGAAGCCGAGCGACGTGAAGAAGCCCTCGCCGAGCTTCACCATCTTGATGGCGTCGGTCTTCTTCTCGCGGAGCTTCTTGTCGACGTCGAGCGAGCCCTGGCCCGGGTAAGGCTCGAGGACGTCGAAGATGCCGTCCCACTGCTGCGCCCACATGTTGCCGAGGAGGTGCGCGGGGATGGGCGCCTTCTCCGGGATCTTGTCCTTGCCGTACTTGGCGCGGAGCTTCTTGCGCGCGAAGCAGTGTAGGTCGTCGTAGAGCGGCTTGACGTCCTGCCAGAGGCGCTCGATGTCGGCTTCGAACTCCTGCGGGGTCATGTCGTAGCCGGAGCGCCAGAGCGCGCCCATGTCCTCGAAGCCGATCTCCTTCGAGCCCTTGTTGCCGAGCTCCGCGTAGCGCGCGTACTTGTCCTTCATGACCGGCGCGATGGCGTGCCAGCCCTTCCACGCGTCGAGCTGCTCGTCGTAGTTGCGGCTCTTCTTGAGGATGCGCGAGAGGTCGTCGAGGTTGAGGCACTTCTGCGTGGGCGAGCCGCCGGCCGTCTTCGGATCCCCCGCGGTGGCCGTCGCCGATGCTGCCGCGCCCTTGCCGAAGAGCGGCGAGCCGGCGGACGGACAGTACTTGCCCTTGCCGTAGATGGCGGTCATCGCGCTCTGGAGCTCGGCGAGCTCCCTGCGCTCGTCGGCGTTCGACGGCGCCGGCACGACCTGCGCGAGCTTGAGGAGGAGCAGCTCGCGCGCCGTGTCGGGGTCGATGCCGGTCACGCCGTCGAAGCGCTTCGCCTTCGTGATCGCCTCGGTGACGTAGGCGGCGGTCGCCTCTTCGCCGGAGGCGGAGAGCGCCTCGGTGTCGTCGGTGATGAAGTTCTGGTTCACCCAGCCCGCGCGGTCGCGCGCCACCCAGAGGCGGCGGAGGTCCTTGTCGACCTGCTCGACGAATTTCTTCGCCTCGTCGGCCGTCGCCGGCGTGGTCGCCGCGACGTCGACGGTCTTCGGGCAGGGCGCGGCGGGCACGGGCTCCGCACCGCCGCAGCCGGACGCGACGGATGCGAGCGGCGCGAGGAGCGCGAGCGACGCGAAGGAGAGCGGAGCGAGCGACGAGAGGAGTCTGGCCTTGCGGTTCACGACGTTGCTTCTACTGCGGCATTGACAGCTTGTCATGCGCGGACGACGCACCGGCCGCGCGCGCGCCAAGCTGTCCGAGGTGCGCGCCGAACCACCCGAGATCGCACGGAAGACGCGCCGGCACGACGCTCGCTACGTGGTGCGTCATGCGGATCTTTCGTGCGCTCCTCACGGCGGCCGTCCCGGTCGCCATTGTCACGGTGGCCTTCCTGAACGCGAAGGCGGTGGGCGCGCTCGTCGAGGGAACGGTGAGCGCGAACATGGAGATGCCCGCCTACGCGAGCATGGCGACCAACGCCGACATGGCGAGGCTGGACATGGACGAGACCGCGCGGAGCCGCGCGAAGAAGCCGACCGCGGATGCCATCCTCGACCGCAATCCGTTCGACCACGTCACCGGCTCGCTCCGTCCGGCGCTCCCCTCGCCCGACGGTCCCGCGCCCGACCTCGACACCGATCCGCGGACCGCGCCGCTGTGCGAGGGCGTCCGGCCGCTCGTGCTCGTGGGCGCCGAAGATCAGACCGTGGCGTTCGCGTCGTTCGAGGTCGACGGCAAGCGCGTGCTGCGAAGGCGCGGCGGTGACGTGGGCGACAAGCGCGTCGCGTACGTGGGGCGTGATCGCGTGTGGCTCGAGGGCACGAGGGGTCTCTGCCAGGCGCTCCTCTTCGGCGCGCCGCCGCCGCGCAAGGACGGCGGCGGAGCCGGAGGCGGCATCACCGCCGACCCGAAGCCCGGCGCACAGAGCCAGCTCGAGATCGAGGTTGGCAAGCAGATCTCCAAGGTGGGGCCCAACGAGTACGTGATCGACCGCTCCGCCGTCGACCGCATCCTCGAGGCGCAGGCGGAGCTCATGAAGCAGCGCATCGTCCAGGAGAAGGAGGGAGATCGCGTGGTCGGGGTGAAGATCTCCGGCATCAAGCCGGGGAGCGTGCTGGCGATGCTCGGCATCGAGAACGGCGACCGGCTCGAGACGCTCAACGGGTTCGAGATGTCGAACCCCGAGAAGATGCTCGAGGCCTACGCGCGCCTGCGCAGCGGCGCCGACAAGCTGCAGATCCACCTCACGCGGAACGGCAAGCCCATCAATGTAGACTACACGATTCGCTAGACACGCTCGAACCACGCGCGAAAGCGGCGAACGCCCGTGGTGTCCGCGAAGTCGTCGAAGCCGCGCGGCACGAGGCCCGCTCCGGCAGCGTCGATCTCGGCGCGCGTCAGCGGCCAGGGCGGGCCGTCCTCGATGGCCGGAGCGACGTCGGTGCCGCGCGCGATCACCAGCAGTGTCCCGCCCTTCGCCAGGAAGGTGCCGAGCATCGCCGCGCCTCGCGCGCGCAGGTCCGGAGGCAGCGACTGGAGCGTGTACGCCTCGAAGACGAAGTCGAACGCCGCCGACCACGACGCCGGCGGCGCGAGCAGATCGCCCACCACGTAGTGCACGTGCGTATTCGGCCAGCGCCTCTTCGCCCAGGAGACCGCGCCCGGCGCGAGATCGAACGCCATCACCTCGATGCCGCGCGCGGCGAGCCACTCCGCGTCGTCGCCGAGACCGCACCCGACCACGAGCGCGCGGATCGCGTCCGGCATCGCAGGCCAGTCGACCAGCGATGGATTCGGCTCGAGGTCCGCCCACGGCACGGCGCCGGTCTCGCCGGCCGCGTCCTCGTAGACGCGCTCGAACCACGCCGTGGGCTCGCCCTTCGCGAGGGCCTCTTGGGCCATCGCCTTCACGCGCGGTCGGCTCATCGCTACGGCTTCCCCTTGCTCATCGCGTCCACCGCGTCGAGGAGTCGCTCGATGCCCACCAGCACGCGCTCGATCGGGACCGCGGTCGTGCAGAGGCGCGCGCACGTGTCGTAGCCCGCGCCGAACGCATCGCCGGGCGCGAGCAGCACGCCGCGGTCGACCGCGCGCTCGAGCAGCGCGAACAGTGGACGGCTGCCAGCCCGCTCCGGGCCCATCGCGTCGAAGGCCGGCGCGAAGTCCACGAAGAGATACGTCGCACCGTCCGCGCTGTGCACCTTCACCGGCGCGCCGCCGAGCGCCCGCACGGCGCGATCGCGCGCGTCGCGATAGGTCTCCTTGGCGGCCTTCGGGAAGGCGTCGTCCACCAGCGCCGCGAGCGCCGCGCGCTGCATGACGATCGAGACGTTGAACGCGCTGTGCGTCGACACGCGACGTCCCGACGCCACGACCGCGCCCGGCGCGATGGCGAAGCCGACGCGACACCCGGCCAGCGCGTGGCTCTTGGACATCGAGTGCAGCACGATCGTGCGATCGCGCATGTCGGGGAGCGACGCGATCGACACGTGCTCGCCCTCGAAGACCGTCTCGGCATAGACCTCGTCGCTGAAGACCCACAGGTCGTGCTCGCGCGCCACGGCGGCGATGCGTTCGAGCTGATGTCGCGGCAGCACCTTGCCGTCCGGGTTGTTGGGGGAGATGAGGTAGATCGCCTTCGTGCGCGGGCTGATCGAAGCGGCGAAGAGCGCGCCGGCATCGAGTGACGCGTCGTCGTAGAGGCGCTGGGTAAGCGGCACCTCGACCGGGACAGCGCCGCACGCCGTGAAGATCCCGGGTGCGAGCGGCCAGTAGGGCGTCGCCATGAGGACCTCGTCGCCCGCGTCGAGCACCGCGCGCGCGACGCAGAAGAGCGCGTGCGTCCCGCCGTTGCCGATCAGGACCTCATCGACGGGATCGATGTCGAGCCCATGCCGCCCGACTGTGCTCGCGATCGCCTCCCGGAGCGCAGGCAGGCCGGCGGTCGGACCGTAGCGGTAGATCGATGCGTCGTTGCCGTCGAGCTCGGCGAGGACCTTGCTCGCGGCGGCCGGCGGAGCGAGCCAGGTGTCGCCGATCTGCAGCGGCACGAGCTGCTCGCCGCGCGCGGCAAGACGATCGATGCGCGTCTGGAGATCGGCGAATACCGGCGGACGGATGCGAGCAGCGGTGGATGAGAGCGGCGGTGAACGGCGCATCCTGACGTACTTTCCCGGGGCGTTTCGCGGAGAGCCTCAGCGCAGCTTGGGCGCGCACTGAGCCTGCGCCTGCAAGCTTACGCGGGCGCCCGGCAGGTCATCGAGCGTCATCGCGATCGTCGCGAGAACGCCGTTCACGTCCTTGGCGGTCGCGGCGGCACCGGCGACCGCAGCTCCGCCGGCCCCGCCCGTCGCCTTGGCGCACGGGATCGGACCGGTCTGTCCGGCGAGCTCGACGTGAACGGCCGGACCGGTGACGTCGAGCTTACCCTTCAGGGGCGCGGAGGCTGCCGCCTTGCTTCCTCCGCCGGTCGGGTCCGCGGCGGCGAAGGAGAGCACGCCGGCGATCGGGATCGGTCCGGCCGCGTCACCGGTGAGCGGCAGGTCGAGCGAGATGTCGACGAGCGGGCCCGACGGAAAGACCGAGATGCCTCCGGCCGCGAGGAGAATGCGCCCCGTGACGGAGCGCGACGTGACGGCCGGAGGCGGCGCGCCCGTGCCCCCCGCGTCGGCGCCACCGTCCACCTTCGGCGCGTCGATCCTGGCGGCGTCGGCCGAGGCATCGCCGGCGCGCGTCGTCGTCGTCTGCACGGCGACGATGCTGACCTCGCCGTGCGCTTCGAAGCGCGTGCGATCGCTGCCGGCTCCGCCGAGCACGCCCGCCGGGATGTGCAGATCGGCGAGCGTCGTCGCAGGAACGGCGAGCGAGATCGACACGGAGCCGTCGTCGCCCGCGGTACGGGTGATCGAGGCCGGGTACGAGCCGGAGGGATCGAACTTCACCACGCTGCGGACGAGGATGCCCTGGCGGTCCACGTCGATCTGCCACGGGCCCGCGGGCGCCCCGGCGAGCTTCATCGTGAAGAGCGGCGCGCTCAGGTGATAGTCGTCACCGAGCGGGCGGATCGGGTTCTTCGTCATGTCGAACGTGATGTTCTCGATGAGCGCGCTCGTGCCGACGCCGACCACGTTCCTCCAGTCGATGCGTCCGGACGTGACCTCGATCTTCTGGATGCCCGCGAACGGCTCCACGAGCTGTGCGCCGTGCTTCGCGCGGTACTCCGCGACGCGCGTCGCGATCGTCCCGTACGAGCCGTCGAAGCTCACCTCGGCGTCGTCGATGCTGATGCTGTCGGGGACCAGCCAGCGGAGGTTGATCACCAGAGTGCCGGCACGCAGGCTCGCGCCGGGCAGATCGGCGGACTCGGCATGGACGTCGAACAGGCGGATCGCCTTGCGTGACACGTCGACGCGATCGATGGTCACGACGATCCCGCGCGATGCAGCCCCGGTGACGACCCATGCGCGCGCGAGGGCCGGCGCGAACATCGAGGCGACGATCAGCGCGAGGACCAGGAACACCGCGAGGTAGGTGAGGAAGCGCTTGAAGAGCGAGCCCGCCGGCGGCTTCTGCTCCTGCGCGGGGAGCCAATCGACATTGCGGATCGCGAGCTCGGGCTTGCGGAGCGCGCCCGCCGGCGGTGGCGAGAGCGGCGACGACTGCGGCGGCGACATGAGCGCGGCGCCCGGAGAGATCGGGCGCACACCTTCGATGAAGTCCGGCTCCGGCATCGGCGGAGGCTCGTAGATCACGGTGCGCGGCTCCATCGCCGGTCGCGAGGCCGTCGGTGGCCGCATCGGCGGCGACGACGCGCGGGCCGAAGCTGCAGGCGTGGGCGGCGCCAGACGCGCCTCGTGATCCCCGGCGGGGGGAACCGTCCCGCGGCCAAGGCCCGACGACGAAGGGATGGTGATGCGAGGCGCGCCCTTCGCGGGCGGCGCAGGGATCGCCGGCAAGGCGGACGCCGGCGTCGGTGGCGCCGGCGGAGGAGGCATCGACGGCGCGCGCGACGCACGCGACGCTCCCGCGGGCAGCGGCGGAGGAGGTCTCTGCGACCGCGAGCTCGGCTGGCCCGGAACAGGCGGCGCGACCGACGGCTTCGAGCGCGGAGGCGCACCGACCGCGCCCGGGACGCCGGCCGCCGAGGCCGCCATGCGCACCGTGCCGGGCGTCGCACCGAGGGTCTCGTCGGGCACGGCCGGCGGTGCAGCCGGAGCCGAAGCCGCCGCCGGAGCCGGAGCCGAAGCCGGAGCCGCAGCCGGCGGACGCGGCGGTCCCGAGACCGGAGCGGAGAGCGGACCCGAGACCGGAGCGGAGGCCTCGACCTCGCGGATGCGCTCGGCGCGCTCCGCGAGCGTCGTGGCCGCGAGTCGCTCCGTCCATGCGCCGACCATCGACGCGGTCGCGAGATGGACCGCCTCTTCGAGCGCGAGCGCCATGTCGCGCGCCGTCGCGTACCGGTCCTTGGGATCGCGCGCGAGCCCGCGCAGCACGACGTCGTCGACCGTGCCGGCCACGAGCGGATTGAACGCGCTCGGCGGGTCGATCTTCTTGGTCATGATCTGACGGAGCACGTCGCCGTCGTCGTCCCCCTGGAAGAGCCGGCGCCCCGCGAGCACCTCCCAGAAGACGACGGACGTGGCGTAGATGTCGGTACGCCGCGTCGCGGGATTGCCCTCGAGCTGCTCCGGCGACAGGTACGGCACCTTGCCCTTGATGGTGCCTGCCGTCGTCATCTCCTCCGACGTCACCGCCTTCGCGATGCCGAAGTCGATCACACGCGCGATGCCGTCGATGCCGACGATGATGTTCTGCGGGGAGACGTCGCGATGGACGATGTCGAGCGGCTTGCCCGCTTCGTCCTTCGCGTCGTGCGCGGCGTGCAGGCCGTGGAGCACGTTCGACAGGATCGCGGCCCCCACCGGCAGAGGTACGCGCTCGCCGGCGCCCCACGCCGCTCGGAGCAAGCGCGACAGCGACTCGCCGTGCACGTACTCCATGACGAGCAAGAGCTCGCCTCCTTCGGCGAGGACGTCGAGCGGCGGAACCACGTTGGGATGCCGGACGCGGGCGGCGAGCCTTCCCTCCTCCAGGATCATGTTCCGGAACGACGGAGTCTGCGCGAGCGCGCGGTGCAGCCGCTTGATCGCGAC
>Ga0182021_10008327_pt1 | contig 12285 bp, 6 predicted proteins | sample 612E3MmetaG_FD_120493 | JGI IMG/M metagenome (GOLD analysis project Ga0182021, IMG submission 120493) | Permafrost microbial communities from Stordalen Mire, Sweden - 612E3M metaG (Illumina Assembly) | ecosystem: Environmental > Terrestrial > Soil > Wetlands > Permafrost | place: Sweden...
CCGGCGCAGAGGAAGAGCCCGGCCTTGGCCAGCCCGTGCATGAGGATGAACAGGAGCGAGCCGTTGATGCCGGCCTCGTTGGCCACGGCGAAGCCCAGGAAGATGTAGCCCAGCTGGGAGACCGTGGAGTAGGCCAGGATGCGCTTGAAGTCCGTCTCCACGATGGCCGCGCCCGCGGCGATCAGGCTGGAGACCACGACGATGACCGGGATCGCGTCGGGCCAGGCGCCGGGCAGGCGGAAGCCGTAGAGGAAGAGCCGGGCGTAGGCGTAGACGCCGATCTTGACCAGCACGGCCGCGTGGAGCAGGGCCGTGACCGTGGTCGGGGCCACGCCGGCGTCGGGCAGCCAGGTATGCAGCGGCACCGTCGCCGACTTGGAGAACATCCCGAACAGGATGAGCAGCACGGCGCTCCCCGGGATGATCGTTCCGCGCATCGCCGTGAGGTCGAACGTCCCGGTCTGTCCATAGATCTGGATGAAGCCCAGGAGCATGACCACGGCGCCGAAGAAGGTCACAAGGAAGGCCTTGTCGGCCTTCTTCACGAACTCCTTCAATCGGTAGAAACCGATGAGGCGCCAACAGCAGATGGCGATGATCTCCCAGAAGAGGTACAGGAAGATCAGGTTGGCCGAAAACACCAGCCCCATCATCGACCCGATGAAGAGCACGACCATCAGATAGTATTCGTTCTGGTTTTCCTCGTGGTGGATGTATCCGAGCGAATAGAGGATGATCAGGAATCCGACGAACGAGGAAACGATGGACATGAAGATCGACAGCGGGTCGATCACCAGGATGAAGTCCAGCCCGAGAACGAACTCCTTTCTAATGATGGTCTCACCGCCGCCGAGAGCCGTCGAGATCAGGGTCAGCGGAAGGAAGGCCGTGAAGCCGCCCAAAAGGAGGGCCCAGGCCGACCGCGCCTTGCCCGAGATCAGGCCGGCGAGCGGGATCGTCAACGAGCCAATGATTGGGACAAAGACGATGAGCAGGGTTGTTGTCTCAATGTTCATTGGGGTTGCCTGAATATACTTTTTCGGGCCGCTTTTTGTCAAGAATTTTTCACCGGCTTCAACAGGTTATTCACAGCATTTTCACTGGGTTATCCGATGGGGAAGAGGGGGTCTGGAGGACCGTTCCGGCTCATTGCCCGCGCGGGCTTCGGTCCGTCTTTGACTTTTTGCCCCGAAAAGAGGATAAAAGGGGCATTTCATTGGAGAAGGAGAGCCCATGAGCTTGGAAATCCGCGAAGTCGCCGGCCAGAAAGACTTCAAAACGTTCATCTTTCTTCCCGAGAAGATCCATGCCGGACGCCCCAACTGGGTCCCCCCGATCATCATGGACGACAAGAAATATTTCAACCCCAAAAAGAACAAGGCCTTCACATACTGCGACGTGATCATGTTGCTGGCCTTCCGGGACGGCAAGCCCGTCGGCCGGATCATGGGCATTATCAACCGTCGCTTCAATGAATACCGGAAGACCAAGATCGTCCGCTTCGGCTACATCGAAGCCTTTGAGGACCGCGAAGTGGTCAACGCCCTGATCGGCCGGGTCGAGGAATGGGGCCGGGGCAAGGGCATGACCGAGATCATCGGGCCCTACGGCTTCTCCGACCAGGACCCGGAAGGCTTCATCATCGAGGGCTTCGAGAACCGGGCCACCATCGCCACCTATTTCAACACCGAATGGATGCCCGGCTACGTGGCCGACCTCGGCTATACCAAGGACATCGACTATTTCGTCTACAAGCTCGACGTCCCCAAGGAGATGCCCGAGCTGTATAAGAAGCTGTATGAGCGCATCATGAAGCGGGGCAGCTTCCGCATCCTGGAATTCAAGAAGAAGAAAGAGCTCAAGCCCTGGATCGTGCCCATCTTCACCCTGATGAACGAGTGTTACATCAACAACAACATCTATGGCTACGCCCCGCTTGACGAGAAGGAGATGAACGACCTGGCCAAGCGCTACCTGCCGGTGGTCGACCCGCGCTTCGTCAAGGCCGTCCTTCATGGCGACGAGGTGGCTTCGTTCATCATCGCCATGCCCGACATGACGGCCGGCATCCAGAAGTGCCGCGGCCGCCTCTTCCCGTTCGGGTTCATCCACGTCCTGCGGGCGGCCAAGAAAACCAAGCAACTCGACCTGATGCTGGGAGCCATCAAGGAAAAATACCGGGGCTACGGGCTGGACGCCTTGATGGGCTTCAAGACCTTCGAGTCGGCCTGGGAGGCCGGCTACGAAATCATGGACACCCACCACGAGATGGAGGCCAACGTCCGGGTGCGGGCCGAGATGGAGCGCATGGGCGGCAAGAAATACAAGCTCTTCCGCGTCTTCAAGAAAGCCCTCTAACAGGTCGGCGGGCGAGCGGCATCCGGGTGAAAACACGCTCGTTCCCCCCAGCGAGGGGAACTTCGCTCCGATGCTCAGCCCTCGCTCCCCTCGCTCATCTCCCGATTCGATGAGCGAGGGACCATGCCCGCTCGGGCTTCGCACGGGTTTTCCCCCGAATGCCGCTCGCCCGCCATTTTTTTTATCATAAAATCTTTGCCGGCGACTTTATAAGCTGCCCCTTCGCTCTCCTGCCCTCAACCCGGATGACGATCCCTTTTACGGGCAGGAGCCATGCCCGCTCCGTCCTCGTTGCAAAGGCGTAGGACTGCAAAGCCTGTCGCACGGGTTTCGCCCCGAACGACCGCGAGCCCGCCTTTTTTCTTATTTTGAAATCTTCGCGAACAACGTGGTCGATCGCACTCTTCGCTCTCCTGCCTTCAACTCTGATTCCGATATCTTTTATGGGCAGGAACCATGCCGGATCGGTCGTCCCTGTAGAAGCTAAGGGCTGCAAAGCCGATCCCACGGGATTTTCCCCGGATCGCCCTTCGCCCGCGTAATCAAAAAGTTTTTGGCTTAACCTAAAATCGACCTGGGCCAAATAAAATCTCGGCGGGTGATGCAGAGAATGTGCCGGTCGCGCTAAGAGGTACGGCGATTCGGCTGACCCGGGTCAAAACCCGTGCGAGGACGGAGCGAGCATGGTCCTGCCCAAGGAAATCAATTCTCATCCTGTTTCGGGCAGGGAGCGAAGGACGAGCGTCGGAGCGAATTTTCCTCGCCGGGGAAAATGAGCGCGTTTTGACCCGGGTCAGCCGAATCGCCGATCAATCAGCTACGAGCGAACGGTACGATCGAATTTAATCACCCGCGGGCCTGTTTTTAGGCCCGGAAGCGAAGGGTGAATTTGGCGCCGCCGTCGTTTTCGACGGCCAGCGTCCCGCCGAGCTGCCCGGCCAGGCTGCGGATGAGGCGAAGTCCCAGGGAGCCGAAGCGCGGCTCCTCGAATCCCGGCGGCATTCCCACGCCGTCGTCGGACACGACGAGACGATAAGCCCGCTCCGGCGCGTCGCCGGCCGCCTCCCCGTCTTCCGCGGCGAAGTCGACGTGGATCGTGCCGCGCCGGCGTTCCGGGAAGCCGTGTTTGAGGGCGTTGGAAACCATCTCGTTGAGGATCAACCCGCAGGTCACGGCCGTCTCCATCGACATGCGGATATCGGCGGCTTGGACGACGATCGTCACCCGGTCGGGTTCGACGGCGTAGGTATTCTGGAGATCGCCGCAAAGGCGATGGAAGTACTGGGCCACGTCGATATGGGCCAGGTGCTGTGAACGATAGAGGCTCTCGTGGATCAGGGCCATGGCCCGGACCCGGGCTATGCTTTCCCGGAACAGGCTCCGCGCGGCGGCGTCTTTGGTCTTGTCGGCCTGCAGGGAGAGCAGGCTGGAGACGACCTGCAGGTTGTTTTTGACCCGGTGGTGGATCTCCCGCAGGAGGATGTCCTTTTCCCCGAGCGAAGCCTGGATCTGGGCGGTCCGTTCACGGACCTCCTTCTCCAGCCGGCCGGCCAGCCGCCTTTCGGCGATGATCTCGAAGACCAGGAAGGCCAGGAAAATCAGGAAGACGCTAGCCAAGGCGATGAACCACCATTGCCGCCAGAAGGGCGGCCGGATGGTGAGGGCCGGCGAGGAGAGGGGCTCGCTCCAGCGGCCCTCTCCGCTGCGGGCCTGCAAATGCAGGCGGTATTTTCCGGCCGCCAGGTTGGTATAGCGGATGTGGCCGGTCCCGCCCGGCCGCTCGGCGACCCAGTCCCTGTCGAAGCCGTCCAGGCGGAACCGGTATCGGATGCCGCCCTCGTCGATCAGGCTCACCGCGCGGAAACTGAAATCGAAATCGTCCCGGGAAGAGGATAACCGGAGATCGTCTTTCAGGGCGTATAGGATTCCGTCCGCTTCGATAGACTGGAGTTCGACCAGCGGAGGGGGCGTGTCCCGCGGATCGAAATCGAATTCCTCCTGGTAGCGGGAGACCCCCATGTTCGTCCCGATCCAGAGTTGTCCGGCTGCGTCGACAAGGCCCGCCGATCGATTGACTTCCTGGCCGGAAAGTCCGGTCTTGACCGTGTATTCCCGGGCTTCCTTCCCGTCCCAGCGGATGACCCCGTTGTCCGTCCCGAACCAGAGCCGGCCTTTCGCGTCCCGGACGATCAGGTAGACGGGGCGTTCGATTTTCAGGCCCGGCGCCTGGAACGGAATCAACCGGCCGTCCTTGGCTTCCATCAGACCCGCCCCGGTTCCCGCGAGAAGCCGCCCGTCATCCGTTCGATATGCCGAAAAGACGTTGTTGTAAAAGCGCTTGTCCGGATCGGAGTATCTTCTCCATCCGGGTTTCTCCAGCACCCAGAGCCCGTAGCCGCCGGCCAGCATCATTTCGCCGCTCCGGCCGAAAATGATCTTCCGGATGTACGAGGAACCGGTGACATTCAGGTAAACCGGCACCGCCCGCTCTCCCATCATGTGGAAGAGCGCGGGCCCGCAGGCCGCCCAGACCGAGCCGTCCGGCGCCTCGGCCACGGAAGCCACGTCCTTGATGAATCCCGCTTCGGGTCCGAACCAGCGGATCGTTCCTCCCGGCGAGATCCGCAGCAGCCCGCGTAAAGTCGCGGCGGCCCAAAGATTGCCACGCGTATCGACCGCCATGTCCAGGACCCGCATTTCGATATCCAGACCGCCCGGCGGACGCTGAAAGGGGAGCGTTTGAAATTCCGTCCCGTCGAAAAAGGTAAGTCCCTTGTTGTGGCCCAGAACGAGGCGGCCCTGCCAGCGGACCAGGGCGGTCACCTCGTCCTCGAGGAGGCCCTGGGCCTTGCGGAAATTGGCGAAGCGTTGGGACGTGATCTTGTTGGCGCCTCGCAGGCCGCAGATCCAGAGATCTTTTTCGCGGTCCAGCAGGAAAGCCGTGGCCCCTTCGGCGATGAGCCCGGCGTCCCGGCCCAGCTTTTCGGGCGCGGCGCCGGCGCCGCGCCAATGGAAAATGCTGTTTGGATTGCCGACGTAGGCGCCGCCATGGTTGTCGGGAGCGACGGCGAGCGAGGGATAGGATTCGTCGACGTGGGCGACCAGGTCGCGGGAGACGACCTTGAAACCTGGCCCGGAAAGCGTCCCCAACCAGTCCTTTCCGACCAGCCAGAGTGTCGTTCCAGACGCGGACACCTCGGCGGCCAATCCATAGAGGGGCTGGGATAATTCCGGCGCGTTCATCGTGGAAGCCCGGAGGAGGCGGGAATTCTCGAAATAGTACAATCCGCCCGGCGTGGCCAGGTAAAGCCGCGCCCCGACCCGGGCCAGCCCCAGGACGGTCGCGCTCGGAAGCCCCTCCTTCCGGCCGATCTGGATCCACCGTCCGTTGTTCCAGACGAGAAGCCCATGATCCCGGGTGGCCAGAGCCACCGACTCCTGTTCCCGTTCGCCGTGCACAAGAATGGCCGTCGGCCGGATGGCTCCGGCGGCGAAAGAGGGCCGGTGAATCGGAATCCAGCGTCCCGCAGAGAATTTCAGCAGGAATTCTTCGGGGTTTTCGGCCCAGGCCCAGATCGTTCCGTTTTCGTCGATCGTCAGCTTGAGGACATTGGAACAGGGGAGTTCCCGTCCGCGAATGGAAGACGTCCAGGTCGATCCGTCAAAGGCGGAAATTCCCCCGCGCGTGGCGAACCAGATCTGCCCCCGGGCGTCCTGGGCGACGTCCTGAACTACGGAGCTGCAGAGCCCGTCCACTTCCGTATATGTACGCACCTGGAAGCTTTGCCCCGAGGCCGCCGCCGCCGCGGCCAAAGACAGGACAACCCCCAGGGCGATCCGGATCGTTTTCAATGGCGGTCTTCTTTCGTCCATCATAGCAAAGACGGCCGAAGGCCTCAACCCGGCGCCGTCAGCGGCCGGCGGGCTGGACGAGCTTGCGGACTTCGCCGAGGAAGGCCCGTTCCTCGAACGGCTTGGAGACGAAACCGCAGGCCGTCCGTCCTTGGACCCGGGCGATGCCGGCCTGGTCGGCGGCCGCGGTCAGGAAGAGGACCGGAACGAGGCGCGCGTCCAGGATGAGCTCCGCGGCCTCGATGCCGGTCATTTTCCCGCGCAGGGTGATGTCCATCAGGACCACGTCCGGCCGTTCGTCCCGGGCCTTGCGGACGGCGTCCTCTCCGGAGGAGGCCACGCCGACGACCGTCCAACCCTCGTTTTCCAGGAGGTCCTGGATTTCCATGGCCACGATGGTTTCGTCCTCGACGATGAGGATCTTGATGGGTTGATCGGGAGCAGCGATCATGCCGGCCTCATATCTTCAAAAGCGATCCGATGTAGACGATGCTGAGACCCCCCAGGACGACGACGGTGGCCCAGGAGATGGAGTTATAGATCGGTCCGTTGACATGCCCGCCCATCAGCTTCTTATTGTTGATGAGCCGGATCATGAAGACGAGCAGCAGGGGCAGGACCATACCGTTGAGGACCTGGGAGATGTACATGACGGGGAAGAGCGGGATCCGGGGCAGCAGGACGATGCCCGCGCCGAGCAGGATGAGCATCGTGTACAGGCCGTAGAACTGCGGGGCCTCGGAGAATTTCTTGTCCACGCCGTTTTCCCAGCCCATGGCCTCGCAGACGACGAAAGCCGTGGAGAGGGGCAGGATCGACGCGGCGAACAGGGACGCGTTCAGCAAGCCGAAGGCGAACAGGGCGGCGCAATAGCGGCCGGCCAGGGGCCGCAGGGCCTGGGCCGCGTCGGCGGCGGTCTCGACCCGGATGCCGGCCTTGAACAGAGTGGCCGCGCAGGTCAGGACGATGAAACCGGCCACGACCGTGACGACGACGCTGCCGATGATGACGTCCAGGCGGGACATCCGGTATTCCTTGACCGACACGTTCTTCTCGACGATGGCCGCCTGCAGGTAGAACTGCATCCATGGCGCGATGGTCGTGCCGACCAGGCCGATGATCATGCCCAGGCTCTCCGAGGACATCTTGAAGGAGGGCGAGATGATGTCGCCGCCGACGGCCGCCCAGTCCGGCTTGGCCAGGAAGCCGGCGACGATATAAGTGACGTAGAAAATGCAGGCCGAAAGGAAGACCTTCTCCACCGAGCGGTAGGTTCCTTTGACCACCAGCAGCCAGACCACGACGGCGGCCAGGGGGACGGAGACGTATTTGGAGACGTGGAAGATCTCCAGGCTGGAGGCCACGCCGGCGAACTCGGCGATGACGTTGCCGAAGTTGGTCAGGACCAGGGCGAACATGAGGTAGACCGTGATCTTGACGCCGAAGCGTTCGCGGATGAGATCGGACAGGCCCTTGCCCGTAACGACGCCCATGCGGGAGCTCATTTCCTGGACGATGATCAGGGCCACCATGATGGGGATGAGCGTCCACAGCAGGGTGGTGCCGAAATGGGCCCCGGCCATGGAATACGTGGCGATGCCGCCGGCGTCGTTGTCCACATTGGACGTGATGATACCCGGGCCGGCCACGGACAGGAAGAGGAGGAGCCCGCGCAGGCGAGGCTGGGCCAGGAGGCGCTTCATCATTCCTCGAGCTCCTCCTGCATGATGTCCTTCAAGGTGATCAGGCCCTGGAGGGTCCCGCCGGCGTCCACGACGGGCAGGGCCAGGAACTTGTATTTGCGGAAGAGGCCGGTCACCTCGGCAATTTTTTCCTCGGCTTCGACCGTGATCAGCCGCGTGTTCATCAGCGTGGACAGGAGGACTTCCCGTTCGGCGATGATCAGATGGCGCAGAGTGCAGACCCCGGCGATCTTGCCCGCCGCATCGTGGATGTAGATATAGGCCACCGACTCCAGCGGGCAGGTCGTCTTGCGGAACTCCTCGATGGCCTGTCCGACCGTGGCGGTTCCCGGAACGGAGAAGAAATCCTTGGTCATGATCGAACCGGCCGTCCCTTCGCGGTACTTGAGCAGGGCCTCGACCGCCTCCCGCGAGGGCTTCTCCATGGTCTGGATGAGCTTGCGCCGCTTCTCCCCGGGCAGGTCGGCCAGCAGGTCGGTGGCCTCGTCGGGGGCCATCTCGTCGAGGATGTCCGAGGCCTGTTCGACGGGCGACTGGGTGATGAGGGACGTCTGGATCTTGGTGTCGTCCAGCTCTTCCAGGGTCAAGGCGGCCGTCTGCGTGTCCAGGGCCCGGAAGATCGTGGAACGGTTCAGGGCATCCAGCTCCTCGATGATGTCGGCCAGATCGGAGGGGTGGATCTCGTGAAGCTTGCGGGCCGAGACATTGAGCTTGAGATTGCGCTTGTCCGGATGGCTGGGCAGGGGCTGGATGTATTTCCAGGAGATCAGCCGCTCCTCGGTCTGGTAAGCGAACAGCCAGTTGGTCAGCTTGTCCGCGCTCCGCAGCCAGCCCAGGCGGCGGAGGATGCCGCGGGCGCCGAAATCGACATGGACGAGACGCAGGTCCTGGTGGACGATGATGAGATGAATGTCGTTGACCCGCTCGATCCGGGCGCCCAGCGTATCCACGACCTGCTTATCCAAGAGCTCTTCCCGCAGGAGGATCTCCTCCGGGCCGGTCTCCAGGGGCCGGAAGAGCTTTTCCGCTCCCGGGTTGAGGCGAATGGACTGGGTATTGCAGCTGTCGACGTTCGACCAATCCATTTCCAGGATTTGTTTTCCATGGCGGGGCTTGACGGCCAGGGAGGCCACCCGGGGAAAAAGCTCGCCCATCTTGATCTTGAAATCGGCCAGCCGGCCCAGACCCTCGCCATCGGCGGCGCACACCAGACGGCCCATGATTTCAGAAAAATACACGAAAATCTGGGCGTTCGTGCCGGGAATTTCCCGAAGCGCATTTTCAACGGCCACCGCGGTCCTCTTGTTTGACGGGCGTTGAATTGCTTATAGCATACCCTTTCGCCGGGGCACAACAAATAATCGCTTCGCTTCTTCGGCCGAGGGGCGTTTGGGGAAAAACCCGTGCGGCGAATTACTCCGCCATGGCCACCGCCACGCCCTCGTAGAGTGTCCGGTTGAGGGCGAAACGAACCGTACCATAGAGGGCGATCTTGTAGCGCCCGATGTCCGATCCCCCCTCGCCGGACAGGACCCGGCGGAGGTCCGGGGCGCTTTCCAGGAAGGCGGCCAGCTTGGGATCGTCGGCCAGGACGATGATCCGCCCGCTTTCATCGGCCAGCACCCGGAAGGGTTGGACGACGTAGGGAGCGCGGGGCACGGCGATCCCGGCGGCCGCCGCGGCCTGGCGGGCTTCCAGCTTGATCATGCGGGCCTTGGCGTCCGGAACGGCCTCGTCGATGGCCAGGCCGACCCAGTCGAGAAGCTTGTGCCGGACGGTCTGGATGTCGTGGATGTCGGCGAACGGCTCGATGCCGGCCGTCCTCTGGATGGCCTTGGCCAAGCCCGAGACTTCCTTCAGATATTGGGGCCGCTGGGTGTCCGGGACGTAATACAGGACCAGGAGGTGGACGTCCCGGCCGTCGGGCGCGCCGTAGGCGATGCCATGAGGCGACCAGCCCACGGCGCAGAGCAGGTCCCCGGTCCGGTCGGTCCGGACGTGGGGAACGGCCACGCCCTTGCCGATGCCGGTCGGGGACTGGGCTTCGCGCTCCTTGACTTCCTTGACGATGTCCATCTGCGTCCCGATGTCGGGAATGGCCTCGACGAGAAGGGCCAGGGTTTCGAGGGCCTTGTCCTTGTCCGTCGCGGACAGCTCCACCAAGCGGCCTTCTTGCAGGGCGTCGAGCAGGCTTTTCATCGGGCGTTCTCCTCGTTCAGACGCCGTATTTGCGGGCGAAGCGGCGCTTGACGAAATGGGTCAGGAATCCGTAGGCGGCCAGGAAGCCGGCGATCCACAGCCAATAGACCGGGGGCAGGGGAACGAAGCCGAGCAGGGCGGCCAGCGGCGAATAAGGAAGGACCACCGCCGCGGTCATGACCAGCAGCGTCGCCAGGGTCATGGGCAGGCTGGCCCGGCTCTGGAAGAAGGGCACGCGGTTGGTCCGGATGATGTGGACGATCAGCGTCTGGGTCAGCAGGGACTCGACGAACCAGCCCGTATGGAAGAGCCTCTCGTAATAGACGCTCATCTCCGGGCTCGTTCCGGGCTTGCCGAACAGAACGCAGTGGAAGACGTACAGCATGAGAAAGAACGTCGCGTAATCGAAGATCGAGCTCAAGGGACCGATGACGATCATGAAGCGCCGGATGAAGCCGATGTCCCATTGGCGCGGCTTCTCGATGAGCTCCGGATCGACGTTGTCCAGCGGGATGCCCGTCTGGCTGATGTCATAGAGGAGATTGTTGGTCAGGATCTGGATCGGGGCCATGGGCAGGAAGGGCAGCAGATAGCTGCCGCCGACGACGCTGAACATATTGCCGAAATTGGAGCTGGCCCCCATCTTGATGTACTTGATGATATTGGCGAAGACTTTGCGGCCCTCGATGATGCCGTCCTCCAGGACCATCAGGCTTTTCTCCAGCAGGATGATGTCGGCGGCCTCCTTGGCCACGTCGACCGCCGTGTCCACGGAAATGCCCACGTCGGCGGCCTTAAGGGCCGGGGCGTCGTTGATGCCGTCGCCCAGGAAGCCGACGACGTGGCCGAGCCGGCGCAGGCGCTGGATGATCATCTCCTTCTGCATGGGGCTGAGCCGGGCGAAGACGTCCGTCTCGACCACGGCCCGGTCCAGGGCGGCCTCATCCAGGGCCAAAAGATCGCGGCCGACGAGGAGGCGGTCCGCGTCCAGGCCGACGTCGGCGCAGATCTTGCGGGTGACCAACTCGTTGTCGCCGGTCAGGATCTTGATCCGCACCCCGGCCGCGCGCAGGGCCTCGACGGCCTTGGCCGCAGAATCCTTGGGCGGATCCAGGAAGGCCAGGTAGCCGAGCAGGACCAGGCCGCTTTCGTCGGAAGCGGCGAAGACCTCCTTGTCCCGGCCGAATTCGCCGTAGGCGACGGCGATGACCCGGTAGCCCTGGGAGCTCAGCCGCTGGTATTCCTCCAGCAGATCGAACTTGATCATGTCGATCATGGGATAGATCTCGTCGTCGATCTGGTAGCGGTCGCAGGCGGCGAAGATCTCCTCCACGGCGCCCTTGCAGATGAGGACGTGGGTGTCCTCGTAATCGATGATGACCGACATGCGCTTGCGGTTGAAGTCGAAAGGGATCTCGTCGACCTTGCGGCAGGACTTCTCGACGTCCAGCTCCTCGTGAGCCAGGATGGCGTTGTCCAGGAGGTTGCGCAGGCCGGTCTGGTAGTAGCTGTTCATATAGCCGTAGCGCAGGACGTCCTCGCTCTCGCGGTTGGTGACGTCGACGTATTTCTCCAGGATGACCCGGTCCTGGGTCAGCGTCCCGGTCTTGTCCGTGCAGAGGATGTCGATGGCCCCGAAGTTCTGGATGGCCTTGAGCTTCTTGACGATGACCTTCTTGCGGGACATGGCGATAGCGCCCTTGGACAGGCAGACCGTGACGATCATCGGCAGCATCTCGGGGGTCAGGCCGACGGCCACGGCCAGCCCGAAGAGCAGGGCCTCCAACCAGTTGTGCTTGGTCAGGCCGACGATGAAGAAGGTGGCCGTGACCATGACCAGCATGAAGCGGATCATCAGCCAGACGAAGCCCTTCAAGCCCTGGTCGAAGCTGGTCGTCTCCTTGCGGGCCGTGAGGTGGAGGGAGATCTCGCCCAGGTAGGTGGCCAGCCCGGTGTTGACGACCAGGACCCGGCCCGAGCCGCTGACCACGGTGCTGCCCTGGAAGCAGGCGTTGGGGAAATCGAGGAGGTCGGCGGCGGCGGACCCGGCCGGGCTCTTCTCGAGGGGCATGGATTCGCCGGTCAGGGCGGACTGGCTGATGAAGAGGTCCTTGGCCTGGAGGACGCGGGCGTCGGCCGGGATGATGTCGCCGGCGGCCAGGACGACGATGTC
>Ga0182021_10008328_pt1 | contig 12284 bp, 15 predicted proteins | sample 612E3MmetaG_FD_120493 | JGI IMG/M metagenome (GOLD analysis project Ga0182021, IMG submission 120493) | Permafrost microbial communities from Stordalen Mire, Sweden - 612E3M metaG (Illumina Assembly) | ecosystem: Environmental > Terrestrial > Soil > Wetlands > Permafrost | place: Sweden...
CGTCGCACCGGTCGGTCGCCGGCGACTGCCTATACTGGGCCCCATGCCTGGTGAGCACGATTCCTCGGCCCGAGGCCTTGATCCGGTGGCCGTGCGGGGCGCGCTGCGCCGACTGGCCCGCCATGGACAGCCGCCGTGGCTGCACACCGAGGTGGCGCGGCGCATGGCGCAAAGGCTCGAGCTGATCCGTTTCCAGCCCGAGCGGGTCGTGGACTGGTGGAGCCAGCTCGGCGCGGGCGCACCGCTGCTGGTGCAGGCCTATCCGCGGTCCGACTTCCTGCGGGTCGAGCCCGACGCGCGGTGGGCGCAGTGGGCGCGACAGGCCGCCGCCCGGCCGTGGTGGGCGCGCGTGGCGCGCCGAACGCAGGACGTGGCGGTGATCGAGCAGGACCGAGACATCGCGCCCGGCGTCGGACTCGTCTGGGCCAACATGATGCTGCACGCGGTGGATGATCCGCTGGCGCTGTTCGAGCGCTGGCACAGCCTGCTTCAATTCGACGGGTTCGTGATGTTCTCGTGCCTGGGTCCGGGGACGCTGCGCGAGCTGCGCACCCTGTACCACCGGCTCGGCTGGCCGACGCCGACGCCGGCGTACGTCGACATGCACGATCTGGGCGACATGTTGGTGCATGCCGGATTTGCCGACCCGGTGATGGATCAGGAAGTTCTCACGCTGCGCTGGAGCTCGAGCGCGGCGTTGCTGAGCGAGCTGCGCGCCATGGGCGCCAATGCCTCGCCGCAGCGGCGTGCCGGGCTGCGCACGCCGCGCTGGCGCGAACGGCTCGAGCGCGAACTCGCCACGCTGGCGGCTCCGGACGGCTCGATCGGGCTGACTTTCGAGGTGGCCTATGGCCACGCGTTCAAGGCCGCGCCGCGCTTGCGCACGGGGCAGGCCACGACCGTGTCGCTGCAGGACATGCGTGCCATGGTCGCCTCCGCACGGGCCGCCCCGAAGTGAAGCCGAGCTCTGCGCTAAACTCCCGGCTTTCTCGGGCTCGCGAGTCGGTGCAGGCGCGTGTCTGAGTTTGTCGCGCCGGCGTGTGTCCCGGGTCCCGTGGCCATTTTGTTGCAACGCAGTTTCCTTCGATGTCAGCATCCCTCATCCAAAACTGCATGCCTGCGTCGTCAAGGATCGGTGCGCTGCGATTTGGCGCCGAGTCGTCGGCCCCGGATCGTTCGGTGCAGTGGTTGCTCAAGCGCAACTGCTCGACCACACCGACGCAGTTGCTGTGGTTTTTCGTCACGCTGGCCGCGCTGTCGCTGTCCATCGCCTCTTTCTTCTGGGCCCAGGGCGCCACGCTGGTGATGCCGTTCGCCGGTCTGGAGCTGGCCGCCGTCGGCTCGGCACTGGTCATCTACGCCCGCCATGCGACGGATCGGGAGAACATCCGGCTGGCCCCCGGGCGGCTGACCGTCGAGAACGTGTCCGGCCGGCAGGTTGAGCGCGCCGAGTTCGCGCCGCAGTGGCTGCGGGTCGAACCCGAACACGGTGACCGCTCGCTGATCGAACTGTCCGGCCAGGGCCAGCGCATCGCCGTGGGGCGTTTCGTGCGCCCGGAACTGCGCCGCGAGCTGGCCGACGAACTGCGCTGGGCCGTGCGTCGCTGGCAACGCAACGCCGACGCCGAATTGAATCGCTAGACCAATCCGAGAACTGAAGTGGCAACCATGATGACGATGAAAGCACTGTGGCACCGGGCCGGCCAATGCGGGGTGACGCTGGGGGCGCTGCTCGCGACCCATGTGGCCATGGCCGTGAACGACCTGCCCGGCGGCCCCGCGGTCAACCAGATTGACCTGGACCCGCCGGTCACCAGCGTGGCCGCGTCACAGCAGTGGCTGCACTATTTCATGCTGGTGATCTGCGCGATCATCTTCGTCGGCGTGTTCGGGGTGATGTTCTACTCCATCGTCTACCACCGCAAATCTCGCGGTGCCAAGTCGGCCAACTTCCACGAGAGCACGGCGGTCGAGATCGCGTGGACGATCGTGCCGTTCGTGATCGTCATCGGCATGGCCTTGCCGGCGACCAAGGCGGTCGTGGCGATGAAGGACACCAGCTCGGCCGACCTGACCATCAAGGCCACCGGTATCCAGTGGAAGTGGGGCTACGACTACCTCAAGGGCGAGGGCGAAGGGATCGGTTTTCTGTCGACCCTGGACCCGGCGCAGCGTGAAATGTCCGACGCCGGCAAGCCCTCGGGCGACGACTACCTGCTCAAGGTCGACAACCCCTTGGTCGTGCCGGTGGACAAGAAGATCCGCATCATCACCACGGCCAATGACGTGATCCATGCGTTCTACGTGCCGTCGCTGGGCATCCAGGAAAGCGCGCTGCCCGGTTTCGTGCGCGACACGTGGTTCCGTGCCGAGAAGATCGGCACCTACTACGGCCAGTGCTCGCAGCTGTGCGGCAAGGAACACTCCTACATGCCGATTCAGGTCAAGGTCGTCTCCCAGGACGATTACACCAAGTGGGTGCTGGCCAAGAAGAAGGAAGCCGCGGCGCTGGCCGACGATCCGGCCAAGGTCTGGACGCTGCCGGAGCTGCTCGCCCGCGGCGAGAAGGTCTACAGCACGACGTGCATCGCCTGCCACCAATCCAACGGCAAGGGCGGTGGTGCGGTCAAGCCGCTGGACGGGGCCGCCGTGGTGCTCGACGAAGACCACGCCAAGCAGATCCACGTGGTGCTCGGCGGTCAGAACAACGGCACGATGCCGTCGTGGAAGCAGCTCAGCGACACCGAGCTCGCGGCAGTGATCACCTACACCAAGAACAGCTGGTCCAACAAGACCGGGCAGATCGTGCAGCCCTCCGAAGTGGTCGCGGCGCGCAAATAGCCCGCGCCCGCACGCACCGTACCCTTCGAATCCAGATACCGCAGTACACGAACAGGATATGCCATGAGCGCAGTCATCGACCACCACGGCCACGGCGCCGAACACGACGATCATGCCCACGGGGCGCCCCACGGCTGGCGGCGCTGGCTGTATGCGACGAACCACAAGGACATCGGCACGATGTACCTGTTGTTCTCCTTCACGATGTTGATGATCGGCGGCGTGCTCGCGCTGATCATCCGCGCCGAGCTGTTCCAGCCCGGGCTGCAGTTCGTGAACCCGCAGATGTTCAACCAGCTCACCACGATGCACGGGCTGATCATGGTGTTCGGCGCGATCATGCCGGCCTTCGTCGGATTTGCGAACTGGATGATTCCGCTGCAGATCGGCGCGCCCGACATGGCCTTCGCGCGGATGAACAACCTGAGCTTCTGGCTGCTGATTCCGGCCGCGGTGATGATCGTGGCGTCGTTCTTCATGCCCGGCGGCGCCCCGGCCGCTGGCTGGACGTTGTATGCGCCGCTCACGCTGCAGATGGGCCCGTCCATGGACCTGGGCATCTTCGCGCTGCACATCCTGGGTGCCAGCTCGATCATGGGCTCGATCAACATCATCGTCACCGTGCTGAACATGCGCGCACCGGGGATGACGCTGATGAAGATGCCGCTGTTTTGCTGGACCTGGCTGATCACCGCATACCTGCTGATCGCCGTGATGCCGGTGCTGGCCGGGGCGATCACGATGACGCTGACCGACCGCCACTTCGGCACCAACTTCTTCAACCCCGCCGGCGGCGGTGACCCGATCATGTACCAGCACATCTTCTGGTTCTTCGGTCACCCCGAGGTCTACATCATGATCTTGCCGGCCTTCGGCATCATCAGCGCGGTGATCCCGGCGTTCGCCCGCAAGCGTCTGTTCGGCTACACCTCGATGGTGTACGCGACGGCCTCCATCGCGATCTTGTCGTTCATGGTCTGGGCGCACCACATGTTCACCCAGGGCATGCCCGTCACCGGCCAGCTCTTCTTCATGTACGCCACGATGCTGATCGCCGTGCCCACGGGCGTGAAGATCTTCAACTGGATTGCCACCATGTGGCGCGGGTCGATGACGTTCGAGACGCCCATGCTGTTCGCAGTGGGTTTCATCTTCGTGTTCACCATGGGCGGGTTCACCGGGCTGATCCTGGCGATGGCGCCGGTGGACATCCAGATCCACGACACCTACTACGTCGTGGCGCACTTCCACTACGTGCTGGTGGCCGGCTCGCTGTACGCGATGTTCAGCGGCTTCTATTACTGGGGCCCGAAGTGGATGGGCGTGATGTACAACGAGACGCGCGGCAAGATCCACTTCTGGGGCTCGCTGATCTTCTTCAACGTCACCTTCTTCCCGATGCACTTCCTCGGACTGGCGGGCATGCCGCGTCGCTACGCCGACTACCCGATGCAGTTCACCGACTTCAACATGATCGCCTCGGTGGGTGCGTTCGGCTTCGGATTCATGCAGGTCTACTTCTTCTTCTTCGTCGTGCTGCCGATGATGCGCGGCCAGGGCGCCGTGGCGCCCCAGCAGCCCTGGGACGGGGCCGAAGGCCTGGAGTGGGAAGTTCCTTCGCCGGCGCCGTTCCACACGTTCGAGACGCCGCCGCGTCTGAACGCGTCGGCCACCAAGGTGCTGGCGTGAGTGCAGGGCCGCGCGCATGACGCCCCAGCAAAAGAAAAGCAATCTGCGCTTGGGCCTGATCCTGGGCTCGATCGCAGTGACGATCTTCGTCGGCTTCATCGTCAAGAGCGCGCTGCTGGGCATTTGAGCCGCAGCCACACGAACCCGGCATGTCCCAGTCCCCCAGCCCCGCGGTAGCGTTGCGCCTGCGCGTGCTGAACGCGCACATGTTCGGCAAGCTGGCGATCGTGGCGGTTTGCATGTTCGGCTTCGGCTACGCGCTGGTGCCGGTGTATCGCGCGATCTGCACGGCACTGGGCATCAACGTGCTGTCGCTGTCGGAGCAGCAGACCGCGGCGGCCACCGGCGTGGCGAAGTTCGATGCCCGCAACACGCAGGTCGACCTCACGCGCGCGATCACGGTGGAGTTCGACGCGAACGTGCGCGGGCCGTGGGACTTCAAGCCGGCGCTGCGCTCCGTGCAAGTGCACCCGGGTGAACTCGCCACCGTGATGTACGAGTTCCGCAACCGCCAGAACCGCACGATGGTCGCCCAGGCGATTCCGAGCTACGCGCCAAACCAGGCGATGCCGTATTTCAACAAGCTCGAGTGCTTTTGCTTCAGTGAGCACAAGCTGGCGCCGGGCGAGGCCAAGCAGTGGCCGGTGGTCTTCGTGATCGACCCCAAGCTGCCGCGCGACGTCAAGACGATCACGCTGTCGTACACGTTTTTCGAAGTCGGCGGCAAGGTTCCGGCCGAGCCCCCCGGACCTCGGTCCGCAGCGCTCGCAGTGCGGGAGCCCAGGACATGAGCGAGCACGGCGCGGGCGGCCTGAAGGAAGCGGTGCAGCGCAAGGGCTCGTTCATGCAGACGATGCGCGCCGTCGCCTGGTCGTTCTTCGGCGTGCGCAAGTCCGGCGAGTTCGAGCGCGACGTCACCCATCTCAACCCGGTGCACCTGGTCGTGGCCGGCGTGGTGGCGGCGATCGTGTTCATCACCGCGCTGGTGGTGCTGGTCAACTGGGTGCTCAGCAGCGGGGTGGCCAAATGACGGCGACGCGGCTGCACCGTTTGATATTGAAGTCAGGTTCTTAGGAGAAACCATGTCCGCAGCGACACCTCACGGGGTTGTGCCCCATTACTTCGTTCCCGCGCCATCGCGATTTCCGGTGCTGGTGGCCACGGGCCTGTTCTTCGTCTTCTTCGGTGCCGGGCAATGGGTCAACGGCCAGGGTTGGGGCGCCTATTCGCTCGTGGCCGGCCTGGTCATCTGGGCGTTCGTGCTGCAGCAGTGGTTCCGTCAGGCCATCTCCGAAAGCGAAGGCGGCCTGTACAGCCAGCGCATCGACGTGTCGTTTCGCTGGAGCATGAGCTGGTTCATCTTCTCCGAGGTCATGTTCTTCGGCGCCTTCTTCGGCGCGCTGTACTGGGCCCGGCAGCACGCCGTGCCCACCCTGGGCGACGCCGAGAACGCGCTGCTGTGGCCGGACTTCAAGGCCGTGTGGCCGAGCAGCGGTGCGGGCTACACCGCCTCGCCGGCCGGCACCGTGGAGCCGTTCCAGACGATGGGGCCGTGGCCCATCCCCACGATCAACACCCTGCTGCTGCTGAGCTCGGGTGTCACGCTGACCATCGCGCACCACGCGCTGATCGCCTCCAGGCGCGTGAAGTGCATCGCCTTCATGTGGCTCACCGTGGCGCTCGGTCTGACTTTCCTGGGTCTGCAGGCCTTCGAATACCACCATGCCTACACCGAGCTGAACTTGAAGCTGACCTCGGGCGTGTACGGCTCGACGTTCTTCATGCTGACCGGCTTCCACGGTTTTCACGTGTTCGTCGGCATGCTGATGCTGACGTTCATCACGGTGCGACTGATGAAGGGCCACTTCACGCCGCAGCGCCATTTCGGATTCGAAGGTGCAGCCTGGTACTGGCACTTCGTCGACGTGGTCTGGCTGGGCCTGTACGTCGTCGTGTACTGGCTGTAGCGCTCGGGCCCGGCGCTCGACCCGCCAACGCCGCGTCAGCGGCGTTGGCGCTTAGGCAGGACAAGGCGCCGCACGGCCGACTCGGCGCCGCTGGGCGTGTCCTGGGGGCGCCGTCGGCGCGGCTATTGGCCGATCGGGATGCCGGTCGGATGGATCCAGCCCGCCCAGTAGCTCACCAGGATGACGACGAACAGCAGCACCGACAGGCCCACCCGAACTGCCAGCGCGCGCATCATGTTGCCGCTCTTGGACTTGCCGTCGCGTCCGTCGCGCATCATGAAGACCCCGGCCATGGCCAGGGCGGCCAGTATGCCCAGGAAGGCGATGCCTATGACGTATTTCATGCGTGGAGTTTATCCGCGGGGTGGCGCGGCGTGGCCTTGAGCGCGCGCGCCCGCGCCGGGGTGATCGCCCTGGCGACGGTGCTGGGCGTGACGCTGACGGCCAACCTCGGCGCGTGGCAGCTGCGCCGCGCCGCCGCCAAGATCGCCATCCAGGATGCGCTGCGCTCGCGCGGCTCGATGTCCGCGCTGTCCGCGCCCGATCTGGCGCGCGACGACGCGCAGGCCCAGGCCCAGGTCCATCGGGTGGTGCATCTGCGCGGGCACTGGCTGGCCGGACGCAGCGTGTTCCTGGACAACCGTCAGATGCAGGGGCGTTTTGGCTTCTACCTCGTCACACCGCTGCAGCTGCTCGACCGGGATGCCACGGTACTGGTGCAGCGTGGCTGGGTCGCTCGCGACCAGCGCGACCGCACGGCGCTGCCGGTCGTGGCCACGCCCGCCGGGGTCGTGGACATCGACGGGCACATCGCCCCGGCACCGGCGCGGCTGTACGAGTTCACGGCCACGGAGTCCGGGGTGATCCGGCAAAATATCGATGTGGCGGCTTACGCCACCGAAACGGGGTTGAGCCTGTTACCGATATCGGTGCAGCAGGACGATTCCCCGACCACCCGGGGCGACGGCCTGCTGCGCGACTGGCCGCACCCGGCGGTGGATGTTCAAATGCACTACGGCTATGCGTTCCAGTGGTTCGCGATGTGTGCGCTGATGGCAGGTCTGTATGTCTGGTTCCAACTCCTCCGTCCCTGGATCGCCCGGCGTGCCCGTGGTTGAGTCACCGCTGGCGCTGACCGTGCACAGCGTGGCGCCTGCCATGCTCGACGACGTCACCCGGCGCACCACCCTGGGGCGGCTGAAAATGGCGCTGGTGTTCGTGGTGTGCGCCGCCCCGGTGGTGGCCTCGTACCTGACCTACTTCGTCATCCGCCCCGACGGCCGCACGAACTACAGCACGCTGATCGACCCGCAGCGGCCGTTGCCGGCGGCGCTGCCGGCCAGCGACCTGTCGGGCGCGCCCGTCTCGCTCGCCTCGCTGCAGGGCCGATGGTGGCTGGTGGTGGTGGCGGGCGGCGACTGCGATTCGACGTGCGAGCGCCACCTGTGGATTCAGCGCCAGCTGCGCGAGTCCCTGGGGCGCGACAAGCAGCGCGTACAAAGCATGTGGCTCATCGTCGATGCCCGCGCGCCCCGCCCGGCCACGCTGCAGGCCGTCACCGAGCACACCGGTGCGGCCGTCCTGCAGGTACCGGCTGCGGCGCTGGCCGACTGGCTGCAGCCGGAACCGGGCCACGCCCTGAGCGATCATCTCTACATCGTCGACCCGCTCGGGCACTGGATGATGCGTGTGCCGGTCGACCCGGATCCGACCAAGCTCAAGCGCGACGTCGAGAAACTGCTGCGCGCCTCCGCGGGCTGGGACCCGTCGGCGCGTTGAGGAGCGAGCCCATGCCGGCCGATCACATCACCCCGATACTGGGTCTGGGCCTGGCAGGCATCGTGCTGGCGCTCGGGCCGCTCGCCTGGATCTGGGTACGCCATCGAGACGTCGCGCCGGGCGCCCGGTTGCGCGCGCTGACGGTGCTCACGCTGTTCCTGACGTTCGACCTGGTGATTTTCGGTGCCTTCACGCGGCTGACCGATTCGGGCCTGGGCTGCCCGGACTGGCCCGGCTGCTACGGGCACGCCAGCCCGGTGGGTGCGCAGGGCGACATCGTGCAGGCGCAATTGATGCTGCCGTACGGCCCGGTGACGCCCGCCAAGGCCTGGGTGGAGATGGTCCACCGGTACCTGGCCACTGGCGTGGGCGTGCTGATCATCGCGCTGCTCGTGGCCCACGTCGCGGCGGCCCGCCGCGGCGTGTCGCGCGCGTCGCCCGCATGGGCCGCGGCCACGCTCGGCTGGGTCTGCCTGCAGGGACTGTTCGGTGCCCTGACGGTGACGATGAAGTTGTACCCGGCCATCGTCACTGCGCACCTGCTGGGCGGCATCGGCCTGCTGATCCTGCTGGCGGTGCAGGTGCAGCGGCTCCAGCCCGAAGGCGTCCCGCTGACCGGGGGCCTGACCGCCGGGGCGGTCGTGCTCGCCGGCTTGAGCGCCGTCCAGATCGCGCTCGGAGGCTGGGTGAGCACCCACTATGCGGTACTCGCCTGCAGCGACTTTCCGACCTGCCAGGGCAGCTGGTGGCCGGCGATGGACTTCGGCCAGGGATTCTCGGTGCTGCGCGAGCTCGGCGCGGCTGCGGACGGCAGCTATCTGCCGTTCACCGCCCTCACGGCCATTCACTATGTGCACCGCCTGGGAGCGTACGTCGTGCTCGCGGGCATCGCCCTGTACGCGTGGCGGCTGCGCGCCCACGGCGGCGGGCGGTTTCGTCGCTGGGCGCTGGCGGCGGCGGGAATCGGGCTGTGGCAACTGGCCAGCGGCCTGAGCAACGTGCTGCTGGGCTGGCCGCTGATCGGCGCGGTGGCCCACACCGCCGGCGCCGCCGCCTGGGCGGTCTGGCTCACCGTGCTGCTCGCCCGCGCCCACCACGCGGCAGCGCCGACGCCGGCGTCGGGCGCGGTCGGGTCCGCGGCCGACACGCCGGCATCCGTCGGGCCGGCGCAATGGCGCGCGGTTCCTTAGAATACGCGGTTGCACTCGCCATGACAGACCTCGCCGCCACGCCCGCCCCGCACGTCAGCACGTCGCTGCCGTCGCGGGCCCGTCAGTACTACGTGCTGACCAAGCCGCGCGTGGTGCAGTTGATCGTGTTCTGCGCGGTGATCGGCATGCTGATGGCCACCCCGGGGCTGCCCGACCCGACGCTGGCGCTGGCGGCCACGGCCGGCATCTGGCTGGTGGCAGCCGCGGCCGCGGCGTTCAACTGCCTGGTCGAGCAGCACATCGATTCGCGCATGGCGCGCACGTCCTGGCGGCCCACGGCGCGCGGGCAGCTCACGAAGCTGCAGACGGTGACGTTCTCGGCCGTGCTGTGTGCTGCGGGCAGTGCCCTGCTGTACTGGATGGTCAATCCGCTGACCATGTGGCTGACCTTCGCGACCTTCGTGGGCTACGCGGTCGTCTACACCGTCTTGCTCAAGCCGATGACGCCGCAAAACATCGTGATCGGCGGAGCCTCCGGGGCCATGCCGCCGGTGCTGGGCTGGGTCGCCATCCGCGGCGACGTCGGCGCGCAGGCGCTGATCATGTGCCTGATCATCTTCCTGTGGACGCCGCCGCACTTCTGGGCGCTGGCCCTGTACCGGGCGGAGGACTACCGCAAGTCCGGGCTGCCGATGCTGCCGGTCACTCACGGCGCGGAGTTCACGCGCTTGCACGTGCTGCTGTACACGCTCGTGCTGTTCGCCGGCGCGCTGCTGCCGTTCATCTCGGGCATGAGCGGCATGCTGTACCTGGCGGCGGCGGTGGCGCTGAACGCGGTGTTCGTCGGCTACGCCTGGCGGCTGTGGCGCCGCTACTCGGACGCGCTGGCGCGGCGCACGTTCCGCTACTCGATTCTGTACCTGTCGCTGCTGTTCGCAGCGCTGCTGGTGGACCACTACGCGAGGCCGTGGTGGTGAGCGCGACCCGCCGCGCCTGGGCCGCACTGGCCGTAGCGCTTGCGCTGGCGGGCTGCGACCGCAACGCGGGCGGGCCGCCGGTGTCGTTCCAGGGTGCCGATATCACCGGCGCCGAGTACGCCCGGCAATTCTCGCTGCCCGACGTCCAGGGCCGCACCCGCACGGTGGCCGACTTCAACGGCAAGGTCACCGTCATCTTCTTCGGCTACACGCAGTGCCCGGACGTGTGTCCCACGACGATGGCCGAACTCGCCCAGGTCAAGCGTGCGCTCGGCGCGGACGGTGCACGGTTGCAAGGCGTCTTCATCACCGTCGACCCCGAACGCGACACGGCGCCGATCCTGACGGCCTACATGGCCAGTTTCGATCCGAGCTTCGTGGCGCTGCGCGGCACCCTGGAGCAAACCGCCGCCGTGGCCAAGGAGTTCAAGGTCTACTACGCGAAGGTGCCGGGCAAGGCCGAAGGCAGCTACACGATGGACCACACGGCCGGGTCCTATGTGCTCGACACCAAGGGCCAGCCACGGTTGTTCGAGCGCTACGGTACCGGCGTCGAGGGCCTCACGGCCGATCTCAAGGCCTTGCTGGCCCAGGGCTGAGCCGGCCAACGCGGTCGCGCCGTGGGCCGGCCCACCGGGCGGCTCGCCGGCGAGGCCCGACGGGGGCTCAGACGCTTTCGGCCAGCGCCTTGCGCATCTTCTTCATCGCCGACACTTCGATCTGGCGGATCCGCTCGGCACTCACGCCGTACTGCGCGGCCAGCTCGTGCAGCGTCATGCCGCCCGAGCTGTCGTCGTTGACCTTCAACCAGCGTTCCTCGACGATGCGCCGGCTGCGCTCGTCCAGCGCGTCCAGCGCCATCGCGATGCCGTCGCCGGCCAGCCAGTCGCGATTGCGGGCTTCCAGCACCTGGGTAGGTTCGCTCGATTCATCGGACAGATAGGCGATCGGCGCGTAGCTCTCTTCGCTGTCGTCGCTCGTGGGCTCCAGCGCCACGTCGCCGCCGGACAGGCGCGTTTCCATCTCGAGGACTTCTTCGCGCTTGACGTTGAGCGAGCGCGCCAGCGTGTCGACCTCGCCCTGCGTCAGCGTGGAGCGGTGCGTGTCCACATCCAGCGCGTCGTCCTTCATGCTCTGCTTCATCGAGCGCAGATTGAAAAACAGCTTGCGCTGCGCCTTGGTCGTGGCGACCTTGACCATGCGCCAGTTCTTCAGGATGTACTCGTGGATCTCGGCCTTGATCCAGTGCATCGCATAGCTCACCAGGCGCACGCCCTGATCGGGGTCGAAGCGCTTGACCGCCTTCATCAGGCCGACGTTGCCTTCCTGGATCAGGTCGCCGTGCGGCAGCCCGTAGCCCAGGTAGCGGCGCGAGATCGACACCACCAGACGCAGGTGCGACAGCACCAGCTTCCCGGCTGCCTCCAGATCCCCGTCGGCGCGCAACCGGCGAGCGAACTCGGTTTCTTCTTCTTGGGTGAGCAACGGCACGCGATTGGCCGCCGTGATGTAGGCGTCCAGGTTGCCCAGCGAGGGAACCATGGCCCAGGGGTCACGGACGGTCAGCGCTGCCAGGGTAGGGGTATTCATGGAGAGATCAGACACGCCGAACTCCTTTCAAGTTCCGTAAATATTAGCACTCGCCGGGTTGGAGTGCTGATTCGACCCTTTCTTCGCCATCGTGCGCCGTGCAGGAACCGACACCTGGACCATACTGTCGGTTCTCACTCAGTTCCGATTCCCTGCACCGAGTTCTGAATTCGCACTGAGGACTTAAGTTAGTGAACACTACCATAACATGGTGTTCATCCGTGAGATTTCCCGTCGCGAATCCAGTTCGCCGGTGCCTGATCTTTCACGGATTCCCTCCGTTCGACGCC
>Ga0182021_10008329_pt1 | contig 12284 bp, 11 predicted proteins | sample 612E3MmetaG_FD_120493 | JGI IMG/M metagenome (GOLD analysis project Ga0182021, IMG submission 120493) | Permafrost microbial communities from Stordalen Mire, Sweden - 612E3M metaG (Illumina Assembly) | ecosystem: Environmental > Terrestrial > Soil > Wetlands > Permafrost | place: Sweden...
AGCAACCACTGATATATTTCCATTTGTCTTTTGTAGCCATCCTGCCATTCCGCATCAAGGGTAACTTTTGCCTCTTTGCTGGTTGATTTGTAGTCCACAACAATAATCTCACCGTTTTTATCTTGCCAAAGATCATCTACGGCGCCAGTAACAATAAAATTAGTCGGCTTATGCAGATATTGCACGCCTTTAAAGTTCTCTCGCCATTCATTCATCATTTCATGCGCAAAAGGCACAGCCTTGAGCCCATAGGCCTTCATTAGAGGATGTGCCACCTGTTTTACTCTGTGAATATCAAACTCCTTCTTTAAAAGAGTATCAACGGCCGTGTTCAAGTTAAAAGGAAAGCCTGGTGGCTGACCAACTCCCAAGCGCCTGTCTAAATAGAAGCAATGCGGACAGTGCATGTAGTTTTCTATTCTAGAGCGAGAAAGCTTAAAGGGCTCCGAGCTGGCCGGGTCATATTTATTTCTTGTTCGATTTGGATTGTAGAATTCGGACATAATTATTTTATGATATTTTTCTCATCAACCAATCAACCAGCCCACTATTAATAACTAGTCCCGATAATTTTTCTCCGAAATACAGATTTACCTGAATATCATCTAAGGAAGCTTCATAATTCTTCAAATCTTCCGATGGCGAATGAACAATATAAAAGAACTTAGCATATTGATCCATTTTAGAAAAATCGTCCAAATACTTTCTAAATTCTTTTAGAGTTGATTGTGATTTAATTTGAACGGCGGCCATTTCTCCTGTAACAGGCGAAAGGAGCTCCAAATCTATTGATTTTATCGTTTTTCCAAGATCACCAGCCCTCTGCCAACCAGCCTGACGAAAAATCATATCAACTAAAATTTCAAAATCCTTCCAGCCTAATTTCTCTATTAGGGTAAGAATGTTTTCCTTTAAACCAGCCAATGATTCTTCAGTCTTTTGTATTTCTAGAGATATTTGATTGTTTATCTTATTTGAACAGTAATCTTTTTCTTTAACTTTGCATATTGTCCCTCTCCAGCCCTGAACTTTTAATAAGCGTCCACTTAATAATTCAGAGGACAATTGTTTGCCGGCAATGTCTTTATCGCTCCAACCATTTATAGCCCTCCTAATTTTCGTTCCATCTGACAATAGTTCAATCTCTTTATTAGCGAAGCACCACCACATTTTATTTTTATAAAAAGTAATCCAAAGCGTCGCCTCAGATTCAAAGTAAAATTGTTTTAGCTGATTAACAAAACTTGAGACCACATAAGTCTCACGGTTTTGCTTGTCGTAATACTCCCTAATTTTATCCCATTCTTGGTTGATACAGTCCGCATGATCTACTTCCCTAAAATCAATTTTCAGATACCCATTATTAATACAATCTTCTTCAAATTCTGCGGCCTTACCCAACTTAATGAATAAAATTTTTATAGCTTTAATTTTTTCCATAAAATTATCTTTAATTATTTTTACCATTCAAATATATCAACTATATTTTCTATCGCGGTCTTAATACGGTCAATAATCCCCTGCCTTTCTTTAATCATTGGCACCTCCGGCAACATATCAACTATTTCCTGCCCGTTTGGCGTTTTCTGCGTATATAAATATTCGCCAATCAAATGTTCAAACTTTTCAATTGGAATATTTTCAGCGCTAGCGATATTCTTTAGACTTTCAGAGCGTTCGCTTGCCCAAAAATCACTAAACGCCTTTTCAACGTCATCCGATTGAGCAATTTTTGGTAAATTCTCTTCAATAAACTTTCTAATTAATTCCTTTTTCTTGCGCATTTGGACGTCGCGATCAAAAAGACGCAAAATTTCATCTGTCTTCTTTTTACGAACCACATCGGAACTAATATTTTTCAATCCGGCGATAAGCTTAATTATATAATCAAAATTTATAACATCACGAACAGTTAATTCAATTTCAAAATCAATCTGATCTAAAATAGATTCCACTCCACTATCGTTATTTTTACGATCTTCGTAAGCATCTAAGTATTTACTTTGATAATCGTAAAACTCCTGCTCAGTTATTCCTAAATTCTTAAACGAGAAATCAGCAAATGTTTCCAGTGAAGATTTAATACGCAACAAGTCGCGGAATGTTTTTATAAACTCAGCCTTTTCTTCTTCTCCTTTTAATTCATCAATAGCGGCAATAGTCGGAACTTTTTCACGCAATTCTGCGAGTTTATCTTCAAATTCCTTTTTCTGAACCTCGTACGGCTTTTTGAATACAACCTCCTTAGCATTCTCATCACCAAATAGCGCTAAGGCCTTATCGGTCGCCTCTTTTAGGTTTCTAAAGGAAACGATATTCCCATGTGGCTTATCAGAATTTAAAAGCCGGTTTGTCCTGGAATAGGCCTGTATAAGCCCGTGGTAGCGCAAATTCTTGTCTACATAGAGCGTATTAAGCCGTGGGCTATCAAAACCGGTTAAAAACATATTCACCACCAAAACCAAGTCAACTTCCTTATTTTTTATCCTCTTTTGCAAATCGCGATAATAATCGTAAAAGCGATCAGTTGAAAAGTTTGTGGAATATTGTTTGTTATAGTCTTTAATACAGTCTTCCAAAAAATCTCTAGTGTGCTGATTGATAGTTACTCCTTCATCGCCAAAAACATCAACATCAAGCATATCAGAGCTTTCGTCTTCGTTGGCTTGATAGGTAAAAATTGTCGCAACAGAAAAATCTTCCGCTTTTTTATCTTTCAGTAATTTATAATATTTTTTTAGCACTTCAATACTGGAAACTGCAAACAAGGCATTAAACTTTCCCTGCTTCGTTTTTCTTTTCCAATCCGCCAGCACGTAATCAGTAATTTTATTCAATCGATCCGGACTTTCAAGTACTTCTTTTGTATCAATGCCCTCCACTAAAGTCTCGGCAAAAATATCCGCATCCAACGTGTCCGGGTCTTTCTGTTTATACTTACCGACATATTCAATGGCAAAGCCAAGAACGTTATTGTCGGAAATAGCATTGGTAATAATATACTTGTGCAAACATTCTTCGAATACATCGACCGTCGTCACGCCACCAACATTATTATCCGCAAAGATTGGCGTTCCGGTAAAACCAAAAAGTTGAGCTCTTTTGAAAAATGCTTTTATTCTGGCGTGCGTCTGCCCAAACTGGCTTCTATGACACTCGTCAAAAATAATTACCACTTTTTCATCGGCTAAATATTCAAATTGCTTAGAATATGCTTCTCTGCCAATGGCAATATCAAGCTTTTGAATTGTGGTCACAATTAATTTTCTATTTTTATCTTCCAGTTGTTTTACCAGGCTGTGAGTATTATTCGTGCCATCAACTGCCCCTTCAGAAAAAGAATTGAACTCTTTAGTTGTTTGAATGTCCAAATCCTTCCTATCCACGACAAAAAGGACCTTCTTAACTTCCGGCATTCGGGAAAGTATTTGACTGGCTTTATATGAAGTTAATGTCTTGCCTGATCCTGTTGTGTGCCAAATATACCCATTCTTATCCGATTCACGCACTCGCTCTTCGATTGCTTTTACAGCATAATATTGATAGGGACGAAGCGTCATTGGTATTTTTATCGCTTCTGCCAACACAATATATTCAGCAATCATTTGGGAGACTGTGCATTTTTCCAAAAATACCTCAGTAAACTCATCCAGCTTAGTGATTCTCCTATTATCTACGTCTGTCCAAAAGAATGTCTGTTCAAATGATTGCTTAGGATTATTGGAAAAGTATTTTGTGTTTACTCCATTAGAAATGACAAAAATTTGGATATACTCAAACAGCGTTCCGGCAAAAGAATGCTTATGGTAGCGCTGAATTTGGTTAAAGGCTTCTTTAAGCTCCATCCCACGGCGCTTAAGCTCAACTTGCACCAAAGGCAAGCCATTAATAAGCAAAGTCACATCGTAGCGATTTTCATATTTACCGACCTGGGTTATTTGCTGAGCAACCTGATATTCATTTTTACACCACTGATCCATATTAAAAAAACGCACATAGAAAGTGCTTTCATCATCACGATTCAGAGCAAAGCGATCGCGCAAAGTTTTGGCCTTTTGAAAACGGTCACCCTTTTCTATATGGTTCATGATGCGAGTAAATTCGTCATCGGAAAACTTCGTCTGATTGAATTTTTCAAGCTGTCCGCGCAGATTAGCAAGCATTGCGGGAGTGTCTTCAAGGACGATATACGAAAAACCTAAGCGGCCAAGTTGTTCAATCAAAGTTTTTTCAAGTTGTTGTTCAGATTGATGCGTCATAAATTACTGTAAATATCATTAAAAAGTTTGTCTAAAAGTTTGTCTAAAAGTTTGTCTAAATCAATACGGATTAGTTAAACTTTCTCCCAACGTGGATGTCTGTTAGTGCCCTTATTTATAATAGTTTTATCCTTTTTAGACATTGCATAAACGATATTTCGAATCTTATTTTTACGTTGTTGTTCAACTAAAACTTTTGGCAGTATATCTAAAATTAATTTTTCTATATCTTCCTTGGAGGCAGTTTTGTATTCATCTAGATACTTAATAATCATCTCCTTATAATGATCATCTTTAAATCCTCTCATTTTAATATACTCACTTTTTTCGCCAGTTTTAAAAGCCACTTTTGAGGAAATATAAATATTAGGATTTCTTCCCTCTATAAAGCCACGTTTTCTTAACTCCTTTGATTCGTTTACAGATAAAACTTTTCTTTTTTGCACCTTGTCTAGAGCAATAATAAGTTTTAGATCCATCTCTGGAATTTGAACAAGTTTTTTAGCATACTCAATGTCCAGAACCTTTCCTATAATAGTCAGCTTAACTTTTCCACCGGACAAATCATATTCAGGGAGAGGAAAAAACTTGTTTTTTTGTGATATAAACATCTTTTTTATCCCACTGCCAATCGTATCAATCATGTTTACATTAACCATAGCATCCGTAAGAAACTTATTTCGATAATACTCCGAAGGCGAATCTGTTTCTATAACATTTTCTACTGTTCCCGGAATAAACGATCCAAGATTTGAAAAAATTAAACAATCGTCTTCGTTTTCAACAACATTTATTTTACCGCCCAGTTCATAATCTTGATGGGCAATGCAATTATTAATAGCTTCTCTTATGGTAACCGAATCGTACCTATCAATTTCTTCAGGGAAAAGTGTCTTGTCAGACAAGTACCTGTATCGTAAGTTTCTAATTTTTTTAAAAACATTTTCAACTGCCAAAATAAGAGGACAGCTAAAATGCTCGTAATCCCTTTCGATGCCATCCTTGTCCTTTAGGATCCAAGATATTTTTGCAACCGCCGGATTAATAAAATGCTCAGATTCTGGTTTGCCCAGTAATACAATCGCCGATCTTGTAATCTTACTATTGATTGTAATTTTTGATTTATTCAAAAAAACCTCATCACTCCATCCTTCAATTTCTTTTACCTCAATCTTAGGATTTTTACGCACAAAACCTTCTCTGGCTTTCTTAATAGCCTCCGAGTCCAAATCTGCAATTGCAGCATCTTCACAAATCGCAGCACTCCAGTCTTCTAGTTTTGATTGCGATCGAATTCTTTCTATTTTTTCAATACTCAAGGACAAAAGCGTTTCATCTTCTCTGGCATAATAATGCCCCTGCCATGCCACGGGAATTCCTTTCAGAGCAGGAGGAATTTCAAACAGAACAACTCTCTTGCCATCCTTTTTTGTTTCGTATATTTCTACAAAAGAAATTCCCCCAGTAGTTTGTTTAGCTACTTCTGATTTTAAACCATGCAACTTTACCGAATCTACCCTATAATTTGTTCCGACAATGCTTTTATCGTTTTTTACACCAAAAACAAGCCACGCTGATTTTTTATTTTTTAAATTAGCCTCATTGCTAAGGGCGCTAAAATACTTACCTATTTTTCCGAAATCATAATCATTTTTTGCCTCTTTCCATTCAACAATCTCATTTTCAGCCGGGAGAGAAAGAATGCGATCAAGTTGTTCATCTATGTTTCTCATAAATTTAAATATTATTATACAAATAGCCCCTGCATTAAACCTTTTTTCCATTGCTCGGCTTGGGTGATTTGTTGTTGTTTTGATTCTATTATTTTATCAATTGAAACCAAAAAATCTGCAATTTTTTGCTGTTCCCCAATTGATCCTGGTATAAATATTTTAATTGTAGAAACAACATTGTTCATCAATTTTGGATTACCAACGTAGGACACATATTTTTTTGCTATCTGGTTAAAAATTTCTGCAACGCAAACATTTGCGTAACCATCATTATTCTCAAGAACGCCACAAACATTCGTGCAATAAAATTTTCCTGGCCGATATTTAACATCGCCCGCATTAGCTCCATCAGTCGTCCATGTTATACAATCTCTAAATAAAAAATCTTTATAATAACCCGAGAGACCGTTATTCTTTGTTTGGGATGAATACACGGGGTATTGATACGCTTGCGTTTTTTCTTTTACTACTTCCGGCATAGCCAAAACGTGGCCACGAGTATTTTTAAAAATATCACCCAACTTTTTTTCTTCCCACTTCGGGAAATTATTTCCTTTGTCATCTTTAAAACGGATATCTTGGGAAAAGATTTTTTGCATTATGCCTTTTTTGTAGGCTTCAAAAGATTCTTTTTGCGTCCGTAGGTTTTCAATCCATTCGTCAACCGATCCTAAGAATTCAGCAATTTTTTGTTGCTCTTGAAGGGCGGGGAAATTTAAAACAATATTAGCAAGTCTTCCGGTTGAAATACTTAAAACTTTTGTTCCTTGTGCAATTTTCATTATTTGAAAATGATTTTTCTTTGTTTTCATCAAATATCCGCCAAAGCCCGTATAAATCAAATTCTTTGTTGGCCTTGCTTGCAAGGTATGCAACCCTGCTAAAACTTTTTCACTATTAAGAGCGATGATTTCAATACACTTGCCGATATCAGCATAATCTTCGGAAGCGTCAGCAAGAATTAAATCCCCCTCCTTGCAATAATTATCTTGGGGTATCCTGTTTAATTTATTTTCATTATTTATAAACGGAACAGTTTCTTTTGTTATATCAAAGCTTGTCTTAAATTTAGTATGAATATCTCCGTAATGAATATTTTTAACCTCTCCGCCCTCATAATTCAAATTTTCTCTTGAAAAAGAGTTTGTGGTTCTAAAAGAAAAAACATCTCCAAACAACTTTTCTTCCCATGCTCCAGAAAAACCTGAAAATCTTAATTTCGGCCTTTGTTTAGTTTCTGATTGTATATTTTTAATCGCCATATTTAAAACGGTTTATTGATTTTCAGCTCTGTACAAAACTCGCCGATCTTATTTTGTAAACCAATCTCATTCGTGTGCAACTCTTTCAGCTTCTTAACAACCTCATTAATATCAATAATTTTTTCCTCCTCAAAAGTATCAACGTAACGCGGAATATTCAGATTATAATCATTTTCCTTAATCTCTTTTATGCTTGCCTTATGGGAATATTTTTCTATTTCTTTGCGATTTTTATAGGCATCAAAAATCTTGGCAAGATTTCCATCGGTAAGAATGTTTTGATTGCCAACTTTTTCAAAATCCTTTGATGAATCAATAAACAAAATTTCTTCATCCTCGCGACGGCACTTTTTAAAAACTAAAACTGTAGCCGGAATAGATGTTCCGTAAAACAAATTAGACGGCAGGCCAATCACGGCATCAAGATAGTTTTGCTTTTCAATAATATATTTTCTAATTTCACCCTCGGCGCCAGAACGAAAAAGCGCTCCATGAGGCAAAACAATGGCCATGGTGCCGTTATCAGCCAAGTGGTAAAGCATATGTGTCACAAAAGCATAATCAGCCGCACTCTTTGGAGCTAATCGTCCGTATTGAGAAAAACGATCATCGTGCGCCAAAGCAGGATCCGTGTCACCCTTCCATTGAGCAGAAAACGGCGGATTAGCTACAATGGCTTCTGCCTTCAGATCTGGATGCATATCTTCTCTGAGCGTGTCGCCTTGCTTAATAGAAAAATGATCAAAATGCACGCCATGTAAAATCATATTCATTCTGGCTAGGTTGTAGGTTGTCGGATTAAGCTCTTGGCCGTAGTAATGAACAACATCAGTATAATCACCGATACGAAGCAAGAGCGAACCAGAACCGCAGGCAGCATCATAAACAGATTTGATACGTTTTTTGTCCATTGAAACAATTTGCGCTAATAGTCTTGATACTTGCGCCGGGGTGTAGAATTCTCCACCTTTTTTGCCGGCTCCTGCCGCAAATTCACCGATCAAATATTCATAAGCATCCCCAAGGATATCACTTTTAGAATCATCGAGCTTAAAATCAATGCCAGCCAGCAACCCAAGAACCTCAACAACAACTTCATTCTTTTCACTTTCGCGAGAACCAAGCTTGGAAGAAGTTAAATCCATGTCATCAAACAAACCTTTAAAATCATCCTCGCTGGCAGTTCCGGCCGAAGTCTTTTCTATATCATTAAGAATATTTTTTAAATCTTCAAGGATAAAAGCTTTTTGATCTTTTATCTCGCCTTTTCCCTTTTTAACCAGATACGAAAAAAGTTCTGTCGGCCTTAAAAAGAAACCAAGCTCACCAATACAAGCATTTTTTACATGCACTAAAGTTTCCTTGCCGTCTTTTGAGTTTTCATTTATCTCCGCAAATTTGATTTTGTCTTTGACCAGCAATTTTTCATCAGCATATCGTTCAAGCTTTTCCGAAAGGTATTTATAAAAAATAAAACCGAGAATATAATTTTTATATTCATCGGCATTCATCTTGCCGCGAAGCACGTTGGCCACGCCCCAAAGTTGCTTTTCTAATAACCTTTTTTGTTCTTCGGACATATATTATTTTATTTAACTCAATTAGTGTCGTTATTATATTACTAATCCTCCGATGCGAATCATCATTGCTTGCTGGCTAACATTATATTTTTTTGCCAGTCTAGCAATGGTTTTAACGTCCTCATCGTTATTTTTCAATACAAATTCACCAAGCAAATCTTTAACAACCAAATCACGTGGCATCAGCATTTCTGCAGCAAATTGATTAGCCTGAACTTCTTTTATGTTAGTCGTCGTAGAAGATGCATTAGAGTCTCTAAAATAAACATTGTCTGAATCTACGTGCATATTATCAATGGCGTGCAACACAAAATGCCCAATCTCGTGGGCGATCGTAAATCGTTGACGCTCAACGCAATGATTCTGATTAACCACAATTATCGGCACCCCTTGTTTGCCTCTCATCTTTATAGCACCAGAGATCTCGTCCTTGGAAAAAATCATTTTTGTCACATCTATTCCCATAGACGCAGCAATTTTTTCCACATCAACTGGCGCTTTGGAAATATTGTGTTTGTCTAAAGTCTTTTCTGCACTTTCAACTGCTAATTTTATTTTTTGATTGATAAAATCAGACATAATTTTATAGATTTTCTAATTTACTAATATCGTTTTTATTTAATAAATCTTCTTGGCTCTGGCCATCCATAGACTCTAAACTTTTTAAAAGCTCTGACAATTTTAAATCCAATGCTTCAACTACTAAATATAACTGAAAAGCTGATATTTGTTGCTTGCCATTTTCAATGACCGATAGCGTACTTTTACTCATATTCAAATTAGCAACTTCAATAAATTTATCCATTGAATAGCCCTTCTCTTCTCTAGCCTTTTTTATGTTTTTTCCTAAGTTTAAATAAAAATTAGTCTTATCAAGCATGTTTTTAGATGAAGTTTTATATTAATATTATATTTTAAGATAAACATTATGTCAAGATAGGACGAACGGTGTTGACTTAAACCGAACATGTATGCTAAAATAAAATGTGGCAGTAAAACCACATATATTTTGACGCGGCTCGTGACAGAGCCGTAGGTCGAACGTCTATCAACAGATATATCATGATTATACTGCTTTCTTACAAATTAAGCAAAGCTAATTATGAGTACAAAGAATCAACCAAGACGAACTGCTTTTAGGGACTCTGGCGATGGTCAATTCATCACTAAACGTGAATTCGAGAAAAGACCAGACCGAGAAGTCGAAAAAGAGCGAATTAGAGTTGGCAAAAGATAGCTGTCGTGCCTCTTCGTCAAAAAGACCTCACTTTGTGGGGTCTTTTTTATGTCAGCTAGTACTGCTTAAAAAAGATAAGCCCTCTGGACTATTACGGACGGTTGCGTCATCAATGTTGTTGTAACTAACCAATCTAAACAACCGCATTATGCAACAACAAGCAACAAGCACGGCGGTATTATCTGCGAACCCGGGGAAAAATTTGGAACTCAGTTCAATTATCCCGACGATTACTGTAACGGTTGGAACTGACTTTTTTATTTATTGAATAAGGAGCGTCGGAAACCGCTCGCTAAAAAAAGCCGCTACGAAAACGCCGGCCTAAACCGCTTCGCTATTAAAAGACCGCTGTCGCGGACATTTAATTTTAGGCCGGCATTTTCTACGTCTTTTTCCGCGCTCGCTTTCACCAAAATGATTTTGTTACAGCAACAAAATCATTTCCGAGAATTTCCGCCGCGATTTAATCTTACCGTCCTCCTTTAAAAATTCCGCCTAAAAAGGGCGGATTTTTTAAACTCACTTCTCCCGCCGTCGAAGAGAGCAGGGTCGGACGACGAACGGACGACGACGAACGACACAAACGCGGACTGGCGAATAAAATGTCATATCGCATATCTCGAGTCTTCCATTGTAGCGTCAGCTTTTCTTTTATCAAGGTAGTATTTTGGCAAATCTCCACCTTGACTAAAGCAAGCTATCAGACGCTGTCAGTCGACTTGTGAGATAAGCGATAAGACGGCCGTTGTTCTCATCTCTAATATAAATGCCGTCACAAAAAACAACATGATAATGCAGTCAACATGGAAGGGATCAGCCGACACTTTAGAGGTCGTGAAAGAGCAGATCGCCGAGAGATGGGGAGAGGAAGCGGCCAACGCCTACAATCCGAAAATCAATTGCTTTACGTTCAAGCAATGGCAGGTGAACGGGTTTATGGTTAAGAGAGGAGAAAAAGCCTTGAAATCCTATACCTTTGTAGAGGTAAAGGACAAAAAGACCGAAGAGATTAAAAAGTTAAGAAAGACGGTCTGTCTTTTCTATCGGACACAGGTCGAGCCGATGAAGACGGCAGGAGAAAGAAAATAGCTTTAGCGGGGGCGATTCCGAAAGGGTCGCTCCCGTTTTTTTGTATATGCGGAATTAAACTATTGCATAAATCATGTTACAATTGCGTAAATCATAAAAATATGTCATAATATTTTGTTTTACATCTTAACAATTTGTTCGCCAAGTTTGTGGCCATTTCCGTGTTTAAGTAAACCCAAATAGACAGCAATGATAGATTCTTCCGGCTCGTGTTTTATTCTCTTTAACATCCGTTTCTTGGTAGAAGTTCTTAAAACTCGATAACCGGAAAACTGAACCCAGCCCAAAAAATCAACGCCGGAAGCCAAAGTTTTTATAAAACATTTATCTGGATGCAAAGATAATTTAAGCGTATTTTTTAAAAATGTATCTATTTGCTGAAAAATATTGAGTAAAATATTCCTGTCTTCGCTTAAAAAAATAAAGTCATCGGCATAGCGCGCATAATATTTTATTTTCAAGACGCGCTTCACAAACTGATCAAATTCGTTCATATAAATATTAACCAAAAGCTGCGAGGTTAAGTTGCCGAGCGGCAAACCAATCCCCTGTTTTCCTTCCGTATTAAAACTATCAATCACTTGCCCGAACAGCCAAAGCAAATCCTTATCAGCGATATATATGGCTAAAATATTTTTTAAAATTCCATGATCAACGCTCGCGAAAAACTTTCTGATATCGCATTTCAAAACCCAAACCGTTTGTTTATTGCTATAGGAAACTCGCCGAGAAAAATCAGCAAAACGGCGAATCGCCCGATGCGTGCCTTTATCAAGGCGGCAAGAATATGAATCATAAATAAACTGCCGGTCAAAAAAATCATATGTTTCTTGATAAAGCAAGTGATGCAATAAACGATCACGGACTGTCGCCTTGTGGATATTGCGCGTCTTAGGATCGGAAATGTTGAACGCCTGATATTCGTCGTGCTGATAAGTTTTATTCTTTAAATCATGATAAAGCGCCAAAATATTATCCATTAGGCGGCTCTGAAAAATTGTCACATCACTTCGCTGTTTCTTGCCAGCCAAAAAACCTTCCCAGGCGGAAAGTAATTTATTAACTGTGATTATTTCTTCGTATTTTTTTATAAATTTTTTCATCCTATAAATTTATGGCTACCT